>Ga0315899_10000287_pt1 | contig 63168 bp, 65 predicted proteins | sample LakEriMetagenome_2_FD_203518 | JGI IMG/M metagenome (GOLD analysis project Ga0315899, IMG submission 203518) | Freshwater fungal communities from buoy surface, Lake Erie, Ohio, United States - Buoy 4 MA112 | ecosystem: Environmental > Aquatic > Freshwater > Lake | place: USA: Lake Erie, Ohio... | reverse complement strand
AGCAGAGCGCCGCGCTTTATGCTTTGTCTGCCGGCCGGGCGACGGCGCCGGCGCCCTGCTGGAGCCCGCCGAGCCATGGCTCGCGACCTTCCCCGAGATGAGCCAGCTCGGCCTGCGCCTTGCCCCCGAAGACCTCGACGCCGCGTCCGATTCCGCGCGCCTGCGCGCGCTCGCGCAGGCCGTGATCGCCGGCGACGAACGGCTGGCGCCCATGCGCACGCCCACAGGCGCGCAACAGAAAAGCGCCGCCCCCGCGCGCCGCCACGCCTTCGCGGCGGACGCGCCGGAGCCGCAGAGTTAAGCGCGTTTTAAGGATGGGCGCGGGTTTTGGGCTTGACCCTGCGAGGGGCGCCCATAGAGTGCGCGCCATTCCCAATCGTCCAAAAACATCTCAAGGAGAGACGCTCGTGGTTGAAAAAGTCCTCGCCGCCGTGCGCACCGCGCCGGGCAAGACCGAAGTGCTCGAATATCCGATGCCCGAGATCGCCGACGACGCGGCGCTCCTCAAGGTCGAGGTGGGCGGCATCTGCGGCACCGACGTGAAGCTCTATTTCGATCCGCCGACGAAATCCCACGTCATCATGGGCCACGAAAACATCGGCTACATCGCCAAGTGCGGCAAGGAGTTCACCCGCCGCAAGGGCTTCAAGGAAGGCGACCTCGTCTTCGTCGAGCACTATGTCATGTGCGGCAAGTGCGAGTGGTGCCACAAGGGCGAGTACCGCCATTGCGAAAACACCGACTGGCGCACCAACCCGGACGGCATCCGCTACGGCTACACCTCCGCCGAGCGCGCGCCGCATCTGTGGGGCGGCTTCGCGCAATATATGTATCTGCCCTGGAACGCGGTGGTGCACCATGTGCCCAAGGGCGTCTCGCCCGAACTCGCGGGCCTCGTGACGCCCATGGCCAACGGCATCGAATGGTCGCTGTTCGAGGGCAAGGTCGGCTACAACGACATCGTGCTCATTCAGGGCCCCGGCCAGCAGGGTCTGTCGCAGACGGTCATCTGCAAACAGGCGGGCGCCAAGCAGATCATCATCACCGGCACGTCGAAGGACCATGCGCGTCTGGAAGTCGCCAAGAAGCTCGGCGCCGACGTCACCATCGACGTGAACGCGGAAGATCCGCTCCAGCGCATCATGGAAGTGACGGGCGGGCGCGGCGTGGACGTGGTGCTCGACTGCACCGCCGGCGCCGGCACGATCCCGATCATGCTCGGCATCGAAGCGCTGAAGCGCAAGGCGGGCCGCATTGTCGTGCAGGGCGAAATGCCGCAATTCCCCAACTTCCCCATCGGGAAAATGACCACGAAATACATCACCATGTATTCCGCGCGCGGCCATTCCTATCTCGCCTGCGAACTCGCCTTGCAGCAGCTCGCCTCCAAGCGCTTCCCGCTCGACCTCGTGACGACGCACCGCTTCGGCCTCAACGAAGTGGACAAGGCGATCAAGTCCGTCGGCGCGAAGGAAGGCGGCGTGAAGGACGTGATCCACGCCTCCCTCATGCCGTGGATGTGAGTTTGTCTCGCACGCATGCGCGATGAGCGGATGCGCGATGAGTTGAGATGCGAAAGGCCGGGCGCAGACGCCCGGCCTTTTTGTTTGGGCGCGAGGACGCGCGCGGTCCAATGCGCGTCCTTCATCAACGCGCGCGGCGCAAGACAAGCGCGCTCCCATGGACCGCGCGCGTCCTCGCGCGCACATGAAGCGCGCAAACGATCCAGAGCACGGCCCTCACTCCCCTGAAGGGGAGGGAGGCGGATGCATCGCATGTCAACCTGAAAGATCCCTGCGCGCGAGGACGCGCGCGGACCGGACGCCCCTCACCCCTTGCGCAGCAGATCCACGCGGAAGACCTGATCGAAGGCGAGGCGCCCGTCCTCCTTGTCGGCGAGGCTGACGAAGGTGCGCTTCACGCCCTCAGGATCGGCCTCGAATTTCGCGGCGCGGCGCGCGTCGCGATCCAGCTGATCGTCCTTCCACTCCTCATAGGACGCGAAGGAGCGGCGCGAGCGATAAAGAATTTCGCGCGCCCGCGAAAAACCATCGCCGATCATTCCATGCAGAGCGAGCCAGGCCTCGCGGCGCACGATGGTTTCGTCGTTCACGAATTTCGTCGCCTCGTGATAATGGCCCGCCGCCACCGGCTCCATCACATAGAGCAGACCGCCCGGCGCAAGCGCCCGGCCCGCCTCGCGCAGGGCCTTCGCCGCGTCGGGCATGTGATGCAGCGAATTGGAGAAGATCACCACGTCGAAATGGCCGTCGGCCCATGGCAGGCTTTCGCCGCTCTCCACGCGGAAATCGACGCGCGCGCCCTCGGCCTCAGCCGCGGCCTTGGCCTTGGCGATCGCCTTCTCCTTCACGTCCACGCCCGCGACCGCGCCGATGAAGGCCGCGATCCCGCGGGTGAACTTGCCCTCGCCGCAGCCGATGTCGAGGGCGCGCCGCGCGCCCTCGCCCAGAAGCTCGCGCGCGAATTTGGTGTTGGCGCCCAGCGGCAAAGCGCGGATCTCCGCGTCAGTTGGCAGAAGCGCGCGGCGCATGGCCTCCGGCGCGGTGGAAGCTGCGGTCATGACGTCCCCCCTGAATGAATTAGAATTCGCTCAAGTATAGCCGCAGCGGCGCCGCCCGCAAGCGCGGCGCGAATTGACGCGCCCGCGCCAAAGCGTGCAAAAAGGCGCGCGCGCCGCAAAGGCGCGCCGCGAGGAAACACCGGAAGGATCGACATGGCCGAGGCGTTCGAAACCGTCACCATCCCCCTGCTCCAGCAGCGCAAGCGCGACGGCAAGAAGAGCATCGGCGTCGTGGCGTGGGATTATCCCACCACCCGTCTGGCGGACCGCGCGGGCGTGGACTTCATCGTGGTGGGCGATTCCGTCGGCGCCAATCTGTGGGGCCACGCGACGCCGCTCGAAGTGACGCTCGACGAGATCCTCATCTGCTGCAAGGCCGTGCGCCGCGCGACCGAGCGCATGGTCGTCTCCTGCGACATGCCCTACGGCCCCGTGCAGGAGGGCCTCTCCAGCGCGATGAAGGCCGCCGTGCGCATCATCAAGGAAGGCGGCGCCGACATGATCAAGGTGGACGCCGCCGCCAATCATCCCGACATCGTGCGCGCCATGGCGCAGGCGGGCATTCCCGTCTTCGCGCAATTCGGACTCACGCCGCAGACGGCGCTGAAATACGGCATCCCCTATTCCGCGCAGAACTCCGCCGCCGCGCTCGCAAGCAAGGAAGCGGCCGCGCGCCTCGTGGAGGAAGGCCAGATGCTGGAGGAGTGCGGCGCGGTGGCGCTCGACTTCACCAATTCCGGCCCCGTCGCCGGCGAAGCGGTGGTGAAGGCGGTGAAGATTCCCTGCATCGGCGGCTTTGGCGGCGGGCCCTGGCTCGACGGGCGCGTGCGCCTGGCGCAGACCGTTCTCGGCTACGGCGAGAAATGGATCGACAGCAAGACGGACACCTATTTCAACACCGCGCAGGGCACGATCGACGCGTTCAAGGCGCTCGTCGCCGACGCGCGCGCGGGCAAGCAGATCAAGGGCTGATCGCCATGGCTTTCGTCGATTGCGACGGCGTGCGCACGCGCTATGAAGTGACGGGCTCGGGCCCGCCGCTGCTGCTCTTTTCGCCCGGCGGCTTCAACGCCGTGATCGAGCAATGGTCCGGCCTTGGCGTTTACGCGAAGGTGAAGCCGCTCGAATGGCTCTCGCAGCATTTCACCTGCATCGCCTTCGACCGGCGCGAATGCGGCCAGTCGGGCGGGCGCGTGGAGCGCGTCACCTTCCAGCATTACGTGCGGCAGGCCGCGGGCCTGCTCGATCATTTAAGCGTCGCGCGCGCCCATCTCATGGGCGGCTGCATGGGCTGTTCGCCGGTCGCGGCTTTCGCCGTCGCTCATCCTGAGCGCGTGGGCGCCATGGTGCTGTGGTGGCCGACGGGCGGGCCGAAATACCGCATCTCCAGCCATATGCGCTTCGCCGACCATCTCGGCTTCGTGCAGCGCGAGGGGCTGAAGGGCGTCGTCGATCTCGTGCAGCGCGAGGGCAAGCCGTTCAACGCCGATCCGCGCGGCGGGCCTTGGGCGGCGGTCATCAAATCCGATGCGGATTTCGCGGCGCGCTTCGCGGCGATGGACGTGGAGAAATACAAGATCATCGTCGACGGCGTTCTGCGCACCATGTTCGACCGCGACACGGCGGCGGGCGCAGAGCCTGAAGACCTGATGCAACTCGACATCCCCGCGCTCGTCGTGCCCGGCGCCGACGCGTTCCACGGCACGTCGGCCGCGCGCTACCTGCAGGAATGTCTGCCGAAGGCGGACTATTGGGACATGGGCGTCGACGGCCAGACGCGCGAGGCCGCTGAGGCGCGCGTGCTCGGCTTCCTCAAGGCGCATCCGCTGTAAGCGCGCGCGCCTCTTGGGACCGCGCGCAATCTTGGACCGCGCGCGTCCTCGCGCGCACCTCAAGCGCAGAAACCATTGCGGGAGAGGCGCTTCTCCCTCCCCTTCAGGGGAGGGTCGCTTGCGACGCAAGCGGGGTGGGGTGTGCCTGAAACCTTCAGATTAAAATGCGCGCGAGGACGCGCGCGGTCCGGTTAGGCGCTGATCCATGGACCGCGCGCAAACTCAAGGCGCGGTCTGGCCGATGGCCGCGAGCATGGCGCGCGCGACCTCCACGTCCTCGTCCTGATGGGCGCCGCCCGCCCCGACGCCGCCGATGGTCTCGCCATCGACGATCACCGGAAAGCCGCCGCGCACGTTGGTGAACTCGCCGTCCATGCGGATCTGCATGGACACGACGCGATGCTCCTCCGCATAGCCCGTGGGCAGGCGCTGCGAGGCCGCCGTCTTCGCCTTTTTCGTCGTGGTGCGTCCCGCGAAATGACGCGCGCCGTCCATCGACAGATAGGCGATGATCTCGCAGGACTGATCGCACACGGCGAGCGCCACTTTCACGCCTAGCTCATTGGCGCGCGCGACGCCGGCGGCGAGCATTTTCATGCTCGCCTCATGGGTCAGGCGGTGCGTGGGGACGATGTCCGCCATGGCGCGCTCAGCCGACGAGGCCGAGCGTCTCCTTGACGAACAGATCCTCGATGCGCTCGGAGCCGGACAGAATGCCCTGCTTCTTCGCGTGGCCGATGAGGTTCTCCACCACGGCGCGGTTAGGCTCGATGCCATAGGGCATGGGATCGCCGCCGGTGATCTCCATGACGCGCTTGTGCATCTTCGCGTCGCCCTTCAGCTCGACGCCGCCGGCCTTCAGCTTGTCGACATACATCTGCTTCGACTTCGCGAACGCGTTGAACACGTCGGTGGCGAGGCCCGGATTGGCTTCGATCAGCTCGTCCCGGATGACGACAAGATGGTTGATCGGATAATGGCCGCTGGCCTTGAGGGCGGCGAAGCCTGTCTCATCCGCATTGGGGATGAGCGGCACGATGTCCGGATGATCGACCGACACGCCGATGGCCGCCACCAGCTCGCCGGAGATGAGCATGTCCTCCATCTTCTTGCCGGCCTCGATCGGCGTGACGTTGGCGGGCGCCTTGTATTCAGCGACGTGCTCGTCGCCGGAGAGAACCCAGTTCACCTTCGACAGGTCGACGCCGTACTGATCCTGCAGAATGCCGCGCGCCCACACGCCGGTGGTGACCGTGTAGCCGCGGTTCACGCCCACGCGCTTGCCTTCGAGATCTTTGGGCGTGCGGATGCCCGCGTTCTTGTTGACGAGGATCGCGCCGTGATGGAACTGGCGCACGATGAAAACGGGAATGGCGGTGAACTTTTTGCCATAGGCCTTGGCGCACATATAGGTCGTGATGGCGAGCTCGCAGATGTCGAACTCATAGCCGCGCACCATCCGCCGGAACGCCGCGATCAGCGGGTCCACCTCAACCCAGTCGAACTCGAAGCTTGAAGGCTTCACGAGCCCGTCCTTCAGGGCCTGATTGGCGACCTGGGTGCGGGTGACGGATTTGTACTTCGGCAAGGCCATGGCGCTACGCTCCCTTTCTTGGACGTTGGCCGCTTTGTAGGCGAATCCCGCCCCCGGCGGAAGGGGAGCGGAGCCGCAGGAGGCCCGACAGCCCCTGATTGGGCGCCCGCGCCGGCCATGCTAGAAGCAGGGCCGATTCCCAAACGCCCGGAGCCCCTGATGTCCGACGCCCCGCCCGACCATCTCTCCAACGATCCGCGCAGCCCCTTCTATGACGAAGCGGCGCTCGCCCGCGACATCGGCGTGCGCTTCAAGGGCGTGGAGAAGTTCAACGTCGAGGAATATTGCGTCAGCGAACGCTGGGTGCGCGTGCCCGCCGGCAAGACGCTCGACCGCTACGGCAATCCTCTGCTCATCAAGCTCACCGGCGACGTCGAAGTCTGGTTCAAGGACAAGGCCGAGTAGCCCCTAGCAGCAGGAGCACTCCGCCCCCTCCTCCACGATCAGCGCGTCGCGCATCCAGGACGGCGGCAGATCGTCCTCCACGACCTCGACGATGGGCTTGAACACTTTGTAGTGACGCCTCTTGCCGTCGGCGAGCCAGAAGGAAATGGCCGTCTCCAGCGGCGGGCAGCCCGGCAGCGCACATTCCACCTCGCTCGCGCTCACCACATCGTCTTCGCCAAGGCGGAAGCGCGCGCGCACCCACGCCTTCACCCGCGCGGAGGCGAGCCGGTGCTCGTCGCCGCGTTTCGAGGGCCCGAGGGCGTAGGCGCTGGCGCTCATCCAAAAGTCTCCCGGCGCGCGTGCGCACGCGCCTCCCCTCGTATATAACGCAAAAAACGCCCGCACGAGGCCGCCATGAGCAACCCATACGGCTTTCCGCAATATGTCATCGACCGCGTGCTCGCAAAGCGCGGGCGCCTGCCGGTGTTCGACCAGTTCGCGCCGGGCAAGACCGCGCTGCTCGTCATTGACATGCAGAATTTCTACGTGGGCGAAATCGAAAGCGTGGTCGGGATCATTCCCAACATCAACCGCATCGCCGCGCGCCTGCGCGCGCTCGGCGGGCATGTCGTATGGGTCGGCATGAGCGCGGGCGAGGCGGGCGAGAGCCGCTGGCGCATCTATCACGATCACTTCTTCACGCCTGAGCGCGGCGCCAATCATCGTGACCAGTTGTCGCCCGGCCATCCGGGTCACGACTTCCACAAGGATCTCGCGATCCGCCCCGATGATTCCGTGGTTTATAAATCGCGCTTCAGCCCCTTCATTCAGGGCGCGTCCAACATCGAGGACGTGCTGCGCCCGCGCGGAATCGAAAACCTCATCGTCACCGGCACGGCGACGAACATGTGCTGCGAGAGCGCGGCGCGCGACGCCATGATGCTCGACTACAAGGTCGTCATGGCGAGCGACGCCAACGGCGCGCGCTATCCGGAGGACCATCTGGCGGGGCTGACCTCGTTCTATCAGAGCTTCGGCGACGTGCGCACGACCGAAGAAATCCTCAACGATCTTCTGCCTGCGCGCTGAGCTGACGCCAGCCTAGCGCGCGAACGCGCCGTAAAGGAGCGTCGCGCCCACATAGAGCGCGCCGAGGCCGAGCAGGATCGGGGGAATCCACAACAGCAGATCAAGCTCCCGCTTGAGCCGCGCCATCGGACCGTCGTGCGTGGCCTTGCGCGGCTTGACGATCCCCGCCCGCGTGAGCGCGCGCCGCACGAAAAGACCCGCGAGCGCGGCGGCGAGGAGCATCAGGAAAAGCTTCGTCATTCCCTCACCAGGCGAGAACGTCCTGTGGTCGGGCGAGCGCGAATCCCTGCGGCTCGAACCCGCCGTCCCCGCCTTTGTATCCCAGCTTGCGCGCAAGCGCCTCCCCGTCGCGCAGGGTTTCTGCGCCGGCGTTGTGGCAGGCCGCGAGGTAGAAGGCGACGCGCGTCTGGCTTTCCGCAGGCGGCTGGGCCGGCGCGAGCCTGAAGGCGCGCCACCTCTCCCCCTCCGCTTCGAGAACCGTGGGCTGCGTCTTCGAGCAGAAGACGTGATCGACGCGATCATCGCCCGCGGGATTGACGACGCCGCGCCGCGGCGCAGGCTTGTCGAAGCCGTCAGGATGTTGCGAACGCCACCAGCGCGACTCGATCTTCATGAGCCAGCCCCGCTCGCTCGCGCCCAGAAACTCCACGGCTTCAAGGCTGAACCAGTCGCACTGCGCCTCATGGCAACGCCCGCGCACGAGCTTGCCGACGCGCGGCGCGAATTCGGTCGCGGCGCTCTCCCGCAGGGATTTGCCTTGGGTTTGTTGCGCGCGCGTTTGCGCGCCCGCAGGCGCGGCGAGCGCGAAGGCGAGGAGAGAGAAGACGAAAAGCGAATTGTGCGCGCGCATGAAGCGATCCCCGGAGCGAGTCCTGAAAGAGAAACGCTCTGCTAGCGCGGCGAGTGTCGCCGCGCCGGAGACGAAGGCGGCGACAAAGCGACAAGCGGCGCAGTGAGAAAGCCCCGCGCTGCAGCGACGTTTTCGCTTCAGGTTTCCGCGACGGGCAGAAGCGCGGTCTCGCCTTCGTCGAGCTGCATGTCGAACACAGTGAGCACCGCCGCAGTCGACGCGTAATTGCCCATGAGCGCCGCAAGGTCGACGAGCTTGCGCGCGCCGAAACGCTGGAGCGCCTGCGCGTAGGTCTGGGAAGAGAGCTTGCGCTTGCCAAAGGTCTCGCGACCGATGGCGACGATCAGCGCGTCTTCAGGCGCGATGTCGGTGAGCGGCTTGCGATGTTTGATCGCCTCAACCGTCTCCTTCGGCACGCCGACCTTCAGCGCGACGGGTTCATGCGCGGCCCATTCGAAGCGGCTGTCGCATTCGCGCGCGGTGATGAGGATCGCCACTTCGCGCTCGCGCTCGGTGAAGCCCGCCTCGAAACGCAGATAGCGGCCCACGGGGCGGTTGGCCTTGCACAGCACCGGCGAATGAAGCTGGATGCCCGCAGGGCCCTTAAGCCCGCGAATGGTGCCGCCAGCCGGATCGGTGTTGCGATCGAAGATCGCCTTTCCGGCTTCGTCGAGGTCTTCACGACGCGGCAGCGGCAGACGGCAGCGGGAGTCGGGGTCGATGTCGTGGGGCAGCATGGCGGGTTCACTCCTTCGCGGACAGGCGCAGGCGGGGAGCGAAGGGAACAGGACGCGCGCGAGACATGAAAAAGCCCCGCCACATCGACGGGGCCCCAGAGTCGCGGACTTCGTCCGATTTGTTTCCTCCCCAGACTTTCACCGCTCGTTTCGGCTCAAGATCAAGCTCGAGGCCGGCGAAAGGCGCGCCTGACTTTCAAAGTTTGCGCCGCCTTTTGACCTGCGTCAACTGACCTCACCCCGTTCCGCTTGAAGGACCAGTCAAAAGCATTAAGACCGTCACGCGTCCGGCTTAGGGTCCGGTCGTAAATGCCCTCTTTGGGCGTTTCCTCCCTAGACTTGTGGCCGCCTGCGATCCCGTAGGCGGCTTCTTTTTTGCGCTCCGCTCCCCTCGACATGGACGGAACCATGGGATTAAGCTCGCGTTAATCCTTGCGGCCGCGTTCGGCCGATGGAGGGCGCCATGGCGAAACGATCCCTGAACCCGTTCCCCCGACGACCGGCCGCCCAGGAGGCGCGACGGGATTCGCTGCGCCGTCTGGCGCGCGCGGGCGCCCCGGTCCGCAATGCAGCCTCGGCCCATTTCGACGCATGGGCCCTGTCGGCGCTTGGTTCGGCGGTCGCCTTTGTGCTCTGGATTGTGCTGCGCTAGGCGGCGCAGGCCGGATGCAGACGGCTCGCCGCGCGCGCAAGCGCGGCCTCCAGATCTTCCGGCATGAACGGCTTCGTGAGGAATTCGTTCAGGCCCGCGGCGCGCGCGGCCGTCTTATCCTCCTGCGAGGCCGCGGCGGTGAGCGCGAATATGGGCGTGCGCGTCCACCCCGCCCCCAGAGCGCGGATTTCGCGCGCCGCCTGCAGCCCATCCATCACCGGCATTTGCAAATCCATCAGCACGAGATCGAAAGACTGCGTGCGCGCAAGCGCCACGGCCTGCGCGCCGTCGCAGGCGATGACCGCGTGATGCCCCAATCGTTCGACCATGGTCGCGATCAGCAGGGCGGAGGACGGCGCGTCCTCCGCGATCAGCACGCGCAGGCGCCGCCCGTCAGACGGTTGAGGCGAGGCCGCGACGCTGGCGAGCGCGGGCGCGGCGTCCGCGCGCATGCGGAACCAGAAGCACGAGCCGCGCCCCTCCTCGCTCTCCACGCCGATGGCGCCGCCCATGGCCTCCGCCAGCGCCTTGCTGATCGACAGGCCGAGCCCCGCGCCCGCGCGATAGGACGGGCCTCGACGCACCTGTTCGAAGGCGGAGAAGATGCGCTCGCGATCCGCCTCCGGCACGCCGACGCCCGTGTCGCGCACGCTGAACACAAGCTCGCCCGCCTGAAGGCGCGCCTCAATGACGATTTCGCCGCGTTCGGTGAAGCGCACGGCGTTGCTCGTGAAATTGAGCAGGATCTGTTTGACGCGCGCGGCGTCGCCCATGATCCAGCCGGGCGCCTGCGGATCAAGGGTCACGCGCAGGGTCACGTCCTTGCCAGTGAGAAGACCGCGCGTGATCTGCTCCACCTCGCGCAAAAGGTCGCGCACGCTCATGGCCTCCCGCGACAAGGCGAGCGCGCCGGACTCAAGCCGCGTGAAATCGAGAATATCGCCCACAAGCGCCAGCAGATGGCGCCCGGACGTCATCAACACCGAGAGATGACGCGTCTGCTCCTCGTTGAGGGGGGTGGCCGCGAGCAGGTTCGCATAGCCGATGACCGCAGTGAGCGGCGTGCGGATCTCATGGCTCATGGCGGCGAGGAAGGCGGACTTGGCGCGATTGGCCTTCTCGGCCGTCTGCGCATATTCGGCGAGCATGCAGGATTGCATTTCAAGCGCCTCCTGCGAGCCGCGCAGATCGTTTTCCCGACGCTTCAGCTCCGTAATGTCGGTGCGCACAATGATGAGCGAGCCGTCGCGCGCGCGCGCATGGCGCAGGAGAACCCAGCGCCCGTCCTCCAGCGGCTGTTCGATGAAGGGGCGCTCGGTGAACAAATCGATCTGCGCGCGCGCCCATTCGGATGGATCCATCGCGGGATCGAAATCAAGCCGCAGCACATGGGCGGCCTTTTCGAGATAGTCCCGCCGCGTCATGTCCACCCGCAGGATCGGCGCCAGCGCGGGATAAAAATCGATCATGCGCCGGTTCCACAGGACAAGCCGGTCGTCGGCGCCGAAAACGATGAGCGCCTCGTTCATATTGTCGATGACGTTTTGCAATTGCCGGCGCGCCGCGCCCAGTTCCTCCTCGCGCCGGCGCAACAGGCCGAGGTCCGTCACCTCCTCAAGCAGGCGCTCCTTCTCCTCAAGCGCGAGCCGCAAGGCCTCCTGCGAACGCTCCACCCGGCGCGCGGAGGCGAGGCCGGCGACGGCCACGACGGCTGCGAACAGGCTGAAGGCGAACGTGCGCGCCGCCGCCCGGCGCGCCTCCTCCCACCAGGGGGCGAACGCGTTCTCAACCGGGCGGCTCGTGCTCACCACCACGGGCCAGCCCTCCATCGCGCGGAAGGCGACGATGCGCGACGCCTCGCCCCCGCTCACGAAAGAGCCTGCGCGCTCGCGCCATGAGCGCGCTGACAACGCTTCGTCGCGCACGGGGGGCCCGACCTCCTCGCGCGCAAGGCCCGTGCGGATGACGAGATCGCCCTCGCTCGTCCAGAGGGCGAAACTCACCGCGCGTCCCGGATCCGCGCCCCGCGAAAGGCTCTCAAGAAAGTCCTGCCGATAGGCGATCTGCAACACGCCCGCGAAGCGCCCCTGCGCGTCGGTGAGGCGGCGCGTGTAGGTGAACAGGATCTCATTGGTGACGCGCCCCAGCAGGATTGTCCCGACATGGCGCTCGAAGGCCTGATCCGCGTGGGCGCGGAACCAGGATCTGTCCCGGTACGTCACGTCGGAGAAATCATGCGCGAGCGTCGACATGGCCACGCGCCCGTCGGCGTCCACGAGCATGAAGTAATCGGCCGGCGTGTGCGCAGTGGCGCGGCGCAGGCGCTCGCCGAACTGGGCGTCGAGCGCGAGCGCGTCGATGCCCGACGCCCGCACCCGCTCCTGCGCCTCCTCAGCGATGACGTCCGCGCTCTCGAAGGCGCGCTGGGCGTATTGCTCAAGAATGAGCGTCCAGTCCTGCTGGGTCTTCTCGGCCTCCGCCATGGTGCGGCGATAGTCGCTCCACAGCGAGAAGGACTGCGCCGCAATCTGGGAAAGCGCGAGCGCGGCGCAGACCGCAACGATGTAAAGACGCATGAGATGCATGGCCCCGACGCGCCCGCGCGCCTCCACGGGCAGGAGGGGCGAAACCACTGCCCATCGAGATAGAGACATTTGTGAACCACAGCAATACTAGACTTAACTAGTATATTACATAACTAATAATTTTATAAGGCAAATTTTTTAAAAAAGTAGCGTCGCAGCAGAAATTTGACCGCCTCAGCCCGCCCGCCGCCCGCGCGACAGCGTGACCCGCACAAGGCCGGATCCGGCGGCGCGCACGGGGGCGAGGGCCGCGGGCGGTGGCGCGGAAGCGGTCCTCGCGGGCAATTCCACCACTTTGAGTCGACGCCCGGCGGCGCCGCGCAACAGCCCGTCGAGGGCGGCGAAGAGGCCTGAACGCAGGAAAGGCCCGGCGAGGACGAGATCGGCCCCGCAGCGCGCCGCCGCCTCCGCCTCGCGCCCGCGCAGGCTGGAGGGGCCCATGGCGACGATGAGCGCCCCGCGCGCGCGCGCTTCCGCTGCGACAGAAGCGGGCAAGGCCCCCTGCCCGCCCCAGTCCACCATGATGAGGTCGCAGCCGGCGGCGGCCGCGCGCTCCCCGGCGCAGGCGGCGTCCGCGAAGGTCTCGACCGCGCCGGCGCCGAGCAGTTTCAAAATCTCCGCCACATAGATCTGGCGGGTGGGATCGGGGTCGGCGACGAGCGCGCGACGCAGGGGCAAAAGCAACATGGCGAGCTTCCCAGAGGGCGTGTTCTGTAAGCCATGCTTAGCGAGGCGCCCGTAACGAGCCGCTTTCCCGATTCATTCAAATTGTTCGCAATCTGCGTTTTTGTTTACCGCAATAGCCCCGCTCATGCAGGGATTTAGCGGAACCTCCCGGCCGCGCTTGGAAACCATGGCGAAGGTGAAGGTGGAAGGGGGCGATGCGGCAAGGACCGCGCGCGTCCTCGCGCGCAATTCACGCGCAAAGCGGCCGGATCAAGGGGAGAGATGGGGAAATGGTGCCCAGGGGCGGAATCGAACCACCGACACTGCGATTTTCAGTCGCATGCTCTACCAACTGAGCTACCTGGGCCCGGGGCGACGCAAGGCGTCGTCCACGGCGTCCGCCTTATAGAAAGGGCGCCGCCGCTTGTCCAGCGGCAAGAGGGGGCGGAAACGCCCTAGAGCGCAGCGCGCAGATCCGGAAGCGTAATCATGAAGGTTTGGGGTTCTGACGGCGTCGCTTCCAGCCCCAGCGCGCGGTAGAAAGCCGCAGCGTCCGGTGAGATCGCATGCGTCAAAAGCCCACGGACGCTGATCGATTCCGCGGCGCTCATCACACGAAGCGCAGCGTCCCGGAACAGCAGCCTCCCCAGACCCTTTCCCTGCATGGAACGATCCACCGCAAGGCGGGCGAGAATGGCCATGGGAACAGGGTCGGGCATGTTCCGCCTGACCCGGCCGACAGCCGAGGCGCAGGCGATGGCTCCCGCTGCAAGAGCGTAATAGGCGACCATCCTTCGCCCTTGCGACACGACGAAGGTGCGCGAGGCGCCCGCTCGCTGGTTGGGCAGCGCGCGCCTGACAAGCCAATCGTCGAGGCTCGCCTCGCCCGAGGCGAAACCTGCCGTCTCGTGCTCCTCGCTCAGCAGGCAGGGAGCCGACAGAGTCACTTCCACGGCGGCGTCGCGCGCATGGTCTTGCGCAACCGCTCATTGGCTCGCGGCGGCGCTTCAAGGCGGGCGAGAAAGACTTTGTAGGCTTTGGGATCCAGCTGAATAAGAGCGCGATCCAGCAGCGCTTCCTGCGCCGCGCGACGCGCCGCCTCCAAAATGAAATCGGTTCGCGTTTTGCCGAGCGACTGCGCCGCCCAGTCGAACAGATTTCGATCTTCAGGCTTGATGCGCATGTTCAGCGTGTCGCGGGCCGGCGCGGACATGATCCCCTCCTTCAATTCCTCACTCCTATCACAGCGCAATGACAATGTCATTACAAACTGTTCTGGCGCTTCAGGCTTGACGCCTATCGAAAAACGTCCTTGAGCGACTCGCCGCGCATCAAGGCGGCGCGGGTGGCGTATCTGGGCCCCTGCATTGCGCCGCTCGTCGCATCTCCGAAGGGTATGGGCTTTCCTAAAGGCTCCGCCCTTCCCTTGAAGATCACACGCCACTTTCCCTTGTCGCCGAAAGGCTCCAGCCGCTCAATCTCCGCCAGATGGGTGACGGCTGAAACGGGCGCCGTCTGATAGCCGGCGATCCACTTGAGATGTGGCCTGTACTTCTCGGAAATGCGAATAGCCCACCACGCATTCTGACCGAGGAACACTTGTTGAAAGCCGTCCCTCTGCGCAGGAACGATGATCGTATCTCGCGTGTCGGACGAATCCGGCGCAAGCCCTGCGGCTTCCAAGGCCTTTGGCTGTGGCGATTTCAGAGTCTCGAAAATCGTCAATCCCATGATCGGCGCCATACGCAGCATTTCGGCAAGGAAGGCGCGCGTGTCGGCTTTCTCGCTCTCAATCAGAACAGGCTCTGAAGGCGCTGCGCGATTTTCTAAACGACACCGCCCGGCTGCAGCGGCGAGGCGCATCAATTCCCATTCCAGCCAGGTCGTATGTGCGCGATTTAAACCCTCGTCGGCGGTCGAGAGAAACAGAACGGCCTGATCCCACCAATCGCGCTTGACGTCGTGCTCGCTTATTCTTTTACGAAGATTATCCGTCTGTCCGATATAAGCGACAACCCGATCATTTCCGAGTTCGTCAACGTCGTAGCCCGTCAAAACGTAGATGCCGGAGCGGGCGCTTTCAGCGCGCTCGCAGACATCGCTCCACCGATCGCGTGGGGCCACGATGCCGCGTCCGGTCCAGTTCATCCGATCAACGACGCGCACGCCGTCAGGGTCGCCGGACGGAACGAAAATTCTTAAAGTAAAGGGTTCGGGCAAGTTCCAACTCCAAATCAAATACGACCCGCGCAAACCTGCGGGCTCTCTTTAAAATTCGCGAAAGCGCATCACCGACCGCGCGACGCCGAAATTGGTTTGTCATAAAGAAAGCAAGACTGCCTTAAGCTCCGCCTGAGCGCAATGGTTCGTCGGTTCAGCAGGACGCCCGTTGCGCCCTCTCCCCCGCCCGCGCCCATGCGGCGATGAGCTGTCCGCCCATGGGGCTGATCGGCTCGCGGAAGACGAGCGACTTTTGCGCGGCCTCCGCCACGCGGCGCAGGAGCCACGTCGCCACGCCCTTGCGGCGGAAGGCTGCGCCAACGAACACATATTCCACTTCGCCGGAGGCGGCGTCATAACGGCAATAGCCGAGCGTGGCGTTGACGCCCGCAAGCGTCATCACGCCCTCGGCGGCGATCACGCGCAGGGTTTCGCCGGGAAAGCGCGCGGCGATCTCCTCAAGATCGTCTCTCGCCTCTCTGGCGGAAACCTCGCGCACGTCTTCAGCCACTCGCTCAACCCATCGCTTGACGCATCATCATGCTTGCGCCGGATCGCGCGCCCGCCCGCGCGCATCTGCGCTCGCCCCGGGGCCGCATTGCGCTGGCGCAATTGCGCGGGACCATGTTCCCGAGCCATATAGGCCGCGTCCCGCGCAGATCCAGCCTACGCAAGTCCGGCCTGCGCCCTACCCGCACGCGGCCCGCGCGTCTACCATCGGGCGCGAGGACCATCATCATGAACGAGACCACGCACAGCCCGCCCGACCCGCGCGGCCTCTCCCATGCGCAGGCCGCCGAACGCCTGCGCGTCGAAGGGCCCAACGAACTGCCCCGCTCGGACAAGCGCACCCTGCCGCGCATCGCGCTTGAGGTCGCGCGCGAGCCGATGATGCTGCTTCTGCTGGGCGGCGGCGCGATCTATCTCGCGCTGGGCGATCTGGCGGAAGCGCTGATTCTGCTCGTCTTCGCCTCGCTGTCGGTCGTCATCACCATCGTGCAGGAAAGCCGCACGGAGCGCGTGCTGGAGGCCCTGCGCGATCTGGCGAGCCCGCGCGCGCTCGTCATCCGCGAGGGCGAGCGCCTGCGCATTCCCGGCCGCGAGGTGGTGCGCGGCGATCTTCTGCTTCTGAACGAAGGCGACCGCGCCCCGGCCGACGCGCGCGTGCTGCGCGCGCAGGACCTGCTCGCCGACGAAAGCCTGCTCACCGGCGAATCCGCGCCCGTGCGCAAGCGCGCGCAGGACGATCCCCTCGCCGAGCCCGCCGGCCGGCCCGGCGGCGACGACCAGCCCACGCTCTATTCCGGCTCGCTCATCGTGCGCGGACAGGCGCTGGCGCAGGCGCAGGCCACCGGCGCGCGCAGCGAGATCGGCAAGATCGGCCAGAGCCTCGGCGCGCTGGAGAGCGAGCCGCCGCGCCTCACCGCGCAAACGCGCCGGCTTGTGCGCGTGTTCGCCATACTTGGCGCGGGCGTGAGCCTGTTCGCCGTCCTGCTCTACGGCTTCACGCGCGGCGACTGGCTGCAAGCGGCGCTCGCGGGCGTGGCGCTTGGCATGGCGATGCTGCCGGAGGAGTTTCCGCTCGTGCTCACCGTCTTCATGGCGATGGGCGCCTGGCGCATTTCGCAGGCGCGCGTGCTCACGCGCCGCGCCGCCGCCATCGAGACGCTTGGCGCCGCGACGATCCTGTGCACCGACAAAACGGGGACGCTCACCGAAAACCGCATGCGCGTGGCGCAGATGCGCAGCGCAGCCGGCGCGGCCTTCGATCCCGCGCAATCCCATGGCGTCGCCGCTTTCGACGATCTCGTCCTCGCCGCGCGCCTCGCGAGCGCCGCCGATCCGGTCGATCCGATGGAGCGCGCCTTTCATGCGCTGAGCGCGGACAATCCAGCAACCGCTGCGCGCGCCGATGCGCTGCGCCTCGTCGCGAGCCTCGGCCTGCGGCCGGACCTGCTCGCCATGTCCAACGTCTATGCGCAGGATGAGGCCGGCGGCGCGCTGTTCGTCGCCTGCAAGGGCGCGCCGGAAGCGGTGGCCGATCTGTGCCGGCTCGACGCGTCCGCGCGCACGGCCATGCAGGCGGGCGTCGACGCCATGGCGCGCGAGGGCCTGCGCGTTCTGGGCGTCGCCAGCGCGCGTCTGCCGGCGGGCGATCCGCCCACGCGCCAGCAGGACGTCGCCTTCGTTTATCTCGGCCTCGCGGGGCTTGCCGATCCTTTGCGCGCCAACGCGGCGCAGGCGGTGGCCGAATGTCGCGCCGCCGGCGTCGCCGTGGTGATGATCACCGGCGACCATCCCGCGACGGCGCAGGCCATCGCGCGGCAGGCGGGGCTCGCGGCGGGCGAGGTCGTGACGGGCGAAGCGCTCGAGGCGATGGACGGGACGACGCTGGCGCGCCGCGCGCGCGAGGGGCTCGTCTTCGCGCGCATCCTGCCCGAGCAGAAACTGCGCATCGTGGAGGCGTTGAAGGCGCAGGGCGAAGTCGTCGCGATGACGGGCGACGGCGTCAACGACGCGCCCTCGCTGAAAGCCGCCCATATCGGCGTCGCCATGGGCGGGCGCGGATCGGACGTGGCGCGCGAGGCCTCCTCCATCGTGCTGCTCGACGACGACTTCTCCTCCATCGTGAAGGCGATCCGTCTCGGCCGACGCATCTATGACAATCTGCGCAAGGCCATGGGCTATATTCTCGCGGTTCACGTTCCCATTGCGGGCCTCGCGCTTCTGCCGCTCGCGCTCGGCCTGCCCATCGTTCTGGGGCCGGTGCACATCGCCTTTCTGGAAATGGTGATCGATCCGGTTTGTTCGCTGGTGTTTGAAGCGGAAAGCGAGGAGGACGACGTCATGGCGCGCCCGCCGCGCGATCCGCAGGAGCCGCTCTTTTCATGGTCGCTCGTGGGCTGGGGCGCCGCGCAGGGCCTCGTCGCCTTCGCCATCGTCAGCGCGATTTATCTCGCCGCGCTCGCGCGCGACCTGCCGGCTGACGAGACGCGCGCGCTCACATTCTTCTCGCTCGTCACCTGCATCGTGGCGCTGATCTTCGCCAACCGCTCCTATTCGGCCTCGCTGTGGCGCGCGCTGCGCAATCCAAGCCCGGCGCTGGCGCTCGTCGTCGTGGTCGTGCCCTCGGCGCTCGCTCTGGTGCTCGTCTGGCCGCAGGCGCGCGCCCTGTTCGGCTTCGGCGCCGTGCATGGCCACGACATGGCGATCGCGCTGGGCGCGGGCGTCGTTCTCATGGCTGTTCTGGAGGTCGCGAAGGCGCTGGGCGCGCAGACCATCCGCCCCCATGCGCGCCGGGCGCCGGGCGCGGCCTAGAGGTCGCGCGCGCGGTCTGGCGACAATTCGTCCTCGTCGCCGTCTTCGTCGAAGTCGGGCGCGGCGGGCACGGAATAGGCTCCGCTCAGCCAGCGGCCGAGATCCACGTCGGCGCAGCGGCGCGAGCAGAACGGACGATAGGCGTTCACCGCGGGCTTGGCGCAAACCGCGCACGGCTTGCCCGTGAGCGCATCGGGATCCGGCGCAGGCGCGGAGGCGGAAGGATCGTCGCTGGCGCTCATCGCTGCTCGCTCACGCCTTGTTGAGCCACAGGAGGTGGACGGGATAGCCTTCGCCGGCGAGCAGCGACATGGTCTCATAGACCGGCAGACCCACCACGGCGGAATAGGAGCCGGAGAGTTTCACCGCAAAGGTCCCTGCAAGGCCCTGAATGGCGTAGCCGCCCGCCTTGCCGCGCCATTCGCCGCTGGCGACATAGGCGGAGACTTCGTCGCCAGACAGACGTTTGAAGCGCACGCGCGTCTCAACGAGCCGCCGGCGCTCCGCGCCCTTGGGGGTGATGACCGTGACCGCCGTGTGCACGCGATGGCTGCGGCCGGAAAGCAGTTCGAGGCAGGCGACCGCCTCTTCGGCGAGTTCGCATTTGGGCAGGATCCGCCGGCCCACGCTCACCACTGTGTCGGCGGCGACGATGAAGGACGGCCCGCCCTCCCCGCGCGCGGCGAGACGGGCGGCCGTGCGCGCCTTCTCGTCAGCGAGGCGCACGGCGAGGCTGCGCGGCAATTCGCCCTTGAGAGGCGTCTCGTCGAGATCGGCGGGAAGAAGTTCGTCGGGCTCAAGCCCGATCTGCTGGAGCAGCGCGAGTCGGCGCGGCGAGGCGGAGGCGAGCACGAGACGGGGACGCCATGGAGAGGTTGCGTCTGCGGACCCTGTCACGCGGAAAGTCTCCCCGTCGCGGCCTGTGGCCGATCACTTGAAACGATAGGTGATGCGACCTTTCGTCAGGTCGTAGGGCGTCATCTCCACCAGCACGCGGTCGCCGGTGAGCACGCGGATGCGGTTCTTGCGCATCTTGCCGGCGGTGTGGGCGATGATCTCGTGGTCGTTCTCCAGCTTCACGCGGAAGGTGGCGTTCGGCAGAAGCTCCGACACGACGCCGGGAAACTCCAGCAATTCTTCTTTGGCCATGTAGTCCCGTAAGGTTGAAAGGCGGCGAACCGCCGCCTCGAGAAATCGCGCGGACCCTAATGGATGCGGCGGGTTTTGTGAACCGCCGGCCCGACCGGCCCAACCAATGGTCAAGCCCTGCGCCGCGCCCGCGGTTCCACGCTCTATACGCAAAGCCGGGCCCGCGCGCCACCGGCGCGCGCGGCTTATCCCTGATCGGGCGCTTTTTGCGCCCCTTCAGGGGCGGCGGAGGCCCCCGCCTCGCCGATTCCGGCCGCCAGCCGACGCGCGTCGGCGGCCTCAAGCGCCTTGTAGCGGCGCCAGGCCACGGGAATCAGCGCGAGATAGGCGAGCGTCAGCGCCACAAGCACCTCCGCGGGATAGGTGGCGAGCAAGAGCAAAAGCGCGATCACGCCCAGCATGACCGGCAGGAAATACTCCCGCGGGATGCGGCCCATCTGCTTGCCCGAGAAGTGGGGAATGCGGCTCACCATCAGGAAGGCGACGAGAAGCACATAAGCGATGAGCGCCGGCGCCAGAAGCGCGCTCTCGGGCATGGAGACGACCGAGAGATGCAGATAGATCGGCAGAAGGACGACGATGGCGCCGGCGGGGGACGGCATGCCGACGAAGAACTGGCCCATCCATGACGGCCTTTTCGGATCGTCGATCATCACGTTGAAGCGCGCAAGGCGCAGCGCGCAGGCCACCACATAGACCATGACGGCGAACCAGCCGGCGCTCTTGAACTCGTTCAGCGTCCAGAAATAGAGGAGCATGGCGGGCGCGACGCCGAAGTCGATGAAGTCGGCGAGCGAGTCGAGCTCGGCGCCGAAGCGCGACGTGCCGTTGAGCGCGCGCGCGAGCCGCCCGTCCAGTCCGTCGAGCACGGCGGCGCCGGCGATGAAAATGACGGAAAGCTCATAGCGGCCTTCCACCGCGAAGCGAATGGCGGTGAGCCCGAGGCACAGGCCGATCAGCGTGACGAGATTGGGCAGGACATAGCGCATCGGCACGCGCATAAGCGGGCGCCGCGGCCGGCGCCGCCAGCGCCGCGTGGGCTCAGGCGTCTGCTTGCCCTCGCTCATGACTTACCCTCGCCGCTTAAGCCGATTTGAACGCGCGCCGACGCTCGCCGGCGGCGTATTCGGCGATGATCGTCTCACCCGCCACGCATTTGGAGCCCAGCGCAACGCTCGGCGTCGCGCCTTCGGGCATATAAACGTCCACGCGCGAGCCGAAGCGGATAAGGCCGACGCGCTCGCCGGTCGCAAGCGCGTCGCCTTCCTTCACGAAGCACACGATGCGCCGCGCGATGAGGCCGGCGATCTGCACCACGCCGAAAGCGCCGCGCGGCGTCTCCAGCACGATGCCGTTGCGCTCATTGTCCTCGCTCGCCTTGTCGAGATCAGCGTTGATGAAAAGGCCGGGCTTATAGGCGACGCGCGTCACGCGCCCGTTCACCGGCGTGCGGTTCACGTGGCAATCGAACACGGACATGAAGATCGACACGCGCGTCATGGGCTCGGCGCCCAGACCCAGCTCAGGCGGCGGCGTGAAGGAGCCGACGGAGCATACGATCCCATCGGCGGGCGAGACGACGAGCGCGTCGTCGATCGGCGTGACGCGCACGGGATCGCGGAAGAAATAGGCGCACCACAGCGTGAGCACGACGCCGACCCAGCCGAGCGGCTCCCAGATCCAGTGGAGGATCAGCGAACCGACCGCGAAAGCGACGATGAAGACATAGCCCTCGGGGTGGATGGGCGTGAGCTGCCGGCGGATGCTGTCGAAGACGTTCATGATCGGTCCTGTGTCAGGGGCGCGCCCGCGCCTCGAGACGGCGCGCCGGTCGGACCCGCCGCGCCGCGCCCCTTGTGCCACTTCGCCGGGCCCAAGTCACGGGGGAGAAAGTCACGAGGACAGGCGATCCGGCAGGTGAACAAATCGTGAAAAACGGACAAAATGAAAAGCCCCGGCCGCAGCCGGGGCTTTCCTGAACGACGCAGCGCGCGGCCTCAGCCGCCGCGCGACCAGTTGCGGACCATGAAGTTGTCGTAGTTGAACTCCGCGATCTGCCACCAGCGATATTGATCGGTGCGGTAGGACATATAGGCGTCGTGCATCTTCTTGAACTTCGCGTTCTTGGCGGATTGCTCGGCGTAGACCTCGTTGGCCGCCTTGAAACAGGCCTCCATCACCTCGGGCGAGAAGGGCCGCAATTGCGTGCCCGCCTTCACGAGCTTCTGGATCGCCTGCGGATTCTGGAAGTCGTACTTCGCCTGCGCGTCGGCGTTGGCGAGCGCCGCCGCGCTGCGCACGATGCTCTGATAATGCTTCGGCAGTTCGGCGAATTTCTGCCGGCTGATCAGCAAATGGAGAGCGGCGCCGCCCTCCCACCAGCCGGGATAATGATAGATCGGCGCGACCTTGTTGAACCCGAGCTTCTCGTCGTCATAGGGGCCGACCCATTCCGCCGCGTCGATCGTGCCCTTCTCGAGCGAAGGATAGATGTCGCCGCCGGCGATCAGCTGGGGAACGACGCCGAGCTTCGTGAGAACCGAGCCGGCGAAGCCGCCGATGCGCATCTTGAGGCCCTTGAGATCGGCGATGGTTCTGATCTCCTTGCGGAACCAGCCGCCCATCTGCGTGCCGGTGTTGCCCGCGGGGAAGCCCACCGCGCCGTAATCGGCGAGGAATTCGTCGATGAGCTGGTTGCCGCCGCCGTGATAGAACCACGAGTTCATCTGGCGCGCGTTGAGGCCGAAGGGCACCGCCGTGCCGAAGGCGAAGGTCGGATCCTTGCCCCAATAGTAATACATGCAGGTGTGGCAGGCCTCGACCGTGTTGTTCTGCACGGCGTCGAGCGCCTGCAGAGGCGGCACGATTTCGCCCCCGGCGAAACACTGAATCTGGAACTTGCCGTCGGTGGCTTCCGCCACCGCTTTCGCGAAGGTCTCGGCGGCGCCGTAGATCGTGTCGAGCGACTTGGGGAAGCTCGACGTCAGGCGCCAGCGGATCTCCGGCATGGTTTGCGCGATGGCCGGGGCGGCGATCGCGCCGGCGCCGACGACGCCGACGGCGCTCGCTGCGGCGGACTTGATGAATTCACGACGCTTGATCGTCATTGCGTGATTTCCCTTTGTGCGACGACGCCCCCCCCGGCGCCTTGCGCAGACTGGACCATCGCCCGCGCGGCTTTGCAACCACCGCGCGCGCGCAGGACTCGCGGGGCGATCTAAACCTTTCGTCGGGTGGCGGACAAGCCCAAGGCGTCGCGAATGCGTCCGGCGCGGTTGATTTGCGCCCCTCCCCGCCCGATGATCTCCCCCGTTCAGGATTTCTGGGAAGGAGCAGACGGCATGGCGGAGACGGCGTTCATCGGACTTGGCGTGATGGGCGGACCCATGGCGCGCCACCTCGCCCGCCACGGCCACCACGTCACGGTTTACAATCGCACCACGACGAAAGCCCTCGCCTGGGTGAGCGCGCACGGCGGCAAGGCCGCTCCCACGCCGCGCGAGGCCGCGCAGGGCAGAGACGTGGTCTTCGCCTGCGTGGGCGACGACAACGACCTGCGCGCCGTAACCCTTGGGGAAGACGGCGCCTTCGCGGGCATGAAGCCGGGCGCGATCTTCGTGGACCACACGACCGCCTCCGCCGACGTCGCGCGCGAATTGCACGCAGCGGCCGCCGCGCGCGGCCTCGCTTTCATCGACGCGCCGGTCTCGGGCGGACAGGCGGGCGCGGAGAACGGCCAGCTCACCATCATGTGCGGCGGCGAAGCGCAGCCCTACGCCGCCATCGAGAAGATCGTCGCGGCCTACGCCAAGTCCTGCCGGCTCATGGGGCCCTCGGGCGCAGGCCAGCTCACGAAGATGGTCAACCAAATCTGCATCGGCGGGCTCGTGCAGGCTTTGTCGGAGGGCCTCGCCTTCGCCAAAGCGGCAGGGCTCGACACGCAGGCGGTGATCGACGTGATCTCGAAAGGGGCCGCCCAATCCTGGCAGATGGAGAACCGCCACAAGACCATGACGGCGGGCGAATTCGAATTCGGCTTCGCAGTGGACTGGATGCGCAAGGATTTCGCGATCTGCTTCGCGGAAGCGCGGCGCAACGGCGCGAAACTGCCCGTCACCGCGCTGGTGGACCAATTCTACGCGCAGGTGCAGGCCATGGGCGGCGGACGGTGGGACACATCGAGCCTCATCGCCCTGCTCGACGCGCCGCGCAAAAAATAAAGCGCCGACGCCGCATCCGCCGACGATGCGAAAACGCCCGCCGCAATGCGGCGGGCGTCTTGTTTGGAGGATAGGCGAGCGCCTCAGCGGCAGGGAGGCTGGCCGGGCCCGCCGCAGCTGCGTTGCTGCTGGCGTTGCTGCTGCATTTGCTGCTGACGCTGCATCTCCATCTGCTGCTGGCGTTGCTGCTGCATCTGCTGCTGACGCTGCATCTCCATCTGCTGCTGGCGCTGCTGCTGCATCTGCTGCTGACGCTGCATCTCCATCTGCTGCTGGCGCTGCTGCTGCATCTGCTGCTGACGCTGCATGTCCATTTGCTGCTGGCGCTGCTGCTGCATCTGTTGCTGACGCTGCATCTCCATTTGCTGCTGGCGTTGCATGTCCATCTGCGGCTGGCGACGCTCCTCCGTTTGCGGACGCAGAGGCTGGGCCTGCGGCGCGGGGCCGCGACGCTCCTCCGTCTGCGGACGCAGAGGCTGGACCTGCGGCGCTGGGCCGCGACGCTCCTCCGTCTGCGGGCGCAGAGGCTGGACCTGCGGCGCTGGGCCGCGGCGCTCCTCCGCCTGCGGACGCAGAGGCTGGACCTGCGGCGCTGGGCCGCGGCGCTCCTCCGTCTGCGGACGCAGAGGCTGGGTCTGCGGCGCGGGACCGCGGCGCTCCTCCGCCTGCGGACGCAGAGGCTGGACCTGCGGCGCTGGGGCGCGGCGCTCCTCCGTCTGCGGACGCAGAGGCTGGGTCTGCGGCGCGGGACCGCGGCGCTCCTCCGTCTGTGGACGCAGAGGCTGGGTCTGCGGCGCGGGGCCGCGGCGCTCCTCCGCCTGCGGACGCAGGGGCTGGGGCCCGGGCTGGGCGCGCGGCGGCTCCGGCGCGCGCGGGCCAGTCTGGGCGCCCTGCCCGCCTGACGGACGCGGCGGACTGACGGCTGGAAGCTGGTTCGACGCGGGCGACGGCGCGGAGGGCGCCGTCAGCGCCGGCGCATTCGGCCCGCGTTGCTGCCCGCCCGGCGCCGGCTGCGTCGCCTGCCCCGGCTGCTGGGTCCAGTATTGCGGCCCACGCTGCCCACCGGACGGCGCCTGCGTCGGCGCGACCTGCTGGGCCGGCGCGACGGCGGGAACCGGACTCGTCTGACGCGGCTGGATCGGCAGGTTCGGCACAGCGCGCACCGGCTGGGCGATGGCCGGCAGAACCGGCTGGCGCGGGGGCGGCCCGCGATCCCTGTCGCGATCCCTGTCGCGGTCGCGGCCGCGATCACGATCATTGCGCCGGTCGCTGATGAGTTTGCCCGCGACGATGCCTGCGGCGAGTGCGGCGGGAATGGCGACGTAAGGGTTCACGCCGCGCGATTCATTCAGATAAACGGGCGGCGGCGGCGCGACCACGTAAGCCGGCGGCGCGATCCAGATCGGGCGTTCGATCACCTGCACCGGCGCCGGCAGGAAGTAATAGCTCTCCTCCACATAGATGGGCGGCGGCGGCGGACGCCACCACACGGGCGGCGGCGCATAAACGACCACCGGCGCGTCGAGCGCGACGAAGACGCGCGGGCCCGGCCGCTCGATGATGATGATCTCCTCCACCGGCGGCGGCGCGTAAGGATAGTCCACGACCGCATAAACCCGCGGCGGCTCCGGCGCGGCGGACAGGCGCTGGAGACGACGGCGCGCCTCCCCCACATGCGGCCCGCGCGGATAACGATCAAGATAGGTCCAGTAGGCTTCTGGCGTGTTGAGCGCGAGCGAGCGGCGCCAGACGCTCGCCTCACGCCGCACGGCGAGCATGTCGCGCACGTTGGCCGCATAGGGCGACGTGGGATAAGCGGCGAGGAACTCCTCGTAGCCGGCGATGGAATCGCGCTCCAATGCTGAGGAATAGGCGTCCTCCATCGCCAGCGAGCCGATGGCCTGCGCGCGGCGCGCGGCGACCCGTTCGGGCGCGGAGGCGGCGGGCGGAGGCGGCGCGTCGGGCCCGCGCTCCAGCATCACGAGCGGCTCCGCGAGACGGGAGGCGCTCCACGGCGCTTGCGCGCCCTTCGTCAGTTCAGCGACGCGCAGACGCGCGCGGGCGAAAGCCTCGTCGATGGGAAGGCCCGGCTCGCGCAAAGCCTCGGCGAGCGCCAGAGCATAAGGCCCATAGGGCGGCTGGGCGGCCGGCGCGATCGCGCCCGGCGCGGCGTTGAAGGCGACGAGCGTTCCCGCCTCCGGCTCAACGAGCGCAAGACCCGGCGCAAGGCCCCAGTCGCGCGCGAAGGGCGGCGCATGGGCGACGTCGAACACGACGACGCGCCCGCGCGCCGGCAGACCCGCGAGCGCGCGGGTGAGATCCGACAGGCGAATGGCGTTCAGCGCGAGGTCGCTCTCACGCTGCACCGACGCGCCCGGCGGGATGAGATAATTTTCGCCGTCCGATTGCACGCCATAGCCGGAGACATAAACGCTGGCGACCGCGTTCGGCCCGGCGGCGGCGACCTTCTCCACGAACTCGCGAAAAGCGGCGCGGAACGTGTCCTGATCGAGGTTGCGCGCGCCGGCGACTTCAAAGCCCGCCGTCTTGAAGGCGTCGGCCAACAGCGCGGCGTCATTGGCGGCGGTCGGCAGTTCCGCGCCCTCGTACCCATCGGCGCCCACCACGAAGGCGAACCGCGCCTGCTGGAGCCCGGGCGCGGGACCGCCCTGCGCGAATTGCGACGCGGCCGGCTGGAAGCCCGCCGCCAGAGCGGCGACGAAAGCCACGAACAGGCCGATGGCCCGCAATCCCAAACTCATCCTTGGACTCCACAAAAAGAGCGCTGTTGTCTCAGTTTAGGCGCTCAGGCGCCTGAACGGAAGCTGAACGAGGGGCACAGCGCGCGCGCTCTTCCGGCGAAGCTCCAGCCATCCTTAACCAGTTTGCGGCAAGGTTCACGCCTGCGGCGCGAGGCGCCGGCGTGGCGTGATGGGTTCGGGCGCAGGGCGCTGCGCGGAGTGCGGGCGGAATGAACGAGATCACCGCTGAAATGATCGAGCGCGGTCGCGGCCCCGACCAGCGCATCATCGCCCAGCGGCGCAAGCTCACCGCGCGGCTTCGCGCGGCGCGCGAAAAGCTCGCCTCCTCCGGCGTCGGCACCCGCGCGTTTGCAATCCATCTACTTCTGCAACTGGCGCAGGCGCGCCTCGCCGCGCGTCATGCGCTCTATGGACTTGCGGTCATCTGCGCCGCGGCGGCGACCCTGTGGGCTGGCCCCGGCCCCGCGGGCGCATGGTGCGCGGCTGTCTGCCTCGCGCTTCTCGCCTCCAACTGGCTTGCGCGCAAACTCGCCAGCGCCCCGCGCGACCGCTTGCCGCTGGAGACATGGACCCGCCGGCTCACGCTGATGGAGGGCGCGCAGGCGCTCGCCTGGTGCGCCCTCGCGCCCGTGACGATCGGACCGACGCCTTTCGTCGCGCAGGCCGCCTTAAGCCTCTGCCTGCTCGCCGTCGGCGCCATTCACGCGCTCACGGGCGCAAGCGTGCCGCGCGTCGCCTATGTGGGGCTTGCGCCGACGGGCGCGGCCATCGCCATGCTCGTCCTCAGCGGAGGGCGGGACTCCCTGCCCTTCGCGCTCATGGCCTGCGCGGCGCCGGTCTTCTTCGTTTACGTCGTGCGCGCGCTCTACGCGGCCAAACTCGTCTCGCTCTCCTCGCAGCTGGAGAAGGACGCGCTTATCGGCGAACTGGCCGAGGCGAAATCGAATTCCGACGAGGCGCGCCGACGCGCCGAGGAAGCGAGCCTCGCCAAATCGCGTTTCCTTGCGACCATGAGCCATGAATTGCGCACGCCGCTCAACGCCATTCTGGGTTTCTCGGAAGTGATGAAGGAGGAAATGTTCGGCGCCCATTCCGCGCCAGCTTACAAGGAATATTCCGCCGACATTCATTCCAGCGGCCAGCATCTCCTCGGGCTCATCAATGAAATCCTCGACCTGTCGCGCGTGGAGGCGGGCCGCTACGAACTGAAGGAGGAGGCGATCTCGCTCGCAGGCGTCGTCGAGGATTGCCTGCATCTCGTGAGCCTGCGCGCGCAAAATCGCGGCGTCGCCTTGCGCGAGGCGATGGAGGCCGGCCAGCCGCGCATCTGGGCCGACGAACGCGCGGTCCGTCAGGTGGCGCTGAACCTGCTCACTAACGCCATCAAGTTCACGCCTTCAGGCGGTCTCGTCACAGTGAAAGTGGGCTGGACGGCTGCGGGCGGACAATATCTCGCGATCCGCGACACAGGACCCGGCATTCCGCCGGAGGAGATCCCCATCGTGCTCTCCTCTTTCGGACGCGGCAGCATGGCGCTGAAAAACGCCGACGAGGGAACGGGCCTTGGCCTGCCCATCGTCAAGGGGCTCGTGGAGCTGCACGGGGGATCGTTCACTTTGCGCAGCGAAGTGCGCGTGGGCACGGAGGCGGTGGTGATCTTTCCGCCCGAACGCGTGATGGACGCCTTGCCGCTGATCGAGGGCGAACCCTCGCCCCGCCGCCGCGCCGCGTGACGTGAATTGCGCGCTGACCCTTGGACCGCGCGCGTCCCCGCGCGCACGTGATGCGCGCCAAACGACCGCACTGGACACAGGCGACGCGCAGGGCGATGGTGCTCCACGCAGACCAACAAGGAAAACCAATGTCCGCACGTCTTCGCGCCGCCACGCTTGCGCTCGCCTGCCTGTTCGCGCCGCTTGCAAGCCACGCCCAGCCCGCCCGTCAGAGCGAGCCTGCGCGCGCGCAGCAACAACCGGGAGGGCAGCAGGCCCAGAACAGTTCCGCGGCGCTCGCGCCCCTGCCCGCCGACAAGACGACGCGCCACGAAATCAAACTGCCCGACGGCCGCACGCTCGCATTTCTGGCGACCGCCGGCTCTATCCGCCTGTCGGATCGCGAAACCGGCGCACCCGTCGCCGACATGGCCTTTCTCGCCTTCGAACTCGATGCGGCTGATCGCGCGCAGCGTCCCGTCGCCTTCGCGATGAACGGCGGACCGGGCTACGCCTCCGCATGGCTCAACCTCGGCGCCATGGGGCCATGGCGCCTGCGCATGGACGAAGAGGCCGCGCGCCCCTCAGCCCCGCCGGCGCTCGCGCCCAATGCGCAGACATGGCTTCCCTTCACGGACCTCGTGTTCCTTGATCCCGCAGGCACGGGCTATAGCCGCACGCTCGGCGGCGACGATGCGCGCAAATGGCTCTGGAGCGTGAACGGCGACGTGGATTCCCTTGCGACGACGATCCGCCGCTGGCTGGAGGAGCGCGGACGCGGCGCCTCGCCCGTGGCGCTCGTGGGCGAAAGCTACGGCGGATTCCGCGTGCCGAAAATCGCACACCGCCTGCAAACCGATCAGGGCGTGGGCGTGCGCGCGCTCGCCCTCGTCTCGCCGGTGCTTGATTTCGGCCGCTTCAACGCGCGCAATATTCTTTTCGACCATGTGGCGCGTCTACCCTCCTTTGCGGCGGCTGCGCGCAGCGCCGCAAGCCGCGCCGATCTCGCCGACGTCGAGGCCTATGCGCGCGGCGATTATCTCGCAGATCTGATGCGCGGCGTGAACGATCCGCAGACGCTGGCCCGCCTCAACGCTCGCGTCGCGCAATTGACTGGGCTGCCGACCGACGTTGTGGCGCGTCATGCGGGACGCGTTCCGCTTGAGGCCTTCGTCAACGAGATGGCGCGCGCGCAAGGCAAGATCCCAAGCCTCTACGACGCGCGCGTCCTTGGCCTCGATCCCTCTCCCCATGGCTCATGGCCGGAGGCCGACGATCAGATGCGCCTTGGCCTCCATGCGCCCATCGTGCAGGCCATGGTGGGGCTCTATCGCGACAAACTCGAATGGGTCGTGCCGCAGGGCCGCTATCAGTTCCAGAACGAACAGGCGGGCCGCCGCTGGGATTGGGGCGAGCGCGGCCGACAGGAATCCGTGCGCGACCTGCAACGCGCCATGGCGCTTGATCCCGCCCTGCGCACGCTGATCGTGCATGGGCTCACCGATCTCGTGACGCCCTATTTCGAAACGCAGCTCGTGCTCGATCAGTTTCCGCGCACGGGCGACCCCGCGCGCCTGCGCTTCGAAGTCTATGCGGGCGGACATATGTTCTACTCGCGCGACGATTCCCGCACGCGCTTTTTTGAGGACGGCCGCGCGATGATCGCTGGCGAGGCGCTGCGCCGCTAGAGCGCGTGCGGAATGGGCGCGCCGCGATAGAGCCAGTCGAGGCAGCGCCACACGTCCTCGTCGCTGCGCGCGCGATAGGCCTCGTTGCGCGTTTCGCTCTCAAGCCCGCCCGTGTGGTAGAGATCGTTCCACATGTAGCGGCTTTCGTATTGCACCCGCGCCGTGCGCAGGAGCCGCGCTTTCTCGAAGGCCGCGAACGCGCGCGGATGATCGCCGCCGGCGAGCGCAACGCATTCGGCGAAGATCACAGCGTCCTCAATCGCCATGCCCGCGCCCTGCGCGAGCGATTGCAACGTGGCGTGGGCGGCGTCGCCCAGCAGCACCGCGCGCCCCTGCGCCCAACCGCGCCGCGGCGGTCGGTCGCCGATCGGCCAGCGCCGTTCGAGATCGAGCATGCCGATCATCTCGCGCATGATCGGATGGGCGTCCTTGTACGTCTCCTGCAATTCAGCGCGATAGGTGGCGACGTCGCCCTTCTGCGAGAACGTGTCAGTGCGGAACACGGCGACGATATTGAACAGTGTATGATCCCGCAGCGGATAATGCACGATGTGGAAGCCGGGTCCGCCCCAGAGCGCGACGTCCGTCTTATTCACGTCGCGCGGCGCCTGTTCGATGGGAACGATGGTGCGATGGGCCACATAGCCGATGAGCGAAGGCTCGCCGTCGCCGATCATCAGCATGCGCAGGCGCGAGCGGATGCCGTCGGCTCCGACGACGAAAGCCCCCGCCATGCGCCGGCCGTCCTGCGTGGACACGACGACGTGATCGCCGAAATCCTCGAAGCTCGTGACCGCCGCGTTCTCGTCGAGATGGATGCCGGGATAGTCGCGGCAGGCCGCGACAAGCAGCTCATGCAGGTCCACCCGGTGGATGACCACATAGGGCGCGCCGTAGCGCGCGACGAAATCGCCGTCCGTGCGCACGCGCGTCACAGGCTGACCGTCGAAGGCGTCGAACATCCACACATTGTCGGGGGAGAGCGATTTCGCCTTCACGGCCTCCGCGAGCCCCAGCCGCTCGAACATGGGGAAGACATTGGGCCCCAGCTGAATGCCGTAGCCGATGGCGCCGAATTGGGGCGCCTGCTCCAGCACGCGCACGCGCCAGCCCTTGCGCGCGAGCGCGATGGCCGCGCACAGCCCGCCGATGCCGCCGCCTGCGATAAGCGCCGTGCGCGCGACGGCGCCTGCGTCGGCGTCTGACTCCCGCTCTGCCCCTGCGTCCACGTTTTCCCCCTGACCCCGGCGCCGGTCGCGCTGGCGCGCGCCGGCCATCTGCGGCATCATCCCCGCCGACGCGCGCGGCGCAAGGCCCCGCAGCACAGGGGCGACGTTTCGGAGACCGACCCATGACTGACGCCTCTCGCATCGCCGCCAGCGAAGCCCACGCCGCTCCCGGCCCTGATCCCGCCCTGCCGCCGCCTCTCGTCTCCCCGCAATGGCTCGCGCAGGCGCTGGCCTCGCCGCGGGTCTGCGCGCTCGACGCCTCCTGGCATTTGCCGACCGCAGGGCGCGACGCCCGCGCCGAGCATCTCGCCGCCCATATTCCCGGCGCGCCCTTCTTCGACATCGACGCTCTGTCGGACGCCTCCAGCGACCTGCCGCACATGCTGCCCGACGCCGCCGCCTTCGGACGCGCGATGGGCGCGCTGGGCGTGAGCGAGGACATGACGCTCGTCGTCTATGACTCCATCGGCCTGTTCTCCGCGCCCCGCGCATGGTGGACGCTGCGCGTGTTCGGCGCGCGCGACGTGCGCGTGCTCGACGGCGGCCTGCCCGCATGGCGCGCGGCGGGCCTGCCGCTTGAGAGCGGAACCGTGACGCGCGCGCCCACGATCTTTCACGCGCGTCTGGACGCGGGCGCCGTCGCGAACATGGCGGAGGTGCGTTCAGCGCTCGCCGACGGATCAGCGCAGGTGGCCGATGCGCGCTCAGCCGAGCGTTTTTCCGGCGCCGCCGCCGAACCGCGCCCGGGCCTGCCCGCAGGCCACATGCCCGGCGCGCGCAATCTGCCGATGGGGCTCGTGCAGGCGCAGGGGCGCATGAAGGCGCCCGCCGACGTGCTCGCAGCCTTCGCGCAGGCGGGGCTTGATCCTGATCGGCCAATGGTCACGTCGTGCGGGTCAGGCGTGACGGCTGCGGTTCTCAATCTCGCGCTCGCGGTCGCCGGCAAGCCGCAGCCGCGCCTCTACGACGGCTCGTGGACCGAATGGGCCTCGCGCGGCGGCGCCGTGGAGCGCGACGGCTGAAGCGCGAAGCGTCGCGCGAAAAAAGCGCATGCGGGCGCCTGTCCGCGCGGCGCCCGGGCGCTAGTTCCTTTGATGGGCTGGGCGGGCTTCGCGAAGGAGCGTCCGCCAATGTGCGATTACTCTCTGGAAATGTACGCCTCACGCCCCGCGCGCGAGGGTGAGCTCTATCAGACCACGCGCTTCGCCTCTGGCAGCCTGGGGCTGGCTTCGCCAGGGGATTGCGGCACGGCTGTTTGCGTGCAGTACGACACGCGGCTCGAACTCGAAAACGTGCCAAAAACGTTGCGCGACGCGCTTGGCCTGCAGGCCTGCGAGACGGCCACCTTCGTGCGGCTGGACGCCGGCGCCTATCGCGATGGGCTGCGCTTCGCCAACGGGCGCGAAATCTCGCTTCAGCAATTGGGCTCAGGCGTGCGCGTGACGATCCCGCGGCTCATCGAGCATGAGCTGATCCCCACGCGCGACGCGAGGCCGGAGGTCGCGACGGCCTGAGGCGAGCGCGCGGTCCGGACCGTCCGGGCCGCGCGCGTCGCATCTCATTCTGAGCGCTTGCTGCGCGCGAGGACGCGCGCGGTCCAAGAAGCGGGCTGTCCAAGAAGGGAGCGGTTCAAGAAGGGCGCGGGCAAAGCGGGCGCGGCTCAGGTTTGGTCCCCAAATCGCACTGGACAAAGCCCCGCACCTTCGTGCTCTATCCGCCCGCCGCGGGGCCTGCCGCGCCGCGGCCACGCCCAAGGAGCCGGAGCGGGTCAGCGATGAGCGAATTCTGGAGCGACGTCGTCCACACCCTGTCGCCCTATGTGCCGGGCGAACAGCCGCGTGGCGGCTCCTTCGTTAAACTCAACACGAACGAGAACCCGTTCGGCCCCTCGCCGGCGACGCTGGAGGCGATCCGCGCCGCCGTGACCGACCGGCTGCGACTTTATCCCGATCCCGAATCGCTGGCCCTGCGCACGGCCATCGCCGAACGCTTCGGGCTTGAGGCGGCCGAGGTCTTCGTGGGCAACGGTTCGGACGAAGTGCTGGCCCACACGTTCCACGCCCTGCTGAAACATGGCGAGCCCCTGCTCTTCCCCGACATCACCTATAGTTTCTACCCGACCTATTGCCGGCTCTACGAGATCCCGCACAGGCTCACGCCGCTCGACGCGAACCTGCGCCTGCGGGTGGAGGATTACGTCGCCCCGCGCGGGGCGATCATCATCGCCAATCCCAATGCGCCGACCGGCGTCGCCCTGCCGCTGGAGGACGTGCGCCGGCTTGTGACCGCCCATGCCGACCGCATGGTGGTGGTGGACGAGGCCTATGTCGATTTCGGCGCCCAGAGCGCGGCGAGTCTTGTGCGCGATCATGCGAACCTGCTCGTGGTGCGCACCTTCTCCAAGTCGCACAGCCTTGCGGGCATGCGCGTGGGCTTCGCGCTGGGCCAGCGCCACCTGATCGAGGCGCTCGTGCGGGTGAAGGACAGTTTCAACTCCTATCCGCTCAACATGCTCTCGCAGGCAGCCGCGCTCGCCGCCTGGCTGGACAAGGACTGGACCGACCAGTGCCTCGCGAAGATCGTAGCCAACCGCGCGGAGCTGACGCAGGCCCTCGCCGGGCTTGGCTTCGACGTCCTGCCTTCGCAGGCCAATTTCGTCTTCGCCGCCCTGCCCGGCCGCGCGGGGGCGGACCTGATGCGCCTCCTGCGCGAAGAAGGCGTGCTCGTGCGCCATTTCAGCGCGCCGCGCATCGCCGACCGGCTGCGCATCACGATTGGGACGGCGGACGAATGCGCCGCTCTGGTCGCCGCGCTCAGGCGCCGCCTGTGACAGGGATGGGCGCCTGCTTATTGCTTAATAAATAGGCACAGGCGCCTAAAAAATACTCCAATCGCCTCAAGAATGGCGCCTGCCTGCCTGCCTGTGAGTCGTTCCCCTGTGGTCAGCGCCCTTTTTGTGGATAGAATCTTGGCATGGCGGGTGCTAAGAGCCGCTCAACCCCCGCGCGGCGTTCTGCGCAGCGCCGGGACCTGACCGTGACGAGGCGCGCATGAAGAAGATCGAAGCGATCATCAAGCCGTTCAAGCTCGACGAAGTGAAGGAAGCGCTGCAAGAAGCGGGACTTCAGGGCATCACGGTCACCGAGGCCAAAGGCTTCGGCCGCCAGAAGGGCCACACCGAGCTTTACCGCGGCGCCGAATACGTCGTGGACTTCCTCCCGAAGGTGAAGATCGAGATCGTCCTCAACGACGACATGCTCGACCGCGCCGTGGAGGCGATCCGCAAGGCGGCGCAGACCGGGCGCATCGGTGATGGCAAGATATTTGTATCGAACATTGAGGGCGCGATCCGCATCCGCACCGGCGAAACCGGGCCCGACGCCATCTGACCGCGCAACGCCCAAACGAACCGTCTTCCCACCTGAAGCCAGCAGACCAGAAAGGCCAACGACATGAAGACCGCCAAGGACGTCCTTAAGGCGATCAAGGATAATGACGTCAAATACGTCGACTTCCGCTTCACCGACCCGCGCGGCAAGTGGCAGCACGTCACCTTCGACGTGTCGCTCGTCGACGAAGAGATTTTCTCGGAAGGCACCATGTTCGACGGTTCGTCGATCGCCGGCTGGAAGGCGATCAACGAGTCCGACATGATCCTCATGCCCGATCCGACCTCGGCCTGCATGGACCCGTTCTTCGCGGCGTCCACCATGGTCATCAACTGCGACATTCTCGAGCCCTCGACGGGCGCGCCCTATAACCGCGACCCGCGCGGCATCGCCAAGAAGGCGGAAGCCTTCCTGAAGACCACGGGCATCGGCGACACGGCCTTCTTCGGCCCGGAAGCCGAGTTCTTCGTGTTCGACGACGTGCGCTTCAAGGCTGACCCGTACAACACGGGCTTCAAGCTCGACTCCATCGAGCTGCCCGACAACATGGACACCGAGTACGAAGGCGGCAACCTCGGCCACCGCGTGCGCACCAAGGGCGGCTACTTCCCCGTGCCGCCGATCGACTCCGCGCAGGACATGCGCGGCGAAATGCTCGCCGCCATGCAGTCCATGGGCGCGGTCGTCGAGAAGCACCACCACGAAGTGGCCTCGGCCCAGCACGAACTCGGTCTGAAGTTCGGCACGCTGACGACCATGGCCGACCACATGCAGGTCTATAAGTACTGCATCCATCAGGTCGCCCAGAGCTACGGCAAGACCGCGACCTTCATGCCCAAGCCCATCTTCGGCGACAACGGTTCGGGCATGCACGTCCACCAGTCGATCTGGAAGGGCGGCAAGCCTGTGATGGCCGGCAACAAATACGCCGACCTGTCGCAGGAGTGCCTGTGGTACATCGGCGGCATCATCAAGCACGCCAAGGCGCTCAACGCCTTCACCAACCCGTCGACGAACTCCTACAAGCGTCTCGTCCCGGGCTATGAGGCCCCCGTGCTGCTCGCCTATTCGGCGCGCAACCGCTCCGCCTCCTGCCGTATTCCGTGGACCACGAATCCGAAGGCCAAGCGCGTTGAGGTTCGCTTCCCCGATCCGACGGCCAATCCCTACCTCGCCTTCGCGGCGATGCTGATGGCCGGCCTCGACGGCATCCAGAACAAGATCGATCCGGGCGCGGCCATGGACAAGGACCTTTACGATCTCCCCCCGAAGGAGCTCAAGAAGATCCCGACCGTTTGCGGCTCGCTGCGCGAGGCTCTCCAGAACCTCGACAAGGACCGCGCCTTCCTCAAGGCGGGCGGCGTGTTCAACGACGACTTCATCGACTCCTACATCGAACTGAAGATGCAGGACGTGATGCGCTTCGAAATGACGCCGCATCCGGTCGAGTTCGACATGTACTATTCCTGCTGATCTTCGTCAGCGGATACGGAAAAGCCCCGGGAGACCGGGGCTTTTTTGTTGCGCGTTTTTTGGGACCGCGCGTCCTCGCGCGCACGTCACGCGCTCATTGTTTGCAGAACAAGCCGAATAAATGGGCGCGAGGACGCGCGCGGTCCGCTGGGGCGCCGCTCTCATCCACGCACGTTGCTTTGGCGCAAGGCCTCGCTTAAGATGCGTGCATGTCGCTTCGCGCCCTCGCCCTCGCCGCGCTCGCCGCCGCCCTGCCCGCCAGCGCGCGCGCTCAGAGCTATGGCGCGCCGATCAGCCAGATGAGCGCAGCGCCCGGCCCCGCGCTTCTGCAAAACCAGACGCCATCCGCCACGCGCAATTCCTATCAGCAGAGGGGCGGGCTCACGAATGGCGGCCTCGGCGACGCCGGGCGCGTCAACGTCCAGGGATACGGCGCCCAAGGCTTCAGCGCGCAAGGATACGGCGGACAAGGCTTCGGCGGACAAGGCTTCGGCGCGCAGGCCTCCAGCGGACAGGGCTTCGGCGGCGCTGGCGGTTATGGCGCACGCGGGGCCATGGATCCCATGACCGGCAGGCGCGTCCACGGCGCCCCGCCCGCCTCCACCCTCGCGAACGGCGGCCTTGACGCGAACGCCCGCTCGCGCGCAGACGACCGCGGGCCGCTCGCGCCCGAGAGCGCGCCGCCATCCTCGATCCTGTTCATTCCGCAATTGCTGCCCGCGCTCGCGCCGCCGCAGATCTCGCTGACGAAGCCCTTCAGGCGATAGGCTTACGCGTCGGCGTCGGCGTCATCGTCCCGCGCGCGCGCCTTCTCACGTTGCTTCTCAACGAGGCCCACCGAGAAGATCGACAGCTCATAGAGCGCCCAGCCGGGCACCGCGAGGAACATCATGCTCATGATGTCTGGCGGCGTGAGCACCGCCGCCAGAACCGCCACAAGGAAAATGGCGATGCGCCGCTTCTCCCGCAGGAAAGCGGCGTCGATCACGCCGACGCGACCAAGCAAGGTGAGGATCACCGGCATCTGGAACGTGACGCCAAACGCGAAGATCAGCGTCATGATGAGGGAGAGATATTCCGACACGCGCGGCAACAGCTCGATCTGCGCGCGGCCGGGCTCTTTCGACTGCTGCATGGCGAGGAAGAAATGCAGCAGGTTCGGCATGACGAGGAAATAAACGACGACCGCGCCGAGCAGGAAGAAGACGGGCGTGGCGATGAGGTAAGGCGCGAAGGCCGCGCGCTCATGGCGATAGAGGCCGGGGGCGACGAAAGCATAGACCTGCGCGAAGATCACCGGACAAGCCGCGAAGGCGGCGGCGAACATCGACACTTTGATCTGCGTGAAGAAGAATTCCTGCGGCGCCGTGTAGATGAGTTTGGCGTCCGGCCCCGCTGCGCGCTCAAAGGGAACGACGAGCAGGTTGTACACGTCCTTCGCGAAGGCAAAGAAGAAAATGAACATCACGATGAAGGCGATGAGCGCCTTGATGAGCCGCGAGCGCAGCTCGATCAGATGCTCCATCAGCGGCGCCTTCGTCGCCTCGATGGCGGCTTCGTCCTCGGACCGGGCGGCTTTGGCGTCCATCGTCATCGTCAGGCCTCGCGGACGGAGGCGGGAGACGCCGCGGGCGCCGCGGCAGTCGCTGCGGGAGTCGCTGCGGCAGTCGCTGCGGGAGTCTGTTCGCCTGCAAGCGATGCGGTTTGCGGCGCGGGTTCATCGGGCCGCGGAGGGCCAGACGGACTCGTGCCCGGACCGAAGGCTGCGGCGTCGATGATCTGCGGCGCGTCGACCTGCGGGGCGGCGTCGGCGACGGCGGGCGCGCCGGCGGAGGACGGCTTGTCCTCCAGCGCCGCGCGGATTTCGCGGTTCGTCACGGCGACGGGATCGTAATTGATGTCGACCCGCGCGCTGTCGGCGACCTTCTCGACGCTCTTTTTCAGCTCCTCCATCTCCGACTGGCGCATGGCCTCGGCGAACTGGCCCTGAAATTCAGCAGCCATGCGCCGCATCTTGCCGAGCATGGAGCCGATCTGGCGCAGGACGCGCGGCAGTTCCTTCGGACCGAGCACGACGAGCACGATCACGCCGATGATGAGGAGTTTGCCCGCGTCGATGTCGAACATGAATTCGCTTTGCTGCGCCGCTCACGGCCCATGGGATCCATGGCGGCGACGAGACCCGGCGGCGCAGGCGCGCGCGCCGGGCGGTGAAGACAGGCGCCGGAGCGCCGCGGAGCCTAGCCGACCTTGCCGGGCTGGCTCGGCGTGGCCGGGGCGGCCGGAGCGGATTGCGGCGCGCCCGCCACAGGGGCGGCCGGCTGCTGGTCGATGGTGCGCGGCTGCTCGGCCGGCGCGGCCGGCTGCTGGGCCTTCTCGTCGTCCTCGGCCATGCCCTTTTTGAACGACTTGATGCCCTTGGCGACGTCGCCCATCAGGTCGGAGATCTTGCCCTTGCCGCCAAACAGGATCAGCGCCAGCGCACCGACGATCAGCCAGTGCCAAATCGACATGCTGCCCATGAAAACTCCCTCCTGAACGCGTCCGAGCGCCCATGGCGGCTCGCGTTCTCCGGCTGGAAACTATGCAACCCTCAAGGCAAAAACAAGGACGACGGGCCGATCCGGCGAAACTCATTCAAGAACGAGAACCGGCGTGCGCCCGCCGTCGCAGATGAAGCAGCAGGAACGGCAATCCTGCCGCCCGTCCGGGCCAGAGCCCCAGGTTGAGCTGCGCGTGTTGCGCACCCAGGCGCCGTAGCAGACTTTCTCCCCCCGCCGGCAGGAAATCTCAATCGTGCGCACGGAGCTGTCGCGCAAGGTGTACACCTCGCCGCCGCCGGGCCAGACGCGGTCGCGATCCTGCCCGTAAAGCTCCACATCCACCACGTTGCGATGCTCGCTGCGGAATCGCCATTCCAGCGATTGCGCCGCCGCAAGCCCGGGCGTCGCCGCGGCCACAACGACCGCAGCGAAACAGACGAACCGTCGCGGGAAACCCAAATCGCGCCTCCATAATCGCGGGAACGCTAACGTGGGCTGGACCTTACGTCAATCTTGGGCGGGGCTTTGCGTGGAAGGTGGCGATTAGACCGCGCGCGGTCCGGGGCGCGCGCTGATCCCTCGACCGCGGGAAAATGCAGAGACTCAAAATCCCAGCGCTTGCCCTTCGATGGTGAGGCGGCGCATGAGGCGCGGCTCTTCGCGCGGAAAATCCTTGCGCGCGTGGATCGAGCACCAATTGTCCCAGATCACGAGATCGCCCACGCTCCACTTGTGCTCATAGACGATGCGCGGATCCTCCGACAGATCGAACAGACGCTCCAGCACGTCCTCGCTCTCCGCACGCGACAGGCCCTCGATCTGGGAGGACATGAGCCGCGAGATGTAGAGCGCCTTCTTGCCCGTCGCGGGATGGCGCACGAACAAAGGCTGCCAGTTGTGCCGGATCTTGGACAAGTCCGTCGTGTCGAGATTGAGCCGCTCGCGGCGCTTGTAATCGTGCATCTGCAAAACGCGCCGGCCCTCCAGCCTGTCGCGCAGATCGGCGGGGATCATGTCGTAAGCGCGATACATGTTGGAGAAACATGTCTCCCCGCCCCAGCTCGTGAGCTTCATGGCGTAAAGCAGCGTCGCGCGATGGGGCTCGGGATAATAGGACGTGTCGTGATGGAACCACATTTCGCCATCTCCGAAGGCGCCAATGGGCTTGCCGTTCTCCACGATGTTCGTGACGAGCATGAAGGGCGTGTCGAAATCCCCGCCCGGCCCCGGCCCTGATACGGGTTTTTTGCGCATGGCGACGCGGCCGAAGATCTCCGCCGCGCGCAAATGCTGCGCATCGTCGAGCGTCTGATCGGGAAAGACGAGCATGATGTGATCGTCGAACGCCTTGCGAATGGCCGCCGCGGTCTCAGCGTCCACGGGCTGCGACAGATCAACCCCGCGCACGCGCGCGCCGATCTCGGGATGCGCTTTCTCGATGACGAGCGACATGTTTCCTCCTTGGCCGGTTCACGGCGCTTTGGATCATTATAGCCGGCGGCAGGGCCCGCGCAAAAGGGGACAGCTGGGAGTGCGCGCGAGGACGCGCGCGGTCCGGGTCGGCGCGCATCCTTGGACCGCGCGCGTCCTCGCGCGCACAGCGGGCCCCGCGGAACAAGCCGGCCCATGGGCAATTGTCGCGTCGGAGTTTAACATCGCAGCCATGAGCACTGCCCTGCGCATCGACAGGCGCGCGATTCTCGCGGGCGCCGCCGCAAGCCTCTCCACCAGCCTCGCCGCGCCGCGCGCGCAGGCGAACGACGCCGCGCGCCTCATCGACGCGCGGGCGGGCTGGCTTGAGCTCGCTCCCGGCAAGCCCACGGCTTTTGAAGGATTCGACGGACGCTCGCCCGGCCCGCTCCTGCGCCTGCGCAAGGGCGATCCGCTCGACGTGACGCTGGTCAATTCGCTCTTGCGGCCGACGTCGATACACTGGCGCGGCGTGCGCGCGCCCAACGCCTTCGACGGCGTCGCGCCGCTGACGCAAAAGCCCGTCGAGCCCGGCGCGCGCCAGTCGATCCGCTTCACGCCGCCGGACGCCGGCACCTTCCTCTATCACGCCCATGCGGAGCCCGAGATGGCGGCGCAGGTGGAGCGCGGACTTTACGGCGCGCTCATCGTGGAGGAGCCCGACGCGCCGCCCGTCGACCATGATCTGCTCGCCCTGCTCGACGACTGGCGCCTGGATGAGGCGGGCGCGATCACGCCCTGCGGAGCGGTTGAAATCCTCACGGTCAATTCCGCCCCCGCGCCGATGACGCAGGAGGCCGCGCCGCGGACGCGCGTGCGTCTGCGCCTCGTCAACGCGGCCGGCGCGCGCATCATGGCCATGCGCTTCGAGGGGGCGCAGGCCATGGTCGTCGCTATCGACGGCCAGCCCTGCCGCGCCTTCCCGCCCCTGCGCGACACCTTGCCCATCGGCCCCGGCGCGCGGTTCGACGTCGTCCTCGACCTGCCGGCGCAGGAGGGAGAAAGCGCGGGGGCCGTTCTTCTGGGCGCGGGCGGCGCGCCGGACCGCCCGCTCGTTGTGCTCACCGCGCGCGGCGCGCCGGTCGAGCCGCGCCCGCCCGTGGAGGCGGCGGCGCAAAATCCGCTCCTGCCAGCGGAGATCCGCCTTCAAGCCGCCCACAGGCTCGACATCAGGCTTGAGGGCCCCGCGGGCGAGGCCGCCGCCGCCGCGTCGCCCGGTCCCCCTTGCCCCGCGGCGCCGGGCGGCTGGCGGCTCGCCCCGGCGAAGCCCGTGCGGGCGGGCGATCCCCTGTTCGCGGTCAAACGCGGAACGCCGGTCGCGCTCGGCTTCGTCAATCGCTCCGGCGTCGCGCAGGTCATCCGCGTGCATGGCCACGCCATGCGGCAATTGCACCAGCTCGACGACGGCTGGGAGCCCTATTGGCGCGACAGCGTGATCATCGCGCCCGGACGCACGGTTCGGGTCGCCTTCGTCGCCGACAATCCGGGCCGCTGGCGGATCGGCTCAGGGATCATGGACCATGCGGCCGGCGGCATGGCGGGCTTCTTCGAGGTCGGCTAGGCGGCGCCCCACAGGTCGCGGAAGACGCCCGGCAAGGCCTCCGGCACATCCTCGGCGATGAGGCCGGGCCCGCATGCGCGCCCCGCCGCCCCGTGGAGCCAGGCGCCGGCGCAGACCGCCTCGAAAGCGCCCGCGCCCGAGGCTCTCGCCTGCGCAAGCCGCGCCGCCAAAACACCGGCGACGATCCCCGCCAGCACATCGCCCGAGCCAGCGGTCGCGAGATGAGCCGGCGCGTCGGACAGGATCGCCGCCCGCCCGTCGGGCGCGGCGACCACGCTGTCCCCGCCCTTGAGCAGAACCAGAGCGCCGCTTAACCGGGCGCCGGCGCGGGCGCGGTCAAGGCGGGAAAAGTCTTCAGAGATAACATGAGAACCTTCGCCTTCTAATTTGAAAAGACGACTGAATTCTCCATCATGCGGCGTGAGAACAACCTCCGCGGCGCTGCCCCTGACCGCGGCGAACAGACGCTCCGGCGCCAACGCAAAGGCGGTGAGCGCATCTGCGTCGAGCACGATGGCCCGGCCCGCCGGCGCGCCCGCCAGCGCGGCGAGAACCATCTCGCGCAGCGCCTCGCCCACCCCCGCCCCGGGGCCGACGACGAGAGCGTTCATCCGCGGATCGGCGAGCAGGCCAGCGAGCTCCTGCGCCCCGTCGCAGGGGGCGAGCATGATCGCGGTGAGCTGGGCGGCGTTGACGGCCAGCGCCTCCCGCGGCGAGGCCAGCGTCACGAGCCCGGCGCCCCCGCGCAACGCGCCGCGCGCCGCGAGCCGGGCGGCCCCGGTGCGATGCATCGGCCCGCTCACCACGAGCACATGACCGCGTGTGTATTTATGGTCGCTCGCCGCCGGCGGGCGCACGAAGCGCGACCACAGGCCCGGCGCGTTGCGGAAGGTCTGCGGCCTGATCTCATCCAGCACGGCGGTCGGAATCCCGATCTCCGCGCGCCGCACCGCCCCGCACAGGGCCCGGCCCGGCAGGAGCAGATGGCCGGGCTTCAGGCGGAAGAAGGTCACCGTCTCGTCAGCCTCAACCGCGACGCCGCGCACCAGGCCCGTGTCGCCGTCGAGCCCGGAGGGGACGTCTGCGGCCAGAACAAAACCGCCCGTCTCCGCTCGCCAGCCATTCAGCCGCTCGATGACGGAGCGCGCCCGCCCGTCCACGTTGCGCGAGAGGCCCGCGCCGAAGATCGCGTCGATGACGAGGCTGACACCGGAATAATCGACCAGCGCGGCGGAGGTCGTTCGCCCGCTCCATTTCTCCGCCATGGCGCGGGCGTCGCCCTTCAGACCGGAGCGGTCGTACATGAGGCCCGCGACGACCTCCGCCCCCGCCTCGCGCAACAGACGCGCGGCGACGAAACCATCGCCGCCATTGTTCCCCGGCCCGCACAAAACGACGACGCGGCCGCCCCCGCGGGCGCCGAGCGCGGCGAGCGCCGCCTGCGCCAGCGCGGCGCCTGCGGCCTCCATCAGGGCGAGGCCGCCCACGCCGCCGGCAATGGCGAGCCGGTCGGCCTCCCCCATCTGGGCGACGTCGAGAAGTTCGATGGGCTCGTGATCAACGCAGGTCATGACGCCATGCTGATCCAGCGGGCGCGGCGGGGCAAGTTTTTCAAACGGCTACGCCGTGAGCGGACCGCGCGCGCGTCACGCTGCGCAGCCCCTACTCCGCCTTGCGCCACCACGCGTCGAGCGTCGCGCCGAAAAGCGGGGCGGCGAAGCGCGGCGAGCGCGCGGGCCGCGCCAGCGAGGCCGAGTGAACGAACCAGGCATCCGGCGCATGATAGAAGGGAATGACGTAGAAGCCCGAGAGCAGCGCCCGGTCGAAGGCGCGCACGGCGGCCGCGTAATCCTCGAGCGTATCGGCTTTCACAATGGCGGCGATGAGCCCGTCGAGCGCGGGCGAGGCGGCCCCCGCGAGATTGAACGAGGATTCCATCCGCGCCGCAGCGGAGGACCAGCGGTTGCGCTGTTCGTTGCCCGGCGAATTGGAGGCGACCCACGTCCCCATCATCATGTCGAAATCGAATTTCTGGCGCCGGCGCTGATATTGCACCTCGTCCACATGACGCACCCGCGCCTCCACGCCGATGCGGCGCAGCGCGTGGGAGAAGTTCAGCGCCAGCCGCTCCTGCGAGCGATCCACGACCATGATCTCAAAGGCGAAGGGCGCGCCGCGCCGGTCGCGCAGCGCGCCGTCCACGACGCTCCAGCCCGCCTGTTTCAACAGCGCGAAAGCCTTGCGCGCGTTCTCGCGGTCGCGCCCCGTGCCGTCGCTTGTCGGCGGGCTCCAGCGCCCCTCCAGAATGTCGGCGCGCACCGCGCCCGGCCATTGGGCGAGCAGCGCGCGTTCGCGTTCGTCCGCCGGTCGCCCGATGGAGGATAAGTCCGTCTCGTCGAAGAAGGAGCGCGTGCGCCGGTAAAGGCCGCCGAACAGATTGCTGTTGATCCATTCGAAGTCGAACATATAGCCCAAAGCCTCGCGCACGCGCGCGTCCTTGAACAGGTCGCGGCGCGTGTTGAAGGCGAAGCCGGCGAGGCCCTTGGCGCCGCCCAAAGGCTCGCTCGCCTTGATGAGGCGCCCGTCGCGCACGGCGGGAAAATCATAGCCCGTGAGCCAGCGCGTGGGATTGGTCTCGTCGCGATAATCGACGAGCCCGCCGCGCAGCGCCTCATAGAGGCTTGCGGAATCGCGGAAATATTCGATGCGAATCTCATCGAAGTTATAGAGCCCGCGATGGATCGGCAGGTCCTTCGCCCAGTAATCGCGATTGCGCTCGAGCCGGATCATCTCGCCCGGACGCACCTCGCGAATGACGTAAGGCCCCGAGCCGATGGGCGGCGCCAGGCTCGCCTCATCGAAGCGGGCGACGTCCAGCGCATGTTTGGGCAGGACCGGCATGAGCGCGAGATTGAGCGGCAGTTCGCGGTCGTCGCCCGCAAGCTCGAAGCGCACGGTCGCAGCGTCGGGCGCGGAGGCCGTCTTCACCTGCGAGAAGGCGGCGCGATGCTGCGGGCGCCCGCGCGCCTTCAGCAGGTCGAAGGTGAACAGCACGTCGGCGGAGGTGATCGGCGCCCCGTCGGAGAAGCGCGCCCGCGGATCAAGCCGGAAAACAACCCATGAGCGCGCCGCGTCCGTCTCGATCGTCTGGGCTATGAGGCCGTAGAGCGTGAAGGGCTCATCGCCCGAGCGCATCATCAGCGTCTGGAAAATATTGCCGTTGAGCCCCTGCGCGGTCGAGCCCGCCTTCAGATTGAACGGGTTCAGGCTGTCGAACGAGCCCTGAAAGCCGATGGCGAGCCGTCCGCCTTTGGGCGCGTTTGGATTGGCGTAGGGCAGATGGGCGAAGTCGGGCGGCAGCGCCGGCGCGCCGTGCATGGCGATGGCGTGCCGCGGCCCGAGGCTCTCCGCCCGGCCCTGCCCGCCTCCAGCCGCCATCAGGCACAGGCTGGCCGCCGCGAGACGTGCTGCGGCGCGGACGGCGGCGCGAATCGGGAAAAGCTGCATGAGCCGGACCCTAATGGAGCCGGCCGCGCGCGTCGATGGAACGTCAACCATGGCGCGCGCACGCCCCCCTTCCCCAAGGCCGCGCCGCTGGGGCGCCGGTATGGACGCGAAATCAATTGTGGCGGATCATCGCGGAAGGGTTTAAGAGGCGCGGGTCAATCTCTCGCCTCATTCCCGCGCGATGAGCGAGGCGATTCCCGCACGCCCGGCCTTTGAGCGACGGCGGCGAGCATCGCGCCCGCCCACGGGAGAACCTGTTCGAGGGGACCCGAGGTTTTCGAAAGGAACGTCAATGCCGATCACGTCCACGCGCATGGGAGCCGCCGCGCTCGCCGCCGGGCTCGCCCTCGCCAGCGGGTTCAGCCCCGCTCTGGCCCAGGGCCAGGCGCCCGCGCAGCAGCGCAAGCCCGCGCAGCAGCAGCAGCAGCCTGCGCCCGCCCCCGCGCCCGCGCCGGCCAGCAATCGCGTGGAGCTGAAGGCCACCCAGCCGGAATGGACCAAGGTCTGCGGCAAGGACGAGGCCGCCAATAAAGAAATCTGCTACACGACCCGCGATTTCGGACAGGCCGCCGATCAGCCGCCGGTCCTCGCCGTCGCCATCTACGACGTCAAGGGCGACGAGCAACGCATCGTGCGCCTGCTTCTGCCGGTGGGCCTCATGCTGCGTCCGGGCTTCCGCTTCTCGGTGGACAAGGGCGCGGCGCTCGAAGGCAATTACGAGATCTGCTTCCCCAACGGCTGTTTCGCCGAGGCGCGCGTGAAGGGCGCCACGCTCGACAGCATGAAGAAGGGGACGATCCTCAACGTCAACGTGAAGAACCAGGCCAATAACGAAGTCGTGTTCGCGGTGCCGCTCGACGGCTTCGGCAAGGCGTTCGACGGCCCGGCCATCGACCCGAAAGTGCTCGAAGAACAGCAGCGCGCCTTGCAGGCTGAATTGCAGAAGCGCGCTGAAGAGGAGCGCCGGCGCCTCGAAGGCCAGATCACGCCGCCTTCCGCTCCGCCCGCCGGCGCGCCGAGGTAAGGCTTTTCGGATTTCATCGAACAGAACGCGCGGCTTTCGGGCCGCGCGTTTTTGTTTGGGCCGCGCCTTAAACGGACCGCGCGCCTTTCTGGACCGCGCGCGTCCCCGCGCGCACATAAAGCGCGCACATCATGCGAAGCGAGCGCCCTCCCTCCCCTTCAGGGGAGGGTCGCTGACGAAGTCAGCGGGGTGGGGTATGCCTGAATCTTTCAGTTTGAAATGCGCGCGAGACGCGCGCGGTCCATTTCGCAGCCGAGTGGCGCACCCCACCCTTACCCTCCCCTGAAGGGGAGGGAGGCGGCGACGTCGCATTTCATTCTGGATGATCGCTGCGCTGCATGAAGCGCAGCAACCCCTGCAGGACAGGCGATTCTCCCTCCCCTTCAGGGGAGGGTCGCTGACGAAGTCAGCGGGGTGGGGTATGCCTCATGCGTTGTCGTTAAAATGCGCTGCGCGAGACGCGCGCGGTCCGGGTGCGCGCCCAACAAAAAAGGCGGCCGGAGCCGCCTTTTTCAAAAAACCAAAAGCCGAAGCGCCGCGCGCTCAGCCCTTCGTCATGCTGGCGACTTCCGCCGCGAAGTCGGACTCGACCTTCTCGACGCCCTCGCCCAGCGCGAAGCGCACATAGCCCTTGAGGCTCACGGGCGCGCCAGCGGTCTTGGCGGCGTCCTGCACGACCTGACCGATGGTCTTGTTGGAATGCTCCGCATGGATCGACGGCTGATCGATCAGGCAGACTTCCTTGAAATAGGACTTCAGGCCCGACTCGATGATCTTGTCGAGCACGTTGGCGGGCTTGCCGGCGTTCTTCTCGCGCAGCACGTTCTTCTCGCGCTCGACGACGGCGGGATCCATGCCGGCGGCGTCAAGGGCGAGCGGGCCCGTGGCGGCGACATGCAGCGCGATCTGGCGCGCGAGGCCGGCGAGCGCATTGGCGTCGCCCGTGGACTCAAGCGCCACGAGCACGCCGATCTTGCCCTGACCGTCGGAGATCGCGTTGTGGACGTAGCTGCCGACGACGCCATTGGCGACTTCGATCATCGCCGCGCGACGCAGCGTCATGTTCTCGCCGATGGTGGCGATGGCGTTGGCGATGGCCTCCGACACCTTGCCGCCCGCGGGATAGGCGGCGGCCTGAATGGCGTCGACATCCGCCGAGCCGACGGAGAGCGCCACGCCGGCGACGTTGCGCACCAGCGTCTGGAAGTCGGAATTGCGGGCCACGAAGTCGGTCTCGGAATTCACTTCCACCGCGACGCCGCGCTTGCCGGAGACGGCGACGGCGACGAGGCCTTCAGCCGCCACGCGGCCGGACTTCTTGGCGGCCTTCGAAAGGCCCTTCTTGCGCAGCCAGTCGACGGCGGCCTCGATGTCGCCGGCCGTCTCGTTGAGCGCCTGTTTGCAGTCCATCATGCCTGCGCCGGTCTTTTCGCGCAGGTCCTTCACCATCGCAGCGGTGATCGTGGCCATGGGATCGTCCTTTCAAAGCCGCGCGGGGGCGCGGTGGTCAGGGAATGGGAGAGAGCGTCGGGGCTCTGGATTGAATCGACGCGCGCAGCAGGGCCGCGCGCGTCGCTGACTTCAACCGAAGGCTGGATCAGCCGGCGAGCAGATTGCGCGCCTGTTCGACCCAATTGTCGCGGGCGATGCGGCCGGCGAGCTTGAGGTCGGCGTCGACCTTCGTCACGTCGTCGGCGGTCATCGCGGCGATCTGCCAGTAATGGAAGACGCCCGCGTCGTTGAGCTTCTTGACGATCTGCGGGCCGACGCCCGGCAGCTTGGCGAGATCGTCAGGCGCGCCGCGCGGGGCGGCGAGCAGTTCGAACACGTCCGTCGAGGCGCCGTTGACGACGGTCTCGGCCGGCAGCTCGTCTTCGACCGGCGCGTCGCTCGCGCCCACGTCCACGCCCGACATGCCCTGGCCGCGCGAAATGCCGTCGATGGCGGCGCGGGCGATAAGGTCGCAATAGAGCTGGATGGCGCGGCCGGCGTCGTCATTGCCGGGAACCGGGAAAGCGATGCCGTCGGGATCGCAGTTCGAGTCGAGGATGGCGGCGACGGGAATGCCAAGACGATTGGCTTCCTTGATCGCGAGCTGCTCCTTGTTCGTGTCGATCACGAAGATGAGGTCGGGCACGCCGCCCATGTCCTTGATGCCGCCAAGCGCGCGCTCGAGTTTGTCGCGCTCGCGCGAGAGCATCAGGCGCTCTTTCTTGGTGAGGCCGACGGCGCCGGCGTCCAGCGCGTCCTCGACTTTGCGCAGGCGCTGGATCGAACCGGAGATCGTCTTCCAGTTCGTCAGCATGCCGCCGAGCCAGCGGGAGTTGACGTAATACTGGGCCGAACGCTTGGCCGCGTCGGCGATCTGGTCGGCCGCCTGACGCTTCGTGCCCACGAGCAGAACGCGGCCGCCCTTGGCCACCGTATCCGAAACCGCCTTCAGCGCCTGATGCAGCAGCGGCACCGTCTGGGCGAGGTCGATGATGTGAATGTTGTTGCGGGCCCCGAAAATGTAGGGAGCCATTTTCGGATTCCAGCGATGCGACTGGTGACCGAAATGCGCGCCGGCTTCGAGGAGCTGACGCATAGTGAATTCTGGCAACGCCATGTGCTTATTCTCCGGTTGGACCTCAACGGAGCGCAGGCGGGAAACCCCGCCACCGGAGCGGCCCTTGGATCAGGGACGCCGAACTCTCCGTCTGTGGATTGCGCGCCGCTTCTAGTCGAGCCCGGCGGCGAATGCAAGGCCGCCGGGGCGAAAGGCGCGGATGGGGCCGGACGTGGCGCTCTATTGGGGCTGGATGCCGGCGGCCTTCGTCACCCGCGCCCATTTGGCAATTTCGCGCTCAAGCCGGGCGGCCGTCTCCGCCGGGCCGCCGATCTGGGGCGTGCCGGCGACGCCGGAAAGGAAGGTCCGGGTCTCCTCCATGCGCACGATCTCGCCGAACCAGCCGGCGAGCTTGTCGATCACGGGCTTGGGCGTGCCAGCCGGGGCCCAGGCCGCCCACCAGGAGGCGAATTCGTCGTAATCGGCGACGCCGGACTCCCGCATGGTCGGCACTTCCGCCAGAGCCGGATGGCGCTCGGCCGTGGTGACGGCGAGCGCGCGGATGCGCCCCGCCCGCACCTGTCCCGTGCCGAACGTGCCGTCAACCACCATGAAATCGATGGAGCCGTTGGCGAGGTCGCCCACCGCGTCGGCGGACGTGCGGTAAGAAACCGGCGTCGGACGCAGGCCCACGAGCGAGACATAGAATTCGGTGGCGAGTTGCGAGGTCTGGTTGGTGTAGGCGTATTTCGCCTTGTCGTTGGCCTTCAGCGCTTTCGTGAGGTCCGCGATGGAGGCGTGGGGCGAATTGGGAGCGACCGCGAGCAGGAACGTCGTCTGCGTCAGCTGCGCGATCGGCAGGAAATCCTTCTGCGTGTCGAAGGGCAGATCCTTGAACAGGAAACGACTGCCGGCCATGTTGGAATTGGCCGAATACATGATCGTGTGGCCGTCGGGTTTGGCCTTCTGCAACAGGCCGAGCGCAATGTTGCTTGTGGCGCCGGACTTGTTCTCCACGATCACCGGCTTGCCGGCGAGCTCCGACAATTTGCGGCTGAAGTAGCGCGCGAGCACGTCCGCGCCGCTGCCCGCCGGAAAGCCCACGTAAGCGTTGATCTGTCGCGTGGGGAATTCCTGCGCGCCGGCGCCGGACGCAAGGGCGCAGGTCGCGCCAAGCGCGATCAGCGCCGCCCCCAAGGAACGAGCCAAACCCGACCGGCGCGCGCCCATAGAGACCCTCATCACTTCCTCCCAAACCTTGCGCCCGCCCTGCGGGCCCCTCGGCCGGTTCAACCGGCGCTTATGCGCAGACTGCCCGCCCCCGCCCGCGGGCGCAAGGGGATCGGCCTCGCCTCACCGCGCGAACAGGCGGCGCAGACGCGCCTTCTCAGGCTCCGGCAGGCCATGGAGCGCGCGCACGCGCGCCGTCACCTCGGCGGCGGGCGCGGGATCGAGCGCGACGCCGGCGCGGGCGGCGTCCTCGACCGCCTCCCGATCGGAGGCGAGCGCCTCCAGCGCGCCCGCGAAGGCTTCCGCCAGCGGGGCCGGCAGGCCCGGCGGGCCCGCGAGCGCGTGGGCGTACTCCCCCTCGCCCGCAAGCGCGTCGAGCAGCGCGCGGCTCTGCGCGTCCGCGCGGTCGATCCAGAGGCCCTGCGCGCGGCCTGCGAAGACGGCGGGAAGATCCATGGCGCCCTTTAGCCAGTCAGGCCGGCGCGCCTCCAGCTCGCGCAGGGACCAGCCGCAGGCGACGTTCGCCTCTCCGCTTTCGAGCGCGCGCACGATCTCGCCGGACCCGCCATAGCCCGCCAGCACGCGCCCCTCGACGCCGGCCAGCTCCACAACGGCGCGCGCATGGACGGCCGCCCGCCCTCCGGGCCCCGCCGCCGCGAACCAGAAAGGCGCCTGCGCGTCAGGCCGGGCCGCGCAGGCGAAACCCTCGCGCGCGACCCCGCCGAGCCAGACGAAGGCGGAGGCGTCGTATCGCGCGCCGGCCATCCCCAGCGCGGAGGCCTGAACCACGTTCGAGGACAAGAGAGCGATCACGCTCCCGTCCGCCGGCGCGCGCGCCAGCGCCGCGGCCGCCGCGAGCCCCGCCGCGCCGGGCGCCTGACGCGCCTCGACGCGCGGCTGGCCGGGCAGATGGCGGCCCAGACGGCGGGCGAGGAAGCGCGCCGTCTGATCGTGGCTCATGTCAGGCGACAGGCGGCTGGAGACCGCCGCGGCGCCATCCCCGGGCGTGGGCTGATCAGCCCCCTGCCCCGGCCCAAAGCCGACGAGAATGACGAGCGCGGCAAGCAACATGGCCGCGATATGCGCCGCCCGCGCGCACGGCGCAAGCGGGATGGCGCGCCCCTTGGCCAAGTGACGGCAGGTGCGGGGGCGAGATCAGCCGAGATATTGAAACTCTGAAAGAACGAGGCCGTCCATCGTCCATTCCATGTTCAGAAAGGCGTCGATCAAATAGAACTCAGCGGGCAGACGATGCGGCGACCGCATCAATTCCGGTTTGTTGAACGGATTTTCCGCGCGCAACACGGCGTCGAAACAATCGAAGATCAGGTCGCTGCGATCGACAATGACATGCGCCCTCAAATCAAACACAGAAAATGAGCGGTTGATTCAAGCGCTCAATGATCCCGAAGCGCCTTTCCCTTCGGGTTCAAAAAAATCATCGCTGCGCAAAACCAGAAACTTCTCCTGCTCAGGGGACAGGGCGTCGCGCGTCGCGGCCCGGGGCCTCTCGGCCGCCTGTCCATCAGGAGTCAAGGAGAAGCGAACAAGTTCGCCGACAGACGTCAGGCCATCAAGCGGCGAATAGCAGGAATAGGCCCGCTGATCGTCAAGACACCAGATCGTGAAACGATCCTGCGCATAAACGCGAACGATCTGGCCGATCTTCTCTGCGCTCGACACCATGGGACCCCTGATCCAAAACGGACCGTCGACCGCTTAAGACTTTGTTGAACCGCCCCGCGCGTCCAGCGGAAGCGCGCGCCCGGCCGCGGCGCGGGTCAGCCGGCCGGCGGCGGAGCCGGCGGGGCGGCGGGCGGGCGCGGCCGTCGGCCATAGACAAGATCGGCGCGCGCCTCAAAGGCTTCGGCGAAGCGACGGAACGCCGTCTCGAACATCGCGCCCATCAGAACCCCGAGCATGCGGCTGCGGAATTCGTAGTCGATGAAAAACCCCACCTCGCAGGCCGCGCGGCCCTCCGCGCCCTCGAGGTCGCGGAAGCTCCAGCGGTTGTCGAGCCGGCTGAAGGGCCCGTCGATGTAAACCACAAGGATTTCGCAGGCCGCCCGGTCGAGGGTCACCCGGCTCGTGAAGGTTTCGCGCACGGCTTTGTAGCCGACCGACATGTCTGCGGTGAGGACCTCCCGGCCCTGCGCGTCCTGCGCGCGCGAACGCACCCGCAGACCGGTGCACAGGGGCAAAAACAAAGGGTATTTCTCCACGTCCGCCACGAGGTCGAACATGTCGGCTGCGGAATGGCGAACCCGGCGCGTGGTGCGGAATGAAGGCATGATGATCCCTGAACGGGGCGCCCTATAGCACTTTCCCGCGCTCCGCACAGCGCCGCCCGGCCCGGCATACGACTTTCGTTGTAAGACTGTTCCCATGGGATGGCGAGGCGTCCCCCGCTTGCCGAGCGCATGGCGCCGCCCCAGCATGTGCTCTGGGCTCGCGGAGGGGCGAGGCCTCACTGAACGGGAGGTTGGGAGCATGACGAACGGCAAAGGCGGCGCTGGAGCGGACCGTCGTAAATTCATGAAGGTCGCGGGTCTGGCGGGCGCGGGCGTGATCGCCGCGCCCCATGTCTCGCGCGCGCAGACGGTCAACTGGAAGTTCCAGTCCACATGGCCGACGAAGGACATCTTCCACGAGTTCGCGCAGGACTACGCCAAGCGGGTGAACGAAATGTCGGGCGGGCGCATGCGCCTTGAAGTGCTGGCGGCCGGATCGGTCGTGCCCGCCTTCCAGATGCAGGACGCGGTCAACGCCGGCATTCTCGATGGCGGCCATGGCGTGGCGGCCTATTGGTACGGCAAGAACAAGGCCTTCTCCCTGTTCGGAACGCCGCCCGCCTTCGGCTGGGATGCGAACAACTTCCTCGCATGGATGAACTACGGCGGCGGCTATGAGCTCTACAACGAACTCGTCGGGCAGATCCTGAAGCTCAATATCGTCGGCTTCCTGTCGGGCCCCATGCCCTGCCAGCCGCTCGGCTGGTTCAAGAAGCCCATTGAGAAGCCCGAGGACTTCAAGGGTCTGAAATACCGCACGGTGGGCCTCGCGGCCGACCTGATGAAGGAGATGGGCGCGGCCATCACCATTCTGGCGGGCGGCGAGATCGTGCCGGCGCTCGAGCGCGGCGTCATCGACGGGGCTGAGTTCAACAATCCGTCTTCCGACTCCCTGCTCGGCTTCCAGGACGTGTCGAAGACCTACATGCTTAAGAGCTACCACCAGTCGGCGGAAAGCTTCGAAATCCTCTTCAACAAAGGCAAGTTCGACGCGCTGCCGGCGGAGCTGAAGGCGATCCTCAAATATGCGGCGGAATCGGCCTCCTCCGACATGTTGTGGAAGGCGCTCGACCGCTATTCGAAGGACCTTGAGGCGCTGCGCGGACGCGGCGTGAACGTGATCCCGACGCCCAAGCCCGTCCTCGACGCCCAGCTCGCCGCGTGGAACAAGGTCATTGACGACCTGTCCAAGGACGCCTTCTTCAAGAAGGTCGTCGAGTCGCAGAAAGCGTGGTGCAAGCGCACCATCGCCTTCGAGCGCGTCAATGAGGTGGACGGGGGCGCCGCTTACGATCACTTCTTCAAGGCGTGATCGCGCGCATATCGCTTCATCGGCCCCGCCCTTCACGGGCGGGGCTTGCGCTTTTTTAAAATTGGTCCGCGCCCATGATGACTCCCCTCACTCCGACGATCGTGCTTGCAGCGGTCGTCGCCATCACGCTCGCGCTGTTTCTCGCGCTGCGTTTCGAGCGCTTCCGCTTCGCGGTTGAATACTTCCACACCATGGTGGGCCGCCTCGCGGGCTGGGCGATCGTCGCACTCACCGTCGCCATCAGCTACGAAGTCTTCATGCGCTATTTCCTGCGCCGTCCGACCGAGTGGGCGTTCGACGCAAGCTATATGCTCTATGGCGTGCTGTTCATGCTGGCCGGCCCCTACGCCCTTGCGCGAAACGCCCATGTGCGCGGCGATTTCCTCTATCGCAACTGGCCCGAGCGCCGGCAGGCCGCCTTCGACCTCGTGCTTTACGTGCTGTTCTTTTTTCCCGGCATTCTCGCGCTCGCCTACGCGGGCTACGGCTTCGCCAAGTTCTCGTGGATGATCAACGAGCACTCGTCGAATTCGCCGAACGGGCCGCCGCTCTATCATTTCAAGACGCTCATTCCCGTGGTCGGCGCCATGCTCGCCCTGCAAGGCGTGGTCGAGGTCGCGCGCTGCGTGCTCTGCCTGAAGACCGGCGCATGGCCGCAACGCCTGTCGGACGTGGAGGAGACGGAGAAACTCATCCTTGAACAGGCGCAGCAGCGCGAACAGGGAGCCGCCTGATGCTCGGACTGACCAATCCCGAACTCGGCGTGCTGATGCTCGGCCTGTTCATCGTCTTCATCATGTTCGGCTTCCCCATCGCATTCACGTTGATGGCGCTGGGCGTCGGCTTCGGCTATCTCGCCATGGGCGACACGGTCTTCCAGCTCGTCGTGCAGCGCACCTATTCGGTGATGACCAACGACGTTCTGGTGTCGATTCCGCTGTTCGTCTTCATGGGCTATGTGATCGAACGGGCGAACATTCTCGACCGCCTGTTCAACGCGCTCCAGCTCTCGCTGAACTGGGTTCCGGGCGCGCTGGCCGTCGCCACGCTGGCCACCTGCGCGATTTCGCCACCGCCACCGGCATCGTGGGCGCGGTGGTGACGCTCATGGGCCTGCTCGCCTATCCAGCCATGTTGCGTGCGGGCTATGACAGCAAGCTGTCGGCGGGCGTCGTCTGCGCGGGCGGCTGCCTCGGCATCCTCATTCCGCCGAGCGTCATGCTGATCCTCTACGGGGCGACTGCGGGCGTGTCGGTGCCCAAGCTCTATGCGGGCGCGCTGCTGCCGGGCCTGCTGCTGGCGGGCCTTTACATGATCTATGTGATCGTGCGCTGCACGATCAATCCTTCGCTTGCGCCCAAACTGCCGCCTGAGGAGCGCAACGTGCCCACGTTGCAGATCGCCCTCGCGCTGCTCACGAGCTTCTTCCCGCTCACTCTGCTGATCCTGTCGGTTCTGGGCGCGATCTTCTTCGGCTTCGCGACGCCCACGGAAGCGGCCGCCATCGGCTCGCTCGGCGCGCTGATCCTGGCGGCGGCCTATCGCTCGCTCACCTTCAAGAAGATGCAGGAATCGGTCTATCTGACGGCGCGTACGTCCGCCATGGTGTGCTGGCTGTTCGTGGGCTCCTTCATCTTCTCGTCGATCTTCGCCTATCTGGGCGGGCACGAGCCGATCAAGCAATTCGTGGACTGGATCAACCCGTCCCCGCTCACCTTCCTGCTGCTCACGCAGATCATCATCTTCGTGCTGGGCTGGCCGCTGGAATGGACCGAGATCATCGTGATCTTCGTGCCGATCTTCCTGCCGCTCCTGCAGCAATACGGCGTCGATCCGCTGTTCTTCGGCATTCTGATCGCGCTCAACATCCAGACGTCGTTCCTCTCGCCGCCTGTGGCCATGGCGCCCTTCTATCTGAAGGGCGTCGCGCCCAAACATGTTTCGATCAACGAAATCTTCGCCGGCGTCATGCCGTTCCAGATGATCGTGATCGTGGCGATGGCCTTCGTCTACGTCTTCCCCGAACTGGCGCTCTGGCTGCCCAAGGTCCTCTACGGATAAGGCGGCGAACGCGCGCACGAAAACAAAGGGGCGGCCCGCAAGCCGCCCCTTTTTCATATGCGCCTGAGCCCGACTCGAAAGCCTATTTGGCGAAGACCTGACTCATGTCCGCGAAGGATTTGAACTCGAGCGCATTGCCTGACGGATCGAGGAAGAACATGGTGGCCTGCTCGCCTGTCTCGCCCTTGAAGCGCACATGGGGCTCGATGATGAAATCGACGCCCGCCGCCGTGAGCCGGCGCGCCAGCGCCTCCCATTCGCCCATGGGCAGAATGGCGCCGAAATGGCGCACGGGCACGTCATGGCCGTCGACCGCGCTCGTCTTGCGATGGCCGCATTCTTCGGGCGCGAGATGGGCCACGACCTGATGGCCGTAGAAATCGAAGTCGACCCAATTGGGCGCGCTGCGCCCCTCGGCGCAGCCGAGCAGATCGCCATAGAAGCGGCGCGCCTCGGCGATGTCCTTCACGGGAAAGGCGAGATGGAAAAGCGGAATTGCGGTCATCGTCTGTCCTTCAGGCGCCGGCGGCCAGACGCGCAAGGCGCGCGGCCTTCAGGCGGGCGAAATCCTCTCCCGCATGGTGCGAGGAGCGCGTGAGCGGCGTGGCGGAGACAAGCAGAAAGCCCTTCGCCATGGCCACTTCTTCATAGGCCTTGAACTCGTCGGGCGTGACGAAGCTCACCACGCGATGATGTTTGCGCGTGGGCTGGAGATATTGGCCGATGGTGAGGAAGTCGACGTCCGCCGAGCGCAGATCGTCCATGAGCTGGAGCACTTCGTTGCGCTCTTCGCCGAGCCCCACCATGATCCCGGACTTGGTGAAGATCGTCGGATCCAGCTCCTTCACGCGCTGCAACAGGCGCACGGAATGGAAATAGCGCGCGCCGGGGCGCACGGTGAGATAGTTCGAGGGCACGGTTTCCAGATTATGGTTGAACACGTCGGGCCGCGCGGCGACGACGACCTCAAGCGCGCCGGGCTTGCGCAGGAAATCGGGCGTCAGAATCTCCACCGTCGTGCCCGGCGAGCGGTCGCGGATGGCGCGGATCGTGCGCGCGAAATGCTCCGCCCCGCCGTCCTCCAGATCGTCGCGGTCCACCGAGGTGATGACCACATGGGAAAGCCCGAGCTTGGCGACGGAATCGGCGACGTTGTCTGGCTCATGGGCGTCGAGCGCGTCGGGCCGTCCGGTCTTCACGTTGCAGAAGGAGCAGGCGCGCGTGCAGGTGTCGCCCATGATCATGAAGGTGGCGTGCTTCTTCTCCCAGCACTCCCCGATATTGGGGCAGCCGGCCTCCTCGCACACGGTGACGAGCTTGTGCTCCTTCACGATGGCGCGGGTGGCGGCGTATTGCGGGGAGCCCGGGGCCTTCACGCGGATCCAGTCGGGCTTGCGCGCGACCTCCTGATCGGGGCGATGCGCCTTCTCCGGATGGCGAAGGGCGGCGGCGTCCTTCTTCTTGCGCGGATCGTTGCTGAGCGTGTCGATGACGACGGCCATGAGAGCTCCACTGGCGCTGCGGCGGGCCGGCCCGCCGCCTCCAGCGCCTCATGTAAGCCAAGCCGGCCGCGCGGGCAAACGGGCTTCGGACAGGATGGGGCTGGCCTAGCCCAGCTCCTCAACCGAGATATAGGCCGGCAGCCGGGTGGTCCGGTCCAGGATCGCGGTCCGCAATTGCGCCGCCGTCAGGTTACGGGCGCCGGTCAGATCGGCGCCGCTGAGGTTCGTGCCGTCGAGGACGGCGTCCTTGAGGTCGGCGTCCACGAACGAAGCGCCCTTGAAGTCCGCCCGCGCGAGATTGGCCCCTTGAAGATTCGCTCTGCTGAAATCGGTGCGGCGAAGGAACGCGCCCTCGACATTCATCCGAAAGGCATGATTGTTCATGGCTTTACGATCCTGTCTCTCAGCGTTTCCGTAATTTCCTGAATATCCGCTGGCGGAAGCTCGTCGCCGTAGTCTCTAACATGGTGTCGCAGATAGGCGTTAGTTTACGTCAAGCGCCTGACCGGACCGCGCGCGTCCTCGCGCGCAAATCCTAGCGCGCGCCCAGCCAGACGACGTGGCGCCGCCCGCTCTTGCCGCGATGGGCGCGCACGCGCGCCTCCTCAACGGAAAAGCCAGCGCGGGCGAGGCGCGCGGCGAAGGCTGCGTCCGGCTTCTCGGACCAGACGCCGAAGACCCCGCCGCCTTTCAGGGCGCGGTAGGCGCGCGCGAGCCCCGCCGCGCCATAGAGCGCGTCATTGGCCGCCTGCGTCAGCCCTTCGGGGCCGTTGTCCACGTCGAGCAGGATCGCGTCCCAAAGCGCGCCGCCATAGAGCTTGCCCACGTCGCTCACCTCGACGCGCACGCGCGGATCGTCGAGGCAGCCCGCGAACAAATCCGCCATGGGCCCGCGCGCCCAGGCGACCACGCAGGGCAGCAATTCGGCGACGACGACCTCGGCCTGCGCCGGCAAGGCCGCGAGCGCGGCGCGCAGGGTGAAGCCCATTCCCAGACCGCCGACGAGCACGCGCGGCGCAGGCCGGCCCGCAAGCCGCGCGCAGGCGAGCGCGGCCAGCGCCTCCTCCGAGCCCGACAGGCGGCTGTTCATCAGCTCCGCGCCGTCGAGGCGGATGGAGAATTCATCGCCCCGGCGCGCAAGGCGCAGCGAGCCGCCGTCAGGCAGCGGCGCGGACTCGAGCTGAACCCACGGGATCACGCGTGAAGCGTCAGGTGTGGATCACGCGGCCATAGGCGTCCATCACGCTCTCGTGCATCATCTCCGACAGAGTGGGATGCGGGAAGACCGTGTGGATCAGCTCCTCCTCCGTGGTCTCGCAATTCATCGCGACCACATAGCCTTGAATGAGTTCGGTGACCTCCGCGCCCACCATATGCGCGCCGAGGAGCTTGCCGGTCTTCGCGTCGAAGATCGTCTTGACGAGGCCCTCGGGCTCGCCGAGCGCAATCGCCTTGCCGTTGCCCTGGAAGGGGAAGCGGCCGACCTTCACCTGATGGCCCGCCTCCTTCGCCTTCGCCTCCGTGAGGCCGACGCTCGCCACCTGCGGATGGCAATAGGTGCAGCCGGGGATCATGGTCTTCTCCATCGCATGCGGATGAAGCCCCTTGATCGCCTCCACGCACAAGACGCCCTCATGCTCCGCCTTGTGGGCGAGCATGGGCGGGCCTGCGACGTCGCCGATGGCGTAGATCCCTGCGACGTTCGTCTTGCCCAGACCATCGGTGACGATGGCGCCGCGGTCGATCTTCACGCCGAGCTTTTCAAGGCCGAGCCCTTCAGTGTTGCACACGACGCCGACGGCGGAGATCATGCGCTCCGCCTCCAGCGTCTGGCGCGCGCCCTTCTCGTCCTCCAGCGTGCAGACGACGGAATTCGCCTTCTTCTCCACCTTCACGACCTTGGTGGAGGTGAGGATCTTCATGCCCTGTTTCTCGAACCTTTTGCGCGCATGGGCGGCGATCTCGGCGTCCTCCACCGGCATGATCTGCGGCAGGACTTCGACGACCGTCACCTCCGCGCCCATGGTGCGATAGAAGCTCGCGAACTCGATGCCGATGGCGCCTGAGCCCATGACCACGAGGCTCTTGGGGAAAGCCTCCGGCTTCATGGCTTCGAAATAGGTCCAGATGAGCCTGCCGTCCGGCTCGATGCCCGGCAGCACGCGCGGGCGCGCGCCGGTGGCGAAGATGATGTGCTTCGCGCCATAGGTACCCGCCCCCAGCACGCCTTTCGGCACGGGGTTCTGCGGCTGCACGGCGGGCTTCTTCGTCTCCGTGACGACGACCTCGCCCACTTTGGAGATGGTCGCCTCGCCCCAGATCACGTCGATCTTGTTCTTCTTCATGAGGAAGGCGACGCCGCCGTTGAGCTGAGCGGAGACGCCGCGCGAACGCTTCACCACCGCCGCGGGGTCGAAGGTCATCTTGCCGTCCAGCGTCAGGCCGTAATCCTTCGCGTGCTGGGCGTAGTGGTAAATCTCGGCGGAGCGCAGAAGCGCCTTGGTGGGAATGCAGCCCCAGTTGAGGCAGATGCCGCCCAGATGTTCGCGCTCCACCACGGCGGTGCGGAAGCCCAGCTGCGCGGCGCGGATCGCAGCCACATAGCCGCCCGGACCGCCGCCGATGATGAGAACGTCATAAGGATTGCTCATGGGTCAGACTTTCGTGTTGGCGGCTGAAACAGGCGTGGTCTTGACTTTGGAACAAAAAGGGAACATAGTGACCCGGTTTGGAGGTTTGTTGATGTACGCATCGTTTCCATCGCCGTCGATCCAGCGCACGCGTGCGGCATGGCTGACGGCCGCTCGCCAGTTTGAAGCCAGCCTTCTGGCGTTAGGCAGTGCGATCAAATTCTCCCCTTCCCAACCCCGGGTTCCTGCCGGCGATCCGAACGGCGGACAGTGGGTTGGATCCGAGCTTATGGAGCTTGCAAAGACCGGCGACGCGCCCGCACGAACGTGTTTAAAGGTCTTAGGAAGGCCGAGGCGTCGCAAATGAGTGCCAAGACCCATGAAGACTCCATTTGGGATCTGCTCGACCTGCTCGCGTCGTTTCGCGTCTCGTGGACGGCCCTCACGTGCGGTGACACGCGGGTGCTCGAGCCGGTGCGCGTCGCCATCACGAGCATCGGTCTTCGCATCATTGTCGAGGCGACGCGCGAGAGCCTCGCGATCACCTTCTACCGGGGCGACGAGAGCGTATTCGGTGACGAGTCTGTTTTGCTCGCGCACCTGCGCGACGCCGGCGCCAAGGCCGCGGCAGCGCCGCGCACCATTGTCGATCTGATTGCGACAATGGACTCTTTCGGTTACGCGCCCCACGCCATTGAACACTGTCGTGACGACACCGTCATGCTGACGTTTCTCACGCCGACGACGCTCGTGGAGCTGGAATACTTCGACGACCATATCGAATACAGCGTGTTCGAAAGGCAGAGGCAGCCGGCGACGTGGGAAGACCTTGTCTTTGAACTCGATCTGTTCAGGGGCGCGTGAGCGGCCGCGTGGCCGCTCCCTTCGCACGTGAACGTCCCCCGCCCCGCCCATCACACCAGCATGCCGACCGGGTTTTCGATCAGGTCCTTGAAGGCGGCGATCAGCTCCGCGCCCAGCGCGCCGTCAACCGCGCGATGATCGGTGGAGAGCGTCACGCTCATCACCTGCGCGACCTTCATCTGCCCCTTCTCCACGATCACGCGCTCCTCGCCCGCGCCCACCGCGAGAATGGTGGCGTGGGGCGGATTGATGACGGCGGAGAAATTCTTGATGCCGAACATGCCGAGATTGGACACGGCGGCGGACCCGCCCTGATATTCCTCCGGCGCGAGCTTGCGGGCGCGCGCGCGCGTCGCAAGGTCTTTCATCTCGCTGGAGATGGCGGCGAGGCCCTTCGTCTCCGCCTTGCGCACCACCGGCGTGATGAGACCGCCGGGGATCGACACCGCCACCGCCACGTCGGAGTGGCGATGTTTCAGCATCGTGTTCTCCGTATAGGTGACATTGGCTTCGGGCACGCGCTGCAGCGCCATGGCGAAGGCCTTGATCACGAAATCATTGACGGAGATCTTATAGGCCGGCTGCTTGTCCTTGTTCTTCGGCGCGGCGGCGTTGATCGCCTCGCGCGCGGCGAGCAAGGCGTCGAGCTTGCAATCCACGCTGAGATAGAAATGCGGGATCGTCTGCTTCGCCTCGACGAGGCGGCGCGCGATCACCTTGCGCATGGAGTCGTGCGCGACTTCCTCATACGTGCCGGGCTCGTACATTTTCTTGATGGTCTCGTCCGACATGCCGGGCGCGAGCGCCGGCGCGCTCTTGGCGCCCGCAGGCGCCGCGGCGCGCGCGGTTCCGCCCGCCAGCGCCGCCTTCACGTCGCGCTCAACCACGCGCCCGTGCGGGCCCGTGCCGGCGATGGAGGCGATGTCGATCCCCGCCTCTTTGGCGAGCCGGCGCGCAAGCGGCGAAGACGGCGTGCGGCCATTGGCGCTCTTCGCGAAAGGCGCCGCAGGCGCGGGCGCGGCGGCGACGGGAGCTGTCGCGGCGGCGGCTGGCGCAGGCGCCTTCGCGGGGCTTGCGGAGGGGCTTGCGGAAGCGCCGGAGGACGCGACCGACTTGGCGTCTTCGCCCTCGCCTGCGATCACGCCGATGAGTTCGTTCACCTTCACGTCCTGCGTGCCGGCGGGAACGACGATCTTCGCGAGCACGCCCTCGTCAACCGCCTCGACCTCCATCGTCGCCTTGTCGGTCTCGATCTCCGCGAGCACGTCGCCGGACTTGATGGAATCGCCTTCCTTCTTGAGCCAGCGGGCGAGATTGCCCTTCTCCATCGTGGGCGACAGCGCGGGCATGAGGATGTTGATGGGCATTTCGATAGCCTCAATTGATCGGTTCAGACTGGCCGGAATCGTTGGAGCGATCCCATTCGGCTTCGAACATGGCGCGGATCTCCCGCATCGCATCCTCGAAGCTCATGTCGGTTTCTTCTTCGTAGATGCGCGCGACATGGCGCGCGAGATCCACGAGCAGCACGCCCCAGGTCTGCGCCTCGTCGAAGGCGCGCTGGAGGCTCACGGACAGGCCGCCGTCCACGACGAAAGCGCGCAGCACTTCATGTCCGCCAGCCTCCTGCGCGTCAGGGGGAACCGGAAGCTCGTGCAGATTGTCTTTGTCCATGGGACTGTCCTTCGCAGCAAGCCCCCGCTTCATGTTCAGCGGTAGAGAACGGATTTGGCGGCTTCCACCACCTCGGCGACGCTCGGCAGCGCGAGCTTTTCGAGATTGGCGGCGTAGGGCATCGGTACGTCCTTGCCGGTGACGCGCGCCACCGGCGCGTCGAGATGATCGAACGCGCCCTCCATGATGCGCGCGGCGATCTCCGCGCCCATGCCGCACTGGCGATAGCCCTCGTCGATGGTGACGCAGCGGCCCGTCTTCATCACCGAGCGGATGATGGTCTCGGTGTCCATGGGACGCAGCGTGCGCAGGTCGATCACCTCCGCCTCGATGCCTTCCTTCTCAAGCTCCGCAGCCGCCTTGAGCGCATAGGACATGCCGATGGAATAGGAGACGAGCGTTACGTCCTTGCCGGCGCGATGAATGCGCGCCTTGCCGATCGGCACGATGAAATCGTCCATCACGGGCACGTCGAAGCTCTGGCCGTAGAGAATCTCGTTCTCCAGGAAAATGACCGGATTGGGATCGCGGATCGCAGCCTTCAGCAGGCCCTTGGCGTCGGCCGCCGTATAGGGCGAGACGACCTTCAGGCCGGGAATATGCGAATACCACGCGGCGAAATCCTGGCTGTGCTGGGCGGCCACGCGCGAGGCCGCGCCATTGGGCCCGCGGAACACGATGGGACAGCCCATCTGGCCGCCCGACATATAGAGCGTCTTGGCGGCGGAATTCACGATCTGGTCAATGGCCTGCATCGAGAAATTGAAGGTCATGAATTCGACGATGGGCTTGAGCCCCGCGAAAGCCGCGCCGACGCC
>Ga0315899_10000285_pt1 | contig 63346 bp, 64 predicted proteins | sample LakEriMetagenome_2_FD_203518 | JGI IMG/M metagenome (GOLD analysis project Ga0315899, IMG submission 203518) | Freshwater fungal communities from buoy surface, Lake Erie, Ohio, United States - Buoy 4 MA112 | ecosystem: Environmental > Aquatic > Freshwater > Lake | place: USA: Lake Erie, Ohio... | reverse complement strand
CTTGCCGTCAGCCATGGCCTTGCGCATGGCCCGCTGCAGCCCCTCGTGTGCTTCCGGCTGCCCGGTGAGGTGATACGCATCGCCCGTGGCGCCATATCCCACCACCTCGCCGTAGATGCGCGCTCCGCGCGCGATCGCATGCTCGAGCACCTCGAGCACCACCACGCCGGCGCCTTCCCCGAGCACGAAGCCATCGCGCGTGGCATCGAAGGGACGCGATGCCGTGGCCGGCGCATCATTGCGCTCGGAGAGCGCGGTCATGTTGCCGAACCCGCCGATGGCCATGGGCAACACCGACGCTTCCGTCCCACCGCACAGCATCACGTCGGCGTCACCGTACGAAATGGTGCGGAACGCCTCGCCGATGGCGTGAGCGCTCGTGGCACAGGCGGACATCGTGGCGAAGTTGGGGCCCTTGGCGTTGAAGCGCATGGAGACCACCCCGGCCGCGATGTCGGCGATGTACATGGGGATGAAGAACGGCGAGATGCGCCGGTTCCCCGACTGCATGAGCACCGAGTGCTGGTCCTCCATCGTGGCCAGCCCACCGATACCGCTCCCGATGATCACGCCGAAGTCCTCGGGAACGTATCCGCCCTGCTCCAGCCCCGCATCGTGCATGGCCTGCACGGACGCCGCCATGGCGTACTGGGTAAAGAGGTCGGCGCGCTTGGCCTCCTTGCGGTCCATGTACAGGCCCACATCGAAGCCCTTCACCTCACAGGCGAACTTCACCTTGAAGTCCGACGCATCGAACTTGGTGATGAGCGCGCCCCCCGATACCCCGCCCAGCAGCGACCGCCAGGTCGTCGCCACGTCGTTGCCGACGGGCGTGATCGCCCCAAGACCCGTGACGACGACCCGCCGCCGCATCAGCCCGCGACCTTCGCCTCGAGGTACGCGATGGCGTCACCCACGGTGCGCAGCTTCTCGGCATCCTCATCGGGGATGTCGATGTTGAACTCCTTCTCGAACTCCATGACCAGTTCGACGATGTCGAGCGAGTCCGCGCCGAGGTCCTCGATGAAGCTCGCTTCGGGGGTGAGCTTTTCGCGCTCAACGCCGAGTTCCTTCTCGATGATATCCTTGATCTTCGACGCGTGATCCGACATGGGAACCGTTCCTCTGATGTTGTTGGGGTGAGAATGGAGAACTTAGCCACGGCACGGCGTCACAGGGAGGCCCTCCCGGGAGAATCCCGCAGGACGGAGCCACCCAGGAGCCCCGACTACATCACCAGGCCGCCGTCCACCACGAATACCTGCCCGGTGACATAGCCGGTCAGGTCCGACGCGAGCACGAGTACCATGCCCGCCACGTCCTCGGGGGTGCCGAGGCGTTCGAGAGGGATGCCGGCGCTCATGCCGGCCCGAGCCTCGGGGGGCATGGCCGCCGTCATGTCCGTCTCGATGAATCCGGGCGCCACGACGTTGGCCAGGATGTTCCGCGACGCCAGTTCCTTGGCAATCGACTTGGTAAGACCGATCAGCCCGGCCTTGCTGGCGGCGTAGTTCGCCTGCCCCTTGTTGCCGATCAGCCCCACGACGCTGGCGACGTTGATGATCCGGCCCCACCGCCGCTTCATCATGCCGCGCGTCGCGGCGCGACAGGTGGCAAAGGCCCCTCGCAGATTCGCGTCGATGACCGCATCCCAGTCGTCGTCCTTGAGTCGCATCAGCAGGTTGTCCCGCGTCAGCCCGGCGTTGTTGACCAGAATGTCGAGCTGACCGAAGTCCCGCTCGACCGCCTCGATCAGCGCCGTGGCCTGGGCAACGTCGGCGACATCGGCCGCATAGCCGCGGACCTCGGCGCCCGTGGCAGCCGCGAGCTCAGCCGCTGCCGCCTCGGCCTTGGACAGATCACGCCCCGTCACCGCCACGCGGGCGCCGGCGGCGGCGAGCGTGCTGGCAATGGCGCGCCCGATGCCGCGGGTGGACCCCGTCACGAGCGCCACGCGCCCGCTCAGGTCAATCTTCCGACCAGTGGACATAACGTATTGTGCTGTCAGGAGTTTTGTGAAATGAGCGCAACGAACTTCTCGACGTCGGCGACCGTGCCGATCGCCAGGGTCTGCACCTCGGGCGCAATGCGCCGTGCCAAGCCGGTGAGTACCGCACCCGTCCCGACCTCCACAAACAGCGCGGAGGGATACCGCTCCGCCAGGGTGCGCATGACGCGGGTCCATTGCACCGGCGCTGTGAGCTGCTGCAGCAGCAGCTCGCGCGCGGTGGCCGCGGTGGTGACCGCGGCGGCGTTGACGTTTGCAATCACCGGAATGGCGGGGGCGTGCCACGTTTCGGCCTCGAGGGCGCGAGCCAGACCGTCAACAGCCGGGGCCATGAGCGGCGAGTGGAAGGCACCACTGACCGGTAACGGAAGACACCGCTTGGCACCGGCCTCCTTGGCCAGTTCCATCGCCCGCTCCACCCCGGCCACCTCACCCGAGATGACCACCTGCTCTTCGCTGTTGTAGTTGGCGGGCACCACCAGGCCGCGCTCTGCGGTCGCCTGGGCGCAGAGGTCGTCGATGGACCTGGTGAGGACCCCGAGAATGGCGGCCATGGCACCGGGACGCGCAACGCCCTGCTCGTACATGAGCGAGCCGCGGCGCCGTACGAGGCGCGCGGCGGCCGCCAGGTCGAGCGTACCGGCAAGGTGATACGCCGAGAACTCCCCAAGGGAGTGCCCTGCTGCCGCAACGGCCTGCGGGCCGACGGCGTCGCGCACCACGGCCCATACCGCCGCGCTGTGCGCCAACAGCGCGGGCTGCGCATTCACGGTTCGCGTCAGCTCGTCGGCGGGTCCTTCGAAGGCGAGGGTCGACAGCGCCGCCCCAACGGCATCGTCAACCGCATGAAACGCGTCACGCGCCGCAGGGAACGCCTCGTAGAGATCCTTCCCCATACCGACTTTCTGCGACCCCTGTCCTGGGAGCAGGAATACGAATTCCATGGCCATCGCGATACGAAGGGGCTGAAGTGAGGAGCGGCGCCGAGGCGTCCGCGCCTGACGCGTTTAGAAGCGGGCCACGAGTGAGCCCCACGTGAATCCCGCACCGAAGGCCGCAAAGAGCACCGTGCTGCCTTCCCGGATGCGCCCCTGCTCCATGGCGTCGTTCAGCGCAATGGGGATGGAGGCGGCGGAGGTGTTGCCGAAGCGATCGACGTTCACGAACACCTTGTCCATGGGGATGCCGGCGTGCTTGGCCGTTGCCTCAATGATGCGGACGTTCGCCTGATGCGGAATGAGCAGGTCCACATCGGCGGCCGTGATGCGCGCGCTGTCGAGCGCACGATCGGTGGCCTCGGCCATGGAGCGCACCGCATGCTTGAAGACCTCGCGTCCCGCCATCTGGATGCAGGCGCGACTCCCAGCCTCCGGCGAGTACGGTTCGGCGCCGCCACCGGCCGGCCGCCACAGCAACTCGGCCAGTGCCCCATCCGAGCGCATGAACGTGGAGAGGATGCCCTTCTCCCGCTTTTCGCCCTTCGCGCGACGCAGCACGGTGGCCCCCGCGCCGTCAGCGAAAAGGATGCAGGTATTGCGGTCGGTCCAGTCGACAATCGCGCTCAACTTTTCGGCGCCGATGACCAGGACCGTGTCGGCCGCGCCGCTCGCGATCATGGAGTCGCCGACGATGGCGCCGTACAGCCATCCCGAGCAGGCGGACGCCACATCGAAGGCCGCGGCACGCGACGCGCCGAGCGCCGTCTGCACTTCGACGGCCTGAGACGGCAGCAAGTGATCGGGCGACGCCGTACCCACGATGATCACGTCGATCTCGCCGGCGGTCACTCCCGCCTTGGCCATGGCCTGCTGCGACGCCTTGGCGCAGAGCGAAGCGAGGGACTCGTGGGGTTCGCAGATGTGACGCTGGCGGATGCCCGTCCGCTCGACGATCCATTCGTCGTTGGTGTCGACCCCCATCGCCGCGATATCGGCGTTGGTGACAACCTTGGCGGGCACGGCGTGCCCGGTCCCGGCAATGTACGAAAACGGTCGCTTCATGAGGCTGTTCCGGAGGGGGACGCCTGGGGCATCGACTCGGCGAGCCGGCGACCGATCTCGTCGGTCATCCCCGACTCGTACGCCCGCAACGCCACCTGAATGGCGTTGCTGATGGCCCGGGGCGAACTCTTGCCGTGGGAGATGATCGAGACCCCGCGGACGCCCAGCAGTGGCGCCCCGCCGTACTCGTCGACATCGAGCTGCTTGAGTGAGCCGGCCACCTTGCGCGCATCCAGTCCGGCGACCTGGGATACCATGCCGATGAGCATGGGGCCGATGCTCTCGTAGAACTTGAGCAGGATGTTGCCGGTGAACCCGTCGCAGACGACCACGTCGATGGGGCCGCGATCACAGACGCCGCGCGGCAGGTCCCGCCCCTCGACATTGCCGAGGAAGTTGAGGCCGGCGCCCAGCAGTCGCTGATGGGCCTCTTTCACGGCCAGGTTGCCCTTTTCCGGCTCCTCGCCAATGGAAAGCAGGCCGACGGCCGGTTCGGCACGGCCAAGCAGGGCACGCGCGTAGACCGTGCCAATGCGCGCAAACTGTACCAACTCCTCGGCGGCGCAATCGACGTTGGCGCCGACATCGAGCACGAGGATGGGTTCCTTGGCCGTCGGGAAGATCGTGCCGATGGCGGGCCGGGTGAGCCCGGGGTGCAGCTTGAGCAGCACAAGCGACGCGGCCATCTGCGCCCCGGTGTTGCCGGCGGAGACGAACGCGTGCGCGTGCCCTTCGGCGACGCGCTTGATGCCGACCACCATGGAGCTGTTGGTCTTGCCCCGCAGCGCGACCGAAGGCTTGTCGGTCATGGCGATCACGTCCGGCGCGTCTACAATGGCGAGACGCTCACGGACGCGCGCAAGGCCGGCGAGCTCACCGCCAAGGAGCACGTCGAGCTCCGCTTCGATTACGGCGGTGGGGCCGACGAGGTCGATGTGGTGTTCGGGGGCGAGCGCGCCGAGCGCCTGCACGGCGCCCGCGATGGGGGCCCGGGGGGCGAAGTCGCCCCCCATGGCATCCACGGCGATGCGCGCCAAGCTTACGCTTCCTGCGCCGTTACCCGCTGCTCGCCCGCATAGTACCCGCATTCCGCGCAAACGCGGTGCGGGCGCTTCGCCGTGCCGCACTGCGGGCACGACTGGATCACGATGGCGGGCGCGGTCTTGTGCGTGTTGCGGGCGCGCTTCCGCCGCTTCGAGGTACGGCGCTTCGGTACGGCCATGGGATGCTGACCTGAACTATTCGAGACGTAAGGACCGGCAGGCGCTCAGCGCAGAGCGCGCAGCGCATCCCACCGGGGATCAGAGGGTGGAGGACAGGTGCAATCCCCCGCGTTTCGATCGGCGCCGCACGCCGGACAGAGCCCGCGGCAATCGTCACGGCACAGCGCAAACGACGGAACGGCCAAGAGCCACTCCTCCCGCATCGCCGGACGCAGATCGAGTTCTCGCACACCTGCCGGAATCACGACCACGTCGTCTTCACCCGCCTCGTCCACACCGGACTCGGCGAAGATCAACTGCACGTCGTCGGACACCGACACACTCGCTTCGGCCAGACACCGCCGGCACTCCGCGAGTGCTGTACCTTCGAAATGGCCGCTGAAGTAGAAGCGACCGTGTCCCGCAGCGGAGAGACGGCCTGTCACGTGCACCCCGGGATCGACCGGACGCGACTCACCTGCCTCCCACACGGAATCCCCGGCATCGAGCCAACCGTCGACCACTTCTGCACGGGCTTCCAAACTGCGGATGTCAAAGCACAGCATAGCCGTGTAACGTAGAACGCCAGCCCCCGTCACACAAGGGCTGGCGCCGCCTTTCGCCCCGCTTCCGGTGGAGACAAGTGCCGCCACCGTGCGGAGTTAGCTGGCAGCCACCGCCGTCGGCTCACGCCAACCGGTGGCACCGGCCCCCTCAGGCGATGACGTCGGCTTCGGCGAAGAAGAACCGCGCTTCCCGCGCCGCGTTCTCGTCGGAGTCGGACGCGTGGATGGCATTCTTCCCCTTCGACTCGGCGTACAGCTTCCGCACCGTCCCTTCCGCCGCTTCCGCCGGGTCCGTGGCGCCGATCGCGGTACGCAAGGCAGCGACTGCGTCGTCCTTCTCGAGGATCATCGGCAGACACGGGCCACTGGTCATGAACTCCACCAGTTCCCCGTAAAACGGACGGGCCGCGTGCACTTCGTAAAAGGCGCCTGCCTGCGCCGTGGTCAGGTGCATGACGCGGGCGGCCTTCACCTGAAAGCCCTGGCGCTCGAGCAGCGCAATGATATTGCCCGCGTTGCCGGCGGCAAAGGCGTCGGGCTTGACGATCGTAAGGGTGCGGCGGCCAGCCATGGTCCGGGAGGGGTCGAATGGTGAAAACAGGCGCCGGAAGCACGGCGCGGCGGGAGCCAGAGCCCCCGCCGCGCGCAAGATAACCAGGCCGGACGCCGAAGAAAGCGGCGCCCGCCACGAGACCGTCACCCCAGACGGGCCCGGATCAGCTCCACGAAGTCCACCGGGCGCTGGGCCACGCCCATGCCGGCGGCCTTGAAGGCGTCGATCTTCTCGGCGGCCGTCCCGGCCGAGCCCGAGATGATGGCGCCCGCGTGACCCATGCGGCGGCCCGGCGGGGCCGTCTGACCGGCGATGAAGCCCACGACCGGCTTGGTCATGTGGTTCTTCACGAAGTCGGCGGCTTCCTGTTCATCGGTGCCACCGATTTCGCCCATCATGGCCACGGCCTTCGTGTGCGGATCCTTCTCGAACGCCGCCAGGCAGTCGATGAAGTTGGTGCCGTTGATCGGGTCACCACCGATGCCGACGCACGTGCTCTGGCCGATGCCGGCCTTGGTGAGCGCGTTCACGACTTCGTAGGTGAGCGTTCCGGAGCGGCTGACCACACCCACCGGACCGGGAGCGCAGATGCGGCCGGGGATGATCCCCACCTTGCTCTCCCCCGGCGTGATGAGCCCCGGGCAGTTCGGGCCGAGCAGACGTGCGCCATGCTCCTTCACGAAGGGATACACCTTCGTCATGTCGAGCACCGGCACGCCTTCGGTGATGCAGACGATGAACTTCACGCCCGCCGCCGCGGCTTCCATGATCGCATCGGCCGCGTACATGGGCGGCACGTAGATCACCGAGGTGTTGGCACCGGTTGCCTGCACCGCATCGTGCACGGTGTCGAAGATGGGGGCGGTACCTTCGAAGGTCTGGCCACCCTTGCCCGGGGTCACGCCGGCCACGACCTGCGTGCCGTATTCGATCATCTGCTTGGCATGGAACGAACCGTCGCGGCCCGTGATGCCCTGCACCACCAGCTTGGTGCTCTTGTCGATGAAGATGCTCACGCCGCACCTCCCTTGGTGGCGAGTTCCACGGCGCGCTGCACGGCCGAGTCCATGTCGCTCGACGCCGAGAAGCCGTTCTCCTTCAGGATCTGCAACGCGAGCTCCTCGTTGGTGCCGGTGAGACGGATGACGATGGGCACCTTCAGCGGGTTCTGCTTCGTCGCGGTCACGATGCCGTTCGCGACGTCGTCGGTGCGCGTGATGCCGCCGAAGATGTTGAACAGGATGCACTTCACGTTCGGATCCGACGTGATGATGCGGAGCGCGTTCACCACCTTCTCGGGGTTCGACGAACCACCGATGTCGAGGAAGTTGGCGGGGTCGCCGCCGTAGTACTTCACGAGGTCCATGGTGGCCATCGCGAGCCCGGCGCCGTTCACCACGCACCCCACGTTGCCGTCGAGCTTGATGAACGTGAGATTCGCGTTGCGCGCATCCACTTCACTCGGGGCTTCGCTGCTTTCGTCGCGCAGCGCGGCGATATCGGGCCGACGATCGAGTTCGTTGTCGTCGATCACCATCTTGCCGTCAACCGCGATGAGCTCTCCCTGCGGCGTCATGACCAGCGGGTTGATCTCGGCGAGCGAGCAGCCGGCGTTCATGAATGCCGTATACAGCTGCTGCATGATCTTCGCCGCCTGACGGGCCAGCTTCACATCCTTGTACAGGAAGAAGCCCATGCGCATGGCCTCGAAGGGCAGCAGGCCGTAGCGCGTGTCCACCGGGTGGTAGAGGATCTTCTCGGGCGTGGTCGCCGCCACCTCTTCAATGTCGATGCCGCCGGCGGCCGACACCATGAACACGGGCTTCTTGGTGGCGCGGTCGACGATGATGCCCACGTACGCCTCGGACCCGATGTCCGCGGCAACGGTCACGAGCACCTTTTCCACCGTGAGATCCTTGATCGTCATGCCCAGAATGGCGGTGGCCTTCTCCTTCGCCACGTCAGGGGTGGGGCAGAACTTCACGCCACCCGCCTTGCCGCGCCCACCGGCATGCACCTGGGCCTTCACCATGACTGCGGTGCCGTACTTCTTGGCGATGGCTTCCGCCTGATCGGCGGTCGTGGCGACTTCGCCGGGCGGAATCGGCACACCGGCCGCCCGCAACAGCTCTTTTGCCTGATACTCGTGTAGGTTCACGCGCTCTCCAAGGACTGGGGAATGTCAGCGGTTCAATGCTAGGTGGTCGCACCGGTGAAGGGCAATACGAGCCTGCCCGCCCCCGGTGTGTCCTGACGGATCCACCGCCGTGAACCGCCGGCGGTGCGTCCGGCCGCAATCACTGCGGCGGTCTGCCCAACGCGCGTCCGAGGCTGTCGAACGCCGCCCCGAATGCACTCCAATCACCTTGCTTCATGGCTTGTCGCATGGCGTCGTACCAGCGCGACGGGGCGCCTGTCTCCGGCGTGGAAACACCCATGGCGGTGCGCCCGCCATGGCGCGGCCGTTCGACCGTCTCTCCGAGCGAGGCCAGCGCATCGGCGAGGGTGGGTCCCACGCCGATCTGCTCGCCGTCACTCACCACTGCTGCGCCCATCGACAGGCGCCCGTCGGCGCCTGCCCCCTGTGCCGCCTGCACATACAGCACCCCACGCGAGGTGACCATGGCTTCGGGGCGCGACAGCAGGGCCCGCGAGACCGGCCCGGCCGATTCGGCACGGGCCGACCCTCGAGGAACCGTGGCAGGCGTCGGCCCAGGCGCACCTCCGGAATCGGCGCGCGCGTGCGCCCGCAGGCTGTCCACGGCCGCCGCCATGCGCGCGAGCGTTGCCGGCCACGGCACCGCAGGTGAGGACGTCCACCAGTACGTTGTTGGCACGGCCCCGCCCGTCACGGTCACCACGCCGGCCACCGCCTCCCGGGCGTCGAGCAACGGCACACTCCATGACGCCACGGCCCCGCCCTCCTGCTCCAGCATGACCGGTGCGGCGGGGCCATTGATGAAGGCACTGTCCGGCAGGTGACGAAGGACCGGCCCCTCGAGACGCGAGCCGTACCGCGCGAAGGTGCGCACCTGCAACTCCGCGCCGTCCGTTGGCGGTGGCAGTTGCACGGCGAGGGAGGGCGGCAATTCGGCACGCCGCGAGAACAGTCCGGGGAGTCGCGTCATCCACGTGCGGGCCAGAGCGTCGGGCTTCTCCGCCGGCATCACTCGCACGCGCCCGGTACCGGCATCCACGATGGCGGTGCCGGCCAGCTTGAAGTAGGAGTACACGCCGTCGCCCACCTGCCACCGCTGGCTCAACGGATACCGGGCCGACGCACTATAGAGGTGCAGCACCCAGTACAGCCGGTTGCCGTCGCGGATCGCATGCACGGTGGTGCTCTGCTCGAAGACCGGCGCGATGCGTCGCACCCGCTCACGGACGTCGCGATGGCTCACGAGCAACGGGCTCCCCGCCGTGGAATCGGCGCCAAGCAACGAGAGATCGCGCAAGGCCCAGGCATGCGCGAGGCGCGCCAGCGGCGTGTCGAGCAGCGCGCCCGGCACCTCGGCCGCGGTGGCACCATCCAACAGGCGGGCGCCGCTGGCACCTGGTGCCACCAGCGGCGCCTTGTCGCCGTACCTCCCATCAGCAACGGACCCCGGCACCGGCACGAGGCTGTCGCTCAGTACCGCCCGCGAGGCATCCACCAGCGACAGCCGCCAGGCACCGGCACCCGACACCGGGCGCTCGACGCGCAACGCGGTCACTCGTCCGTCGAGCAGGAACCAGCCAGGGGCGGCGACGGCCATGTACCCCGACGCATCGGTCGCCGCGGGGCGTGGTTCGCTCCCGGTCGTCGCCCAGTCGTCACCGCGAGTGGAGGAAACCGGCAATGTGCCCCCCGGGCGCAGCCCCTCCGCGAGTGTCACGGCGTCCCAGAGACTGGCCCGGGCGCCAAGCGTGGCGGTCGGTGTTGGCAGGGGGAGCATCGCGGCGCGATTGGCGCGATCGGCACTGTCACGCGGAAGCGGGCGCACCGCATCGGCGTCGAAGGCGCGCCGACTGAACAACGCGCGGGCCGCCACGTAATCGGCATCACGCCGTGCCGGGTCACCCAGCGTGTCCCCCCTCGCCGCCACGGCGGGCACGACGTGCCGCAACCCCATGGCGGCGAGCAGGATGACGGTCAACGTGACGAAGGCCGCCTTGAGCTGTCCGGCCCAGCCCGTACGCAGGATGATCAGGGCGGCCATCGCCGAGCCGTACGCCAGCACCGCGTCCATGCGCAAGGTGACCCGATGATCGACGCGCAGGAACAGTCCGTCGGGACCGCTGCCCGCGCGCAGCAGGTCGAACGCATCGAGTCGATAGCTCCAGGCCAGCAGCAGCAGCACGAGCGCTCCCAACACACTCAGGTGCCGCCGGACATGGGTACTCGCCGCGATGCGTCGTCCTTCGAGCCGGAGCGAACGGGTGAGGGCATAAAGCACCAGGACCATCGCCGTGAGCGCCACGACGCTGACCAGGGCCCAGAGGTACATCGTCTCCTCGAAGGGCAACCAGTAGACGTAGTGCCCCAGGTCGCGATCGAAAATGCCTTCGATTTCGCCGAACGGGATGCCGTGCCGGGCGAGGGCGAGCGTTTCCCAGTTGGTGAGCGGGATGGCCAGCACGGCCCCAACCAGCAGGGCGAGAATGATCGTCGCCGACAGCAGCCGCCGTCCCGGCACCATGGCCGTGAGCTCGATGTTGGCGACGCGCGACGGGACCGCCACGGCGAGAATGGTGCGCCGCACCGCGTGCAGATTGGCGAACGCGAAGAGAGAGCCGACGATCCAGGCGCCGCCCTGCAGCAGCACGGTGTCGAGGACCCGCTCCCAGAACAGGGTGGGCACGCCCATGGCATCGTACCATGCGTGATCCACGATCAACGCCGTCGCGGTGCGCCCTACGAGGAGCACGACGGCGGCCACAGCCACCACGAGGAGGAGCCAGCGCCTGTTCCCCACGTCAGTGTGCGCCGACGGCGGTCAGAGCGTGATACCCTGCTCGCGCACCCATGTCTCCATGATGGTGCGGATCTCGTGAAGACGCTGCTCCGTGCGTGCTTCGTACCGCGCAACGATCACCGGTTGGGTGTTGGAGGCGCGCAGCAACCCCCAGCCGTCGCCAAAGAGCACCCGCACGCCATCGACATCGATGACCTCGTACCGGGCGGCAAAGTGCGGGACGGCCTTCGCCATGATGGCGAACTTCGTCTCGTCGTCCGTGTCAATGCGGATCTCCGGTGTCGACACGTAGGGCGGCACGTCGGCGAGCAGCGCGTCGATGCGCTTGCCGCTGTCGGCCACGATGCGCAGCAGCCGCGCTGCGGCGTACAACGCATCGTCATGGCCGTAAAACCCCTCCGAGAAGAACATGTGCCCCGACATCTCGCCCGCGAGCGGCGCCTGGAGGCTCTTCATCTTCTCCTTGATGAGCGAATGCCCGGTCTTCCACATCACGGGCGTGCCGCCAGCCGCTGCGATCCCGTCGGAAAGTGCCTGTGAGCACTTCACGTCGAAGATGATGGGCTGACCAGGCCCGGTGCGCGCCAGCACGTCGCGGGCGTAGAGGATGAGCAGTTGGTCGCCCCAGATGATGCGGCCGTGCGCATCGACCACGCCGATGCGATCGGCGTCGCCATCGAACGCGACGCCCATCTCTGCCCCGTGGGTCTGCACGGCGGCAATGCAGTCGGCAAGATTCTCGGGGACGGTGGGATCGGGGTGATGATTCGGGAAGGTGCCATCGCTTTCGGTGAAGAGCCCGATGGCGTCGACACCCAACGCGTCGAAGAGCTGGGGGGCCACCAGGGCGGCCGCGCCGTTCCCGCAGTCGTACACCACGCGCAGCCGGCTCCCATCGACCCGGGCAATGGGCCCCACCCGCGTGGCGATGTCGTGCACGTAGCGATCAATGACTGCCGCATGACGCACCGTCCCCTGCCCGCTCGGCATGGGCCCCGCCACGATGCGCTCGTAGAGCGTCTGAATGTCGGCACCGTGCAGCGACGCCGTACCGAGGCACATCTTGAAGCCGTTGTACTCGGGTGGGTTGTGCGATCCGGTGATCTGGATGCCCCCCACGACGGCTTCGTGGTGCAGCGCCCAATAGAGGAGCGGCGTCGGCACGATGCCGACATCCACCACATCCACCCCGCTTTCCGTCAGCCCCCGCACCAGCGCATCGCGCAGCGCCGCTCCGCTCGGCCGGTTGTCCCGCCCCACCGCCACGGCCCCGGCAATCCCCCGTTCGGCCAGCAGGGCGGCGTACCCGCGCCCGATGCCGTACGCGACCTCCTCGGTGAGATCGGTCCCCACCACGCCACGGACGTCATACTGCCGGAAGATCGCTCGATTGATGCTCATGCCAGACCGTGCGGAGGGGACGCCAAGGAGAGGAGGAAAGCTATCACACGCCGAATGCCGGCGGGGTCGGCCCGGTCATGGGGTCGTGGTTGGCTGACGTGACGGTGCCACACCGGCGTCTGCCGCCGGGACCGTCCGGACGGCCGCCTGCAGTCGTGCCCCGCGCTGGGCCGGCTCGATTGGCGCGCTGCGAGTGATGGGACTGGTGAGCGCACGCTTGGCCATCCGGACGATGGGCGTCGGATACACGCCCAACCCGAGCAGGACCACGGCGGCAATCGCCACGAGCGACTGGCCCATGGGGAGCAACGCGGGAGCCGGCTGTCCCTCGGTGCGCGGACGCATGAACATGGCACTCACCGCGTTGAGGTAGTACGCCGCCGAGACCGCGCTGGTCAGCACCAGCACGACCGCCAGAATGGTCTGTGGTGCGTTGGCCTGCAGCGCCGCCTGCAGCACATACCACTTGGCAAAGAACCCCATGCCGCCCACCAGCGGCATGCCGAGAAACGCCAACAGAAACACCGCCATGGCGCTGGCCAACCAGGGGCGCACGAGCCAGAGGCCCGCGATGTCGTCGAGGGTGGGCGCCACATCACGGCCGGCATTCACCGCGATCAGCACGCCGAACGTGCCCATCGTCGCCAGCGTGTAGGACACCATGTAGAACACCAGCGCCGTCGTGGCGGCTGCTCCCCCGACCACCAGCGTCACGAGCAGATAGCCGGCATGCGCGATGCTCGAATAGGCAAGCATGCGCACGAGATTGCGCTGCGACAGCGCGAACACGTTGCCCACGACCATCGTCACCACGGCGAGCCACCACAGGCCGGTGTGCCATTGGGCCGAGGCGCGCCCGAGCGCCTCGACCATGATGCGGACAAAGACGGCAAATGCCGCGGTCTTGACCGTCGCCGACATGAACGCCGTGATCGGCAGCGGCGCGCCGTCGTAGACATCGGGGGTCCACCAGTGAAACGGGGCCGCGGCCACCTTGAAGGCGAGGCCCACGAGCAGCAGGGCGGCCCCCATGGTGAACAAGGGGGAGAGGGGCGGATGTGCGGACACCCACTGCCCGATGTCCACGAGTCGCGTGCTGCCGGTTGCACCGTAGAGGAGTGCGATGCCGTACAGCAGGAACCCCGTGCTCACGGCACCCAGCAGGAAGTACTTCACGGCCGACTCGGCGCCACGTCCGCTCCGGCGGTTGACACCGGCCAGGACATACACGGCAAGCGACATCAGCTCGACGCCCAGAAACACGAACATGAGGTCTCGTGCAGCCGCAAGAATCATCATGCCCACGGCCGCGAACAGCATCAGCACGGGCACCTCCGGGCTGAACGCACCGCTGCGGTGCTGTTCGGCATCAATCAGCACCAGCGCCATCCCCGTGCCCAGCAGAATCACCAGGTCGATCGCCCAGCGGAAACCGTCCCCTGCCAATCGCTGATCGGCCGAGCCGGTCGCACCGTCGCCCCAGGCAATCACGACCACCAGGCCGACCAGAAGGCAAAGCGCCACCGCAAACCGTGACATCGCGGACGTCCGCTCGGCTCCTTCGGCCGCCCCGGCGCGTTGCGACTGTGGCGACCACACGGTCCCCACCAGCATCGCGAGTGCGCCGCTCGTGAGCAGCAGTTCCGGGGCGAGGGCGCGCAGCAGCGCGCCGCCTGACATGAACTCACTCATCGGTTCAGGGACACGGGGGGCAGCGCCGCCGGCGCGTTGGGGCCGAAGCGCACGATTTCCACCAGATCGCGGGACGGGCGGTCGCTCCGGCCCAGAACCGCACCGGGCATGAGGCCGAGGTAGATGATCGCCACCGCGAAGACCCCCATCACGAACTTCTCACGCGGGCCCAGGTCGGCAACGTGGGCCTGTTGGGGGGCGTCCAGCCCGCCAAAGAGCAGTAACTGGAGGGCACGCAACCCGTACGCCGCGGCGAAGATCACGCCGGTGGTGGCGACAACGGCCAGCACGGGGAACTCGGCATAGCTGCCGAGCAGCACGAGGAACTCGCCCACGAACCCGTTGGTCCCCGGCAGTGCGACCGTGGACAGCATCACCAGCGTGAGCATGACCGAGAACCAGGGGACCACCCGCGCCATGCCGCCGAACGCGGCCAGGTCGGTGGTGCCGGTGCGGTCCTCGAGCATGCCGGCAAGCAGGAACAGGGCGCTCGTGCTGATGCCACTGCCGACGATGCTCATCACCGCTCCCTGCACGCTCTGCTGCGTGAGGGCGAAGCTCCCCAACATGATGAAACCGAGATGACTGATGGAGCTGTACGAGATCACGCGCTTGAGGTCGCGCTGCGTCATGGCCAGCAGGGCGCCGTACACGACGGCGATGACGGACAGCACGAGAATCGTGCCACGCACCAGGTCGTGCGTAGCCGCTGCCGGAAACAGCGGAATCGCGAAGCGCAGGATGCCGTACGCCCCCACCTTGAGCCCGAGCGTGACGGCCGCGAAGGTCGGGGCGGCGCTTTGCGCATCGGGAAGCCACGTATGGAAGGGGACCAGCGCCGACTTCACGGCGAACGCCGAAAAGAAGGCGGCAAAGAGGAACAGCTGCGCGCGCGGCGATAGCGCCACGGCGCGCAGGGCATCGATGTCGAGCGTGGTACCGCCACCCAGATTCCACAGCGCAATGATGGCGACCAGCATGAGCAGCGAGCCGACCAACGTGAAGAGCACGTAGCGCACGCTGGCCCGCGAGGTCCCCTCGCGTCCCCACACCCCGACCAGCAGATAGGTGGGGATGAGCATCAGCTCCCAGGCCAGATAGAAGAGCAGCAGATCGCGCGTGATGAACACGCCAATCAGGCCGCACAGCAGCAAGAGCGCCAACGCGCCAAACGCCGGCGTCCGCACGCGCACATTGTCCCACGATCCCAGCAGCGCCAGCGGCACCACACACGCCGTGAGCACGACCATGGGCAATGACAGCCCGTCCACGCCGAGGCTGATCATGGCGCCAAGGTCCGTCAGCCAGGGCATTTCTACCCCGGCCTGCCAGCCCCGCTGCGCGGGGTCGAACGACAGCCAGAGCAGAAGGGCGAGCAGCGCCTCCACCACCATGGCCGCCAGGGTCAGCACACGCGCATCCGGGCCACCGGATGGGGCGGCGGTACCGGTCGCTTCGGCATGAACATCGCGGCCCAGAAGCCGCACGAGCAGGGCGGCGACGAGCGGCCACAGCAACATGGCCGGCAGGATCCACCGATCGACATTCAGGGAGAGAATCACGTCGCGCATATCAGGTCAGCGTCAGGGCGGCGATGAGCGCCAGCGCACCGGCGGCGAGCATCCAGGCGTACTTGCCCATATCCCCGTCCTGCAGGCGGGCTCCCATCAGGGAGGCCGTGCGACTCAGCAGCGAGCCGCCAGCGCTGAAGCCACGGTCCACGGTCCGGTCGATGCCCCGGTCCAGTACCACGCCGGCGAAGGCCTGAACCGGACGCACGATCAGCGCGTCCACCAACGCATCCACGCCGTAGGCGCGGGCGAGCAGGGTGGTGTCCTTGGTGGCGGCCGACTGGTCCGCACCGGGTTGGCGATAGCGCACCGCCGCAATGGTCATGCCCAGCAACGCGACCCCAACGGCCACCCCTACCAGCACCAACTCGGTGGTGTGGTCGAGATGTCCCGCCCCCGACAGCGCCCGGGCACTGGTACCGGTCACCGGTTCCAGCCATTGCTCGAGCAGGCCCACCGGGCCCATGGGAAGGAGCGCCGGCAGGTTGAGCCATCCCCCTGCCACGGTCAGCAACGCGAGGACCAGGACCGGCGCCGTCATGACCGCGGGGGCCTCGTGCAACGCCGCCTGCTCGGCCTCGCCTGTGCGGTTGCTACCGTAGAAGGTGAAGAGCAGCATGCGGGTCATGTAGATCGCCGTGAGCAGCGCCGTCAGGATGCCCACGCCGTACACGGTGTACAGCACCATGCTGCCGGGGATGCCGAGCAACGTGGCCGATGCCAACGGTGAGCCATGTGCGCGGCTGAACACGGCAGCGAGGATCTCGTCCTTCGAGAAGAAGCCGGCAAGCGGTGGGATGCCGGCAATTGCCAACGTCGCCAGCGTCATGGCCGTCGCCGTGGCCGGCATGAACCTCGCCAGCCCGCCCATGTTGCGCATGTCCTGCGGGTCGTCGTGACGGTGGGTCTGGTGATAGGCGTGATGCATGGCGTGAATCACCGAACCGGCTCCGAGAAACAGGAGCGCCTTGAAGAAGGCGTGGGTGACCAGATGGAAGACACCCGCCGTGTACGCGCCGGCGCCGACGCCCACGAACATGTACCCGAGCTGGGAGACCGTCGAATACGCCAGCACCTTCTTGATGTCCCACTGCCGCAGGGCAATCGTGGCGGCGAACAGCGCCGTGAGGGCGCCGATGGTGCTGACCAGGAGAGAGGCCTCGGGGGCACCCGCAAAAATGGGGGCCGCGCGCGCCACGAGGTACACCCCTGCCGTGACCATGGTGGCGGCGTGGATGAGCGCCGAGACCGGCGTGGGGCCGGCCATGGCGTCCGGCAGCCAGATGTAGAGCGGCAACTGCGCGCTCTTGCCGGCACAGCCGACGAACAGGAACAGCGCGATGGCCAGGACCACCGGCGTGCCACCCATCGCCCCGAGCGCGGCGTGAGCGCCCTCGAAGTCGAGCTTCTGGGTCGTCGTCCAGATGAGGAACATGGCGACGAGGAAGCCGAAGTCACCCACCCGGTTGACCACGAACGCCTTCTTGCCGGCGTCGGCGTTGGCCTTGTCGCCGAACCAGAAGCCGATGAGCAGGTACGAGGCAAGACCCACCCCTTCCCAGCCCACGAACATCACCGGGTAGCTGCCCCCCAGCACCAGCACCAGCATGAACGCCACGAACAGATTGAGATACGCGAAGTACCGGGCGTAGCTGGCGTCATCGCGCATGTAGCCGATCGAAAACACATGGATGAGCGAGCCCACACCGGTGATGACCAGCACCATCAGCATCGAGAGCTGGTCCAGCTGCAGCGTCCAGTCGACCACGAGATTGCCGACCGGCATCCACTGGCCCAGCGACAGCACCGCGGGGGCCGGCAACCCCACCCGCACGCGCATGAACAGCGCAACGGCCAGCGCGAACGCGGCGATGACGACGCCGGGACCGACGACGGTCACGAGCGGGTGCCGTGCCGTGGACGACGCGGAGGGGCCGGTGGTCGGCCTCCGGGTGAGGGCGATCGCGCCGTTCACGAGGAACCCGAGCACCGGCAGCACAATGAGGAGCGGCAACAGGGCAGCGATCATCCGCGGAGGCTCCGGAGTTTCGAGAGGTCCACCGTGCCGAAGTGCCGGAAGATCGAAATGATGATGGCCAGCCCGATGGCGGCTTCCGCCGCAGCGACGGACATGACCATGATGACGAACACCTGCCCGGTGATGTTATGGAGCTTGGCGAACGCCACAAAGCTGAGGTTCACGGCATTGAGCATGAGCTCGGCGCACATGAACAGGATGATCGCGTTGCGCCGGGTCAGCACGCCGACCACGCCGATCACGAAGAGAATCGCGGATACGATGAGCGCTTCGGTGATCATGCCGAGGCTCGCTTCTTGGCCAGGAGCACCGCGCCGACCACCGCCACGAGCAGCACGATGCTCGTCAGCTCGAAGGCCACGAGGTAGTCGGTGAAGAGCGCCGCGGCGACCGGTTCCACCACGTTGTCCGACATCGGCGCCGGCGCGACGCGCGGCAGTCGATGGCGCTGGGCCACCAGCAGATTGGCCAGCAGGGCGAGTCCCATGAAGCCGGCCCCCAGCCGAACGCCCAGCGAGCGCAGGTCGGAGATCTCATGCCGACCGAGATTGAGGAGCATGACCACGAAGACGAATACCACCATGATGGCCCCGGCATACACCAGTACCTGAATCGCGCCTACGAACGGCGCATCCAGCATGACGTACAGTCCCGAGAGGGCGAACATCACATTCACGAGCCAGAGCGCCGCCGGAACCGCATTCTTGCGCGTCACGAAGAGCAGCGCCGACACGATGGCCAGCAGCGCGAAGAGATAGAACTGGAACTCGAAGAACCCGGTCATTCGCCCTTCGGGTCGGCAGGGTCCCAGAGCTCGCTCACGGGGTGCGTCTGCGCCATGAGCCGTTCCAGATCGTACACGAACGCGGCGCGGTCGTACTCGGCGTTCTCGTAATGGCGGCCCAGGTGGATCGCCTCCTCCGGGCACACTTCCTGACAGTAACCGCAGAAAATGCACCGGAACTCGTCGATTTCGAACACGAGCGGGTAGCGGTTGCCCTGCTCGTCCTCCCCCGGGGTGAGCTTGATGCAGTTGGCCGGGCAAACCGTCGGGCAAAGACCGCACGCCACGCACTTGGCCTTCCCATCCTCGGTGGTGAGCATGCGGTGCGTTCCCCGCCACCGAGGGGAGAGATCCCACTTGGTCTCGGGGTACTCCATCGTGACCTTGTGCGGATCGACGAGGTGCTTCAGCGTCGTCGCCATGCCCTTGAGCGTGGCGCGCACGTAGCTCACCTGCTCAAGCGGCCGATTCATGACCTTCACACCGATGGCCATCAGTGTTGTCCTCCCTCGGCAAGGATGCCCGGGGCGGCACTCGCCGCGAGCGCCGGGACGGCATCGTTGGTACTGCTGTCGGCGCCACGCTGGGCGGCCAGCTGGCGGCGCGACAGATCGAGTCCGCGTGCACGCAGACGTTCGAGATCGGTGGGGCCAACCCGGGCGCTGGCGGGACTGATGAGCTTTCCGCGATCGAGCCATGCCAGCAGCACGGCGATCAGGACGGCATTCAGCGCCAGCAGGGCCAGCGAGAAGAGCGGACCGCGGTTCACCCCGACCATATCCAGCGCCAGCGTGGCCGAAGCGATGATGACGATGTACGCCAGCGCCAGCGGCAGCATGACGCTCCAGCCAAGACTCATCAGCTGGTCATAGCGGAAGCGCGGCAGTGTCCAGCGCACCCACATGAACACGAAGATGAAGAAGCCCACCTTGGCGAGCATCATGGCCAGCGTGGCGAGCGTCTTCACCACGGAGTACGGCCCGCTGTTGTCCCATTGCGTGAACGGGATATCCCAGCCACCGAAGAACAGCACCGCCGTGAGCCCACTCACCGTGAGCATGTTGGCGTACTCGGCAATGAAGAACATGGAGAACTTCATGCCACTGTACTCGGTGTGGTACCCGGCCACCAGTTCCGACTCCGCTTCCGGTAGGTCGAATGGCAACCGATTGGTCTCGGCGAAGGCCGCCACCAGAAAGGTGAACCAGGCGATCGTGAGCGACAGGACATTCCACCCCATATTCGACTGCTGCTGCACGATGGCGCCGAGTGACACATTGCCGGCCAGCAACAGTACCGGGATGGTGGACATCCCCATGGCGATTTCGTACGACACCATCTGGGCGCTCGAGCGCAACCCCCCAAGCAACGCGTACTTGTTGTTCGACGACCAGCCGGCGAGCACGATGCCGTACACGCCGAGCGACGAGATGGCCAGCGTGAAGAGGAAGCCCACGGGGAGCGGCGCAATGGCCATGTCGACCAGCCCCCATGGCGTGGGCAGCGGTGCCGCGAAGGGCAGCACGGCCCACGTCATCATGGCCGGGATGAAGGCGAGTGCCGGCGCAATGATGAAGAGCCACCGGTCGGCAAACGCCGGGTTCGTCTCTTCCTTCATGAAGTTCTTGATGCCGTCCGCCACCGGCTGCAGGATGCCACCAGGGCCGGCCCGGTTGGGGCCGCGGCGATCCTGAAACCACGCCGCCAGCTTGCGCTCCAGGAGCGTGAGGAGCGCCACGGTGACGAGGTACACTCCGAAGAACAACAGGATCTTGACCACGCTGGCCGCGACGAAGGTTCCGATCGCCTCCGGTGCCACCTGCGGATTGGCACGTGGGAACAGCGCGGCGAGATCGAGGGCCGCCAGCACGCTCGTTCCGCTCATGCGGACACCTCAGCGCTCGCGCCGGCGGTCTGCTCGTGGGACACCGGCAGTCCGCGCAGGCCGAGTGCGTCGTAGTCGAGCCCCGCAAAGGCCGGAAGCGATGCCGCCAGTGCCGCGAACACCTCGCCCGGCTGGAAGAACGCGCCGGCGCCGCCCACGGCGGCCACCAGGTCGGCAAGCACGTACCAGGCGGGACGCGCCACCCCCGGCGCCGATCGCGCCTGCAGATACCGCTGCACGCGCCCCCGCAGGTTGGTCAAGGTGCCTTCCTCTTCCAGCGTATTGGCAATCGGCAGGACCACCGTGGCGCGTTGCGCGATCACCGCGGGTACGGTGGTGCCGAGATACACGATGGGGCCGGCGGCGGGAAGCGCCGCGCCGTCCACGCCGGTGAGATCATCACCAAGAATCAGCAGCGCGTCATCGGCCTGTACGTCGGCGAGCAGCGCGTCGCGTTCCTCGAACCCCAGGAGGCGCGCCCCGGTGGCGTTGGCGGCGCGCTCTTCACGCAGGGCGAGATCGGTGGCGCCAGGCAGCGGGACCGCGATCCCCTTCTCCACCCGGAAGCGCTTGTCATGGTCCTGCCCGGCCACCAGTCGGTCAAGCAGGAACAGGGCCTCGTTGGACGTATTGGGGGAGGCGACGACGACGACGCGACGTCCCGCGAGCGCACGTACGGTCGCGGCGATGGCCTCGTCCCATTCCACCACGGTGAGGGAACCCGCCGTGCGCAGCAGTGGCTGATCGGCGCGGTCGCGACGCCCGAACTCACGGTACGTCTGCCGGCCCACCTCGCACATGTAGTACTGATTCACGGCGTCGTTGGGGCGCGGCCGCAGACGGACCGGCACGTTGTCACGCGTCTCGGCCACGGCGTTGCAGCCCTGGCTGCACCCGGTGCAGACGGTTGCCGCGCGATCAAGCTCCCAGGCGCGCGCCTTGTTGAGGAAATCCTTGCTGAGCAGGGCGCCCACCGGGCACAGGTCGACCACATTTCCCGCCCACACGTTGGTGAGATCGTGCCCGTCGGCCTTGCCGATGAACGCGCGGTCACCGCGCTCGGACACATTCAGCACCGGTTCATGCGCGACATCGTCCATGAAGCGCACACAGCGCGTGCACAGGATGCACCGATTGGCCACGTACAGCACGTCGCCGCCGAAGTCCTCGACGGGATTGAAGCGCTTGGGCTCGCGATATCGCGAGTCCGCACGCCCTTCGGCAAAGGTGTAGTCCTGCAACTCGCACTCGCCCGCCTGGTCGCAGATGGGACAATCGAGCGGGTGATTGATGAGCAGGAACTCGAGCACGCCTTTGCGCGCTTCCAGCGCCTTGGGCGAGTGCACGTGCACCACCTGCCCTTCCATGACCGTGGTGGCGCACGCCGGTGCCAGCTTGGGGAACTTCTCCACCTCCACGAGGCACATGCGGCACACGCCCGCCACCGGCAGGCCGGGATGGTAGCAGTAGTGCGGAATGAGCACGCCCGCCGTCTTCGCCGCCTCCAGGATGGACATCCCGTCGGGTACCGTGACCGGCCGCCCTTCGATCGTGAGATTCACCATCTTCACATCAGCCATGATGCCCTCACGCGGCCGAGGCGCGGAGCGCCCCGGGTACGGTGACCCTCGACGGGTTCGCCGCGATCTTGGCCTCGAACTCGTGACGGAACTTCTTGAGCCCCGACACCACCGGCGTGGCGCACGAATCGCTCAGCACACAGATCGTCTTCCCGCTCATGTTGTCGGCGATCGAAAGCAGCGTGTCGAGATCTTCGCTCGTTCCCTGCCCGTCGCGGATGCGCTCCATGATGCGCGTAATCCACGCCGTGCCTTCCCGGCACTGCGAGCACTGGGCGCAGCTCTCGTGGGCATAGAACCGCGTGAGGCGCGCGATCTGTCGCACCATGCACTGCCGATCATCGAAGACAATGACCCCACCGGACCCCAGCATGGTCCCGGCGGCGACCATGCCCTCGTAATCCATGATGGCGCCTTCCGCTTCCTCTCGCGTGAGAATGGGCACCGACGATCCGCCGGGAATGACCGCCTTGATCTCCCGGCCGGGAAGCGGACCCCCGCACAGGTCGTTGAGGAACTCGCCGAAGGGAAAGCCCAGTGCGACCTCGTAATTGCCCGGACGCGTGATGTTGCCGCAGACCGAGAACAGCTTGGTGCCGATGCTCTTGGGGTTGTCCGGACGGCCGAACTGCTTGTACCACTCGGCTCCGTGCTTCACGATGTACGGGACCGCGGTGAGCGTCTCCACGTTGTTGATCGTGGTGGGCTTCCCGAACAGCCCCGCCACGGCCGGAAACGGTGGCTTGATGCGCGGATTCCCACGCCGTCCTTCCAGCGAGTTCATCAGGGCGGTTTCTTCACCGCAGATGTAGGCGCCCGCACCGCGGTGCACGTGCACGTCGATGCGCTTCCCCGACCCCATGGCATTGGCCCCGAGAATGCCCGCCGCGTACGCCTCGGCCACCGCCTGCGTCACCCGGGCGTACGGCTCGGTGAACTCGCCGCGGATGTAGATGTAGGCGGTCTCGGCGTAGATGGTGTACGCGCCAAGCGCCACGCCTTCCACCAGACCATGCGGAGTCCAGCGCATGATCTCGCGATCCTTGAACGTGCCCGGCTCCGACTCGTCGGCGTTGCAGCAGAGATAGTGGATCTTCCCGTCGGGCTTCATGAACGACCACTTCATGCCCGTGGGAAAGCCCGCGCCACCGCGGCCACGCAGCCCCGAGTCCTTCACGATGCCCTGGATCTCCTGCGGATCCATCGTGACGGCCTTCTGCAGCGCCTCGTAGCCCCCGCGGGCGCGCCATCCGGCCAGCGTGCGCGCCTCGGCGTCGCCAAAGTACTGTGTAAGCACCGGCGTCTCGCGCGGGTGCGAAGGATGCGGGTACCCCATTACGTCAGCTCCGACAGAATCCGCGGCACCGACTCCGGTGTCACCGACTCGATGAACGCGTTGTTGATCATCACCGGCGTGGCAAAGCCGCAGGCGCCGAGGCACTCGACTTCGATCACGGTGAACCGGCCGTCGGCACTGGTGAGGCCCAGATCACCGCAGCCGGTGTGCTCGAGAAAGCTGCGCACCACATCCTCGGCCCCGCAGACGTTGCACGGGGTGGTGGTGCACACTTGAATGAAGTGTCGCCCCACCGGGTGCTGGTGGTACATGGTGTAGAAGCTCACCACGCCCTTGATGTACGCCGGTGTGAGTGACAGGACCTGCGCCACCTCCTCGATCCCCTTCTCGCTCACCCAGCCGCGCGCGTCCTGCAGCATCCACAGTGCCGGAAGCAGCGCCGCCTGCCTGGTGGGATAGCGGGAGAGAATGGTGTCGAGTTCAGCGCGCGCCGCCCCCACGAACACGGGGTCGTGCGGCTCGTCATGATGGTGGCCATGCGGTGGGGCGGCCACCAGGGCGCCCCCGCTGGCGGAAGGGCCGTGGCTCACCGGTCGATCTCTCCCATCACGATGTCGATGCTGGCGTTGATGGCGATCACGTCGGAGAGCAGATGCCCCTCCACCATCTTCGGAATCGCCGACAGGTTCACGAACGATGGGGGGCGGATGCGCCACCGTACCGGCTTGGCGCTGCCGTCGCTCACGAAGTAATACCCCTTCTCACCCTTGGGACTTTCGACGGGCACGTAGCATTCGCCGGCCGGTGGACGGGGGCCTTCCATGACCAGCTTGAAGTGATGGATCATGCTTTCCATCTCGCTGGTGGCCTTGTGCTTGGGCGGTAGAATGAGGCGCGGATCGTCGATGTTGACCGGACCGTCCGGGAGACGTCGAATGGCCTGCTCGAGAATGCGGACGCTCTGGCGCATCTCCTCGACGCGCACCAGGAAGCGATCGTACACATCGCCCGCCGTTCCCACCGGCACGTCGAAGTCGTACGTCTCGTAATCGAGGTACGGGAAGTCCTTGCGCACGTCGTAGGCGACGCCCGACGCCCGCAGCATGGGTCCCGACAGGCCGGCGTTCACCGCTTCCTGCGCGCTCATGGCCCCCAGCCCCACCGTGCGCCCGGCCCAGATCGCGTTCGTTTCAAGCATGCGCACCGATTCCTCGAGGGTCTTGGGGAACCCCTTGAGGAAAGCGCGCAGGCCATCGAGCCATCCATCAGGGAGATCGGCGGCCATGCCCCCGACACGCGTGGTGGTGACCGTGAGACGCGCCCCCACCCACCCTTCGAGCAGGTTGTAGACGTTCTCGCGCTCCTGATACAGCCACAGGAACGGTGTGAACGCCCCGATATCCACCGAGGTGGTGCCAAGCCACACCAGATGCGAAATGATGCGCGAGAGCTCCATGAGGATGACGCGCAGCACCTTGGTGCGCTCGGTCATGCCCACGCCGAACAGGCGCTCGGCGCCGAGCGCGAACGCCACGTTGTTGCCTGGCGAGTTGAGATAATCCTCGCGGTCGGTCCACGGGATGATCTGGTTGTACTGGCGGTACTCCCCGATCTTCTCGAAGCCGCAGTGCAGATAGCCGATGTGCGGGATGCACCGCACCACGGTTTCGCCATCGAGCTCCAGCACCAGGCGCAGCACGCCATGAGTGGCCGGGTGCTGCGGACCGATGTTGATCAGCATGTGATCGGCCTCGAGCTCGGGCGCCTCGCGAGCCGGCAGCCGCTCGAGGGCCACGGCACTGCCACCCTGGGGGACCAGCGGGGCCCGCAATGGCTGGCCCTGAGCGTCAAGGCCGCTGGTGCCCAACGCCACCTCGATGGTGCGACGCGCGCTCATGCCGGTTCCTCCGGGTCACCAAGCGCAGCCCGTTCGGCGAGCCGCTGCTTCATATCGGCCGGCAACGAGTCGAAGGCGTCGGCAATGCTCAACTCCTCCATGGAATAGCGCGCCTCCGGATCGGCGGCGAGCGCCTGCTTGAGCTGTTCGGCACGCGAGAATCGGCCGCGCAGCGGGAAATCCTTCCGCAGCGGATGGCCTTCCCGGTACTGCTCCCACATGAGCAGGCGCCGCAGGTCGGGATGCCCCTCGAAGCGGATGCCGAACATGTCGAAGCACTCCCGCTCGAGCCAATCGGCCCCACTGTAGATGTCGATGACGCTCGGCACCCAGAGCGGGCCGCGCCTGGGCAACTCCACCTTGAGTCGCAGGAAGCGCCGGTGCCCGAGAGCGCGCAGGTGCCACACCACCTCGAGCGGGCGCCCGCCATCCCGATACTCCACCGCCGTGACGTCCACCAGATAGTCGTAGCGCTCAGACGGCTCGTCGTGCAGGAAGCGCACGATGTCGTGTACGCGCTCACGGGTGACGAACACGGTCGTTTCTCCCCAGATCACCTCGGCGCGCAGTACATCGGCGCCGAAACGCGCCGCGAGCACGGCGGCCGTGGGATTGGCCGGTGCCCCGGTGCGCGGCACGTGGACGGGCGTGATGGGCGAGCCGTTCTCATCGGCCGCGACGGCGGCCATGACCTGCGGCGCCACCGGCGCCGACTGCGGGGCGGGGACCGGTGCCGTCATGGCGCCGAGCGGGTCTGGTGCACCGAGTTGCCGAACGGCTCCGACAACTCGTCGATGCGCGAGGGCGGGATATACAGCTGGCTGGCCGGGTCGGGCTCGATCTCGACGTGACGCCCGGTGTCATTGAGTCGCTCGCGCATGACCTTCTTCTGCAGCATGATGATGCCGTGCATGAGCGCTTCCGGACGCGGCGGGCAGCCGGGGACGTACACATCGACCGGGATGATGGTGTCGATGCCCTGCACCACGGCGTAATTGTCGAACATGCCGCCCGTGGAGGCGCAGGCGCCCATGGAGATGACCCATTTGGGCTGCGGCATCTGCTGGTAGATGCGGCGCAACACCGGCGCCAGCTTGAGCGGCACGCGGCCGGCACAGAGCAGCACGTCGGCCTGTCGCGGGGAATAGCTCAACCGCTCCATGCCGAACCGCGCCAGGTCGAAGCGGCTGGCCGCAGTGGCCATGAACTCGATGGCGCAGCAGGCGGTGCCGAAGGGCATGGGCCACAGCGAACCGGCACGGGCCCAATTCACCAGGAAATCGAGGCGCGTGGTCACCCAGCCGTCCTGCGAGCCGGGATCGACCTGTACGAGGCGCGAGTCGGTGGCGGGGGTCAGTCCCACGTGAGCGCTCCCTTCTTCCAGACGTAGATGAAGCCGACCACCAGAATGAGTACGAACACCAGCATCTCCCCCAGGCCGAAGAACGACAGTTGGCCGGCGGGGCAGCTGTTCGCCACGAGGGGCACCGCGCACGACAGCTGGCGGTAGTGCACGCCCCACGGGATCATGAAGACCGTCTCGATGTCGAAGACGATGAACAGCATCGCGACCAGGTAGAACTTCACCGAGAAGCGTTCGCGGGCATCGCCCAGCGGGTTGATGCCGGACTCGTACGGCTGGGACTTGACCGCCGTGGGCTGGGCCTTCGTCGTGAGGTGGGCGATGCCAAGGATCAGCACCGCGTTGAGGATCACGAAGCCGAGGAGCAGCAGGACCGGCAGATAGGTACGTAGCATCGCGGTGCAGCAAGGATCCGACAGATCACGAAGGGGGAGTGGACTTCGTGAAAGAATTCACAAACCATGTGCGAGAAGAGTACCAAGGGGACCGGAATCCCTCAACAGCATGCGTAATGGTTTTCGCTCCAAGTAACCGGCGAAGGACGTTTGGCAGGGTCAGCCGGTGGAGAGTAGCTTCTTCCTCATGCTCGACGCGCTGCGCGCGAGGGCGTATGGACCGCCTGGTCCTAATGCAGGTCCACCTTCCGCTTGCTCATCACCATGGGGCTCTGCTCAGACCGCTGGATCACGCGCATGGCGCGCGAGCACGGCATGATCGAACCGTTTGAAGACCGCCAGGTTCGTCAGGGGGTCGTGTCGTACGGCGTCAGCTCGTACGGCTACGACATGCGCGTGGCGTCGGAATACCGGATCTTCACGAATGTGCTCAGCTCGATCGTCGATCCCAAGCAGTTCGACCCGAAGAGCTTCGTCGAGTTCGAAGGCGACGTCTGCATCGTGCCGCCCAACTCCTTCGCGCTGGCGCGCAGCGTGGAGTACTTCCGCATTCCGCGCAACGTGCTCACGCTCACCGTGGGCAAGAGCACCTATGCGCGGTGCGGCATCATCACCAACGTCACGCCCTTCGAACCTGAGTGGGAAGGCTATGTGACGCTCGAGATCTCCAACACCACGCCGCTGCCCGCGAAGATCTACTCGAACGAGGGGATCGCGCAGGTGGTGTTCTTCACCGGGGACGAAGAGCCCGACGTCAGCTATGGCGACAAGCAGGGGAAGTATCAGGGCCAGCACGGCGTGACGCTGCCCCGCATCTAGGCTCAGCCGCGCTCAGCCGCCGGCGTAGACGTAGCGCAGACCGCGGTCCTGCGCCTGCTGCAGCGTCACAATCATCGCCGGTACCACCTCCACGCCGGGAAGCAGGCTCTTCCGCGCCTCATCGGCGAACGCCGTCGTGCGTTCCCGATCGGCGCGCTGCTCGGCGGGGAGAAACCGCCCCCCTGACGCGCGAATGGAGTTGCCGCAGGCCAGCAGGAGCACGTTGCGGCGGGCCAGAATGGCGACGGATTCCGTGATCGGGTTCCGGGTCCCGGGCATGCCCATGACCTCGCCGACGGTCGGATACTTCGCCCACATCGCGTCGTTGAAGAACCAGCCAATGGACCGGCCGTTGAGTCCGACCATGACGGTGCAATCCTCCTCGCGGATCCCGTACACGGTCTTCTGCGTGTCGAGAAACGTCTGGGCCCAGCGCAGCGCGAGGCCATCGGTGGGCAGGTGCGAGTGGAACACCACCCGCTGGGTGCCCGCCACGCGCTTCATCCACGGATCCTCCACGGCGGCCGCGGTCGCCGCGTCGGCGGCGGGGGGCGGCGCGGCGTCAAGCGCCCGACCGGGGAGCACGCCAAGCGTCGCCCCGAAAGCGGCCAGGCGGCCAAGGAAATCACGGCGGGCGGTGTGGGCGGTCATTTGGCGAGAGAGTCTGGGGATACGCGCCGCCTGAGCAGCGGGCGCGGAGGCGGCAAGGGCTTGCCGGCCCGGCGCGCGGCGGTGGTGGCATAGGCCACATCGAGGGGAGGATCGCCGCGCGGCCAGTCGCGCTCCTTGCCGGGGTGATCCTGACGGGCCTTGCTGAGCACGAACGCCGCGATGTCTGCCGCTCGCTCTGCACTCAACGTGTCCACGCCGTCGTACGGCATGTTGTGCTTGAGGAAGGTGGCCAGCGTGAACTGGCGGGCCATCCCGGCGCCAATGGAGTAACTGCCGCGCCCCCAGACGGCCGGTGCATTGAGGGCTGGCATCCCCTGCCCGTCGCCCCCGTGGCACCGGGCGCAGCTGGCGGCATACCCCTGCCGGCCACGGGTCACGTTGCCGGCGAGTTTGACGGTGTCGACCCGGTCGTGGCGAGGGCGCCCGTTGAGCGTGGCGATGTAGGCCACCATGTCGCGCATTTCGCGCGAGTCCTCACGCAGCATCTTGCCCGCGAGGCTGCGCGCAATGCACTCGTTGATGCGCCGTTCGAGCGTTTCCTCATAGCCCGGACGGCTGCGGTACCGCGGATAGCGCGAGAGCGTGGCCGTCCACGGCATCGCGCGCCCACGGGTGCCGTTGTCCAGATGGCAGCTCACGCAGCGCAGCCCATTTCCGCTGTGCGCCGGGAGCGAGTCACGAAAGGCCGAGAGCAGTGCCAGTCCCCGCACCGGATCGCCGGAGCGAGGCTGCGCCGCAAGGCCCACCGGGCCCAGCACGGCCAACCATCCCCATCGGAGGAATCGTCGCATGACGCCAATATGCGATACCGCGCGCCCCGCCGCAGGGGGCCCTGGACGCACAGCGGGCGGAACTCGAAGGAGTCCCGCCCGCCGTAGAGGCCGAGTCCAGCGCGTGGACCGTCAGCCCGACCCGACCGTCGCCCGCGGTTCCTGACGCGTGGCGGTGGCCACGAGGTAGTCGCGGTTCATGCGCTTGATCACGTCGATGCTGATCTCCTTGGGACACGCCTCTTGGCACTCGCCGGCCAGGGTGCAGTGACCGAACCCCTCGAGATCCATCTGCTCCACCATGGCCAGCGCTCGCTTGTCGCGCTCCGGTTGTCCCTGCGGCAAGAGCCCGAGGTGGGTGATCTTGGCGCCGGTGAACAGCGAGGCCGACGCGTTGGGGCACGCCGCCACGCAGGCGCCACAGCCGATGCAGGCCGCCGCATCCATCGCCTCTTCCAGCACGTCCTTGCCGATGAGAATCGCATTGGCATCACGGGCGCCGCCGGTGTTCACCGACACGTAGCCACCCGCCTGGATGATGCGATCGAACGCCCCGCGATTGACGACGAGGTCCTTCACGATGGGAAACGGCGATGCCCGCCACGGCTCGACGGTGATGATGTCCCCGTCCTTGAACGCCCGCATGTGCAACTGGCAGGTGGCCGTGCCCTTCCACGGACCATGCGCCTGCCCGTTGATCATCATGGCGCACGAGCCGCAGATCCCCTCGCGGCAGTCGTGCGAGAAGGCCACGGGTTCCTTCCCCTCGAGAGTGAGCTTCTCGTTGAGCATGTCGAACATCTCGAGGAACGACATGTCGGCACTCACCCCTTCGAGATCGTACGTCTCCAGCTTGCCCGGAGCCTGCGACGCCGGCTGGCGCCACACGTTGAGCGTGATCTTCATTACTTGTAGCTCCGCGTGGAAAGCTTCACGTTCTCGTACTCCAGCGGTTCCTTGTTGAGGATCGGATCCTTCCCCTCGCCGGCGTACTCCCAGGCGGCAACGTAGGCGTAGTCGTCGTCGTTGCGCTTGGCCTCGCCCTCTTCCTGGTACTCCGTGCGGAAGTGCCCGCCGCACGACTCTTCGCGGTTCAGCGCATCCCGGCACATGAGCTCACCCAGTTCGATGAAGTCGGCCACGCGCCCCGCCTTCTCCAGTGACTGGTTGAGTGAGTCGCCGCTGCCCGGCACGTTCACGTTCTGCCAGTACTCCTGCTTGAGCGTCTGGATGAGCCCGATGGCCTTCGTCAGCCCGTCCCGGTCGCGCGCCATGCCGCAGTAGTCCCACATGATCTTGCCAAGCTCCTTGTGGAAGGAGTCGACGGTGCGCTTTCCCTTGATGCCCAGGAAGGTGGTCTGCCGCTCGCGCACCGCCTGCTCTGCCGCGCGGAACTCGGCGTGCGACGTGTCCACCTTCTCGAGCTTGGTGCTCGCCAGGTAGTCACCGATGGTGTAGGGCAGCACGAAGTAGCCGTCGGCCAGTCCCTGCATGAGCGCCGACGCGCCGAGGCGGTTGGCGCCATGGTCGGAGAAGTTCGCCTCGCCGGCCACGTGCAGGCCGGGAATGGTGCTCATGAGGTTGTAGTCCACCCAGAGGCCGCCCATGGTGTAGTGCACGGCCGGGTAGATGCGCATGGGCTGTTCGTACGGATTCTCATCCGTGATGCGCTGGTACATGTCGAACAGGTTGCCGTAGCGCTCGGCAATGGTGGGCTTGCCCAGCCGCTTGATGCTGTCGGCAAAGTCGAGGTACACGCCGAGGCCACCCGGACCCACGCCGCGCCCGTCGTCGCACGCCTCCTTGGCGGCGCGCGAGGCGATGTCCCGCGGCGCGAGGTTGCCGAAGCTCGGGTACTTGCGCTCCAGGAAGTAATCGCGCTCGCTGTCAGGAATCTGCGACGGCGCCCGATGGTCGCCGCGCTTGAGCGGCACCCAGATGCGCCCGTCGTTGCGCAGCGACTCCGACATGAGCGTGAGCTTCGACTGATGGTCCCCGCTCACCGGGATGCAGGTGGGGTGGATCTGCGTGTAGCACGGGTTGGCGAACGCCGCGCCCTTCTTGTGCGCCCGCCACGTGGCCGTGACGTTGGAGTACATGGCGTTCGTGCTCAGGTAGAACACGTTGCCGTAGCCGCCGGTGGCGAGCACCACCGCGTCGGCCGCATGCGACGTGATCTTGCCGGTGAGCAGATTGCGCGTCACGATGCCGCGCGCGTACCCGTTCACCACGACCAGCTCGAGCATCTCCTCGAAGGTGTGCATTTGCACCTTCTTGAGCGCCGTCTGCCGTTCCAGCGCCTGATAGGCGCCAAGCAGCAGTTGCTGCCCGGTCTGGCCGCGGGCGTAGAAGGTGCGCGACACCTGCGCCCCGCCGAACGACCGGTTGGCCAGCAGGCCGCCATACTCACGCGCAAAGGGCACCCCCTGCGCCACGCACTGGTCGATGATGTTCACCGACACTTGCGCCAGGCGATACACGTTCGCCTCGCGGGCGCGGAAGTCACCCCCCTTGATGGTGTCGTAGAAGAGCCGCTTGACGGAGTCGCCGTCGTTCTGGTAGTTCTTGGCGGCGTTGATGCCGCCCTGCGCCGCGATGGAGTGCGCACGCCGGGGCGAGTCGTGGAAGACGAAGCAGGAGACGTTGTAGCCCAGCTCCGCCATGGTGGCGGCGGCCGAGGCGCCAGCGAGACCGGCCCCCACCACGATCACATGGTGCTTCCGCTTGTTGGCGGGGTTGACCAGCTTCATCTCGAAGCGGTGCTTGTCCCACTTCTGCTCGAGGGGACCGCTTGGTGTCTTGGAGTTCAGTTCGAGCATGTCAGTGCGTCTCCGCCGCGGCCGTGGTGGATTCCGCGGCGCGTTCCTGCAGCGCCGGCGCTTCGGGGAACAGCCCCGCCATCGACGCCACGGGAATGGCGATGAAGCCGCCCGCCACGATGATTGCGATCACCAACGACAGGGTGCGCTTGAGGGGCTGCGCCGCCGGGCGCGCCACACCGAGCGTGCGCACCACGGCCCAGCCGCCGTGATAGAGGTGCAGCCCCAGGGCGGCCATCGCGAGAATGTAGAAGGCGGCCACCGCGGGATTGGCGAGCCCGATCCGCACGTTGTTGTACGGGTCGAGATGCGTGAACTGCGGGTGCACCGCCCCGATCGTCATGTGCAGGATGTGAAACACGATGAACACCAGCAGCAGCACGCCGCCCCAGCGAATCGTCTTCGCGGCGAACGTGGTGACCTGCGGGCGCCGCACGGCATACGCGTCGGGACGCGCCGCCCGTGACACCATCGTCAGCTGATAGGCGGCCACGGCATGCAGCACCACGGCGGCCAACAGCCCGAGGCGAATGGCCCACAACAGGGGCATGCTCGTACGAAGCAGGAGCGCGTAGTCGTGCATGGCGCCCTGCCCCTTGAACATCAGGAAATTGCCGGACATGTGGCCGATGACGAACAGGATCCCGATGATCCCCGTCACCGCCATGACGATCTTCTTGCCGATCGTGCTCTGCCAGAATCGCGAGAGAGCGTACATAAGCGGGGTGGAAGAAGGAACCGGCGCACCAGAGGGGGCGCCGGTTTCGCCGGATCAGAGGGAGAGCACCGACATCGGTTCGCGCACGGCCTGCGCCGACTTCTCGAGCGCGGCGCGCTCGTTGGCCGTGAGCTCGATCTCGAGCACCTTTTCGAGACCGTTCTTGCCAAGCTTGCAGGGCACGCCCAGGAACAGCCCCGACATGCCGTACTCCCCCTCGAGCCAGGCGGCACACGGAAGGATGCGCTTGCGGTCGTGCACGATGGCGTCGACCATCTCCACGGCGCCCGACGACGGCGCGTAATAGGCAGACCCGGTCTTGAGGTACTTCACGATCTCGGCACCGCCATCGCGCGCGCGCTGCACGATGCCCTGGAGCTGCTCCTCGCCCATGAGCTGGCGGATGGGAATGCCGCTGATGGTCGTGTACGACACGAGCGGGACCATGGTGTCGCCGTGGCCACCGAGCACCATGGCCTGGATGTCGCGCACCGACACGTCGAGCGCCTCGGCCAGGAACGAGCGATAGCGCGCCGTGTCGAGCACGCCGGCCATGCCGATCACCCGCTCACGCGGAAATCCCGTGACCTGCTTGGCCACGTAGCACATCACATCGAGCGGATTCGACACGACGATGATGATGGCATTGGGAGAGGTCGCCTTGACCTGCTCCGCGACCGACTTGACGATGCCGGCGTTGGTGTTGAGCAGGTCGTCGCGCGTCATCCCCGGCTTGCGCGCAATGCCGGCCGTGATGACGACGATGTCCGAGCCGGCCGTCTCCTCGTATCCGTTGGTACCGATGACGCGGGTGTCGAAGCCCTCGACCGGGGCCGATTCCCACTGGTCGAGGCCCTTGCCCTGCGGAATGCCTTCGACCACGTCGACCATCACCACCGTGCGCCCGAGCGACTTCTCGGCAATGCGCTGCGCCGTGGTGGCGCCAACGTTGCCCGCACCAACGACCGTGATCTTGTTGACCATGTTGTGCCGGATCTCCGAACGGCTTGCGAAGCGAAAGACTGCTGCGTTGTGAGATGGGAATCGCCGAGCGCCAGTGAAAACCCGGTTAGCTGGTTACTGTCTGCGCGGCGTTCAGGGAGTGTCGTTTTCGCAACATAGAGCGGTGCACACGGCCGAGCAATGCGGACGAAACGGTCCAATCCGCCTCGACAATCAGCCACCGACCTGGCTCAACGCACGCAGGCCACCCACCTGCATCTGCAGCAGGGCGTGCTCCTTGGGTTTCTCGGCGAGCGCTTTTTCAAAGAGCGGACGCAGCGGCTCGCCGCGCCGCAACGCGTCGCGCAGCGGTACCTCATGGTCGCCGAACAGACAGGTGCGGAGGCGACCGTCGGCCGTCAGGCGCACGCGATTGCAGGTGGAGCAATACGTATGCGTCATGGGCGTGATCACGCCCACGGTGCCCGGCGCCCCATCAAACCGATGGTAGACGGCCGGCCCATTGCCGCGTGCCGGACCGGCATCCGCGTGCAAGGCCCCGAGGGTCCGCACGCGCGCCAGAATCTCGGCGCTGGGCACCACGTGATCCCAGGTCAGCTCCCGGAGCTCACCCACCGGCATGAGCTCGATGAAGCGCACATGCCACGGGTACTGCCGGGTGAGCGCCGCAAACTCCACGACCTCGTCGTCGTTGATGCCGCGCATGACCACCATGTTGATCTTGATGGGCGCGAGCCCGGCCTCCTGCGCCGCGCGGGCCGCCGTGACCAGGTCGAAGCCCAGGTCGCGGCGCGCAATTTCGACCACCCGCTCGGGGCGCAGCGAGTCGGCGCTGATGTTCACGCGGTCCAGCCCCGCGCGGGCCAGCTCCTGGGCCATGGCCGGCAACTTCACGCCGTTGGTGGAGAGCGCGATGTCCTCGACCCCATCGATGGCCTTGAGCTGCGCCACCAGCGTGACGAGATCCGGGCGGATGGTGGGTTCCCCGCCCGTGATGCGCAGTCGGCGCAGGCCGAGCGGCGCCAGCTGCCGTACGACCTCCACGATCTCCTCGTAACGCAGGATCTCCTGCTTGGGGAGCCACGGCAGCCCCTCGACCGGCATGCAGTACTGACAGCGGAAGTTGCAGCGGTCGGTCACCGAAATGCGCAGATACTCGATACTGCGCCCGAACTGATCGCGCATCAGTGCTCCCGGGGGGCGGGATGGCCGCTCGATCGGGTCGGATCGACCCACGCCCGCTCCCCGTCGACGTAATGCTCACGCTTCCAGATGGGCACGCGCTGCTTGAGCGACTCGATGATCGCGCGGGCGCCATCGAGCGCGGGGCCGCGGTGCGCGTGCGCGGCGACGATGGCCACGCTCACCTCGCCGACGGCCAGCGTCCCAATGCGGTGCTCGATGGTGACCCGGAGTCCCGGCGACGCCTCGCAAACCTCGCGCGCCACGGCGGCGAGTTCACTGGCCGCCATGGACTCGTACGCTTCGTAGTCCATGCCGGTGACCGGGCGCCCCTCGTTGAGGTCACGCACGGTACCCAGAAACACCGAGAGCGCACCGACCCCCGCGGCCTGTGCCCTCGTAATGAGGTGCCCGACATCGATGGGGGCCGTGACGATTGCCGCGTGCAGCACACCCGTTTCCGTGCGCGAACTCATCCGTTCATCCGCCGGCAACGGGGGGAATCAGCGCGACCTCGTCGGCGGCACCAATAACCCGGTCTGGGGCGGCAAACGTCTGGTTTACTGCCACCAGCGGGGATGCCGGCAGTCGGTCTCCCCCTGGCATGGTCCGCAGCGCAGCCACCAGATCGGCAACCACGCAGGGTGCCTGGACCGGCACGAGCAGCTTCCGGGTGCCGAACGCGTCGGCATACGAGGCGAAGAGCAGAACGGGGACGGTCATGACCTTCGCAAGATAGTACGTGGAGCGCCGCCGCGTTCCACGCCATAGCTCGCGGAGGGCCTCACCGAAGAAGAAAGGGCCCCCGATCGCAGATCGGGGACCCGGAACCGCTGAGGTGGCGGCGCGCACGGCTCAGCTGTCGTGCAGATCGTCGTCCCCGTCATCGTCGAGCAGATGGGCCTCGATACCGGCTACCATGGCGCGCAGTTCCTTGCTGGGCTTGAACACCGGCACCGGGCGCGCCGACACCTCGACCGGTGACCCCGTGCGCGGATTGCGCGCCATGCGGGTCTTCCGCTGGCGGATCTTGAAGGTACCGAAGCCGCGGACCTCGATGTTCTTCTGCTCCTGAAGCGCTTCCTTTATGGCATCGAGGAACGCATCCACGACGCGTGCACAGTCCTTCTTGGAGATGGTCGGACCGGCGGTTCGGGCGATACGAGCCGTGACGTTCTCGACCAGATCGGCTTTGGTCATGTTGCGGGCGGAGAGATTCAGGGCAGAAACGCCACGAGCACCAAGCCACGGCTCGGTGCCCGCGAAGCATTGCGACAGCGAACGTATGGCCTTAGTGCTTATCAGTCAAGCGTTTGGGCCATCTCACCCTCGACGATTTCTCAAAGCCTTGAGAAACTGGTCGAATAGCGGAACCGCATCATGAGGACCAGGCGCCGCCTCGGGATGGTACTGGACGGCGAACACTGGAAGGTGCCGATGCTTGAGCCCCTCCACCGTTCCGTCGTTCAGGTTGATGTGCGTGACCGCCAGATCCGGCGCCCCTTCGACCCCCTCGGGCGAGCCGACCACTGCAAACCCGTGGTTCTGCGAAGTGATGAGCACCTGGCCGGTTTCCAGATCCTTGACCGGCTGATTCCCACCCCGATGTCCGAAGGGCATTTTTGCCGTGTGCCCGCCAAAGCTGATGCCGAGCAGCTGATGCCCCAGGCATATTCCGAACATGGGAACGCGCTGCTCCGCGATCTCCCTGATTGCCGCGGGGGCGTAGGTCACCGCCTCCGGGTCGCCGGGACCATTGGAAAGGAAGACCCCGTCGGGGTTCATGGCGAGCACATCGTGGGCCGGCATGTCCGATGGCACCACGGTTACGCGAATGCCGTGCGCATCAAGGAGGCGCAGAATGTTGCGCTTGATGCCGTAGTCGTACGCCACGACGTGATACGGCGCATTGGCCTGGCCCCATTCGTAGGGCTCGCGCGTGGACACCACCGACGCCAGATCGAGTCCGGCCATGCTGGGACATGCATCAAGCGCAGCCAGAGCGTCCTTGCCGGGCGTCTCCCCTGCCCCGATCACCCCGCGCATGACCCCGACGCTGCGCAAATGCTTGGTGAGCCGACGCGTGTCGACCTCGGTCAGCACCGGCACCGAGGCGCCGCCCAGCCACTCGGGCAGGCTGCCGGTGGCGCGCCAGTTGGAGTAGGTAGGGGACAGCTCACGGCAGATCACGCCGGCAACCTGCGGGCGCGCCGACTCGGGGTCTTCGGCATTGATGCCGTAGTTCCCGATCTGCGGCGCGGTCATGACGACGATCTGCCCCCGGAAGGACGGATCGGAAAACGTCTCCTGATAGCCGGTCATGTTGGTCGTGAAGACGACCTCCGCAACCGTCGGCTCAGCGGGCCCCACGAGCCGGCCGTGAAAAAGGGTTCCGTCCTCGAGGAGGAGGAACCCCTTCTGCGACAGCGTAGCCACCTCGGCTTACTTGCTGCTGTCTGGCGAGGCGGGCGCGGCCGGTGTGGCCGGTGCCGCCTGCTGGGTCAGCGGCGCTGCTGGCGCGGCGGTGCGATTGCCACCCGCCGGTGCAGCAGGCGCCGCCGCTGGCGCGGCGAGCTTGTCGAGCACCGACTTGGGCGCCGCCGAACGGCTCGACATGATCTGCAGGATGAACGCGAGCCCAAGGAAGATGCCCCCGCACCACCACGACGCCTTGGTGAGCAGATTGCCCGCCTGACGTGTCCCGATGAGCGAATCGGACGAGGAACTCGCTCCGCCGAAGCTGGCAGCCAGACCGCCCCCCTTGCCCGACTGGAGGAGGACCGCCACGGCGAGCACGACGGCGTCGAGGATGAGCAGGATCAGCAGAAACGTGTACATGTCGCGGAGCCGGAGTTCCGGTACGAATGACCGAGAGTTGGAGCAGCGGGGAATCCGCTGCAGCCTCGTAAAATCGCCGAGTCGTGCGGCCGGGGCAAGTGCTTTCGCCGTCAGCGCTTGCCCCGCCGCTCAGGCGACGCGGCCCAGCGGCCTGTCAGGCGCGCACGATGCTCGCCCAGCTGTCCGCGTCGAGCGAGGCACCGCCGACCAGCAAGCCGTCCACATCGGGGGCCGCAAGCAGTTGGGTGGCATTGCCGCGGTTCACGGACCCGCCGTAGAGAATGGGGATGCCCGCTGCGGCCTTGTCGCCGACGCGCGAGGCAAGGGCCCGGCGCAGCACCCCGTGAATCTCGGACGCGTCGGCCGGGGTCGCGGTACGTCCCGTGCCGATCGCCCAGACCGGCTCGTAGGCCAGCATGATGCCGGCGACCTGCGCGTCCTCCAATTCGGCCAGGCTAGCAGCCAACTGCCGCTCCACCACCTCGCCGGTGCGCCCCGCCTCGCGTTCCTCGAGCGTCTCTCCCACGCACAGCATCGGGGTAAGGCGAGCCTGCGCGATCAAAGCCATCTTCTTGGTGGTCTGCGCATCCGTCTCACCGAACACGTGCCGGCGTTCCGAATGCCCTACCAGGACGACCCGTGCGCCGATGTCGCGGGCCATGAGGACGGAATTTTCTCCGGTGAAGGCCCCCTGCGCCTCCCCGTGCACGTTCTGCACGCCCACCCAGATTTCGGGGCGGTCCTTCAGCCCCTCGATGACGGTGCCCACGGTCATGGCCGACGGGAAGAAGACCAGCGTTCGCTCGTTGAGCTTGGGCACCTGCGCGAGAAACCGCTGCAGGAAAGCGCGGGCATCGTTGGGGGTGTGATTGAGCTTCCAGTTGGCCGCGAGGACCGGCTTGCGATGCATGAATGAATCCGGGAGAAAGAACGGCGGTCAGCGCGCGTCGAGCGCGCTGACACCGGGAAGGTCCTTGCCTTCGAGGAATTCCAGCGACGCACCGCCGCCGGTTGACACGTGGCTCATCTGCGCGTCCAGCCCCGCGTCCGCTACCGCCGCCGCGCTGTCGCCGCCGCCAATGATCGTGGTGGCGCCCAGTCCGGTGGCCCTGGCCATGGCTTCGGCAACGGCCCGGGTTCCGGCATCGAATGGGGGCTTCTCGAAGACCCCCATGGGGCCGTTCCAGAGCACGGTGCGCGCTCCTTCCACGAGCGCACAGTACCGCGCCACGCTCTTCGGACCGATGTCGAACATGGCCTGACCGACAGGGATGGCGTCACGATCCACGGCGCTCGCCTGCGCGCCCGCGTCCATGGCCGGCGCAATCGTGGCGTCCTCCGGAAGCACCAGCTTGTCACCGGCGCGCGCGAGCAGATCCTTGGCCATCTCGAGGCGATCGGGTTCCACCAGCGAGGTCCCCGTTTCGAACCCCATGGCCCGGAAGAAGGTGCAGGCCATGGCACCGCCAATGAGGAGCGTGTCCACCTTGGGCAGCAGCGCCTCCACCACGTCGATCTTGCCGCTGATCTTGGAGCCGCCGAGGATGGCCACGAACGGCCGCTGCGGCGCCGCCAGCGCCCCCCCCAGATAGGCCAGTTCCTTCTCCATCAGCAGTCCGGCCACGGCCGGACGACAGAACTTGGCCACCCCCGCCGTGCTGGCATGGGCGCGGTGTGCCGCGCCAAAGGCGTCGTTCACGTAGAAATCGCCCAGCTGTGCCATCTGGTACGACAGCGCTTCCTCGTTCTTCTCCTCGCCGGCGAGGAACCGCGTGTTTTCGAGCAGCAGCACTTCACCCGACGCCAGATTCTGCGTGGCTTCCACCGCACGCTCGCCGACGGTCACGTCGAGAAAGTGCACGGGACGCGGCAACAGTTCGGCCAGCCGCGCGGCCACCGGCGCCAGCGTATACCGAGGGTCAGGTGCCCCCTTGGGCCGACCGAAGTGCGCCATCAGCACGACGCTGGCCCCCCCGTCGAGCAGCGCGGTGATCGTCGGCAGGGCGGCCACGATGCGGGTGTCGTCGGCGACGCGGCCGGCCTCATCGAGCGGCACGTTGAAGTCCACGCGCACGAGCGCGCGCCTGCCGTGGAGCTCGGCCGGCGACAGGTCACGAATGGTCTTGGTATTCATCAGAAGTCGAAGGGAGGGCAACGGCGCGGAGGCCGCAGAGTGCCCGTGAGGTGAACTCTGCGGCCTCCGTGACTCCGCATCCGCCGCGCCAGCCCGGACGCGGAGGACGCGATACCGGGATCAGAGACGCGAACCGACGTAGCGCAGCAGGTCCACACAGCGCGACGAATAGCCCCACTCGTTGTCGTACCAGCCCGACACCTTCACCATCGTGCCGTTGATGACGATCGTGCTGCCAGCGTCGAGCGTGCAGGAGAAGGGATTGCCGATGTAGTCGACCGAGACGAGCGGTTCGGTGCTGTAGCCAAGGATGCCTTCGAGCGCGCCGCCTTCCGATGCCGCCTTGAAGGCGGCGTTGACCTCGTCCTTCGTGACGGCACGCTCCACGATGCACGTGAGGTCGGTGAGCGACACGTCCGGGGTGGGCACCCGCACGGCCACGCCGTCGATCTTCCCCTTCACTTCGGGGATCACGAGCGACGTGGCCTTGGCGGCGCCGGTGGTGGTGGGGATCATGCTCACCGCGGCCGCGCGCGCGCGACGCAGATCCTTGTGCGGCAGGTCGAGGATGCTCTGGTCGTTGGTGTAGCTGTGAATGGTGACCATCGAGCCGTGCACGAAGCCGAACGCCTCACGGATCACCTTGACCATGGGCGCGAGGCAGTTGGTGGTGCACGAGGCGTTGGAAATGATGTGGTGCGCCGACGGATCGTACTTGTCGCTGTTCACCCCCATCACGACCGTGATGTCCTCGTTCGTTGCCGGCGCCGAGATGATCACCTTCTTTGCGCCGCCTTCGATGTGCTTCACCGCGTCCTTCGCGTCGGTGAAGCGGCCCGTGGACTCGAGCACGATGTCGACGCCCAGGTCCTTCCAGGGCAGCTTCGCCGGATCACGCTCGGCGAGGATCTTGACCTTGTCGCCGTCGATGGTGATGCCGTCGGCATCGGCGCTCACCTGCCCGTCGTACTTCCCGTGCACCGAGTCGTACTTGAAGAGGTGCGCGAGGGTCTTGGTGTCGGTGAGGTCGTTGATGGCAACGAAGTCGATGTCGGCGACGCCCTGCTGCTTGGCGGCACGCAGCACCTGGCGGCCGATGCGGCCGAAGCCGTTGATGCCAACGCGAAGAGCCATTCGTGTCAGTTCCGGATGAAGTCAGAGTCGGGAGCGGCACGGTCGCCGGGATCGGGCGCCCGTCCGAAGGTCACACAGCTGATGATGCGGGCGCCGCCCGCAAGCAGCGCTTCCGCGGCGGCGTTGACCGTCGCGGCGGTCGTGATGACGTCGTCAACCAGCACCACGTGCCGATCGTGAAGCGATGCCCGATGGTGTGTGGGCACCACGAACGCCCCGGAAACGTTGCGCGCGCGGTCGGAAGGTGTCAACCGCACTTGCGACTGCGTGTCGCGCGTACGCACGAGCGTGTCTGCCCAGACGGGCACGTGCCAATGCGCCGAGAGGGCCATTGCGAGACACGTCGCCTGGTTGTACCCGCGCTCGCGCAGGCGGGCACGGCCGAGCGGGAGGGGAATCAGCGCCGCGCGCTCGTCCACCACATCACGCGGCCAGTCGAGGCGGGCCATGCGGGCGGCCATGGGCTGGGCCACCCGTGTCCAGCCCCCGTACTTGAGCGCATGCACGAGATCGGCCCCGGTGCCCGTGTCCATGCGGGTGACCGACCGGACGGCGCGAATGGCGGGGGCGAGGCGAGCACACCAGCGGCAGGCGGGGAGCGCTGTCCGGGGTGTTTCGCTCGCCGTGGGCCCCGGAGGCATGGGCACCGCGAGGGAAAGCCGCGGATGGCCACAGCGTGCGCACTGCGGCAGCGTCAACGGCACCAGCTGAGCCAGGCAGACGCCGCACACAATGCCATGCTCGTCGGGGCGGTGCGCACGCCGGCAGCAGACGCACGCGCCGGGCAGCAGGAGCTCGACGGCACCGGTTGCCAGCGCCTGCCACCACGAGGACGCGCCCTCGACCTGGGCGCCACCTCCACTCCCCGCAGGACTCGAGACGCGAGTGCGGCTCACGGCCGTGGCGCGTGGGCGTCCGGGCGTGGTACATCCAACGCCTGCCACATCACATCACGCGACGGTGGCTCGCCAAACCAGCAGGTGTACGCGGCGGCGCCCTGCTCCACCAACATGCGCAGCCCGTCTTCGGCGGGCAGCCCCCGCGCCTTGGCCTCACGGACCCATGCGGTCCCCTCACGACGGTAGACCAGATCGAAGACCGCCGTGTTCGGGCGGAGGTACTCCACCGGCACCGGCACGTCGTCGCTGTCGTGCATCCCCGCCGGCGTGGCATTCACCACCAGCCCCGCCCGGGTCCAGGGCGCATCGCTCACGCGCGCCAGCACCGCGGTCCGGCCGCCGGCCAGCGCCACCAACCGCTCGGCGCGCGAGCGGGTACGCGAGACGACCAGCACCCGGGCGTCGCGCGTCAGGGGCGACTGGGCCAGCGCCACCAGCACCGCCGCCGCCGCGCCGCCCGCCCCCAGAACCACCACGTCCCCCTGGAGACCACGGCTGCACAGAGCGGCCACCGTGGCCGAAACCCCGTCCACGTCGGTGTTGTGTCCCACCAGCGCGTCACCGTCCCACCAGAAGGTGTTCACCGCGCGCGTACGCTCCGCGGCCGCGGTCGTGTGCGCGGCAAGCGCGAACATGGCCTCCTTGTGCGGCATCGTGACGTTGCCGCCCGTGCGGGCATGCCGCATCGCGCCCACCGTCTGCCCCAGCGCCGCGGAGGCCACCTCGCAACGCGTGTACTCGACGGCGCGTCCGGCATGGCGCAGGGCCGCATTCTGAAAGGTCGGCGACAGCGACCGCGCCACCGGTTCCCCCATGATGACCAGCGCGGACGGCGCGTCCCGCGCTCGCGGCTCGACGACCTCGCGCATCGTTACCCGCGCTGGTTCACGACGGACGCCGTTCGGCCAGCTTCTCCACGATGGCCGCGATCTCCCGCTCGAGCTCCGCGTAGGTCGCGCGGTACACCTCGAGATCGCCGCCGAAGGGGTCGCTCACCGGGCGCCCCTTGCCGCCCACGAAGCCGGTGAGCAGATACGATCGCCCGCTTCCCCCCAGCGCTTCCGCGCGCTCCAGATGGTGCGGTCCCATGGTCAGGATGAGGTCCGCCGACGCCACCAGCTCCGGTGACAGCTGGCGCGCTCGGTGCTCCCCGAGGGTAAGGCCGTGCTCGAGCGCCACCAGCAGCGCCCCGTCAGATGCCGGCGAGCCGGGCCAGGCGCTTGTGCCCGCACTGCTGATCGTCACGTCCGCCACGTCGCGCTCGGCAAACAGGCGCCGCGCGATGACTTCGGCCATGGGACTGCGACAGGTATTGCCGGTGCACACGAAGAGCAGATGCATCAGGTATCTCCCACCAGATCGGGGACGATGGTGCGCAGCACAGGCGCCGACAGGACTCCGGGACGAATGATACGTGGCCGGCGGCCGGTGCAGTCCACGACCGTGGAGGGCGCGGACGGGACCAGCCGCCCGCCGTCCAGCACATGCAGGAGCCCCGCCCGAATCTCCTCGGGCCACTGCGCGATGATTTCCGATGCCGCCATGGCGGGCGGGACCCCCGGTCGGTTGGCACTCGTGCTGGTGATCGGCTCGCCGTAGAAGCGCAGCAGGCGCTGCAGGCCGGCATGCGGCGTGAAGCGGACCGCGACACCGCCTTCGGGACCGCGCAAACGCGGCGGGACCCTCCCGTCGCCGCCACGGAGTACCAGGGTGAGCGGACCGGGCCAGAAGCGCGCGGCCAGATGCGCCGCATAAGGCGGCAGGTGCAGGTCGAGCCGATGCACCTGCTGAGGGTCGCCAATGAGCAGCAGAAACGGCTTTCCTGGCGGACGCCCCTTCATGCGAACGAGCGCGTCGATGGACGCCTGATCGACCGCGGTCCCGAACCCGTAGACCGTTTCCGTGGGGTACGCCAGCACACGTCGCTCCGCGAGGTGTGCCACGATCCCACGCAGCGCACCGTCGATCTCCGCCGGAGACCAGAACGGCACGGTCATCCCGCTGCGATCGGCCCACGACATCACGGTTCGTCCGACAGCAGGCTGAGCGCGTCGGCGCGAGCGAAGTCGGCCTCTTCCGTGATCTTCATGCCCCGTTCGCTGCCACGCACCACCACCACTTCGAAGCCGAGCCGCTCGCAGAGGGCCGCGTCGTCGGTGGCGCCAATGCCGTCTCGTCGCGCGGCAACATGCGCCTGCTCCAGCATCTCCCGGGGAAAGGCCTGCGGGGTCTGGGCCCGCCACAAGCGCGCCCGATCGACCGTGCGCACGATGCGTCCCTGATCGTCGACTTCCTTGAGCGTGTCCACGACGGGGAGCGCCGCGATGGCACCACGCCCGCGTCGCGCCTCGGCAATGACCCGATCGATCGTGGCGTCGGTGATCAACGGCCGGGCCGCGTCGTGTACCACCGCAATCGCGATCTCCTCCGGCAGATCCTCGAGACCGTTCACGACGCTCTCGTGCCGCTCGCGCCCCCCCACCGACACCAGCAGCCGATCCACATCGCACTGAAACAGCCAGGGCGGCGGATCGGCAGCGTACGCCTTGGGGAGCACGACCACCACCACGCCCACGTCGGGGCGCGCCATGAATGCCTGCACGCTGTGCAGCAGCGCCGGTTTGCCCGACACCCACCGGAACTGCTTGAGTTCGGCGCTGCCGGTTCGCGAACCGGAGCCGCCGGCGACGATGACCACCCCGACATCGCGCGCCACGCCCATGTCCTTGGTCGTCACATCACCGCGCGAGGCGATGACCGGCGGCGGAATGACGCGACGCGGCGGCGGCAGTTCGGTATCGCTCATGCAGGATCGAGGGAAAGACGGTGAAGGATCGGGTACGGCCGCAGGCGCGCGGGGGTCATGCCGCGTCCTTGCCCACCGTGCGTTGCAGCACGTCGGAGAGCGTGCGCACGCCAATGAGCTGCATGTCGCCCGGTGCCCGTCGCGGCACGGCACGGTCCGACAGGTACGCCGTGGTCATCCCCAGCTTGGCGGCCTCGGTGAGGCGGCGTTCGGCCTGCGACACGGGACGGACCTCGCCACCCAGTCCCAACTCGCCGAGGAAGATGGCCTGCGCCGGCAGTGGCCGGTCCACGACGCTGGACGCGAGCGCCGCCGCGATGGCGAGGTCCACGCCGGGCTCCTGCACCCGCATGCCGCCCACGATGTTGCAGAACACGTCGAGCTGCGCGCAGGAAACGCCGCCGCGTTTGTCGAGCACTGCCAGCAGCAGTGCGAGGCGTCGCGAATCGATGCCGTTGGCCACACGCTGCGGCGTGCCGAAGCCGGCGCGCGCGGCCAGTGCCTGCACCTCCACGAGCACGGGGCGCGTGCCTTCCATCAGCGCGCAGACGGCACTGCCGCTGGCCACATCGCGACGATCCCCCAGGAAGAGGGCCGACGGGTTTTCCACCGGCACGAGCCCGCTGCCCACCATGCGGAAGACGCCGATCTCGTCGACACTGCCGAAGCGGTTCTTCGTGGCACGCAGGACGCGATGATCAAGCGTGCCGTCACCCTCGAAGTACAGCACCGTATCCACGATGTGCTCGAGCGTTTTCGGCCCGGCAATGCCGCCCCCCTTCGTCACGTGCCCGATGACGAACACCGTGGTGTTGGTGTCCTTGGCAAACCGCATGAGCCGCGCCGCGCACTCGCGCACCTGCCCCACGTTGCCCGGTGCGCCTTCCAGCAGTTCGGTGTGCACCGTCTGAATGGAGTCCACGATCACGCAGCGTACCGGGCGGCCGTCGGTAGCCGGCTGCGCGGCCGTCGCCAGGATCGTCTCCAACGACGTTTCCGTGAGCAACGCGACACTGCTCGCATCCTCCGCCAGGCGATCGGCGCGGAGCCGCACCTGCAGCGCGCTCTCTTCTCCCGAGACATACAACGTGGGGTGCCCTGCACCCTGCAACCGGGCCGCCACCTGCAGCAGCAGCGTACTCTTGCCGATGCCAGGCTCCCCACCCACGAGGACCATGCTGCCGGGCACGATGCCGCCCCCGAGCACGAAGTCGAATTCGTCGAGCCCGGTGCGATACCGCGGCGTGTCCGCGGTGGTGACACGGCCCAGTGCCACCGTGCTGCCGGCCACTCCCGCCGATTGGCGAGCCTGGGTGCGCTTGCTGGCGGGCACCGTGGCCACGACTTCCTCGGCCAGCGTGTTCCATGCCGCGCACGCGTCGCAGCGCCCCGCCCACTTGGGGAACTGCGCCCCGCACTCGGTGCAGGCATACACGGTCTTCGCCTTCGCCATCAGAATGGCGTACCGCCGAAGTCATCGTCGCCACCCTTCACCAGCTTGGGCCCCCCGAAGCCCCCGCCACCATACCCGCCTCCCCCGTACTCCGGCGGCGGCTGCCGGGGCGAGAAGTTGTCGAACCGCGTGTACTGCTTGTGGTAGAACAACCGGGCGCTGCCGATGGGACCGTTGCGCTGCTTGCCGATGATGATCTCCGCGCGCCCCTCGATGCTCGGATCCTTGAGGCGACCGTTCTCGTCCCGCTCGGCATACACCTCCTGCCGGAAGATGAACATGATCACGTCGGCGTCCTGCTCGATGGCCCCCGACTCACGCAGGTCGGAGAGCTGCGGGCGCCCCTTGTCGTCGCCGGTGCGCTGTTCGGGGGCGCGCGACAGCTGGGACAGCGCCACGACCGGCACACTGAGCTCCTTTGCCAGCGCCTTGAGGCCGCGCGAGATCTGCGACACTTCCTGCTGCCGGTTCTCCACACCCGCCGGACCCGTCATGAGCTGCAGGTAATCCACGATGATGAGGCCGAGATCGTGTTCGGCCTTGAGTCGGCGTGCCTTGGCGCGCATGTCGAGCAGGGTAATGCCGGGGGTATCGTCGATGTAGATGGGCGCATGACTCAGGATACCCGCGGCCTGCGCCAGACGTGGCATCGATTCGTCGAGCGCCCTCCCACCTTTACGCAGCGCCTGGGCGTCAATGAGCGCCTCCGCAGCCAGCATACGCTGGACCAATGACTCCTTGCTCATTTCGAGCGAGAAGAAGGCCACCGGCACCTTGGCGGTGATCGCGGCGTGCTGCGCGATGTTGAGCGTGAAGGCCGTCTTGCCCATGGAGGGACGGGCGGCCACAATCACGAGATCGGCCGGCTGCAGCCCCGAGGTCATGTGGTCGAGTTCCACGAATCCGGTGGGTACACCGGTGACCGCCTGATCGCGCTGCGCGAGCAGTTCCAGCTTCTCCATGGCGGGCCACAGCAGTTCCTTGATGCGGGCGAAGCCCCCCTTTTCCTTGCTCTGGCCGAGAGAGAAGATGCGCGACTCGGCGTTGTCGAGCAGATCGCCGGCGGTGATGCGCCCTTCGAAGGCCTCCTGTACGATCTCGGTGCTCACCTCGATCAGCCGGCGCAGCAGCGCCTTTTCCTTCACGATCTTCGCGTGATACTCCACGTTGGCGACCGTGGGCACGGCGTCGAGCAGGAAGGCCAGATACTCGCGGCCGCCGGCATGCTCCAGCTCCCCGCGCCGTTCGAGTTCGTCGGCCAACGTGAGCGGATCAACGACACTGCCGCGTTCGGTAATGGCCAGCATGGCGCGGAACAGCCGGCGATGCCCCTCGCGGTAGAACATGGTGTCGTCCACGTGCTCGCCGGCGCGGAGGATGGCATCCGCATCGAGCAGCATGGCCCCCAGCACGGCCTGCTCGGCCTCTTCGGACCAGGGCGGTCGCCGCTCCTTGTAAGGGTCCCGCGACGCGGCGGCCGCCTGGACGCCGCCGCCGTTGCTGCCGGTCGTCACGGCAAGGCTGGTCATCTGCAATTACTCCGCGCCGTGGTGAGCCCGCGCGGCATCGAGCACGCGTCGAGCAAGTTTGACGTCTTCCCAGGTCGGACGCTTCCACGCCTCGTTGCGCAGCAGCGCCGCTGGATGATAGGTCACGATGAGCGGGACGCCGTGGTACTGATGCAGCTTCCCGCGCAGGGCACCAATGGCGGCTGTGGTCTGCAGCAGGGTTTGCGCCGCAAAGCGCCCCAACGCCAAAATGACCCGCGGCTGCACGAGCTCGATCTGCCGCAACAGGTACGGCTGACATGCCGTTACCTCATCGGGGAGCGGATCGCGATTCCCCGGAGGACGGTGCTTGAGCACGTTGCAGATGTACACCTCGTCGCGCGTCAGCTGAATGGCGCCGAGGATCTTGGTGAGCAGCTGGCCGGCATCGCCGACGAAGGGGCGCCCGTGTTCATCCTCGTTGGCGCCCGGGGCTTCGCCCACGCAGAGCAACTCGGCACGTGGGGGCCCTTCCCCCGGTACCGGGTGACGGGCGCTCCTGTGCAGCGAACAGGCCGTGCAGCGCGCCACGTGGGCCACCACGTCGTTGAGCGTGGGCAGTGCGGCGACCTCCGGCGCAAGGTCGGCCAGGCGCAACCGGCCGGCGGCCAGTCCGGCTGGCACATCGAGGGCGGCGAGCCACGGTGGCCACGGGGTCTGGCCGTCGGCCCCCGCCGCAGTCGGCGGCGGCGACCCCGATATGGAGCGGCCGGCGACGGGCGTTTGGGGCGACGGCACGGGGGCACCGGCACTGGCACCACGCAACGCCTCCCGCCAGTCGGTGGTGGCCCCGGCGGCAAAGCGACGCTCCGGAATGGGGGGTGGCGGCAACGGGGGAACCGGCGGCGCCACTTCGGCCTCGGCGTGCAACGAGCGGGGGGTGGGCACACGAGGCGGTCCCTCGGCACCAGCCGCAGCGCCCCCCGATGCCGAGTCGGGCGCAGAGATCTCGCCGGTGCGGCGCTCGCCCGTGCCGCCCCGCCGACGCGGGCCGGCGGCACCCACCACCTTCAGCACCTCATCAACGGACAGACCGTCGAGCACGAACTCGGATTCACCGAGGTCGCGCCGTTGTTCGAGGTAGCGGCGCAGCCGATCCCTGGCGTCCACGTTGGGGGCGAGCGGGTGGGGAGAATGGGGAGCGCCACCGAGTGGCAGCGCAGCACGACAGGGGCCAAACAGGGCGCCGCGCCGAGACCGGAGTCACGGCGCGGCGCCTGATCCTGCAGCTCCGTGCGCGATCAGGGGGAGCGGCGGCGCGGGACCACCTTGTAGTCGATCTCACCGTGCGTGAGCTCCTCGAGCGCCCGCGTGGTGAGCTTCTTTTCGTGCAGCGAACGATCGCGCGGGAATTCGTTCAGCACGCGCGCGAACTTGGCTGCAATGAGCACGCTCAGGTACTTGTTGGCCGCATGCTTGGCCACGTCCGTCGGAGTGAATACCTGCATCAGTCGCCCTTGCTGAAAACGTGAATTTCCTGCTCGAGTTGCTCGATGAGCCCCTCGACCTGTGCTTCGATTTCGTGTACCCGATCGTGCCGGAGCCCCTCGGCATCGATGATCGCACTGACCTGATCCACCGCGCGCTCGAGGTTGTCGTTGACCACCACGTAGTGGTAACGCCCGACTTCCCCCAGCTCCGCCCGCGCATTCCGTAACCGCACCAGCAACTTCGCCTGGTCCTCGCTCTTGCGCGCCGAGAGTCGCGCCTTGAGCACCTCGCCGGAGGGGGGAAGCACGAAAATGAGCACGGTGTCCGGGAACGCGAGATGAAACTGTCGCGCCCCCTGTACATCGATGTCCATCAGCGCATGTCGCCCCGCCGCCAGGACGCGTTCGACTTCGGTGCGCAGCGTGCCGTACAGGTTGCCATGCACCTCTGCCCACTCGGCGAACTCGCCGCGCGTGACCGCCGCTTCGAACGCCTCCCGGGTGAGGAAACGATAGTCGCGACCGTCAACCTCCCCCTCCCGGGGGAGCCGCGTGGTACAACTGACAGAATAACCCAGATCGAGCCGCCGCTCCAGCAGCCGGCGGGCGATCGTGGTCTTTCCACCCCCAGACGGGGCGGACAGGATGACCGGAAAGGCGCTCACTCGAGGTTCTCGACCTGCTCCCGGATACGCTCCAACTCCTCCTTCACGCCAACCACATCGTGAAGGATGGCGGCATCGGCCGCCTTGCTGCCAGTGGTATTCGCCTCCCGCAGCATTTCCTGCAGGAGAAAGCCCAGGCGCTTCCCGACCGGTTCCCCGCCGGCGTCATCGAGGGTGGCGCGAAAGGCCACCAGATGCGAACGGAACCGGTCCAACTCCTCCGCCACGTCCATGCGGTCGGCCAGGATGGCGATCTCCTGGGCGAGACGGGTATCGTCAACGGCCACCCCGTCGGCCAACTCCCGCACTGAGTCGCGAAGGCGGTCCCGATAGGCCACCACCCGCTCCGGGGCGCGGGCGCCGATCCGGTCGAGCGCGCCGGCAATGAGCTCGAGCCGCTGCCGGAGGACGGCGGCCAGCCGCTCCCCCTCCTCCGCCCGTGAGCGCTGCAGCGCCTCGAGCGCCACGTCCACGATGGCCACCAGCTCGGCTACGGTGCCCGTCGCGTCATCCTCCCGCGGCGACGCCAGCACATCCGGCATGCGGAGGACACTCGCCAAATCCACGCCGCCGGAAAGGCCGTGGCGCGCGGTCAGCTCCTGCAACTGCGCGGCGACAGCGGCAAAACGGGCTTCATCAATGGCCAGGCTGGTCTCGGCCAGCCGTTCGCTGCGCGCCGTCAGCGTGACATGACCACGCGCAACCTTGTGGCGCATGGCCTCACGCACCTCGGTTTCCCAGCGCGCAAAGGCGTTGGGCAGCTTGATGCTCGGCGAAAAGAACCGGTGGTTGACCGTGCGCACATCCACGACGACGCGAAGCGCGCCCACCGTGCCCTCGGCCTGCCCGTACCCCGTCATGGAGCGAATCATCGCCGAATGATAACGCCTGCGGCGCGACGACGGGATGTGACGGTCAGTTGAAGAACTCCCAGCGCACCCCGTACATCTGCACGGCCGGCGGCATGGTGATGCCGCGAATCTGTTCGTACTGCCCGCCGGTGAGATTCCGGTACTGGTAGAAGAGCGTGCCGCGCTGGATGCGGATCTCGAGCAACCCGGTAGCGACAATCGCGGGCTCGGTGATCCACTTGGTCGGTTCCTCGTTGGCACCGTAGAAGAACGGCACCCCCGACCGGCTGTCGAGAATGAGCCGCGCGTTGAAGCCGAACTGCCCCTTGGGAAACTTGCGCAGCCACTGGGAAACCAGCGCCAGCTCGGTGCGTACCTGGGTCTTGGGGCGATTGAACTGCGCGGCGTTCCAGTTTACGGCCACCACGTCGAGCCGCAGATCCTTGTAGAGCCGGCCGTGCACCGTCGCCGACACGCCAGTGGCCGCTGCCGTACCGAACGTCGTGGCCGGCATGCCCAGCAACGGCAGCGTGCCCTGGAAGCTGGCATCATCGCGCAAGATGCCACCGCCCACCCACAGCCCCTTGAGGCGCACCGCCACCTCGGCGCGCAGCGTACTCGACGCCGGCCGCCCGGTGGTGTCGGCAGGGGAGCGACTGCTTCGCCCGGCCACCATGGTCAGCCACGAAAACGGACGCACGCGCGCGAAAAGATCGGTGCGATCGGTGGAGTCGCGCCCGTTGCGTTCGATCCAGCCGCCGGCGTCGAGCCACTTCCACGATGCGTTGGCGCGCACCACCGGCGCGTGTGCTGCCACGCCCCCCCGCGGGCGCACCCGGTTCGTGAGCGAGGCCGACCACCACGTGGCCCGGTAGCCCACCGCCACCACATGCTGCGTTTGCCCGCGAATCGTATCGCCTTCGATGGTGATCGTGTCCCGCGCTACGATTGCCGTGGAGTCGGTACCATCCTGCCGCGTGCGGAGCGCGCTCACGATGGCCTGCGACCACAGTCCGCTGCTCGTGTCGCCGTAGCCGATCCGCACATACGCGTCGCGCCGCTGCCCCTTGAACGCGGGAAGCGCCAGAAAGCCGGAACGCGGGGTATGCGCATCCCGCTCGCGGCTGATGGCATTGGCGAACGCATCCACGCTCAGCTTCCCCCGCGCCCACCCCAGGCGGAGGTAGAAGGCCTGCGATTCCCCGTCGCTGCGCAGACGCCGTGTTCCCTCAGCGCCGAACGCCGAGACGCGCCCGGTCTGGGTGGCAATCTGTTGCCCGCCAAACTGCACGGCGAACCCGTTGCGCCACCGTCGCGCGAGGAAGGCGCGAAACGCATTCGTATTCAGATCGCCCGTGAAGATATCCACGCGCGTCGCGGGGGTCGTGCTCGTGGTGGTCATGGAGCGCAACCATACCCGCACCTCACCCGGTGCCCGCTCGATGAGGAGCTCGTCGAGGTTCCAGAGCGGGATGTCCGTCAGGTCGAGCAGCCCCCCGTTGCGTGGCTCGACCGGGTCGAGCTCCACACCGTCGAGGAACACCCGGATGCGCGAACCGTCCCCATTGAACGTCGCGGCATGAATGCCGGCCAGCCATCCGCTGCGATAGGTGGTCACTCCCGGCACGCGATCGAGCAGATCCGCCAGGTTGAGCGCGCCGGTCGCGAGGATGGAATCGCGCCGCCAGCGGAGCCGATCGGTGACCTCGAGAGCCGGCGGGGCATCGAAGTGCGCGAGCGGTGACTTGATCGTATCCCCCTCGATGGCGCGCCGCACACTGTCGGAGCGCGCCAGAATGCGGGCTCGCATGAGCGAGTCCTGCACGATGCTGTCGCGGGCCACGCTGTCCCGACGCGCCGGCGGCTGCGCGGCCGTTGGCTGCGCCGGAGGGGGCACCGGTACCGCCACCTTGACGCTGTCGGCCCGCTTGGCGCTGTCGGGGCGCACCTGAGCGCCCACGGCGCGCACGTGGCCCGCGACGACCAGCAGCACCAGCACCAGCCAGCGCCACGCCCCGCAGGTCACACGGGTCACTGCCGCGCGCGCGTCCGTACGAATTCCACGAACGTCCCCACGGGCGTCCCGGTGGGACCCTTCGGAATCCACCCGAGGTCGCTCTGCGAGTAGGCGGTGCCTGCCACGTCGAGATGCACGAATGGGAACCCGTCCACGAACTCCTGCAGAAAGAGCGCCGCGGTGATGGAGCCCGCCGCGCGGCCACCCGTATTCTTCATGTCGGCCACATCGCTCTTGATCTGCTCGCGATAGTCCTCCCACATCGGCATGCCCCAGCCGGGCTCACCAGCCGCCTGTCCCGCGGCCAGGACTTCGTTCGCCGCACCCTGGTCGGTGCTGAATACCCCCACGGCATTGTGACCAAGGCCAATGACAATGGCACCGGTCAGCGTCGCGGCATCGATGGCAATGGCCGGGTTGAATTGCTTCGCGTACACGAGCAGGTCGGCCAGCACCAGGCGCCCTTCGGCGTCGGTGTTGATGATTTCGATCGTCTTGCCGTTGGATGCGCGCACGACATCGCCGGGCTTCACCGCCTCGCCCGACGGCATGTTCGTGGTGGAACCGATGATGCCGACGACGTTGATGGGCAACCGCAGTCGGCCAATGGCTTCCATGGCGCCCATGACCCCACCGGCACCCGACATGTCGAACTTCATCCACTCCATCTCCGGTGCCGGCTTGATGGAAATGCCCCCGGTGTCGAAGCAGAGTCCCTTGCCGATGAGCACCACCGGCTGTTGTCCCTCGGGACCGCCACGGTGCTCGAGGGTGACCAGGCGCGGCTCCTGTGACGTACCCTGCGCGACACACAGGAAGCTGCCCATGCCAAGCGCGGTCATCTCCGCGCGACCAAGCACGGTGAGGGCCATGCCATGGCGCTCGGCAATGTCTCGCCCGACCTCGACAAAGGTGTCGGGGGTGCAGTAATTGCCCGGCATCTGTCCCAGCCGCTTGGCAATGGCCTGCCCTTCGGCCACCGCCACGCCCGCGGCGAACGCCGCACGGATCTCCTCGCTGTCCGCGGCCAGCACGGTGACCGCCTCGAGCCGCGCCCGGCGATCCTTCTCCGGCGGCGGCGTTTGCAGGTCGAGGTAGCTCCAGCTGCCCGCCGCGGCACCGATCACCAACCCCTCCACGGCATTCGCGTCGGCATCGCCCCCGTCCAGCATGAGGTGCATGGCCGCCACACCGAGCTTGCTCGCCTGTCGTGCCGCCACGGCGGCCGCCCGCCGCGCCACCGTGCGGGTGAGCGGCGCGGCGCCGCGACCGACCAGCAGCACACGCTGTACGCCGGCATCACCACCCACGAGCAACAGCGTCTCGTCGCGCCCCCCTCGGAAGTCGCGCCGTGACACGGAGCGCGACATGGCGCCGCCAAGCTGGCGGTCGAGGTCGAGCAGCGCATCGGGTACCGCTGAAGCGGGCGACAGCACCACGACAAGCAGCGGCGTGTCGACGGCCGCGGGGGCAGCATGGGACAGCGAGAACGAAAGCGGCATGGGAACGAAAGGAGGAGCGTCGACGGGACGACAGTGGAAACAGGACGGAGTGGAGGCGCACCGCGCCGACCGTGCGGCAGCACGTGTCGCAATGTACCCACAATGACGAAGCCCGATCCGATTGGACCGGGCTTCGTACAACTGGGGCGGGTGGACTCGAACCACCAACCGTCCGATTAACAGTCGGATGCTCTGCCATTGAGCTACACCCCATCGGTACCGCAGGATCGCCCGAACCGGTTGCCATGCACCCGTGCGCGACGACTCCTTCGGATATGCTCGCCTAATCCCGGTCAAATGGGAAGAGGGGATGCCCAGAGTGGGGGTCGAACCCACATGCCCTTGCGGGCGACGGATTTTGAGTCCGTTGCGTCTGCCGATTCCGCCATCTGGGCGCACGAACGGGCGCCGCCAGGACGCCCGCTCGAACCCCCAAAGTGTACATCCGGCCGCGCGCAGCCGCTACCGCGAAATTGCGGGGACCTGGCTCAACGTTCGCCGCCCGGCGGACGCCGCCGCAGGCGCGGCTCCGCTCCGGGGGGGCCGTTCCGCGTCGAATCCCCGTCGCCCAGCCGGCGGCGCTGCAACTCCTGCATGCCCCGCCGCAATTCGTCTTGCAGCGCGAAGTAGCGGGCACGCTGCAGGGGGGTGAGGAATCGCGCCAACTCCCGCTGCTCCTGCTCGAGCAAGTCGATGCGGCGTCGTTCGAACCGCGGCATCTGGTCCAGCAGTTCCGCCACGCGCGATTCGTTGGCGTTGTCGCCGGCGAGCAACTCCGTCCGCATGGCCTTCCGGGCTTCCATCTCGTCACGCCGCAGCGTGCGACGCGCTCCCTCGGTACGGCTCGCCACCTCGCGCAGACGGGCCGCCTGGTCGTCATTCAACTGCAGTCGCTGGCGTACCACGGCCTCGACGCGCTGCTGGAAGCGCCGCTCCAACTCGGCGCGCCGCGGGTCATCACGTTGGCCACGTGTGTCGGTGATTGGCGGCACCGTCTGCCCCCACAGCGGGGCCGGCACGCCGGCCGCGCCTGCTTGCAGGGCGAGGGCCGCGACGGCAACCGTTCGCGCCCATCGCAGGTGACGCGTGAACGAGGTGATCACTGGGTACCCCCTCCAGAGTTGGGCAGAATGGGGACGCCGGGCAACGGCTCCGTGCTCGTGGCGCCATCCCACTCGTCGAGACGGTCGAGCATGCGCTGCAGCTCGTCCTCGCTGTAGTCACCAAGGTCGCCATACGAGACCGACACCGCGTGGGCCGTAACGCCGGGGGGACTCACGGCTACGGTTTCGGCCAACTGCGGACGCATCGTGTCGGCGCTCTCGCCAACCACGAGCGCACCGGCGCCCACCGGAGCTTGCACCGAGGTGATGCCACGCCGCGCCACCAGCATCGAGGCGCCGCCGGCAATGACGACACCAAGCGTGGCCGCCAACCGCCAGATTGACTGACCGAACACCACCGGGCGTGGGCGCAGGCGCGCCGACGAAACCGCCCGTGCTTCGCCCGCCCCCGGGAGGGCTTCCGTAACCAGACGGGGACCACGGGATGCCACCGGTGGCGCCTCGACCGCCCCCAGCGCAGGCGCGGGCGGCAGCGCCGCGACGATCCGCGCCACATCGGGGACGGTCACCCGCGGACGCGCACGGCGAACGAGTTCCAGCACCGCCAGGTCATCCGCGCACGCCGTGCACTCAACCACGTGCGCGGACACCCGCGCCGTCGTCACGTCGTCGAGAACACCAGCCGCAAAGTCCGGCAGCAGGTCCTGCAGCTCGTGGCTGCGACACTCAGTCATGGAGAAACTCCTTCACCGCGCGCATGGCGTTGTGATAATGCACCCGCGCCGCTCCCTCGGTAGATCCGAGGATGTCGGCGATTTCCTTGTAGCTCCGTCCTTCCTGCACCCGGAGCGTGAATACCTCACGCTGCATCCGGGTCAGCCGCGCCAATGCACGGGCAACCCGCTGCGCCGCTTCGTCAGCCACCAGCACATCGAGCGCATCGAATCCGCTTGCCGCGTGCATGTCGTCGATTTCGAGATCGTGACCGCGACGCGCCTGCGCGCGCCGCCGGTCGATGACGAGCCGCCGCTCGATGGTGAACAGCCACGTGCGCAGCGAACTCTCGGACCTGAACGTGTCGATCGCCGAGAAGGCGCGGATGAAGGTATCCTGCACCAACTCATCCACGTCGTCCGATACCCCGAGCCGTCCAGCAAAACGCGCCAGCGCCTCGGCGTGCCGCTCGACGATGGCCGTCGCAGCCCGCTGGTCGCCTGCCTTCCACTGTTCGATAAGGCGCCCATCGAGCTGGGCATCCTCCTGCTGGGTGGCGTCGATCATACGTTCGGCCTGTTGGACGGCCCGTGGGATGAATCGTTAAGGCGCGCCCCGGCGCCCGTCCCGTTGACCGCCGTCGGAACCGGGGCGAGCTTCGCGGTATGCCAATCCCGACGCAGGCGCCCGCGAGCCGCCGGCCGGCGCTCATTGCCCATCGTGGCGCCTCACGCGCCTTCCTGGAAAATACCCTGCCCGCCTTTCAGCGGGCGCTGGAACTCGGGGTGGATGGTATCGAACTGGATGTGCACGGCACCCGCGACGGCGTGCTGGTGGTCCATCACGATCCCACCCTCAAGCGGCTGGACGATGAGGTACCCATTGCCGAGCTCACGGCGGCCGAGGTGGGCGCCTTCCGGCTGCCGGGGGGCGAGCACGTCCCCACGCTGGCCGAGGTATTCGCGCTGGCCGACGGACACACGACGCTGTATGTGGAAGTGAAGGCGCCCCACGTCGAGTCGCTTGTCGCGGACTTCCTGTCCGCCCATCGGGAGGTACCGGCCGAGGTACACGCCTTCGACCATCGCATTCCTGTTGGGGTGCGGGCGCGTCGAGCGGACACGCCCATTGGCTTGCTGAGCAGCTCCTATCCGCTCGACCTGCCGGCGGCACTCGCCAACAGCGGAGCAACGGCTTGGTGGCAGCATGCGCCGCTGATCGACGAAGCGCTGGTGGTGACGTGTCACGACGCGGGGGTCAGGCTCATTGCCTGGACAGTGAACAGCGCGCCCCACGCGCGCCAGCTGGCGGCGTGGGGCGTTGATGCCCTCTGTACCGATGTGCCCGATCTGATCAGAACGGCGCTGTCGGCGGCGACTCCGCCGCCGACGTAGCGGGGGGCGGTGTCGCGGGTGCTGGCGCCGGCGCGTCCGGAGCGCCCGCTGGCGGCGGCGGTGGCGGGGCATCCGGTCGGTCATCCATGCGCGCCTTGGCCTCGGCCAGGGCATTCTCCAGGCGCCGCGCCTCGGCGTCGCGTTCCTTCAGGGCGTCGAGGAGGCGTCCGCGCGCCTCGGCGTCGAGCTCCCCACCGGCTTCAGTTGCCCGGAAGAGAGCATAGCCCAGTGCCTCGGCGGCCTTGTCCGCCTGCTCGCGGGCGCGGTACGCCTCGAGGCGCAGCTTGCCTTCGTCGAAGACGTCCTGTGCGGCCTTGCCGGCCTTGTCGATCCCCTGCCTGACCTTGTCCCAGAGTGCCATGGTGTCCTCGGTGAAAGTGTCGTTCGGCGATACTACGGGCGACGTGGCCGCCAGGTTACGCGGCCAGGGCACAAACGCACGAGGGGCAGCGCACCGTGTGGTGCCCTGCCCCTCGAAACGCGGCCGACGAGCTCAGGCCTCGACCGTCTCCTCGACGAACTCGACGGGGACGACGTTGACCTTGTACGCCTTCTTGCTCTTGTGGGCGAACTGCACGACGCCGTCGACGAGCGAGTAGATCGTGTAATCGGTGCCCATGCCCACGTTGGCACCCGGATGCCACTTGGTACCGCACTGACGGAGAATGATGTTGCCGGCCGTCACGAACTCACCGCCATACTTCTTGATTCCCCGGTACTTCGGGTTGGAATCGCGGCCGTTGCGTGAGGAGCCGACGCCCTTCTTATGTGCCATGACGAATACTCCAGTGAGGCAGCGCGCCGCGAGCGGCGCACCGCCGGCGCTCAGCCGAGGGTGATGTCCTTGATGCGAACTTCGGTGAACTTCTGCCGGTGACCCTGTTTGCGGGCGTAGTTCTTCCGGCGCTTGAACTTGAAGACGATGATCTTGTCGTCGAGTCCGTGCTTCACGATCTCCGCCGTGACCTTGGCGCCGGAAAGCGTGGGCACACCCACCTGGATCTGCTTGCCGTCGGAGCCAAGGAGGACGTCGTTGAATTCGACGGCCGTGCCGGCTTCACCCAGCAACGAAGGGATCCGAAGGGTCTTGCCCGGCTCGGCGCGGAACTGCTTGCCGCCGGTGCGGATGATCGCGTAGCTCATGGTTGGTTCCAGTTATGTGCGTTCCAGACGTAGCCTAGAAGCTTATCCAGATTGGCTTTAGGTGTCAACGGGGCGAGGTGCCGCCCCTCGTACGGGTCAGGCCAACGCGTACTGCTGTGTCACATCACGCTGCGCGCCCCGCACCACCAGCTTGATCTCGTCGGGCTTGAGGAGCGGATCGTCGCGCAATTCGAGCGGAAAACCAGCCAGCTTTTCCAGCCGCTTCACGAAATCGTGCTCCTGTTCCAGAACATGGAGTGCCACCTCGGGGTGCAGGCGCAGCACCACCGGCTCCTTGCGCCCCTCGGCCGACATGCGACGGACCGCGCGTTCCGTACGGCGCACGATGGTTTCGGGGGTGAAGACGCGCCCGGTCCCACTGCAGGTGGGGCACGACTCGGTCATGCTCTGGTAATGGCTCTGCCGCACCCGCTGGCGGGTCATCTCCACCAACCCGAGGTCCGACACGGCAAACGCCTTGGTCCGGGCGCGGTCGCGACCGAGATGCGTGCGCAGTTCATGCAGCACCTTGTCGCGGTTCCCTTGCGTCTCCATGTCGATGAAGTCGCACACGATGATGCCGCCCACATCGCGCAGCCGCAGCTGCCGGGCAATCTCCCGTGCCGCCTCCGTGTTGGTCTTGAAGATGGTCTTCTCGGGGTCGCGCTTTCCGGTATAGCGCCCCGAGTTCACGTCGATGGAGACCAGCGCTTCCGTCTGCTCGATGATGATGTAGCCACCGCTCGGCAGGTCGCAGCGACGCTTGAAGAGATCGCGGATCTCCGTCTCGATCCCTTCCTTGTCGAAGAGCGGAACCGGCTCCTCGTACAGCTTCACCCGTTCCACGAGATCCGGTGCAATGCCCTGCAGGTATTCGGTGATCTCGTTGAACACCTGCTTGCTGTCCACCAGCACGCGCTCAACCTTGGCGCTGAAGAGGTCGCGAACGAGACCGCGCGTGACGTTGGTTTCCCGGTGCACCATGGCCGGCGCCCGCAGGAACTGCGTCTTCCGCTTGATGCGCTTCCAGTTGTTCATGAGCGTATTGAGTTCACGCTCGAACGTTTCCTTGGTGGCATCTTCGGACACGGTGCGCACGATCACGCCGCCCGAGTCATCGGGGAGCATCTCCCCCACCATGCTGCGCAGGCGCTGTCGTTCGGCCCGCTCGTCGATCTTGCGGCTGACCCCGACCTTGGAGGCAAAGGGCATGTACACCAGGAACCGTCCCGCCAGCGACACCTGGGCGGTGACGCGCGGGCCCTTGGTGGAGATGGGCTCCTTGGTGATCTGCACGAGGATGTCCTGGCCGCGCTTGAGCAGGTCCTGAATGGGGCGCACCTCGCGCCGCCCGCGGCGACCGCCGCCTCCCCCGCCCCCGCCCTGTTCCTCCGCGGCGTCCTCGTCCTCGTCGTCGTCATCCGAGACCTGCGCATCCTCGACGACCACGTCGGCTGCATGGAGGAAGGCCGACTTTTCGGTGCCGATGTTCACGAAGGCGGCCTGAATGCCCGGAAGCACGGCTTCGACCTTTCCGAGGTACACGTCACCAACCATGCGACGCGCATCGGGCCGATCGACCAGCAGCTCCACCAGTTGGCCGTCCTCGATGATGGCGACGCGCGTTTCACGCGGCGTCGCGTTCACCAGGAGTTCTCGCTTCATTGCAACCCACTGCCTGCCTCAGGCTGGCGGCGACTCCGGCCGACCCGAAACGACAGCACATAACGGTGGACCTGCAGGAAAATCGAGCGCGCCCGTCTGTTGCGTCCCAAACACGGGAGGCAACGGCAGCGCACGATCGTACGTCACACGGCTCCCCCACCGGCTGACGAGATCGGATCGAGTGCCTCGCGCCCCCGGGTCGCGGACCATCCCGGCCTCGCGACAGACGTCACGGCGGCAGGAGGCGCTGGCCTCGGAGTGAAACGCGGGCCCCCGCGATCGACGCGACCAAGGCGTGTCAGGCGGTGGAACGTGTGGACGGGTTGACCGGCAGCACGCTGGCCCCGGAAAACCCGACCCACAAACGCAAACGGCCCGTGAGTCGCACGGGCCGCCGGCGCCATAAGCGACGGCTAGAGTGGAACAGGGGTAAGCTATCCCTCTCGTTCCTAGGCCACCAGCCCCTTGAGGAGGTGCCGGGCGATGACCATCCGCTGGATCTCGCTCGTCCCTTCACCGATCTCGCAGATCTTCGCGTCGCGCATGAACCGCTCCACCGGATAGTCCTTGGTGTAGCCGTAGCCGCCGTGGATCTGGATGGCCTTGATCGTGGCCCGCATGGCCAGTTCCGAGCAGAACAGCTTGGCCATGGCCGCTTCCTTGCCGAACGGCTTCCCGTTCTGCGACAGCCACGCCGCGTGGTAGACCAGATGACGCCCGGCCTCGATTTCCGTGGCCATGTCACTCAGCTGGAACTGCACGCCCTGAAACGTGGCAATGGCGGCACCGAACTGCTTGCGCACGCTCGCGTACTTGAGGGCCTCATCGAGGGCGCCCTGGGCGATCCCGATGGACAGGGCGGCGATGCCGATGCGACCGGCGTCGAGAGTCTTCATGAAGTTGATGAAGCCCAACCCTTCGGTACCCAGCAGATTCTCCGCCGGCACTTCGACGTTGTCGAAGAGCAGTTCGCGGGTGTCGGAGGCGCGCCACCCGAGCTTGTCCTCTTTCTTGCCGGCCTTGAACCCTGGCATGGGGGCGAGCGAATCGTCGTGGCCCACGCCCAACAGTCGGCACTGCTCGAGATCCACGCTCTCCTTGGTGAGAATGAAACTCGAGATGCCCTTGGTCCCCTTGGACGGATCCGTCACCGCGGTGACCACGAAGACTTCGCCCACCCCGGCGTGCGTGATGAACCGCTTGCTGCCGTTCAGCAGGTAGTAGCCATCCTTCTTGACCGCCGTCGTCCGGGTTCCACCGGCATCGCTGCCTGCCGCCTCCTCGGTCAGTCCGAATCCGCCCAGCACCTTGCCACTCGCCAGCAGGGGCACGTAGCGCGCGATCTGCGCCGGTGTGCCGAAGTTGACGATGGGGGACGTGCCGAGCGTGGTGTGCGCGGAAATGGTGATGGAGTGCGACGCGCAGACCTTGGCGAGTTCCTCGATGGCGATCATGAAGCTGATGGTGTCGAACCCGGCACCACCGACGTCCTCCGACCACGGAATGCCGAGGAGACCGAGCTCTCCCATCTTCTTGACGTTCTCCCACGGGAACGTGGAGGCATCGTCGTGCTGCGCGGCCACTGGCGCCACTTCGTCACGGGCGAAAGCGCTCACCATGTCACGTACGGCAAGGTGCTGCTCGGAGAAATACAGACTGTCGTCCATCGGGTACGGTCGGAAGGGAGTGTGGTTCAGGACCGGGGGCGCGACCGGCCACGACTGGCCGGGTCGTGGGAGTGACCAGCCACCGTGACCGTGTTCGCGAGACAGCGATCACAGGCGCCACACTGCGCGCGTGCCTCGCGATCACCGAAATAGCGCAGGACGTACGCTCTTCGGCAATGGGTGGTGTGCGCATAGTGCTCCATGGCGTCGAGGCGGGCCACGTCGGTGCGTCGGCGTCGCTCGAGTTGGTCCCACCGGATGGGTGGCGAGGCGCGCCGCCGGTGTGATGGTGCCAGTCGTATGCCGCCGTCGACGCGACGCCATGTGACAAACTGTTCCGACGCGAGACGCTCCAGAACAGGGACGAGCATGGCAGCGCCACCCAATCCCGGGGGCAACCCGTCAAGGTCAATGGTGGCACCGTGCGACAGCGCGGGCCCCACCCCGCGCCATAGGGCCCGCAGCAGTTCGCGGTCGAAGTCGCGTGGGCCGTGGAGCTCGCGGGCAATGCGCACCGGCGTCGCCAGCAAGCGTGCGTGCACCTGTCCCGGGCGTGGCGGCACCAGCTGGCACAGGTGATGCGCGAGCAGCACGCGCAGGGCGGCCGCGGCGCAGCGTTCATTTACCCCGGGCACCTGTCTGGCCAAGGCTGGCGGCGCGAGCGGCACCACACCCGTGTCATCGGCCCGCTGCTGCAGTGTGCACCACACCTGGTCGACGTCATGCCGAGTGGGGTGCGTGCCCGCCAGGAAATACTCGTGCGTGTTGCGGTCGGTGGGGGCATGCAGCAATTCGCAGCGGCTGGGCTGCCCGTCGCGGCCGGCGCGACCCGCTTCTTGATAGTAGGCCTCGAGCGAGCCCGGCATGGCGTGGTGGACCACCAGCCGCACATCGGGCTTGTCGATCCCCATGCCAAAGGCACTGGTGGCCACGATGACGCGCGTGCGCTCCTCCATGAACGCGTCCTGCGCGCGTTGCCGTATCTGGTGCCCGAGTCCCGCGTGATAGGCGGTGGCGCGGATGTGTGCCCGCCCCAGCATGGCGGTGATGCGTTCGACCGCGTTGCGCGTGGGGGTGTAGACGATGGCCGGCGCCGTTTCCCGTTTCAGCAGCTCGACGGCCAAGGCGTCCTTTTCGGGCGCCCGCTGCACACGGCGTACGCGGTAGGTCAGATTGGGGCGATCGAATCCCGCCACCACCACGGTGGGTGCGTGCAGGGCGAGCTGCTGCACGATATCGCGGCGGACCTCCGGTGTGGCGGTGGCGGTGAGGGCCACGGTTTGCGGCGCCCCC
>Ga0315899_10000283_pt1 | contig 63386 bp, 60 predicted proteins | sample LakEriMetagenome_2_FD_203518 | JGI IMG/M metagenome (GOLD analysis project Ga0315899, IMG submission 203518) | Freshwater fungal communities from buoy surface, Lake Erie, Ohio, United States - Buoy 4 MA112 | ecosystem: Environmental > Aquatic > Freshwater > Lake | place: USA: Lake Erie, Ohio... | reverse complement strand
GCCTGCTTGCCCCAGATCTCGAGGTTGAACCAGTCGGGCTCGTCGTCGCGGCTGCGGCGGTTCACGGCCATGGTGAGGTTCGCCACCATGCTGCCGGACTCGAAGTAGCGGACCTCGGGGTCGCGGCCGGCCCGGCCGACGAGGGTCACGGAATTGACGCCCATGGCGTTCTCCTCAAAAAGCGTTGGATCAATGATGCAGCTCCCGGTGGGCTGCCTCGTTGGGACAGTTCCACCCTTGGGCCCGGTTGTTCCATCCGGCCCTCCCCACTGGTCAGGTCGGCCAGTGGGATCGCACAATCCTTCTATGATTCGCGCCGCTTCGCGGCTCCGCTGTGTTCTTCAGACGATTCCAGCTCTCCCGCGACATCGGCATCGATCTGGGGACCGCCAACACGCTGATGTATGTGTCCGGCAAGGGCATCGTGCTGCAGGAGCCCTCGGTGGTGGCCCTCGACCTGGAGCGCGGCGTGCCCCTGGCGGTGGGAGATGAGGCCAAGCTGATGCTGGGCCGCACCCCCGGCAACATCCGGGCCGTGCGGCCGCTGCGCGATGGCGTCATCGCCGACTTCGACGCCGCCGAGCAGATGATCAAGGCCTTCATCCGCAAGGGCAATGAAGGGCGCGGCATCGTGGCGCCCCGCCTGGTGATCGGCATCCCCAGCGGCGTCACCGGCGTGGAGCGCCGCGCCGTGCGCGAGGCCGGCCTGGCCGGCGCCCGCGAGGTGCATCTCATCGATGAACCGGTGGCGGCCGCCATCGGCGCCGGCCTGCCGGTCACCGAGCCGGTCGGCACGATGATCGTGGACATCGGTGGCGGCACCACCGAGGTGGCCGTGCTGTCGCTCGGTGGCACCGTGCTCAGCGAATCGGTGCGGGTGGCCGGCGATGAGCTCAGCGATGCCATCACCGTTTACCTGAAGAAGGTGCACAACCTGGTGGTGGGTGAGCGCACCGCCGAGGACATCAAGATCCGCATCGGCTCCGCCTTCCCCGATGCCGCCCACGACGAGACCGCCATGGACGTGCGCGGTCTGCACCTGCTCTCGGGTCTGCCCCGCACCATCAATGTCCGTGCCGGCGACGTGCGCGAGGCCATGGCCGAACCCCTCAACGTGATCGTTGAGGCCGTCAAGCGCACCCTGGAGCGCACCCCGCCCGAACTGGCGGCCGACATCGTGGATCGCGGCATCATGCTTGCCGGCGGCGGCGCCCTCGTGCGCGGCATCAGCGATCTGATCAGCCACGAGACCGGCATCCTGGTGCACGTGGCCGAGGACCCGCTGCTGTGCGTGGTCAATGGTTGCGGTCGCGTGCTTGAGGATTACAAGCGTCTGGAGCGGGTGCTCGACACGCCTGACTTCTCCAGGACCGCCGCCTGAACGCGATGACCGGGCGCTGGTTCCGCGTCCCCACCCTGCACAAGATCGCCGCGGCCTGGCCCTGGTGGCTGCTGGTGGCGGCGCTTCTGGGGGTGCGACTGAGCAAGGGGGCGTTCGTGCTGGATGCCTATGCCTTGCTCAGTCGCCCGTTCTGGCCCGGTTCCGCCCAGTCCGAGTGGCTGCGCTCCGGACAGCGTGTCGCCGATCAGGCGCGGCTGAGCGAGCTGGAGCGCGACAACCTGCGCCTGCGGCAGCTGCTGCGGCTCGATCGCGCCGGCCAGAGCATGGTCAGTGCGCCGGTGATCTCTCGGGACCCCGCTGGCTGGTGGCATCAGCTGGAGCTCGGCAAGGGCAGCCTCGATGGTGTGGCTGCCGGAGATCCCGTGCTGGCTCCCGGTGGCCTGATCGGTCGCGTCGCCAGTGTCACCCCCACCACGGCGCGGGTGCTGCTGCTCACCGATGGCTCCAGCCGTATCGGTGTCTGGGTGGGACGCACCCAGCAGCACGCCCTGCTGCTGGGGCTCGGCACCTCCCGGCCCCGGCTGGTGTTTCTTGAGAAGGATCCCGGTGTCCGCCCCGGTGATGTGGTGACCACCTCCCCCGCCAGCACCCTGCTGCCGCCCAACCTCACCATCGGCGTGGTCCAGAGCCTCGATGAGCAGGCGGTGCCCGCTCCCGAGGGGCTGGTTCAGCTCAGTGCACCGGTCGATGCTGTCGACTGGGTGCAGGTCGTGACCCGCTGAGCATGGGCGTGCTGCATCGCCAGCGCTGGTGTGGGGCCACGGGGCTGGCCGTGCCGCTGCTCAGCCTCGCCTCGCCGGCCGTTCTCAAGATCGCCGGTGTGGCCCCGAGCTGGGCCGTGCTCTGGCTGCTGCCCTGGGCCTTGGTGGATGGTCCCGGCTCCGGCGCCGTCGCCGGTGCGGCCCTGGGCATGGTGCTCGATGGCCTGCATGTCGGCGGTGTCAGCCAGGTGCCGGTGTTGACCCTGCTCGGCTGGTGGTGGGGTCGCATCGGCCGCCGCGGCGTCCCGATTGAGCGCAGTTTCAGCCTCGGTCTGCTGGCGCTGCTGGGTACGGTGTTGCTCGGCCTGAGCCTGATGCTCCAGTTGTCTTGGCAAGGGGCCCTGCCGTTGCCTCTGGCGGGGTGGCATACCCTGGCGGCCCAGAGCCTGATCACCGCGCTGCTGGCGCCGCTGGTGTGTTCGCTGCTGCTGTTGCGCTGGCGTCAGGTGGTGGGACCGCGGCGATGAAGCTGATGCAGACACGGGTGCGCTGGACAGGTGGTGGGGGCCGTTCCCCGCGGCGTCTGCTGGCGCTGGTGGCGGCCACCGGTGTGGCTCTGGCGGGCGTGATGGCGGGTCTGGGCGGCTGCCGCTCCCCCGGACCGACGGCGCGCCCGCCCGTGCGCACCATCCAGTTCTGGACCCTGGATCTGGCGCCGAAGTTCAACGGGTTCATCAACGCTGCGATCGCCGACTGGGAACGGCGCCATCCCGGCACTGACGTGGTCTGGACCGATGTGCCCTGGGCCTCGGTGGAGCGCAAGCTGCTGGCGGCGGTCTTTGCCCGCACGGCTCCCGATGTGGTGAACCTCAATCCCCTGTTCGCCGCCAACCTCGCCAGCAAGGGGGGCCTGCTGCCGCTCGATGCCGTGCTGCCGTCCGGGGCCGGGCGTGCCTATCTGCCGCAGATCTGGCAGGCGGGCCGCAGCCCGGGCCCTGATGGTGTCAGCCATCAGTTCGCGATTCCCTGGTATCTCACCGCCCGCATCACCCTGGCCAACACCCGCCTGCTGCGCCAGGCGGGCTACAGCGCACCGCCGCGCCACTGGCGCGACGTGCCCGCCTATGCCGAGGCGGTCCGCCGCCGCACCGGTCGCTATGCCCTGTTCGTGACCGTGGTGCCGGACGACTCGGCGGAACTGCTCGAGACCCTGGTGCAGATGGAGGTGACCCTGTTGACCGCCGATCAGCGGGCGGCCTTCAACAGCCCTGCCGGGCGCCGGGCCTTTGCGTTCTGGACCGACCTCTATCGCCGCGGCCTGCTGCCGCGCGAGGTGGTGAGCCAGGGCTATCGCCGTGCCATCGAGCTGTACCAGAGCGGTGAGCTGGCCCAGGTGGGCAGCGGTGCCGAGTTCCTGCGCAGCATCCAGACCAATGCTCCCGGCGTGGCCGCCGCCACCCGTCCGTTCCCGCCGATCACCGGCGCCGCCGGGACGGCCAATGTGGCGGTGATGACCCTGGCGGTGCCGAAACAGAGCCGCGTCGCGCCCCTGGCGGTGGATTTCGCCCTGTTCCTGACCGATGCCGCCAATCAGGCCCGCTTCGCTGAGGAGGCCCGTGTGCTGCCCTCCTCGCCCCTGGCCCTGCAGCGGTTGAGCGATGGCCTGCGCGCGGAGCGACCCGCCGATCCATCGGCTGCCCTGGTGCGGCAGGCCCGGTTGCTGTCGGCCGACACCCTGACGCGGGCCCGTGTGCTGGTGCCCGCCAGCCCGGGTGTGAAACGCCTGCAGGCGATTCTCTACACCCAGTTGCAGCGGGCGATGCTGGGGCAGATCAGCAGCGATGCGGCCCTGGCGGAGGCGGAGCGGCAGTGGAATGCCTACGCCGACGCGCGCTGGCCGTCAGCAGGGCCGGGCGGGGAGCTTGGGCGCTGATCCGCTGGCGGGTGCCGGTGGGCTTGCGAGCAGCCGTTTTTTGACTGACGCGGAAGAAATCCTTAAGACTCGGGCCCTGAGCCCGCTCTCGCAGGGGTTTTGCGCCCGCACTGTCCACCCTGAGAGGTATCGTTGCGCTTCTTCATGCCGTGACCTGGGTATGCCCCTCGACGAGCAGCACCGGCAGGGTGATGCCGCAGAGGATGGTGGTTACGGAGCCGATGGCGGCGATCACCGCGCCACCCTGCTCGTCGTCGACGACGAACCGGCCGTCCGCCGCGTGCTGGTGATGCGTCTGCAGCTGGCCGGTTATCGCGTGGTCTGCGCTGAGGATGGCGAGGAGGCCCTCAGCCTGTTTCACAAGGAGCAGCCCGATCTGGTCGTGCTCGACGTGATGCTGCCCAAGCTCGATGGCTTCGCCGTCTGTCGGCGGCTGCGCGCTGAATCCTGCGTACCGATCATCTTCCTCTCGGCCCTCGATGCCATCGCCGAGCGCGTGGCCGGCCTGGATCTCGGCGCCGACGACTACCTGCCCAAGCCCTTCAGCCCCAAGGAGCTCGAGGCCCGCATCGCCACGATCCTGCGGCGCGTGGGTCGAGGCTCCGCCGGCAGTGAGCCCCGCGATGTGCCGGCCGGTCAGGGGGTGCTGCGCGTCGGCGATCTTGTGGTTGACACCAACCGCCGTCAGGTCACCCGTGACGGCGAGCGCATCGGCCTCACCTACACCGAGTTCAGCCTGCTGGAGCTGCTGTTCCGTGAGCCCGGTCGCGTCGTGCCCCGCGCCGAGATCCTCGAGCAGCTCTGGGGTTACCCGCCGCGCCGCGCGGCCGATCTGCGGGTGGTCGACGTTTACGTGGCCCGCCTGCGCGGCAAGCTCGAGCCCGATCCCCGCAACCCTGAGTTGATTCTCACGGTGCGCGGCACCGGCTACGCCTCCCAGCGGGTCGGTGATGCCAGCCCCACCGCCATGCCGGCGGCCAGCTGAGCGTTCCCCGGCCCGATCACGCCCCCGGCCCGACCGGTCGCGTCCGGCGCTCCTGCAGGATGGCCGGCAGCTGATCTGAACAGGGCCCTTGTCCGAGCTGCGTGAGACCCGCCTTGAGAAAGGCAAGGCCCTGGCGGCCCTGGGGCAGGGCCCCTATGCGCTGCGCTTCGAGCCCAGCCATCGCACCGCTGCCCTGCAGGAGGCCCACGCCGATCTGCCCAACGGCGAGGAGCGCGATCTCGCCGTGGCCGTGGCTGGTCGGGTGATGACCCGCCGCGTGATGGGCAAGCTCGCCTTCTTCACCCTGGCCGATGAAAGCGGCCCGATCCAGCTCTACATCGAGAAGGCCACCCTCGCCGGCTCGATGCCGGACGACCCGGAGGCGTTCGCCCACCTCACCTCCCTGGTGGATGCCGGCGACCTGATCGGCGTGCAGGGCACCCTGCGCCGCACCGACCGCGGCGAACTCTCGGTGAAGGTGCTGCAGTGGCGGATGCTCAGCAAGAGCCTGCAGCCCCTGCCGGACAAGTGGCACGGTCTGGCCGACGTGGAGAAGCGCTACCGCCAGCGCTATCTCGATCTGATCGTCTCGCCCCACACCCGCGAGACCTTCCGCCGCCGCGCCCTGGCGGTGAGCGCCATCCGCCGTTGGCTGGATGAACGGGGCTTCCTCGAGATCGAGACGCCGGTGCTGCAGAGCGTGCCTGGCGGGGCCGATGCGCGCCCCTTCGAGACCCACCACAACGCCCTCGATCTGCCGCTCACCCTGCGCATCGCCACGGAGCTGCACCTCAAGCGGCTGGTGGTGGGCGGCTTTGAGCGGGTGTACGAGCTCGGCCGCATCTTCCGCAACGAGGGGGTGAGCACCCGCCACAACCCCGAGTTCACCTCGATCGAGGTGTATCAGGCCTATGCCGATTACACCGACATGATGGCGCTCACCGAGCAGCTGCTCGCCCACGTGTGCCAGCAGGTGTGCGGCGGCACCGTGATCAGTTACCAGGGCACCGAGATCGATCTCACCCCCCCCTGGCGCCGGGCGACGATGCACGAGCTGGTGCAGGATGCGACCGGCCTGGATTTCACGGCCTTCGGTAGCCGCGCCGAGGCCGCTGCCGCCATGGAGGCCCAGGGGCTGGAGGTGCCGGCCCTGGCCGATTCAGTGGGTCGTCTGCTGGTGGAGGCCTTTGAGCAGAAGGTGGAAGGCACCCTGATCCAGCCCACCTTCGTGATCGATTACCCGGTGGAGAACTCGCCCCTGGCCCGGGCCCATCGCAGCAAGCCCGGCCTGGTGGAGCGCTTCGAGCTGTTCATCGTGGGCCGTGAGACCGCCAACGCCTTCAGCGAACTGATCGATCCGGTCGATCAGCGCCAGCGTCTGGAGGCCCAGATGGCCCGCAAGGCCGCCGGCGACGACGAGGCTCAGCAGGTGGACGAGGACTTCATCCACGCCCTCGAGGTGGGCATGCCGCCCACCGGTGGCCTGGGCATCGGCATCGATCGGCTGATGATGCTGCTGACCGACAGCCCCTCGATCCGCGATGTGATCGCCTTCCCGCTACTGCGGCCGGAGCAGCGCTCGGACGCCCAGGATTGACTCGGCCGGCACCGGCTCTGGCGGTGTTGAGGCGGCCCTGACCCCATGCAATGGGATAATTGACCCTAGTCGGTAATATGCCCCAGCCGGGGCCAGCGATTCCATGAGTGGCGAGCGCGTCGGTTTCCGCTTCAAGCACGCAGATGCGGTGGTGAAGCGCAATCCGCAGGGGCGTTCTCGCCGCGGCTGGGTGATGGAGCCTGTGGAGCAGACCACCAGCCGGGGCACCAAGATGCCGGCCTACCGGATTCGCTGGCGCGACAGCGAACGCCCGGAGATCGTGCTGCAGCACATGCTGATTGCCGATCCAGATCCCACCCCGCCGCCTGAGGGCGTCAGCCTCGTGCCTCCTGCGCCCAAGGGCTGAGCGCCGTCACGACCATCCCTTAAGGCTGTACACCGGCAGGCCCATCAGCTCCGCTGCCGGCGGCGCAGCTGCTCCAGTTCCTGCTCGGTCTCGAACCGCGCCCAGGCCTGCTCCAGGTCTGGTGTCGGCGTTGCTTCCGACCGGGCGTCGCTGCCGTGGTCGCCGGCGGAAGAGGTCGGCGCGGTGTGCTGGCGCCCCTGCTCCCGTTGCAGCGTCTGTTCGAGTTCGGCGTAGGCCTCGCCCAGGACCTCCAGCAGCTGCCAGCGCTGGCGCCCCTGCTCCATCAGGGCCTCCACATGGGCTTCGGCCCGGGAGGCCAGATCGCTGGCCCCGGCCTGGCGCGCCCGTTGCACCCGGGCCTGCCACTGCTGGATCGTCGCCGCCTGCTGCAGCAGTTCGGCCCGCAGGACATCCGCCTGCTGGTTCAGCTCCGATCGGCGTTGCCGCAGCTGCTGGCTGCGCTCCTGTTGCTCCTGGTCCTGCAGCAGGGCCTCCTGGGCCGGGTTGGCCCGCAGGAATGCCTCCAGCTGTTGATCCAGCTTCGCCTGCAGCTGCTCGAACCAGGAGCCGCTGTCATTAGGGTCCGCCGGGTTGCTCACGCCGGCTGCTCTGGGGCGCGGGTGATCAGCGGCGCCTCGATCTCCTCCTGCAGCGGCGTGATCGCCGCCTCGCGCGAGCGCAGCAGCAGCTGCGTCAGCCGGGCGATGCCGCCCTCGCCCAGGTCCTGGCTGGCCAGCTTCTCGAACGCGGCCCCATAGAGCGCCTCCAGATCGGCGATCAGCCCTTCACGCATCGCGCGCACGGCGCGGCGCTGGTCCTCTCTCGACATGGCTGCAGTGGCGGTGGGGATCAGTGCTCCGAGTCTGCCTGCACCAGCAGATGCAGGCTCAGGTCCTGCGCCGGATCGCTCCAGCGGGCCGCACCACGCCAGCCGGCTCCCGACGCCAGGGTCAGGAAGTCGGCCGGGGCGTATTTGGCGCTCGTTTCGGTGATCAGCCGCTCGCCGGCGGCAAAGGTCCAGTCGCGGCCGGCCACGCTCACGCTCTGAGCTTCGCTGCTCACCAGGGCCATCTCGATGTGGCTGGCCGCCTCGATCCAGCGGGCTTGGTAACGGAAGCGCTCCAGCTGGAAGCTGCCGGCCAGATCGCGGTTCAGCCGCGTCAGCAGGTTCCTGGCGAAGGCGGCCGAGAACCCCGCCGCGTCGTTGTAGGCGGCCTCCAGCCGCTGCACCGGTTTCGGCTGGTCGATGCCGATCAGCAGCTTGCCGCCCGGCCCCAGCAGTCGCCGGAACTGCCGCAGCAGCTGCCGGGCCTCCTGCGGTGTGAAGTTGCCCAGGGAGCTGCCGGGGAAGAAGCCCAGATGGGCGGTGCCGCTGAGCAGCGGATGCTCCGGCAGCGCCTCCAGCTCGCTGTAGTCGCAGCAGACCCCCAGCATCGGCACCGCCGGGTGGCGCCGCTGCAGCCGCCCGCAGGCCTGCTGCAGATGCTCGGCGCTGATGTCGAGGGCCACATAGGCCGGCGCCAGGCCGGCCCGCTCCAGCGCCGTCAGCAGCGGGCTCACCTTGCGGGCGCTGCCGGCGCCGAACTCCACTAGGGTGCCATGGCCGAGGGCGGCGGCGATCGCGCTGGCCTGCTGCTCCAGCAGGCCCGTTTCGGTGACGGTGAGGCTGTATTCGGGCTGTTCGCAGATGCGATCGAACAGGCGGGAGCCCTCCGCGTCGTACAGGAACCAGGCGGGCAGCTGCTTCGGGGTGCGGCTGAGCCCCTCGCTCACCAGCCGTTCCACGTCGGCCGGGGCGGGATGCAGATCCAGCAGCTCAGACATCACGGGCCAGGCGCAGGCCACTGGCCATCCAGCGGCTCGCCGGTGGATAGAAATTGCGATAGGTGAGCCGGGCGTGGCCTGCCGGCGTCAGGAAACAGCTGCCGCGCAGCACGAACTGGGAGGTCATGAACTTGCCGTTGTACTCACCCACGGCCCCGGCCGCCGGCCGGAAGCCCGGGTAGGGGCGGTAGGGGCTCGCAGTCCATTGCCACAGACAGCCGTGGGCCAGCGGCAGGCCAGCGGCGGCGGCCATTTCCCACTCCGCTTCGCTGGGCAGGCGGGCATCGGCCCAGCGGGCGTAGGCATCCGCCTCGAACCAGCTCAGGTGGCGCACCGGGGCCTCCGGGCATCGGGGCCTGCGCCCCGCCAGGGTGAATTCCCAATCGCCCCGCCAGTAGCGCGGAGCCTGCCAACCGCGTTGCTGAAGCACTGCCCAGCCTTCGCTCATCCACAGCTCCGGCCGTTCGTAGCCGCCATCGGCGATGAAGGCGGCGTAGTCGCCGTTGCACACCAGCCGATCGGCGATGGCGAACGGCTCCAGCCAGACCCGGTGCCGTGGTGCCTCGTTGTCGAAATGGAAGCCTCCTGCACCGTCTGAACCAACGCCTGAACCGTCTGCATCGCCGTGGCCGATCTCCACGAGCCCGCCCGCCTGGGGCAACCAGCCGCTGTGCTCCGGCCCGTGACCGGAGTCATCAGCTGCGGCCTTCCAGCTGCGGCCATAGGCCAGTTCCGGATTCAGGGCGGCGGCCTCCGTGCTCTCCGGCTCGCCCTCGGTCGCCTCAGGGCTCGTCAGCGGAAAGGCCGCCGGCTCCAGCGGGTTGCGGCTGAAGCCATCGAGCAGGTCCATCAGCAGCAGCTCCTGATGCTGCTGCTCGTGCTGCAGCCCCAGCTCCACCAGGCTCAGCCGCTCCGCATCACCCTTCGCATCACCCTCTGCCTGCAGCTGCTCCACCAGCTCCTCCAGGGCGGTCGTGACCCGCTGCCGCCAGGCCAGCACCGCCGCGATCGGCGGCCGGGTCAGCAGGCCGCGCTCCGGCCGCGGCTGGCGCGGCCCCACCGTTTCGTAGTAGCTGTTGAACAGATAGCGCCAGCGGGGATCGGCCGGTTCGTAGCTGCCGCCTGCCGCCTGCCGCCGCAGCAGAAATTCCTCGAAGAACCAGCTGGTGTGGCCCAGGTGCCACTTGGCAGGGCTCGCATCGGCCATGCCCTGCAGGCAGAGGTCCTCGGGTTCCAGGCCGGCGATCAGGGCCTCGCTGTGCTCCCGGATGCGTCTCAGCCGGGTCAGCAGCGCAGCGGCGGGTGGCAACCCCATCGCGGTGGTGTGGCTCGCGCGACCTTAGGCGGCTGAACAAGGTCTGTCAGCGCCCCTACGATCGCGCCACTGCAGATCTCCGGCGCCGAGCGCATGGTTGCCAGCCCCCAGACCCCAACCCCCGGCATCACCGCAGGCTTCGTGGGTGCGGTCGGCAACACGCCGCTGATCCGCCTCCATGCCCTCAGCGCCCTCACCGGCTGCGAGATCCTCGGCAAGGCGGAGTTCATGAACCCCGGCGGGTCCGTGAAGGACCGCGCCGCCCTGGGCATCCTGCTGGAGGCCGAGCAGCAGGGGCTGCTCCAGCCTGGCGGCATCGTGGTGGAGGGCACTGCCGGCAACACCGGAATCGGTCTGACGCACCTCTGCAATGCGCGTGGCTACAGGGCGCTGATCGTCATCCCCGATACCCAGTCGGCTGAGAAGATCGGCCTGCTGCGCAGCCTTGGCGCCGAGGTGCGCACGGTGCCGGCGGTTCCCTACCGGGACCCGAACAACTACGTGCGCCTCTCCGGTCGCATCGCTGCGGAAACCCCTGGCGCCGTCTGGGCCAATCAGTTCGACAACCTCGCCAACCGCCGCGCCCACTACAACTCCACCGGCCCGGAGATCTGGCAGCAGACCGGCGGTCGGGTCGACGCCTGGGTGGCGGCCACCGGCACCGGTGGCACCTACGCGGGTGTGGCGCTCTACCTCAAGGAGCAGAACCCGGCGGTGCGTTGCGTGCTGGCCGATCCCCACGGCAGCGCCCTCTACAGCTGGGCCACCGATGGCAGCCTCACCAGTGAGGGCAGCTCGATCACCGAGGGCATCGGCAACAGCCGCGTCACCGCCAACCTCGAGGGTGCGCCGGTCGATGACGCCGTGCGCATCGCCGATCAGGAGGCCCTGGCCACCATCTACGACCTGCTCTGGCAGGAGGGGCTGTTCCTGGGCGGTTCGGTGGGCATCAATGTGGCGGCTGCCGTGGAGATGGCCCGCCGGTTGGGGCCCGGCCACACGATCGTCACGGTGCTGTGTGACAGCGGCGACCGCTACCGGTCACGGCTCTATGACGCAGCCTGGCTGGCGGGCAAGGGTCTGCAGCAACCTGTGCGCCTCGCCTGAATCCGGTGATGACCACTGTGACCCCCGGTGATCGGATCGGTGACCGCTACCGCCTGGAGGCGGAGCTGGCCCGGGGCAGTCAGGGGGTGCTCTGGCGGGCCAGTGATCAGCTGGCCTCGGAGGCGCCGGTGGTGCTGCGCTGGATCGGTCCCGATCAGCTCCAGCTCCAGGAGCGCTTCCATGCGCTCTGGCCGCGCCTGCAGGGGCTGCTGCATCCGCAGGTGCCGCGCTTCGGTGCGCTGATCGAGCAGGAGGCTGATCTGTGGCTGGTGCGGGAGTGGCAGGAGGGGCGCACCTATGCCGAGCTGCTGCAGGCCCGCCGCGAGCGTCAGCTGGTGTTCGGCGCCGGCGAGGTGCTGCTGCTGCTGCGTCAGCTCCTGCCTGTTCTCTCGGTGCTCCACAGCCAGCAGTTGATCCATGGTGATCTGACCCCGGCCAACCTGCTGCGCCGCGAGCGTGATGGTCTGCCGGTGCTGCTCGATTTCGGCCTGGTCCGTGGGACGGCGGCGCCGACCGACGCGGACGGGCCGATCGGCGTGACTCCGGGCTACGGGCCGCCGGAGCTGGCTCGCGGCGAGCTGGCCGAGCCCTGGATGGATCTGTTCAGCCTCGGCGTGGTCAGTCTCGTCTTGCTGAGTGGCGAGGAGCCGGCGCAGCTGCTGGATCCGGTCACGCTCGCCTGGCGCTGGCCCGCAGCTCTCGATGAGCAGCCCCAGCTGCGTGGCGCCCTGGAGCGGCTGCTCAGCCCCGAGCCCGCGCAGCGGTTCCGCTCGGCCGCAGCGGCTCTGGAGGCGATGCAGCAGGTGCCGATGCCCGACAGCACCGGGCCGGTGGCCCGCGCTGATCGCACGCTGGTGCTGGTACCGCCTGCGGCAGCGCCTGCCTCTGCCTCTGCCTCTGCCTCGGTCGCGGTTGCGGTCCCGGCGCCTTCCTCCCGCAGTCGTCAGCTGCAGCGCGAGGAAGAGGCGGAGGGGCGGATCTGGCCGGTGGTGCTGGCGTTGGTGGTCTCGGCGGTGGTCGGTACCGGCCTGGGTTGGCTGCTGCTCAGCCGTGGCCGGGTGGCCGCTCCCCTGGCGGAGTCGGCCCTGCAGCTGCCCAGCAGCCTGCCGCCGGCGGAGGTGGATCAACGCCAGCAGCTGCTCAATCGTCTGCGGGCTCTGCAGATTGAGCGCGGTTGGTTCCTGCGGCTGGTGGATGCCAGCCTGCTGGCGCAGTATCCGGAGCGGGGTGGACGCCTGCCAGGCGACAGCCTCGATGACGCGCCGCTGCGCAAGGTGTGGAACCAGCTGGCCGAGGAGTGGCTGAGCCGGGTCGAGGCCCTGCCGCTGGAGTTACGCAGCCGTCTCGGTGGCTTCACCAGTGGTGACTGGCGCCGGCGGCAGGAGTCCCTGCTGGCCCAGGGCCTGAGCCCGGCGGTGGTGGAACAGTTGGTCTCCGCCAGCGCCCAGGGCCTGCTGCCCGGGCGGGCTGCGGCCGATATCCCCCCGGAGCCGTTCCGCCAGCTCTGGTACGCCGCCGCCGAGAAGGTTCTTGCCAACGTCCGCATTGAGGCGATTCAGGCGCGGGCCGCGCAGACGTCCGTGGTGTCCGCCGCCGTGCCTGCCGGTGGTGCCCGCCTGTTCCCGATCCGCCTGCCAGGTCCCAGTCGCCTGGTGCTCGGGGTGAATGGCTCGCCGTTCATCCAGATGACGGTCTTCGGGGCTGACGGAGCCGTGCTGGAGGCCCGCGGGCCCCTGCGGGTGGTCACGATCGATCGCGTCAGCCGCTCACCGGTGCAGTTGCTGCTCAGCAACGACGGACTGGCTCCGACGTCGATCACGCTGTCGTTGCGACCCGATCCGCTGCCCCAATCTCCGCCCGCCGGCACCCCATCACAGCCCCCCCAGCCGGCACCGGGGCCGACCGTGCCGGGCGCGCAGTCGCAGGATCCCCCAGCGGCGTCCCCCGCTGAGCCGGGCCCGGCTCAGGAACCGGCGAACTGAGGGCACTGCCGCTCGGTTCGATCAGGTCAGCAGCGGCACCAGCTCGCCGAGGCTGGTGCCCGCACCGACCTCGCACAGCCAGCCCTGGTCTGCACTGACAGTCGCCGGCAGCTCCTCCGGCTTGAGGCGCAGGCTGCGGCCATCGCTGAGCAGCGCCGCCAGCAGCGGCACTGCGGCGGGGCGCAGATCCACCACCTGATCGCCCCGCTCCTGGAAGCGCAGGCCGATCTGTCCCAGGTCGCCGCGCTGGCAGAGGCGCAGATCCGCCAGGGCCAGGCGGCGGATCTGGCCACGACCCGAGGCCAGCAGCACGCTCTCCCCGGCACCGACCGCCGCTGCTCCCACCACCGTTTCGCCGGGCAGCAGTCGCAGCAGAACCGGCCCCTGGGCATTGCGCCCCATCAGCGGCAGGTTGCCCTCATTCACCGTCAACCGCAGCAGCCGGCCGGTGGAGCTGGCCACCACCAGGTCGTCGCCGTCGCGGCAGAGCACCACCCGCAGCAGGCTGACGCCATCCTTCAGGCGCAGCACCGACGCCGCCCGTCCCGACAGATCCTGCACGTCCTCCAGCGGCAGGCGCTTGAAGCGTCCGTCGCTGCTGAGCAGGCCGATGCTCGTGCCCGCTGACGCCTCGGCGGTGGGCAGTGGCAGCAGCTGCACCACCCGTTCACCGCTCATGCCATCGGGCAGGAACTTCTCGAGGCTGCCCGGCTGCTGCCCGGCGAATTCCCAGCGCAGCAGCGCCACCCGGCCTGCGTCGGTGAAGGCCAGCACGGCCGGCTTTGCCGCCACTGGCAGAATCAGCCGCGCCGGTGCGGGATGCTCCCCCAGCGCCACCGGCTCGTCCAGGTGCAGACGCCCCAGCAGCTGGGGGCCGACGATCTTCACCTGCCCGTCCGTCTGGATCACCAGCCGTCCATCGCTGGCCAGGGCCTCCAGGGCACGCTGCCGTTGCAGTTCCGTGTTCGGCCGCGCCGCCGCGGTGCGCTGGGCCACCAGCTCGTCACCGCCCTCCACCAGGCGGGTGCGGCGCGGCGTGGCGAAGCGCTTCTTCAGGGCCTTGAACTCGGCCACCATCGCGTCCAGCAGCACCGGGCGTTCGTCCAGCAGGTGCCGCAGACGCGTGCGCTCCTGCCGCAGGTCGTCCGCCTCCTTGTGCAGGCTCTCCTGCTCCAGTCCGGTGAGGCGTCGCAGCGGCATCGCCAACACCGCATCGGCCTGCCGTTCACTCAGATCCAGTTGCACCTGCAGGCTGGCGCGGGCGCTGGCGGCATCGGCCGCGGCCGTGATCAGGGCGATCACGCGCTGCAGGGAGCCCAGGGCCGTCATCAGACCATCCACCACCTCCAGGCGGTCCTCCGCTCGCTTGAGCGCGTGGCGGGTGCGGCGGATGATCGTGAGTTCGCGGTACTCGAGGAATTCACGCAGCAGTTCCCGCAGGCTCAGCTGCACCGGTTTGCCGTGCACCAGGGCCAGCAGGATCGCGCCGAAGTTGCTCTGCAGGGCCGTGCGCCGCTGCAGCTCGGTCAGCACGGACTCCGGGTTGGCATCGCGGCGCAGTTCCACCACCACCCGCATGCCATCGCGATCGCTTTCATCGCGGATGTCGGCGATGCCGGTGATCTTGCCGTCGTTCACCTGCTCGGCCAGCTTCTCGATCCAGCCCGCTTTGCTCAGCTGATACGGCAGTTCCGTGATCACCACGGCGGCGCGCTTGTGGCGGCCCTTGCCCGGCTGCACCTCCTCGAAATGGGCCACGCCCCGCATCGGGATGCTGCCGCGGCCGTTCAGGTAGGTGTCGCGCACACCACTGCCGGTCAGCACTTCGCCGCCGGTGGGGAAGTCGGGCCCGGGCACCAGCTCGAGCAGCTTCTCGTCGCTCAGTTCCGGTTTGCGGATCAGGGCGATCAGCGCATCCACCACCTCGCCCAGGTTGTGGGGGGGGATGTTGGTGGCCATGCCCACGGCGATGCCGGTGCAGCCGTTGAGCAGCAGGAACGGCAGCTGGGCCGGCAACACCGTCGGCTCCTGCTGGGAGCCATCGAAGTTGGGCGCGAAGTCGACGGTGTCGTTGCCGATCTCATCGAGCAGGGCCTCGTTGGCGATCGGGGCCAGCCGCGTCTCCGTGTATCGCATCGCTGCCGGCGGGTCGTCGTCGACCGAGCCAAAGTTGCCGTGGCCATCCAGCAACGGGTTGCGGCTGGCGAAGGTCTGCACCAGGCGCACCAGGGCGTCGTACACCGCCTGATCGCCGTGGGGGTGGTACTTGCCGAGCACGTCGCCCACCACGCGGGCGCACTTGCGATAGGGGCGATCCGGGGTGAGCCCCAGCTCGTGCATCGCGAACAGGATGCGGCGCTGCACGGGTTTGAGGCCATCGCGGGCATCGGGCAGGGCCCGGCCCACGATCACGCTCATCGCGTATTCGAGGTAGGAGCGCTGCATCTCCTGATGCAGCTCGATCGGCTGAATACGCCGCTCGTCGGGAGGCTCCGGCAGCGACTGGTCGGGGCGCGCCTTGGGCATCCGTTGCTGCGGCCGGGGGCTTGAAAGTGGCGCTCAGCCTACCGATGCCGGCCAGGGGCGGTCATTCCTCGCCCTCGTCGCTGTTGCTGCCGGCGTTGGCCTGGGCTCGTTCCACATCCGCCCTGAGGGCCGGCTGCGCCAGCAGGACGCTGGTGGCTGCCCGAAGGCGTGTTCCCCAGAGCTGTTCCTTCTGATGGCTCTCCAGCACGTAGTTGGGATCGCCGGCCAGGGCCTGATGGGCCAGTTCGATGCTCTCGCTGTTGCCGGGATTCTTCGCATTGAGCGCGGCCGCCAGGGCCAGCATCGGTTCAGCCGCCGTCGGGCTGATCTTCAGCACCCGCCGCCAGCGTTTCAGCGCCTCCCCGTCCTTGCCCTGCTCAAACAGCACAAGGGCCTGATTGTTGATGGCTTCCCAGAAGTCCTGGCGCAGGTTGGAGGCCTTCTCGAAGGCGGTCAGGGCCTCACCCGTCTGGGCCATCAGGATGTGGGCGTTGCCCAGGTCGAAGTAGGCGCCGGCGTTGCGGCTGTCCAGTTTCAGGCCCTGACGGATCAGATCGGCAGCCTGGGCCGGTTTGTTGTCCCGCAGGGCCAGAGCTCCCTGGGCGAACAGGATGCCGGGATTGTCGGGATCAAGTGCACGCGCCCGCTCCAGGGCCACTCCTGCCTGCCTGGGCTGGTTGCTGCGCAGCTGGGCCTCCGCCAGCAGCACCCAGCCGCGCGGATCATCGGGGATCATCTGCACCACCAGGGCCGCCAGCCGGGCTGCGTCCTCCGCCTGGCCCAGCCGCAGCAACCGCGCCGCCATCTGCGCGATGCCCAGGCCCGCGCCCTCGAGGCTGCCTGGACCCGGCACCATCACGTAGGGCACCAGCGCCCGCGCGGGTGGAACCGGCACTAGGGATACGGCCAGAAGGCCGCCGAGCATCAGGGGCGCTGCCGCCAGGGACCTCAACCAGCGCGCCGCCATGCATGGGCACCAACTGCCTTTCAGCGTAGGCAGGGGCGGCCCTCTTGGCCCTCACTGTCATTCTTGCTCCTCACCCTGGGCCGCGGCGATGTTGCGCCGCCACATCGCCGGCTTGATCCGTCGCAGTGCCGAGGCCCGCAGCTTCTCGTCCCAGTCGGCGTCGCTCCAGGCCATGGCCTCGGTCGCCTGCAGGTTCAGCCACCAGGGGCGCGGCTGCAGATCCTGATCGGTGCTGGATGGCAGGGGTTTGCGGTTCCAGGGGCAGACCTCCTGGCAGATGTCGCAGCCGGCCACCCAGCCCTGCAGCCCGCTGGCGATGGCCGGCGGCAGGGTCGCCGCGCGGTTCTCGATCGTGTGGAAGGCGATGCAGCGGCGTGCATCCACCACGAACGGTTCCACGATCGCGCCGGTGGGGCAGGCGTCGAGGCAGGCGCTGCAGGCGCCGCAGGCCGGGGTCGCGGGGTCGTCGGCCGGCAGCTCCAGATCGGTGAGCAGATGGCCCAGCAGCAGCCAGGAGCCCTGGTCGGGATGGATCAGGTTGCCGTGCTTGCCGATCCAGCCCAGGCCCGCCTCCTCGGCCCAGGCCTTGTCCAGCAGCGGTGCGCTGTCCACGCAGGCGCGCCAGCGCACCCCCGGCACGCGGTTCTCCAGCCAGCGCCCCAGCGCCCGCAGTCGCCCATCGATGACGCGGTGGTAATCGCGCCCCCAGCCGTAGCGGGCCACCTTGAGGCTGCCGGGGCTGCGCTCCGCCTGCACGTGATAGTTCAGCCCCACTGCCACCAGGCTGCGCACCCCCTCCAGCAGCTGGCTCACATCACGGCGACGGGGATCGGCCATCCAGGCCATGTCGGCCTGATGGCCGGCCGCCAGCCAGCGCTCCAGGGCGGCGCTGCGAAGCCGCAGCCGATCACCGGCCGGCACCGCGGCGATGCCCACCGGATCGAAGCCGAGGCGCTTCGCCTCCTGCCTGATCTCCTCCGCCAGGGCCGGATGACCCATGCGCCCATCACCCCTACGATTGCGCGATTGCGCCAGATCCACTGTGAGTTCAGCAGCACCCGGCCGTTTCGGCATCCTGTTCCGCTGGCTGGGGCTCACCCTGGTGGTGCTGCTGGCGCTGCAGCTCCTCGCCGTGCTGCTGGTGAACGGCTGGGGTGAGGAGAGCTTCCGCCAGCTGCTGACCTCCGTGCTCGTCACGAATTCGCCCATGGCCTTCCTCGGCCTGGTGCTGATGCTGGTGTCGGCCCGGCTCGAGGAGCCCCAGGCCAGCCGTACACGCTTTCACTGGCTGATCGCCGTGATCAGTGGTGTGTTGGCCCTGAGCCTGCTGGCCTCCGTGCCTGTGTCGATCAGCGGCGACCGGGCCGTGAGCGACCAGGCCGATCAGGAGCTGATCAGCCAGAAGGGTCAGCTGAAGGAGGCCCGCGCCAAGCTCGAGGCTGCCGATGCGGTGGATCAGGTGATCGCTCAGCTGGAGCAGAGCGGCCAGATTCCGCCCAACGTGAGCGATGAGCAGAAGCGTGCCGGCGCACGCTCGATCCTGGATGGCCAGCTGCAGCAGCTGAAGCAGTTCGAATCCCAGCTCAAGCAGGCCGAGCAGCGCCGTGATCTGGCCACCAATCAGCGCCGGATCGGCGGCATCGGCGGCGCCGTCGTGCTGATGGTGGCCTTCGCCCTGCTGGCCCTCGTGGCCGTTCTGTGAGGGCGCCTGGCTAAGTTGCGGGTTGGTTTCTGTTGACCGGAACAGCCGGCCCGCCGTTGGTGCAGTCCAGTCCCAGACCTGATCAGCCGCTGGGCGACCGCCTGCAGCAGGATCTGAAGAACGATCTGATCGCCGGCCTGCTGGTGGTGATCCCCCTGGCCACCACGATCTGGCTGGCCACGACGGTGAGCCGCTTCGTGCTGGCGTTCCTCACCTCGATTCCCAAGCAGCTCAACCCGTTCAACACCCTCAACCCCCTGCTCCAGGAGCTGATCAACCTGGGTCTGGGGTTGTTGGTGCCGCTGCTGGCGATCCTGTTGATCGGCCTGATGGCCCGCAACATCGTCGGCCGCTGGCTGCTGGAGTTCGGTGAGGGCACTCTGCAGCGCATTCCCGTGGCCGGCAGCGTCTACAAGACGCTCAAGCAGCTGCTGGAGACGTTCCTGCGGGACAATTCCAGCCGCTTCCGCCGCGTCGTGCTGGTGGAATATCCGCGTGAGGGGCTGTATGCCCTTGGCTTCGTGACCGGTGTGCTCGGGGCCAGCCTCGCCGCCGGCTTCGATCAACCGATGCTCAGCGTGTTCATCCCCACGGCCCCCAACCCCACCACCGGCTGGTATGCCGTGGTGCCCGAGGCTTCGGTGAAGGACCTCAATCTGTCGGTGGAGGATGCCTTCCGCACGATCATCTCCGCCGGCATCGTCAACCCGGACGAGCGGGAAACCCCGGCCAGCCGCAGTTTCTCCAGTCTGTTGGCGCAGCTCCGGGCTCCCGCCTACTCCCCCATTTCCTCTGATAAGGCCTGATGCAGAGCCGCACCGTTGCCCGTGAACTGGCCCTGCTGATGCTCGGTCAGACCAGCGATCGTCCGGCCGGTGGCGCCGGTGCGGCTGCCGCTGATACACCCCTCGACACGCTTCTCCATCAGGCGCTGGCCACCCTCAGTCAGCATGTGCGCGAGGCGCTCGATCAGGCGGCCGCCGATCTGCAGGCCGCCCAGCAGCAGCTGCTCGACAGCGAGCTCCAGGACGAGGGTTCCAGCGAGCAGCTGCCCCGGGTGCGCCAGCACCTGCAGGAGGGGCTCGGCCACGCCGAGCAGGGTCTCAATCGCCTCTCGGCCAGTCTGGAACTGCCGCGGCTGCTGATGCTGGCCGACCAGGAGGAGATCCGCCGCGGTGCGATCGAACGCGTCCAGGCCGTGCTGCGGGGCCTCGCCGACCTCGATCAGCGCCTGGATGCGGTGATGGAGGGCTGGCGCCTCAGTCGCCTGCCCCGCATCGACCGCGACATCCTGCGCCTCGCCGCCGTGGACATCGAGCAGTTCCGCACCCCTGCTGCCGTGGCCTGCAATGAGGCGGTGGAGCTCGCCAACCGCTACAGCGACGAGCAGGGTCGTCGCATGATCAATGGCGTTCTGCGCCGCTTCACCAGCGCCGGCACCCCCCAGCGCTGATCCCTCCGGCCCGAGCGCCCCTGTAGAAGAGCGATGGTTTTCGACTGGTTCAAGCGGGCGCAGACCCCCGCGAACCCCCAGCCTGCTGCGCCGGAAGCGCCCCCGGAGTCCGCTCCGGTCGTGCCTGAGCCAGCCCCGGTGGCGGTGACCGAGCCTGCGCCAGAGCCTGCGCCGGCTCCGGCCGCCAGCGGCATCGATCAGGACGCCCTGGACTGGGCCCGCCAGGCCTATGCCCGCCTCAAGGCCCAGCAGGAGGCTGAGCGCCAGGCCGTTCAGCCCGCCGCTCCTGAGCCGGCACCCGAACCCGCTGCGCCGGAGCCGGAGCCTGCACCTGCGTCCACCGGTCCGTCGCTGCTGGAGCAGGCCGCCGCCCAGCGGGCCCAGCGGCAGGAGGAGATCCTGGCGCGGGCGATCGATTCCCCCGCCCCTGCGGCCCCCCCCGTCCCGGTTGCGCCGGCTGACGTCGCCGATGAGGCCACGCCGCAGCTGGGTGCCTTCGACGACGACTTCACCTGGTCGGCGGAGGTGCTCGCCGCCCAGGGTCGCCAGCTTGAGGACATCTCCCTCGAGGAGATCGACTGGCTGGGTCGCCTGCGGCGCGGCATGGAGAAGACCCGCCGCACCTTCGTCACCCAGCTGCTCGACAGCCTTGGCGATGATCCGCTCAGCCCGGAGGTGCTCGATGAGCTCGAGACCCTGCTGCTGCGGGCCGATGTGGGTGTGCAGGCCACCGATCAGGTGCTGGAGGCCCTGCGCCAGCGCATGAATGAGGAGGTGGTGGATCCCGCCGAGGGCATCCGCTTCCTCAAGGAGCAGCTCAGGGGGCTGCTGGATGCGCCGATCCAGGCCAGCGGAGCGCCCCTGCTGGCTCCGGAGCGCGGTCGGCTCAACGTCTGGCTGATGGTGGGGGTCAACGGCGTCGGCAAGACCACCACCCTGGGCAAGCTGGCCAACCTGGCGATCCGCAGCGGCTACAGCTGCCTGATCGCCGCTGCCGATACCTTCCGTGCCGCCGCCGTGCGCCAGGTCGAGGTCTGGGGTGAGCGCAGTGGCGTCACGGTGATCTCCAACCCCTCGGCCAATGCCGATCCGGCCGCTGTGGTGTTCGATGCGATCGGCGCGGCCAGGGCCAAGGGCACCGATCTCGTGCTGGTCGACACCGCCGGCCGCCTGCAGACCAAGCACAACCTGATGGAGGAGCTCAGCAAGGTGCGGCGCATCGTCGACAAGCTGGCGCCGGAGGCGGTGGTGCAGTCGCTGCTGGTGCTTGATGCCAGCCAGGGCCAGAACGGCCTCAGGCAGGCGATGGCCTTCGCCCAGGCCGCTGGCCTCACCGGTGTGGTGCTCACCAAGCTCGATGGCAGCGCCCGTGGCGGAGTGGCCCTGGCCGTGTCGTCCGAGGCGGGGCTGCCGATCCGCTTCATCGGCGCCGGTGAGGGCATCCGCGATCTGCGGCCCTTCAACAGCTTCGAGTTCGTGGAGGCCCTGCTGGCGTCCTAGCGCTCCTGTGGGAGGTCGTGGACCAGGGTGTTGCGACCTCCAGCCAGTTCTGTGGCCACGGCTATCTTGGGGCACCTCCGCGGCCGCTCGGTGAGCAGCAAGCCGCCCCCACGGCACTCTGAGCCACCTCCGCAGAGCCCGCCAGCAACTGCGCCCTCAACCGCCATGGCGTCGCGCCATGCCTCGGCCATCGCGTCGATGCGCCAGTTGCTGGACAGCCTCAGCCGCGAGCAGCGGCGCAACCAGGAGCTGCTTGCCTCGCTCGGCTTCGCTCTGCGCAGCTTCACCAATCTCGGCCGTTTCCTGGAGCTGGTGCCCGTGCTCGCCACCCGGATGGTGGAGGCTGAGAGCGCTGTGCTGGTGGTGTTTCATGCCGATGGCCGTCTCTGGCGTGAGCAGCTGCATGCCGGCCCCCAGGGCAGTCATGCCGAGCTGCTGCAGCGCCTGGCCAGCCTCAGTGATCAGGAGCTGCTCCAGGCCCCTGGCGAGGAACAGGTGGCGGCGCTGCTCGATCGCGCGGTGCGCCGTCAGCTGGGGGATCGCCCCGTGTTCGCCACCTCGGTGGTGGCCCGCAGCCGAGCCCGTGGTCGGCTTTATGTGATCGGCGCCCGCAGCGGCTTCAGCTGGAGCGAGGTGCATCGCCTGCACATCCAGCTGCTGGCTGATTTCACCGGCGTGGCGATCGAAACCGAACAGCTGCAGCAGGAGGCGCGGCGCCATGAGCGGGTTGATCGGCAGCTCTCGATCGGCGCCGAGATCCAGGCCCAGCTGCTGCCCGATCACCCACCGGTGATTGACGGGATCGACCTGGCTGCCCGCTGCCGGCCCGCCTTCCAGGTGGGCGGCGATTACTACGACTTCATTCCCACGCGGCCCCAGTTGCTCGGTCGCCGCCGCGAGCAGGGCCAGTGGGCGCTGGTGATGGGCGATGTGATGGGCAAGGGTGTACCCGCCGGTCTGCTGATGACGCTGCTGCGCGGCATGCTGCGCGCCGAGGTGCTCAGCGGGCATCCGCCGGATCGCATCCTGCACGACCTCAACCAGCTGGCCCAGGAGGACCTGGCTCAGTCGCACCGGTTCGTGACGCTGTTCTATTCCGACTTCGACCCGCGCACCCGTCTGCTCCGCTATGCCAATGCGGCCCACAACCCACCGCTGATCTGGCGGCGGCTGCGCAATGTCGTCGACCGGCTCGATGCGCCGGGGCTGCTGATCGGCCTGCAGCCGGATGCCCAGTACGGCTGCGCTCAGATCGTGCTGGATCCGGGCGACGTGGTGCTCTACTACACGGATGGAGTCACCGAGGCCTCCGGTCTCAACGGTGAGCGCTTCGATGAGCCGCGCCTGGTGCAGGCCCTGCAGGCAGCCTGCCGTGCCGGCAACGATGCCAAGGGCATTCTCGATCAGCTTGACAACCGCCTCGATCGCTTCGTCGGTCCCGGTCGTCCCCAGGAGGATGACGCCTCCATGGTGGTGCTCAAGGTGCGTGACGAGGTGATGCTGCCTCACCTGCCAAGCTGAGGCCAGCAGCGCGAGCGGGCCCGATGGCCGTGGATTCCACCTCCTCCACCTGGAGTCAGCGGTTCGAGCAGGGGCTCCATCCCGCCATCGAGCGCTTCAACGCCTCGATCGGCTTCGACATCACGTTGCTGCAGGAGGACCTCGACGGTTCGATCGCCCACGCCCGCATGCTCGCCAGCACCGGCGTGATCAGCGCGGAAGAGGCGGAGCAGCTGGTGGGTGGGCTCGAGCGGGTGCGCGCCGAGGCGGCCGCCGGCAGCTTCAGCCCCGGTCTTGAGGACGAGGACGTGCACTTCGCCGTCGAGCGGCGTCTGATCGCGATCCTCGGTCCGCTCGGCAAGAAGCTGCACACCGGCCGCTCCCGCAACGATCAGGTCGGCACCGACCTGCGCCTGTGGTTGCGTCGCCGCATCGCCGAGATCGATGCGGCCCTGGTGCGCTTCGAGCGGGCCCTGCTGGCCCAGGCCGAGGCCCATGCCGAGGTGATGATCCCGGGTTACACCCACCTGCAGCGGGCCCAGCCGATCTGCCTGGCCCATCACCTGCTGGCCTACGTGGAGATGGCCGAGCGCGACCGGGCCCGCCTGGCCGATCTGCTGAAGCGGGTCAACATCTGCCCGCTCGGTGCTGCGGCCCTGGCGGGCACGCCGGTGCCGATCGACCGCCGCCACACCGCTGCGGCCCTCGGCTTCGACGACGTCTACGCCAACAGCCTTGATGCGGTGAGCGACCGCGATTTCGCGGTGGAGTTCAGCGCCGCCGCCAGCCTGGTGATGGTGCACCTCAGCCGCCTGAGCGAGGAGGTGATTCTCTGGGCGAGCGAGGAGTTCAGGTTCGTGGGCCTCACGGACCGCTGCGCCACCGGCAGCAGCCTGATGCCCCAGAAGAAGAACCCGGATGTGCCCGAGCTGGTGCGCGGCAAGTGCGGCCGGGTCTTCGGCCATCTGCAGGGGCTGCTGGTGATGATCAAGGGCCTGCCCCTGGCCTACAACAAGGACTTCCAGGAGGACAAGGAGGCCCTGTTCGACGCGGTGCGCACCACCCTCGACTGCCTGGAGGCGATGGCGATCCTGTTCGAGGAGGGGCTGAGCTTCCGGCCCGAGCGCCTGGAGCAGGCCGTGGCTTCCGATTTCTCCAATGCCACCGACGTGGCCGACTATCTGGTGGCCAGGGGGGTGCCGTTCCGCGAGGCCTATCAGCTGGTGGGTGGCCTGGTGAAGGGCTGCCTGCAGGAGGGTGTCCTGCTGCGCGATCTGCCGCTGGAGCGCTGGCAGCAGCTGCATCCCGCCTTTGAGGCCGACATCCATGAGGCGATCCACCCCCGTCAGGTGGTGGCGGCGCGGCGCAGCGAAGGTGGCACCGCCTTTGATCAGGTTCAGATGCAGCTGCGGCGGGCGCGGCAACGCCTGGCCTGACGCCGACCTGCCACGAATCCTCGGCACGGGCCTGTCTATCCCGGATGGCGGGTCTAGTGTCTGGGGGCTGGATTCCTGCCTGATCGGCCCCATCGGCCTGTGAGCATCTTTGTTGGAAACCTCCCCTTCCGCGCTGAGAAGGAGGATGTCGCTGAACTGTTCGCGCCCTTCGGCGAAGTGGCGAACTGCGCCCTGCCCTTGGAGCGCGACACGGGGCGCAAGCGTGGTTTCGCCTTCGTGGAGATGGCTGACGACGCCAGCGAAGACCGTGCCATCGAGGCTCTGCAGGGCGCGGAGCTGATGGGGCGCCCCCTGCGCATCAACAAGGCCGAACCCCGCAGCGGTGGCGGTGGTGGCGGCTCCCCCCGCCGCGGCGGCTACGGGGGTGGTGGCTACGGCGGTGGTGGCTATGCAAGCACCTATGGCGGCGGTGGCAACGCCGGCGGTGGTGGGGCCGGTGATCGCTCCTCCGGCGTCCGCGGCTGGGAGGATCGCAGCTATGGCGGCGCTGACAGCTTCGGTGAGGGTCGCAGCCGCCGTCGTCGCAGCAGTGGTGCGGACGCCGGTGGCGGTGATGGCTACGGCGGCGCCGAAGGCTGAGCCCCGACCATCGCGCTTCAGAGGCCTCGCTCCTCCAGCTGGCGTGCGGCCTGCTCCAGCACCTCCGGTCCGGCGCTGCGGTCGCCGGCGGCCACACCCAGATCGCGGCGCCAGTGCCGCGCCCCGCTGACCCCCTCCACCACCTGCACCAGGTGCCTGGCGATCGCCCAGAGGCGGCCGCCACCGCTGCACCAGCGCTCGGCGTGGGGGATTAGGCCCCGCACCACCGTTGAGGCGGTGGCCGGGGGCTGGCCCGCGTCGCCGAACAGCAGCCGGTCCACCTCCGCCCAGCGCAGCGGGTGGTCGTAGGTGGCGCGGCCCACCATCACCCCATCCACCAGCTGCAGGTGCTGGCGGCAGCTCTCCAGATCCTGGAGGCCGCCGTTGAGTTCGATCGTCAGCGCCGGCCGGTCCCGTTTGAGCTGGTGCACCAGATCGTGGCGCAGCGGCGGGATCGTGCGGTTCTGCTTGGGATCGAGGCCCTCCAGCCAGGCCTTGCGGGCATGCACGCTGAAGCGGCTGGCGCCGGCTGAAGCCACGCTGTCCACGAACTGCAGCAGCTCGGCGTAGGAATCCCGTTCGTCGATGCCGATGCGGTGCTTCACCGTCACCGGCAGCTCGCTGGCGGCGACCATCGCGGCAATGCAGCGGGCCACCTGGTCGGGATCGGCCATCAGGCAGGCTCCGAAGCGGCCCTTCTGCACCTTCTCGCTCGGGCAGCCCACGTTGAGATTCACCTCGTCGTAGCCGCGGGCGGCGGCGATCCGCGTCGCCTCCGCCAGCAGGGCCGGGTCGTCCCCCCCCAGCTGCAGGGCCAGGGGCCTCTCATCACCGTCGAAGCCGATCAGCCGCTCCAGCCGCGCCTGCGCCCGGGCATCACCCGAGGCCGCCGCCAGCCGGCAGTGATGCAGCGCCTGGGCCACCACCATCTCGGTGTAGAGCAGGCTGCGCCGGCTGATCTGGCGCATCAGCATCCGGAAGTGCCGGTCCGTGTAGTCCAGCATCGGCGCCACACTGAAGCGGTGGGCCCCCGTCGGGCTGGCCTCCGCTGCGCTGTGCTCAGGCTGGGGTGGGGTGACGACCATGTCTCCATGCTGCCCGCCGGTGCATCCCCCTTCGGTGCATCCCCCCGGTCATTCCCCGCTCCTCCACCTCACTCCCGCAGCGCCGCTGATGTCCAGCTCCGCGTCCAGCTCCGCCCCCAGTCCCGCTGATGCCCGCTGGAATCTGGTGGTGGCCGGTGGCGGTCCGGCCGGGTTCATGGCGGCGATCGCCGCCGCCGAGGCCGGCCTGGATCGGGTCCTGGTGCTGGAGAGCACCCCGGAACCGCTCGGCAAGGTGCTGATCAGCGGCGGCGGCCGCTGCAATGTCACCCATGCCTGCTGGGATCCGCGTGAGCTGGTGGGGCACTATCCCCGCGGTGGTCGGGCCCTGCGCGGTCCGTTCAGCCGCTTCGCCGCCGGTGATGCGGTGGCCTGGTTCGACGACCATGGCCTGGAGCTGGTGGAGGAGGCCGATGGCCGTCTCTTCCCGCGCAGCAACCGCTCCAGCTCCGTGATTCAGGCCCTGCGTCAGGCGGCCCTGCGCGCCGGTGTCGAGCTCTGGACGCAGACGGCCCTGCATCGGGCCGAACCCCTGGCCACGGGTGGTTTTGCCCTGGTGCTGCGTCAGGCGGCCGCCGCGGCCGGCCAGCACCAGGGGCAGCAGTTCCAGGCCGCGCGCCTGGTGCTCGCCACCGGCAGCCATCCCAGTGGTCGCCGCCTCGCGCAGGGCCTTGGCCACGGCCTGGTGCCGCCGGTGCCATCGCTGTTCACCCTGGCCCTCCGGCCCAATCCCCTGCAGGCCCTGGCGGGCGTGAGTCAGAACCCGGTCGGTCTCGAGCTGGATCTGGATCTGCCGGCGGATGCCGCGCCGCTGCCGCCGGGCTGTCCGAGTCGCTTCCGCCAGGAGGGGCCGCTGCTGATCACCCACTGGGGTTTCAGCGGCCCTGCCCTGCTCAGGCTCACGGCATTTGCGGCGCGGGCCTTGCACCATGGCGGCTACCGCGCCCGTCTGCAGCTCGACTGGAGCGGCGGCCGCTCCCAGGCGGAGCTCGAGCAGCTGTTTGCCGATTGCCGTCAGGAGCACGCCCGCCGTCAGCTGGCCACGGCCCGGCCCTGGCCCGGGCTCAGCCGCCGGCTGTGGCTGCATCTGCTCGAGCAGGAGGGGGTGGATCCGCAGGGGCGCTGGGCGGACTGGCCTGGACGTCAGCAGCGGGCCGTGATCCAGGCCCTGCGTTCCAGTCGCTACGTCGTGGCGGGTCGCGGTCCGTTCGGGGAGGAGTTCGTCACCGCCGGCGGCGTGCCCCTCGGCGAGGTGAATCTGGCCACGATGCAGAGCCGGCGGGTGCCCGGTCTGTATCTCGTCGGTGAACTGCTGGACGTGGATGGGGTCACCGGGGGCTTCAATTTCCAGCACTGCTGGACCTCGGGCTGGCTGGCTGGTCGCGCTGCCGCTGCTGACCACTCAGCGCGCTGATCATCAGCGGATCTGGTCGAAGACAGAGAACATCGGCATGTACATCGCCACCAGGATCGTGCCGACGATCCCTCCCACGCAGATCATCAACAGCGGCTCAAGCGTGGTGGTGATGACCTTGACACTGGCTTCCACTTCTTCTTCGTAGAAATCGGCCACCTTGTTCAGCATGCTGTCGAGTTTCCCCGTTTCTTCGCCGATGCCGAGCATGCTCATCGCCAGCTCGGGAAAGACGCGATGGCGGGCCAGGGCAGTGCTCAGGGGAATGCCCTCCTGAATCGCCGCCTTGGAGCTGCTGATCGCCTCGCTGAGGATCTTGTTGCTGATCGTCTCCTGGCCGATGTCCAGGGCGCTGAGAATCGGAACGCCGGCGCGCAGCAGTGAGCTGAAGGTGCGGCAGAATCGCGCTGTGGCTGTTTTGGTGATCAGGTCACCAAACAGTGGCAGCTTCAGAATCAGGCGGTCGATCTGGCGCCGCCCGCGCATGGAGCCATAATACCGCAGAAAAAGCATCACCAGCAGCACCAGCGCCGCCGCGATCACCAGGATGAAGGGCGATCGCAGCAGGGCGCTTAGATTCACCAACGCCTGCGTCAGTGGGGGTAGCGAAGCGCCCATGTCGTCGAAGATGCTGGTGAAGGTGGGAATTACGAACATCGTCATCCCCAGGAACACCAGCACGCTGATCAGCAGCACCGTCACCGGATAGCTCATGGCGCCCTGGATCTGGCTCTGCAGCTTGGCGTTGCCTTCGAGCACGAGCGCCAGCCGCCGCAGGCTTTCATCAAGCACGCCGCCGGCCTCGCCGGCTTCCACCATGGCCACGGTCAGCTTGTCGAACACCTTCGGCCAGCGCCGCATCGAGGAGCCCAGGGATTCGCCCTGGCTCACATCGGCGCTGATCGCCAGCAAGGCCCGTTTGAGCAGCGGCTGACTCTGCTGCGCGCCCATCAGACTCAGGCTGCGCACGATCGGGACGCCAGCGTCGACGAGGGCCGCCAGTTTGTTGGCGAACAGCGCCCGTTCGCGCACGTTGGGTCCGCTCTCCAGCAGCCGGCCGATGTCGGCGTTCAGCAGGCCTTTGAGGCCCTCGCCGGCCGTCGCTGACAGGTCAGCCCCTGTCTCACTCACCTCCTCCAGTGCCGTGGGTACGATCCCCCGTTGGCGCAGGCTGCGTCGGGCCGTCGTCAGGTCGGCGGATTGCAGGCGCAGCCGGCGGCTCCGGCCACTGGCGGTGGTGTAAGTGGCGGTGAAGGTCGGCATGCAGGCCCCTGTGGTGGCTCAGTTCTGAGGACTGCCAATCAGTTGGCCCAGCTCCTCCGGCCGGCCGGCCTTGCTCAGGGCTTCCTCACGGCTGATGCTGCCCTGCAGCACCAGGTTGGCCAGGGCCCGTTCCAGGGTCTGCATGCCGAGGCGTCCGTTCGTCTCGATCTGTGAGTAGAGCTGGGCGGTCTTGCCTTCGCGGATCAGGTTGGCGATGGCCGGGGTGTTGATCATGATCTCCTGGGCCACCACACGTCCGAACTGGCCCGGTTCCGGATTGAGCCGCCGGCAGAGGGTCTGGGAGAACACGCCGGCCAGCGAACTGCTGAGCTGAACACGCACCTGCATCTGCTGGGCCGCCGGGAACACGTCAACGATCCGGTCCACGGTCTGGGCCGCTGAACTGGTGTGCAGGGTCGCGAAGACCAGGTGACCGGTTTCTGCTGCTGAAATCGCGAGTTGGATCGTCTCAAGGTCGCGCATTTCTCCCACCAGGATCACATCGGGATCCTCGCGTAATGCGGCGCGCAGTGCCGCGCTGAAGCTGTGGGTGTCGTCGCCCAGCTGGCGCTGGTGGATCACACTCTTTTCATTTCGATAAATGTATTCGATCGGGTCTTCGATGGTGAGGATGTGTTCGCTGCGCGTGTGATTGATGTGATTCAGCAGCGCCGCCAGCGTGGTGCTCTTGCCGGAGCCGGTCGGCCCGGTCACCAGGATCAGGCCGCGCGGGCGCTGGCTCGTCTCCACCATCACGGCCGGCAGATTGAGCCTCTCGAGGCTGGGGATGCTGTCACCGAGTGATCGCAGGCAGGCGGCGTAGCTGTTGCGCTGGCGGTAGACATTGATGCGGAATCGCCCGACCCCCTTCAGGCTGCTGCCCAGATCGAGCTCCCAAGTCTCCTCCAGTTGCCTGCGCTGGCTGTTGCTGATCAGGGAGAAGATCATGCGATTGCAGTTTTCCTCGCTCAGCCTGCTGTCGCGCATCGGCCGCAGGCCACCGTTGAAACGGCCATAGGGCGGTTGCCCCGCCGCCAGATGAAGGTCGCTGCCGCCCTGGCTCACCAGCTCCTCCATCAACTCCTCGATCCGGAGTTCCATGCCGGCCGTCACGTTCCGCTGTCGAGGCAGTCTGAGACTGACTGGCAGGCATGACAACCGCTCACGCCATCTCCCGTGGTGTCAGGCAATAGGGACAATCCAGCCACTCATCCCGCAGGCCTGCGCCGCAGCCCTGGCAGCTGATCGTGCGCAGAGCCTTCACGCGCCGCTCGCTCTCCAGGCCGGAGTCCGTCAGGATCATGCGCTCCACCTCCTCCAGGGTGGTGTGCCCTTGGCGTACCAGCTCAAGGCTGTAGCCGAGCAGCGTTCTCATGCCCCGCTCCAGCGCCAGCTTGCGGATCCGGGCGGTGCTGGCCCCCTGGGAGATGGCGGTGGCGATCGCCTCGTTCACCCGCAGCACCTCGTAGGCGCCGATGCGCCCCTTGTATCCCAGGCCATGACAGCTGGGGCAGCTGCGGCCCCCCTGATCGCGGTTGGCACGGAAGAAGGTCACGCTGCGCTCCCGGCTTGCCAGCAGGCCGAAGCGACCGAGATCGGCCTCGCTCGGTTGATAGGCCACGCGGCAGTCCGGGCAGACCCGGCGCACCAGGCGCTGCGACACGATCCCAAGCAGCGAGGCGCTCACCATGAACGGCTCGCTGCCCATCTCCGTGAGGCGGGTGATGGCGCTGGGAGCGTCATTGCAGTGCAGGGTCGTCAGCACCAGGTGGCCGGTCAGGGCCGCTTCGATGGCGGTCTTGGCCGTTTCCTGGTCGCGGGTCTCACCCACCAGCAGCACGTCTGGGTCCTGACGCATGAAGGAGCGCAGGGCCATGGCGAAGTCGTAGCCCTTGTCGCGGTTCACCTGGGTCTGGGTGATGCCCTTGAGCGTGTACTCGATCGGGTCTTCCACCGTGGAGATGTTCACGCCGGGGTTGTTGCGCTCGGCGAGCAGCGAATACAGCGTTGTGCTCTTGCCGGAGCCTGTCGGACCCGTGACCAGCAGCATCCCGAATGGCTGCGATCCCATCTCCCGCACCATGGCCAGGGCGTCCGGGTCCGTGATCAGTCGGTCCAGGCCGAGATGGGTGGCGTTGTTGTCCAGAAGGCGTACGCACACCTTCTCGCCGTGGCGTGTTGGCAGTGTGCTCACCCGCAGGTCGAACTGGCGGCCCTGGTGGTGGTGACGGATGCGGCCGTCCTGGGGCAGGCGCCGCTCGGCGATGTCCAGGTCGGCCATGATCTTCAGCCGGGATGTAAAGGCTGGGATCAGGTGCTGGGGCAGGGTCTCCAGGGGTTCCAGCACGCCGTCCTGGCGGCAGCGGATCAGCAGCCTGTCCTCCTGGGGCTCGATGTGGATGTCGCTGGAACCCCGTTCCAGGGCACGGCTCAGGATCTGGTCCACCAGATCGATCACCGGCGCGCTGCCTGTGCTGGCCACGGCCGCCTCCTGCGGGCTGCTGTCCGTCGGCACCGTCAGCGTCGGGCTGATCGGCCGGTTGCTCCAGGGCATGGCCCGCAGCGTCGGCTGAAGTGGCGCTTGCAGGGACGGCAGGGCCGGTGGTGGCGCCGGAGCCGGTGGTGGCGCTGGCGGAGCAGCCGCTGCATCCGCCGCGTCCAGATTCAGCTGCCGTTGGATGTCCTCCATCAGGGTCAGCCGCAGCCGCAGCCGCAGGCCGGTGGCGCTGCCGAGCGCCAGCAGCTGCTGGCGCTGTTCCGGGCTCCAGTCGGCCGGCACCGCCATCACCAGGCCACCGGCCTCCAGCTGAACCGGCAGACAGCCCAGTTCACGGCAGCGCTCCAGCGGGAAGGCCGGACACCACCCCCAGCGTCCCCTCCCCGCCGCCGCCAGCTCCTGCTCCGTCAGCACCGCTTCGCCGTGCAGCAGCTCGATCTCCAGGCGTCGCTGCTCCGCCGTCGTCGCCGGTGGTACAGCTCGGCTCGGGGTCAGGGTCATCGCTGGGCGGGAGAAGGGTCGCGGACCCGAAGGTGCGGGCTTCCGCCAATTGTGAGGAGGATCCCTGACGGATCAACATGTCCGAAGCAAGTTTCCGGTTCTGACACATGAGCGGCGACGCCACCCCGTTCCCGAACGACACCACCGAGAGCGACGGCCAGGCCGCGGTTGATGGATCGGACGCGCGCACGCGCCAGCTCGATGACGCCATGGCGGCCCTGCGCGCAGACGGTGTGGAGGCCCCGGACCCGGCTGCAGACCAGGCCGCAGGCGGTGCCGAACCGGCCGCCGCCGAAGGGTCGGAGGCCCGGGTGCGCGAGCTCGAGGAGGCGCTGGCCGCCCTGCGCGGCGAGCACGACAGCCTGCGCGGCCAGTACATGCGCATCGCTGCCGACTTCGACAACTTCCGCAAGCGCCAGAGCCGCGACCAGGAGGACCTGCGCCTGCAGATCGCCTGCTCCACTCTCAGCGAGATTCTGCCGGTGGTGGACAACTTCGAGCGGGCGCGTCAGCAGCTCGATCCCCAGGCCGAGGAGGCCCAGACCATTCACCGCAGCTACCAGGGCCTCTACAAGCAGCTGGTGGAGGTGTTCAAGCAGCTCGGCGTCGCGCCGATGCGGGTGGAGGGGGAGCCCTTCGATCCCAACCTGCATGAGGCGGTGCTGCGCGAGGCCAGCGATGAGCATGCCGAAGATGTGGTGATCGCCGAGCTGCAGCGCGGTTATCAGCTTCAGGGCCGGGTGTTGCGTCATGCCCTGGTCAAGGTGTCGATGGGTCCGGGCCCCTCCGGCGGTGCCGCGGTCCAGGCCGATGCGCAGCCCGCCGAGCACGAGGCCTGATCGATGGCCGATTACTACGCCCTGCTGGGGGTTGCCCGCGACGCCGACGCCGACACGCTCAAGCGGGCCTACCGGCGCCTGGCGCGGCAGTATCACCCGGACATCAACAAGGATCCCGGCGCTGAGGACAAGTTCAAGGAGATCGGTCGCGCCTATGAGGTGCTGAGCGATCCCCAGACCCGCGCCCGCTATGACCAGTTCGGCGAGGCCGGCCTCGGCGGCGGCGGTGGCATGCCCGACATGGGCGACATGGGGGGCTTCGCCGATCTGTTCGAAACCTTCTTCAGTGGTTTCGGCGGCGGCGGCATGGGTGGTCCCGGCGGTGCCGGTGCAGCGCGCCGCCGTGGTCCCCGCCAGGGCGACGACCTGCGCTTCGACCTCACCATCAGCTTCAGCGAAGCGGTGTTCGGCCAGGAGAAGGAGATCCAGCTTCGCCATCTGGAAACCTGCAACACCTGCAACGGCTCCGGTGCCAAGAGCGGCAGCGGCCCCACCACCTGTGGCACCTGTGGTGGGGCCGGCCAGGTGCGCCGCGCCACCCGCACCCCCTTCGGCAACTTCACCCAGGTGGCACCCTGCCCCACCTGCGAGGGCACCGGCCAGGTGATCGCCGATCCCTGCAACGCCTGCGGGGGGCAGGGCCTGCAGCAGGTGCGCAAGAAGCTGCGCATCAATATTCCAGCCGGCGTGGACAGCGGCACCCGTCTGCGTGTGGCCAATGAGGGCAATGCCGGCCAGCGCGGTGGCCCCGCCGGCGACCTCTACGTCTTTCTCACGGTGCAGTCGCATCCGACGCTGCGGCGCGATGGCATCAACATCCAGTCGGAGGTGACGATCAACTACCTCCAGGCCATCCTCGGCGACACGATCGAGGTGGAGACCGTGGACGGTCCCGCTCAGCTGGAGATTCCCGCCGGCACCCAGCCTGGCGCCGTACTCACCCTCAGCGGCAAGGGGGTGCCGAAGCTCGGCAATCCGGTGGCCCGGGGCAACCATCTGATCAGCCTCAAGGTGCAGCTGCCCACCCGCCTCCATGGGGAGGAGCGTGGTCTGCTGGAGCAGCTGGCCGGCCACCACAGTGCCCGCGGCCAGAAACATCCCCACAAGAGCGGCCTGTTCGGCGGGCTGTTCGGGTGAGCACCGCCGCCGACAATGCGTCCGCCAACGCTGCGTCCCGCCCCGCCCCGGCGGCGCAGCTGGATCTACGTGGTACCCCCTGCCCGTTGAACTACATCCGCAGCAAGCTGGCCCTGGAGAAGCTCCAGCCCGGCGACTGGTTGCAGGTCGACCTGGATGCCGGTGAACCGGAGCAGATGGTGGCGGCCGGTCTGAGCGGCGCCGGCCATCGGGTGCTGCAGGAGCCCCTTGCTGCCGAGGCCGTGCGTCTGCTGATCCGCCGCGATGGGGATCCGCCGCCAGCGGCTTCGGGCGAAGCGGGCGGCGCTTCCCTTGCCTGAGCTCCGGCCCGCGCCCGCCACGGCTTCAGCCCTGGTGATGGCCCTGGAGGCCAACTTCTGCCGCGTCCAACTCGATCAGCCCGGACCGTCCGGCGAGCAGCAGTTGCTGTGCGTGCGCCGTACCCGCCTCGGCAAGACCGGACAGCAGATCTGTGTCGGCGATCGGGTGGAGGTGGAGGGCATCGACTGGCCGCAGCAGCGGGGCGCCATCGCCGCCCTGGCACCCCGTACCAGCCTGCTGCAGCGCCCTGCGGTGGCCAACTGCACCCGGGTCGTGGTGGCGGTGGCGCTGGATCAGCCCCAGCTGGATCCGTTGCAGCTGACCCGCTTCCTGCTCACCGCCGAGCGCACCGGCGTGGTGGTGGAGCTGGTGCTCACCAAGGCCGATCTGCTCCCGGCTGATGCCGGCCGGGCCTGGCAGCAGCGGTTGCAGGGCTGGGGGTATCAGCCGCTGCTGGTGTCCGCCCAGGGCCGTGCTGGTCTCGAAGTGTTGCGCGAACACCTCTGCCAGCCCGGCATCGCCGTGCTCTGCGGGCCATCCGGGGTGGGCAAGAGCAGTCTGCTCAACGCCCTGCGGCCGGAGCTGCAGGTGCGCGTCAGCGCGGTGTCAGGCCGGTTGCAGCGCGGTCGCCACACCACCCGCCATGTCGAGCTGTTCGCCCTTGCCCCCGGGGCACTCCTGGCCGACAGCCCGGGCTTCAACCGGCCCGACCTTCCCGAGGATCCCGCTGCCCTGGCTGAGCTGTTCCCGGAGATCCGTCAGCGGCTGGCCGCTGCCAGTTGTCGCTACAAGAACTGCCTGCATCAGGGCGATCCCGGTTGCGCCGTCGGCAGCGATTGGGATCGTCATGCCCTCTACCAGACCTGCCTGGAGACCGTGCTGGTCCAGGCGCGCCGGGAGCGCCAGCGGCCCAGTCAGACGGCTGGACTGAAGCAGCGGGGCCATCGCCAGGAGCCGCTGCTGGATCAGCGCCTGCGCCAGCCCTCACGCCGCCGTCGCCGTCAGGACGACAGCGACACCTGAGCGGTCAGCCCAGGCCCGGCAGATTCAGGTTGAGGCCGCCGGTGAGCTCCTCCATCCGCTGCTTCATCGTCGTGGTGGAGGCGTCGTAGGCGTTCTGCAGGGCTTCCAGGGTGGCCGCTTCGGCCGTTGCCGCACCCTCAGCCAGCAGTTCGGGGGCCAGGCGCACCTTCAGCGGTTGCTGGTTGCCGGAGAGCCAGACGCTGGCGCGGCCACAGCTGCTCTGGCCCTCCAGCTCCATTGCCTCCAGCTCCTCCTGCAGGCGGGCGGCATCCTGCTGGATCTGCTGGGCCTTCTTGAAGGCTTCGGTGAGCTGGCCGAAGTTGGGGAGTCCGAAGCCGGCCATGGGGCGCGCAGGTTGGGTCGGGGCAGGCTACGCCGCCAGGGCGATGCTCTCGAACGGGCCGAGCCGTTTCACCTCCGGGTGCAGGGTGAGGCCATGGGCTGCCTCCACCCGCGCCTGTACCACTGCGATCAGCCGATCGATCTCGGCGGCCCTGGCGCCGCCGGTGTTGACGATGAAATTGGCGTGAACCGCTGACACCTGGGCGCCGCCGATGCTCAGGCCCTTCAGGCCGAGGCCTTCGATCAGCTGGCCCGCCTTCTGCGGTTCCGGATTGCGGAACACGCTGCCGCAGCTGGGCTGCTGGTAGGGCTGGGTGCTGGTGCGGCTGTGCAGGTTGGCACTGGTGCGGCGGCTCACCTCAGCCGGGTCCTGGCCGGGCTTCAGGCGGAAGCGGGCGCTCAGCACCACCAGGTGCTCCCGTTGCAGGCGGCTGTGGCGGTAGGCGAAGTCGAGATCGCGGGCCTGCAGCGCGATGCGGCGCTCGGGTTGGCGTGGATCCACCACGGTGATGCTCTCCAGCACCTCGGCGGTGCAGCCGCCCTGGGCGCCGGCATTCATCACCACTGCCCCCCCCACGGTGCCAGGGATGCCCACCGACCACTCCAGGCCCGCCAGGCCGGCCCGTGCGGCCCGGCGGGCCAGGGTGGGGATCGGTTCACCGGCCAGCGCTTCGATCACGCCGCTGTCCCTGTCCAGTTCGGCGCCCTGCAGCCGGCGGTTGCAGAGGGTGAGCCCCCCCAGCCCCGCATCGCTCACCAGCAGGTTGGAGCCTGCTCCGATCACCCGGCTCTCCAGCCCTTCATCCCGGGCCCAGCGCAGCAGGGCGCACAGCCAGTCGGCGCTGTCCGGTTCGGCGAACCACTGGGCGGGGCCGCCCACCTTCCAGGTGGTGAACTCGCCCAGCCCGACGGCCCGGCGCAGACCCAGCGGCGCGGGACTGCCCATCGCCTCAGGCCACCAGCGGCAGGCCGGCGGGATCCTCCCGCTGTTGCAGCCGGCTCCACAGGCCATTCACATCACCGGCTCCCATGGCCAGCACCAGATCCCCGGGGCGGCTGCGGGACGCCACCGCCTCGGCGAGGTCGTCGAGGCTGGTGCTCACGGCCACGGGCAGCGAGGGCCGCAGGTGTCGGATCGCGGCGGCCAGGGCTTCACTGGAGATGCCCGGAATCGCCGCTTCACCGGCGGTGTAGAGGGGGGCGAGAACCACCTCGTCTGCCTGGCTGAGGGCCGCGGCGAACGCCTCCAGGAACTCGGCGGTGCGGCTGTAGCGATGGGGCTGGAACACGGCCAGCAGACGCTGCGGCGGGAACGGCAGCGGACTGCGACCGCTGCTCACCATCAGCCGGGCCATGGCCAGGGTGGCCTCCACCTCGCTGGGGTGATGGGCGTAGTCATCCACCACCAGCCGCCCGTTCCACTCGCCGCGGAAGTCGAACCGGCGGCCCGGGGCCTGCAGCTGCTCCACGGCCAGGCGCAGCTCCGCGAACGACACGCCCTGAAGCCGGCAGACCGCCATCGCTGCGGTGGCGTTGCTGAGGTTGTGCAGCCCGGGCAGCGGCAGCCGGAACTGCCCCACCGCCATGCCCTGTTCGTGGAAGGTGGCCAGGGTGCTGTCGCCACTGAGCTCGTCGGCTGTCGCGGCGAAGTCCACGCCTTCGGGGTTGGTGGTGGACCACCAGTGGCTGGCCTGGAAGTGCTCGCGCAGGATCGGGCAGTCGCGGTTGGCCAGCAGCTGGCCGCAGCCGCTCCCGAAGCGCTGCAGCGTGGCGATCAGGGCATCGAGGTTGGGGTAGTGATCGGTGTGATCGAGCTCGAGATTGGTGATCACCCCCAGGGTCGCCCGGAACTTCACCAGCGAGCCGTCGGATTCATCGGCTTCGGCCACCAGCCACGGACCGCTGCCGTTGCGGCCATTGCTGCCGAAGTCGGGGACGATGCCACCGATCACGGCCGTGGGGTCGTTGTTCGTGGCGTGCAGGAGGCTGGCCACCAGGGTGCTGGTGGTCGTCTTGCCATGGCTGCCGGCCACCGCCACGGACTGCTGACCGGCGATCAGGGAGGCCAGGACATCCGAGCGGTGCAGGATCTCCAGGCCGCTTCGGCGCGCTTCCCTGAGTTCGCCGTTGTCGGCGGGAACCGCCGAACTCACCACCACAAGCGGTGCCTGCGAAGTGCCGCTGCGGATCGCCGCGATCGTGGCGGCGCTCTGCTCGCGGAACACGCGCACCCCGCGGCTGCGCAGGTCCTGCAGCACGGCGTTGTCGCGGGGGTCCGAGCCGCTCACCGCATAGCCCCGATCCGCGAGGATGCCCGCAATGGCTGACATGCCGATCCCGCCGACTCCAATGAAATGGAGGGGTTGACGCAGATCGAGCGGATGGGCCAAGGGCGTTTGCTGAGCCACGGCAGACGCTAAGCCGGCATCCTCCCGTTGTCTTGCCCTTCAGGCTGTCCCTTAGCCCTGATCGGCCGAGCCTGGGTGCCCATGTCTCCAGATGGGGACAACCGTTGACCTCTGTATGATCGGCTGCCAAATCCCCTTTGCCAGCGGGTTTCCCCGCTTGTCGCCATGACTCTGAAGGTTGCGATCAACGGATTCGGCCGCATCGGTCGCAACTTCATGCGTTGCTGGCTGAGCCGTGGTGCCAACACCGGCATCGAGGTGGTGGGCATCAACGGCTCGGGCGACACCACCACCAACGCCCACCTGCTCAAGTACGACTCGATGCTGGGTCCCCTGCGCAATGCAGAGGTGACCACCACCGAGGACACGATCGTCATCAACGGCAAGACGATCAAGACCTTCTACGACCGCAATCCGGCCAACCTGCCCTGGAAGGAGTGGGGCGTCGATCTGGTGATCGAGTCCACCGGCGTCTTCAACGACGACGTGGGTGCCAGCAAGCACTTCGAGTCGGGTGCCAAGAAGGTGATCCTCACCGCTCCCGGCAAGGGCGCCAAGGTGGGCACCTTCGTGGTGGGTGTGAATGCCGACCAGTACCGCCACGAGGACTGGGACATCCTGTCCAACGCCAGCTGCACCACCAACTGCATGGCGCCGATCGTCAAGACGATCGATCAGGCCTTCGGCATCGTCAAGGGCACGATGACCACCACCCACAGCTACACGGGTGACCAGCGCATCCTCGACGCCGCTCACCGTGATCTGCGTCGCGCCCGCGCCGCCGCCGTGAACATCGTGCCCACCAGCACCGGCGCCGCCAAGGCCGTGGCCCTGGTCTACCCCGAGGTGAAGGGCAAGCTGAGCGGCATCGCCCTGCGCGTGCCCACCCCGAACGTGTCGGTGTGCGACATGGTGTTCGAGACCAGCCGCGACACCTCCGCCGAAGAGGTGAACGCCGTGCTGAAGGCCGCCTCCGAGAACGGCATGAAGGGGATCATTAAGTACTGCGATCTGCCCCTGGTCTCGAGCGACCACGCCGGTACCGATGAGAGCACCATTGTCGACGCCGACCTCACCCTGGTGATGGGCGGCAACATGGTCAAGATCGTCTGCTGGTACGACAACGAGTGGGGCTACAGCCAGCGCGTCGTCGACCTGGCCGAGATCGTGGCCAAGAACTGGAAGTGATCGCTGATCCGCTTCTGCCGGTTTCGATCTGAATCCCCATCAGCCGCTCCCTTCGGGGGCGGCTTTTTTGTGAGTGCCGCAGCGCTGGGCTCAGGTGGTGGTGGCGCTCAGTGGAAATGGCAGAAGCCAGCGCTGCTCGCGGCAAGCGGTTGGTCGCTCTCCTGCCAGCGCAGAGCACCTGGATCGGCCTCCACCAGCGTCCCGATGCGGCTGGAGCCAGGCATGGCCTGCAGCAGGGCCTCAGCCCAGGCGGGTTCCAGCGCCAGGATCAGCTCAAAGTCTTCGCCGCCGCTCAGGCACCAGTGCTCCCCTTGCTCCAGCTCGGCTAGCTCCGGATCCAGAGGCAGGGCTGCTCGCTCAAGCACCGCACCGCAGCCACTGGCAACGCCAATGGCTGCCACCGCTGCAGCCAGCCCATCGCTGCTGTCGGTGCCGCCCACGCGCCACGGGTGGTCTGCGAGTTGGCTTCGGGTGAGGGCCGCGACCGCATCCAGCCGCGGTTGCGGCCGCTGGTGGGCTGCGATCGCCCGTTGCTCGAGCCCGTTGCTCAGCTGGCTGCGTTGGCTGGGCTGAAGCTCCTCCAGCAGCAGAGCCAGGCCGAGCCGGCTCAGCCCATGGGGGCCGCTGCACACCAGCCAGTCGCCCGGACGGCCATCGCTGCGCCGGATCGGCCCTCCTCCTGGTCCCAGATGCCCGAGGGCTGTGATTGAGAGCAGGCGTTGGCTGCCGCTGCTGCAGTCGCCCCCCAGGAGCACCCCGCCGTACTGCTGCAGGGCTTCCTGCAAGCCCTGATACACCCCTTCCACCCATGGCCAGGGCGTGTGGCCTGGGGCCACCAGGGCCACGGTGATCCCCGCCACAGAGGTGCACCCCATCGCGGCCAGATCCGAGAGGTTGGCGGCTGCGGCTCGCCAGCCCAGAGCTCTGGCCGGGATCGTGGCGTCGCTGAAGTGCACCCCCTCCACCAGCACATCGGTGTTCACCACCAACTGCCGGCCGCTGGTTTCGCTGAGCAGCGCCGCATCGTCAGCGAACTGGCCGGGTGGGGCAAAGGCGGCCAGGCGCCTCAGCAGCTCCCACTCCCCCAGATCACTGAGCAGCACGGCACTCAGGCGTGGGGCTTGAGGTTGTCGGCCCCCTCGATCACCCGCGCCTTGACGATGCCGTCGCTGATGCCGAGTTCCTCGAGCACATCGAAGCCGTCCACCACATAGCCGAAGGCGCTGTAGCGGCCATCCACCAGGTTGAGGCCGGCAGGGGTGAGCTCCGCCTCATAAAGGAAGAAGAAGAACTGCGACGATCCATCGTCGAGCGCCTCATCGGAATGGGCCCAGCCCATGGTGCCGAGGGTGGCGAAGGGCAGCACCGGCTGGGCGGTGAACTGGCCGAGGTCCTCAAAGGTGGCGTTGTAGAAGGGTGCGGCCTCGCCCGGCACCTTGATCTCCAGGGGAACCTTGCGCTCGGTCTTGGTCTTGGGGTCGATGTAGCCGGTCTCCGGACCCTTGGGATCGCCGGTCTGCAGAACGTAGAAGTCCTCGGCGCGGGTGAAGGGGAGGCCGTCGTAGAAGCCCTTCTGCACCAGATCGACGAAGGATCCGGCCGTCAGTGGCGCGTTGTAGCCGTCCACCACGGCGGTGAGCGTGCCCTGCGTGGTTTCGATCTCCACGGTGGCCCGTCCCAGCAGGCGGGGCAGATCGGCGAATTCAGCCGGGATCGTGAAGGGGAAGTCGCCCACCAGCAATCCCTCCAGCTGGCCGATGCTGCTTAGGGCCGCCCGCCGTGCGTTCAGGAAGCCGTCGCGATCACTCACCTCGGTGGCGGCGCTCACGGCCTCAAGCTCGCTGTCCAGTGCATCGAGCAGGCCGTTGCCCTGGGCCTGGTCGTTGGCGGGCAGGCTGTTGAGGATGGCCTGACGGCGGCTGCTCAGCAATGTCTGGCTGCGGCGGGCCGTTGCCGTGAGCGCGCTCCAGCGCTTGGCGCGCAGGTCGTCGCTGGTGCTCTCCAGGCGGTGCTGCAGCTCCTGCAGGTCGGGCTGATCGATCGGCAGGGCATTGCGCAGGATCGCCGTGGGGTCCTTCACGGCATTGCCCGGTGGCAGTGCGGCCAGCACGCGGGCCGGAGTCCCCAGCAGGCCGATCACCAACGCGACCGCCAGCAGAAGCCCCGCCAGTGGCCGACACGGGCGGGTGCGGGGGTGGCGGTCGGCGAAGCGGGCCGGATCCATGCGGCAGCCTTGTCTCTGCCGGGACTCTGGCACAGCCGTACAATCCGGCCTGAACCGTTCTGCCGGAATGATCTCGAGCAACGACTTTCGTACCGGCACAACGATCGAGCTCGATGGCCAGGTCTGGCGCGTGGTCGAGTTCCTGCATGTGAAGCCGGGCAAGGGTTCCGCCTTCGTGCGCACCAAGCTCAAGGCCGTCCAGAGCGGCAACGTCGTTGAGAAGACCTTCCGGGCCGGCGAGACCGTGCCCCAGGCCCAGCTGGAGAAGGCCGTGCTCCAGCACACCTACATGGAGGGCGACGACTACGTTTTCATGGACATGGCCTCCTACGAGGAAACCCGCCTGACCGCCAAGCAGATCGGCGACCAGCGCAAGTACCTCAAGGAGGGGATGGAGGTGAACGTCGTCTACTGGAACGGCAAGCCCCTGGAGGTGGAGCTGCCCAATTCCGTGGTGCTGGAGATCACCCAAACTGACCCCGGCGTGAAGGGCGATACCGCCACCGGTGGCACCAAGCCGGCAATCGTTGAGACCGGCGCCCAGGTGATGGTGCCCCTGTTCCTGTCGATCGGCGAGAAGATCAAGATCGACACTCGCACCGACAGCTACCTCGGCCGGGAGAACTGATCGCCATGCAACTCGACCATCAACAACTGCGCGAGCTGATCAGCCTGCTCGGCGACAGCGATATCCAGGAACTCAAGCTCGAAGGCGACGATTTCCGCCTTGAGCTGCGGCGCAACCTGCCTGCAGCCCAGGCCCAGGTGGTGATGCAGGCCGCGCCGGCCCTTGCCGCGCCTGCCCCCGCCGCCCCCCTGCCCGCCACGCCCTCGGTCGCCCCTCCTGCGGCTCCCGCCGTCCGCGGCGATCTGGTGGAGATCACGGCACCCATGGTGGCGACCTTCTACCGCTCCCCCGCACCTGGGGATCCGGCCTTCGTGGACCTCGGCACCCGTATCAGCGTCGGCCAGACCGTCTGCATCCTCGAGGCGATGAAGCTGATGAACGAGCTCGAGTCCGAGGTGAGCGGCGAGGTCGTCGAGATCCTGGTGGAGAACGGCACTCCGGTCGAGTTCGGTCAGGTGCTGATGCGCGTCAAGCCGGGCTGAGCTCAGCCCAGCTCCAGGGCCGCCTCCAGGGCAGCCTGCATGCTGTCAGCCCGGGCGATCCCCCGGCCGGCGATCTCGAAGCCGGTGCCGTGATCCGGTGAGGTGCGCAGGAACGGCAGCCCCAGGCTCGTGTTCACCGCCTGATCGAAGGCCAGCAGCTTCACCGGGATCAGCCCCTGGTCGTGATACAGCGCCAGATAGCCATCGCCGGCCTGGCTGTCAGCCGCACCCACCCAGGCCCGGCCCGCGTCCAGCCAGCAGGTGTCCGGTGGCAGCGGTCCGATCAGCTCCACCTCCGGGTTGCGCTGCCGCCAGGCGTCGAGAGTCGGAATCAGCCACTCCTGCTCCTCGCGGCCCAGCTTGCCGGCTTCGCCGGCGTGGGGATTGAGTCCTGCCACCACCAGGCGCGGTCGCTGGCGGAAGCGGCGGCAGAACTGCAGCAGCACCTCCAGTTTGTCGTTCAGCCGATCGGGTGTGAGGGCCGCCGGCACCGCCGCCAGCGGAATGTGGGTGGTGGCCAGCAGGGTGTTCAGCCGCCAGCCACCGTGCGGCGAGCGGGCCGTGAACAGCATCGAGGCCTCCGTCACCCCGGCCAGCTCCGCCAGCCGCTCGGTCTGGCCGGGGTAGCGGTGGCCGGCGGCGTGCCAGGCGTGCTTGGCGATTGGTGCGGTCACCAGGGCCCGGCAGCGGCCGCTCTGCACCGCAGCCACCGCCTGCGTCAGCCAATGGAAGCTGGCATCCCCGCTGGCGGCGCCGGCCTCACCTGGGCTGATCGGTTGCTCCAGGGGCAGATCCAGCAGGTCCAGGGCATCCGGATCGGCCAGGGGGGCGCTGCAGTGCCGCCGCAGGGCGGCATGGCTTTGCTCCAGCCAGCGGCGACAGCCCACCAGCAGCGGTGACGGCTGTTGCGGCGGCCAGTGGGCCAGGGCCTTGAGCACCACCTCGCCGCCGATGCCGGCTGGATCGCCCAGGGCGATGGCCAGCCGGGCACCTCTAGGGTTGGGGTCGCTGGCCGGGTTGGGCATGCTGCGCTGGTTGCTGCTGGCGGGACTCAGCCTCGGGCTTGTGGCCGGGGTACGCAACGGTTGGGTGGAACTGCGCTGGGATCGCCTGCTCCGCGATGTCGGTGTACCCAACCTGCAGGATTCGGACCGGCCCGCCAGCGGGCGGAACGGTGGCTAGTCCGCTTCATTTCATCACGGCGTGTTCTGCAGCTCTGCGCCTGTTGTCTGCCCCAGTTCCTCCGCCAGGGACGCCCTGAAGCCCTCGCGGTAGCTGGCGTAGCGCAGGCGGTAGCCGAGCTCTTCGCACAGCAGCCTGTTGCTCACGCGCCGGTTGTCGGCCCAGAAGCTGAGGGCCATCGGACTCATGCTGCCGGCCACCGCCTCGAAGCGTTGCAGCGGCGGCAGTTTGCAGCCCAGCAGATGGGCGGCGTAGCCGAGGGTCTCGCTGGAGGGGCAGGGAGCGTCGTCGCTCACGTTGAGCACGGCTGGCCGCGTTGTCGGCGGCAGGGTCAGGCTGTGGATCAGGGCGCCGACGATGTCGTCGACATGGATGCGGCAGAAGGCCTGGCCGCGCTTGTGCACCAGGCGGGCGCTGCCCTGCCGCAGCTGCTCGAACGGGCAGCGCCCGGGGCCGTAGATCGCCGGCAGGCGGAAGCTCATCACCGGCAGGCCGCTATTCAGCCAGCGCTGCTCACAGCGCAGGCGCGCCTGGCTGCGGGCCAGGGTCGGTGCCGTCGGGCTGCGCTCATCCACCCAGGCTCCGCCGCTGTCGCCGTAGACGCCGGTGGTGGACAGATAGCCGAGCCAGTCCAGCGGCTGCTGCCGCAGGGCGGGCAGCAGCTGATCGAGGGCGGCGTCGCTGCCCACGCCGGAGCTCGGCAGCGTCACCAGCACGTGGCTGAGGTCCTCCGGCAGCACCGCGAGGGAGTGGCCGTTGGCCGGATCAAAGCGAAGCCACGTCAGGCCGCCGTCATCGGCCTGGTTCGCCGCGATCGTGCTGCGGCGGGTCAGCCACACCCTGGCGCCCCGGGCCGCCATGGCGGCGGCGAAGCGCTGCCCCGTGTAACCACCGCCGATCACCAGCACGCGCGGGGCCGGGTTGACAGCCCAGGAGGTCATGAGTACACCTGTATTACTCCGCAGTCGATTCCGTGACCGCGTCCTGTTTCTCTACTCCCCTGGCCGCGCACAGGCTCCAGCGACGTCTGCCGCGGCGCCAGGGGCCTGGTGTCGCCCTCGCCGATCTGCTCGCTGCGACACGCCTGCGGGTCGGGCGGCTGGCTCCCTGTCGGCGGGGAGTGGTTGCTGTGATGGTCCTGCTGATCGCGGCGATCCTGCTGGCTCCTGAGCAGCCCCTCGCCCAGGCCGACATCTGTGAGCGTCACAACGGCGCTGCGGCCTGCCGCGTCTGGTGAGGGCCGTTCAGGCGGGTCGCCAGACCGGCCCCACCAGGGCGGCTGCCACGGCCGCTGCCCTGGTGGGAGCGGGGTTGTCCGCCCTGGTGGGTGCGTCAGGATTGGCCCACTGCAACAGGCGCATCGCCAGGCGCAGGTCGCCGTCCATCCAGGCCCGGATGGCCATCGCCCGGCGCGGGTCGTAGAAGCGCTGCCGGCGATACCACTCGAAGGCGTCCGCATCGCTTTTATGGCCGTTGCAGGCCAGGCAGGCCGGCACGCAGTTTTCGGTCACGCTCAGGCCGCCACGGCTCTGGGGTAGCAGATGATCAATCGACTCTGAAGGTTTCCCGCAATAAATACAGGTTTTGTGGGTAAAAGAGTGGAGGGATTGCCTCCAGCGCCGAGCGCGAAGTTTGGGGCACAGATCTTCAAGGAATACCGCATCCCTGGCGTGCATCCGATCGGCTCGGTTGTGGAGAGTCTGCCCGTAGTGCCTGGATTGTCAATGTGTCGAAGGCTGCAGTTTGCCGGTCCGATTGTGGCTGTTGCCTTCGGCTGGAGCTGGGTTAGATTGGATATCGTGCGTGAGGCCGGCGCGTCGCCGCGTTCCACTGCTGCCGTCTGCTGTCAGTCGCTGTCTGATTCGCCTTGGCCCTGCCGGCGGCATCGAGGTGGTGCTGCCGTTCGATGCGGTCACCCAGTCCCAGTTGCGCGCTGTGCGGCCGCGTGGGGTCTGGCTGGCCCGCCGCGGTTGCTGGCAGTTTCCCCTGGAGGCTGCCGCAGTGCTGCAGCGCGATTTCGGGTCCCGCTTTCGCTTCGAGCCCGAACTGCAGCAGTGGCTCACCTGGCTGGAGCAGCCGCTGCCGCCGCTGCCACCCCACCGCCAGCTGGTGCTGGCCGCCGGGCTTGATCAGCCCCTAGCCGATGGCCGCACCCTGTTCGCGCATCAGCGTGCGGCGGTGCGCTGGCTGTTGGCTCGCCGCGGCGCCGTTCTGGCGGATGCCATGGGTCTGGGCAAGACGCTCACCGCCCTGGTGGCAGCCCGGGCGTTGGCGCGGAGCGCCGATTGCCGCATCGTCGTGATTGCGCCGGCTGGGTTACATGCCCATTGGCTGCAGGAGGCTGCAGCCCTGGAGCTGCAGATCCAGCTGCTCAGCTGGGCGCGTCTGCCCTCGGAGCTGCCGCCCGCAGGCACGGTGCTGATCGCCGATGAGGCCCACTACGCCCAGAACCTGGGAACCTCCCGCAGCCAGGCGTTTCTGCGGCTGGCCCGCCATCCGCGCCTGCGGGCCGCCTGGCTGCTCAGTGGCACGCCGATGAAGAACGGCCGCCCGGCGCAGCTGTTTCCCCTGCTGGCGGCGATCGGTCATCCCCTGGCCCGGGATCAGCGCACCTTCGAGGAGCGCTATTGCCAGGGTCACTGGAGCGAGAGTGGCGGGGTGCGCCGCTGGCAGGCGGCCGGCGCCACCAACCTGCCCGAACTGCAGGCGTTGCTCCGCCCGCTGCTGCTGCATCGCCGCAAGGCCGACTGCCTGGATCTGCCCCCCAAGCATCGCCATCTCGTGCCGCTGGAACTCTCGCCGACGCAGGGTCGCGGCTTTCAGCACCGGCTGCAGCTCGTCGTGGACGACTACCGCCGCCGTGCCGCTGCCGGGCAGGTGCGGCGTGATGCGGAAGCGCTGGCGGTGCTCACCGCCCTGCGCCAGATCGCGGCGGAGTACAAGCTGCCGGCTGCCGCCACCCTGATCGCTTGCCTGCTCAACCGCGGCGAGCCGGTGGTTGTGTTCAGCAGCTTTGTGGCTGCCGCCGAGCTGCTGCAGAGCCGTCTGGGTGGCGCGCTGCTCACGGGCCGGCTGCGGCCGCCCCAACGGCAGGCCCTGGTGGATGCCTTTCAGGCCGGCGAGCACTCCCTGCTGATCTGCACCTATGGCGCCGGTGGCCTGGGCTTCAACCTGCAGCGTGCCCGTCACGTGGTGTTGCTGGAACGCCCCTGGACCCCCGGGGATGCCGAGCAGGCGGAGGACCGCTGCCATCGCATCGGCATGACGGCGCCGTTGCACTGTCACTGGCTGCAGCTGGGTGTGGCCGATCAGCTGGTGGATGCCCTGATCGCCAGCAAGGCCGAGCGGATCGATCTGGTGTTGAACCGTCGCACTACCGCCCTGGAGCGGCAGGGGTTGCCGCGGCTGGTGCGCCGGTTGCTGGCGGAGTGGTGACGGCCCTGCCCCTGCTGCGCTGCCAGGCCAGGCAGCTCTGCTGCCGCAGGCGGATCTCGTCCACCAGGGCCGGATCGGGGGCCGGCCGCTGTGGCAGCGCCGCCAGCAGCCGGGCTGCCGCCACGCTGTCGCGGCAGGCTTCCTCGTTACGCCCGGCCAGGCTGAGCAGCAGGGCCCGTTCGTTGCGCGGTTGCGGTTGGCGCGGGTGCGCGGCCACCACCGCGTCGCAGCGCTGAATCGCTTGCGGCAACTGATCGATCACCACATCCTTCAGACAGGCATCGCGGCGAGGCCCGGACGCTTCCGGCGTGGGAGGTGCTTCGGGCGCACAGGCGCTGAGCAGCAGGCCCAGTCCGAGGCTGAGCAGCAGCCGGTTCCGGCCGGCTGGGGGTGATGGGCGCTGCGGCACGGTCAGTAGTTGCCGGGGCGGCTCGGTGGCGGCATGGCGCCACGCGCCTCCGCAGCGGCAGCGGCCTCCTTGTCGCGGTTGGCAGCCTTCTCATAGAGGCTGCCGAGATATTTGCCGCAGTCGGGAAAGCTGCCGGGGTTCTCAACCACAGCCTCGGTGATCATCACCGCGGCATGTTCCGGCGACGTCTTGAACATGCTCGCGCTCTGGCGCTTGATCAGGGCATAGGCCGCCTGCCAGCTCACCTCATGGCTGTTGCCAGCGGTGCGCATGAAGCAGTACACCTGAGCCCCCTTGGCGCCGGGGGTGCCGGCGATCAGCGTCGACTGGGCCCGCGCCCCGGTGGCATGGGGATCGAGTGTGCTCCAGGCCAGCCACAGCAGTGGCAGACCCGCCGTCAGCCGGGCAACGAGCAGGAGAGGGGATCGGCGGCGGGACATTGGCTCGGAAAGGTTGCCGGTTCGCGGCGGCGGCCCCACCGTATCGAGCCCGGCCGCGCCTATCCAGGGGGTGCGGCCTGCTGGCCGAGCACCAGGCGCACGATGATCGGCAGCACCAGAAGCACGGTGATCAGGCGCACCGCGTGCAGGCTCGCCACCGCAGCTCCCACGCCGAATTCCGTACCCACCAGGCTCATGCCGCTGATTCCTCCGGGTGCGGCCCCGAGCAGGGCCACCACCGGATCCACCCCCAGCAGCCGGCTGCAGCCGAGCCCCACCACCAGCCCGGTGAGCACGAGGCTGACCGTGATCACGACCGCCGGGCGCCACAGCTGGCGCAGGTCGCTCAGGGCGGCGGCCGTGAGGCTGGTGCCGATCACGGTGCCGATGGCGATCTCCAGCAGGGTGCGGGTGCCGCCGGGCCACTGGGCCGGCTCCAGCCGCCCGCTCATGCTCACCAACCCGGCCCCGAGCAGGGCGCCGGCCAGGGCAGCCGCCGGGATGCCGGTGCGCAGGGCCAGCAGCCCGCCGCCCAGTCCCGCCAGCACGTAGGCGACCAGGTTGAGCACGGGTGCCATGACGGCCGGCATTGGTTCTGTCTCAGTCTGCTGGCCGTGCTGTCGCCATGGGCTTGAGAAGCGGCGAGCGCTGTGGTCTGATCGGTCTCTGTTGCATTCAGGCCATGACCGGCGAATCGGTGTCCTTCCGCATCACCCGCACCACCGAGGACCTCGCCCAGACCGTCGCGGCCCTGTCGCAGCGACTGGTCAGGCTTGAGCAGCGGCTGGAGGCCATCGCCCTGCAGCTCGATCGCCTGGCCCAGCCTGCGGAGCCCGATGCGGATGAGCTGCGGCGCCTGGATCAGGTGGCCGTTCTGCTGGCCGATTGCCGCAACCTGCTGGACGACACCGACCAGTCATCCGTTCAGGACATGGCGTCGGCAGATGCTGATTCGGAGCAGGTCCAGGCGGCGTGAGCCCGGGGGACGGCGCCATAATCGGAAGAAAGCGATCCATGGCCTACTCCAACAGCCATCGCCCCGCTCCTCTCAGCGCTTCGAGCACCTCGCCTGTCACGGCATCAGGGTGCTCGCGTCCCCAGCGTGAGCTTCTGGCCTGCGGGCGAGCCCGCGTTTCCTGTGAGAGCGGCCATCAGCTCGAAAAGCTCGAGTTCGCATTGGCCGTTGCGATCACCCGCGGCGATTCTCAGCGCGTTGATCAGCTTCGCCAGCAGATCGCTGATCTCGGTGGCAATCGCGAAGAGCCGGGAACCTGATCACGGGTCGGTCAACCGCCATCCTGTTGCCCATGGCTGCGTTCGGATTCTGTCACAACAGAATCCGCCTCGTCGTTAGCGTCTACGATTGCGATGTTGGTTGCCGTTGGATCTGCGGTAAACCAGCCAAGCGTTAACCGTCCGCGTCCAGCACATGCAACCGATCGGTCAGACAATGGTCGGTGGTCACCGTTCTCAGCCGACCCGATCCGAGGCGATGCGTCTCAGGCCGCCGCATGCCGATGCAGCGGGTCCGGAGCCCCAGCGCTCCGAGCTGCAGCGTCAGGCTGAAGGCCACGCCAGGGCGGCCGAAGCTGCCGCCCTCACCGGCGACATCGAAACCGCAGCTCGCGAGATCCTGAGGGGGCTCGATTGTGAGCGCCGCGCCGGCAGCGTCGGTCCGCAGGTGCTGCAGCTGATCAAACCCCGCGCCTGACGCTCTGTCTGCGCCGCGCATCACCCCGATTCAGAGGCGCGCGATCGCGGCCTTGGCGTCCTTGATGTCCTGCTTGCGGCGTTCCTCCTGGCGTTTGTCGTGCAGCTTGCGGCCCTTGCCAAGACCGATCGTTGCTTTGATCCAGGAGCCTTTCAGATGCAGGTTCAGCGGGATCAGGGTCAGCCCTTTCTGATCGAGCGCCACGCGCAGTTTGTCGATCTCACGGCGATGCGCGAGCAGACGGCGGACCCTCAGCGGATCGTGGTTGAAATAGGCGCCGGCATGGCTGTGGGGCGAGATGTGCACGTTGTGCAGCTGCAGCTGGCCATTGCGGATCAGGCAGAAGCCATCGCGCAGGTTCACCTGGCCTGCCCGGATTGATTTCACCTCGGTGCCGAGCAGTTCGATGCCGCACTCCACGGTTTCAAGGATTTCGTATTGATGGCGTGCGAAGCGGTTGTCCGCCAGCAGCTTGTTGGCGGCATCCCGCAGGGCCTTGGCGCTCTTCTTGCCTCCGCCCTTCGCCATTGCTGCTCCCTGCCCCCAGGATCGATTCAATCCCCCGACCCTAGGGAGTTCCCGGTCGCCCGCCGCCCCCGGTACCCTCGGGCGATGGCGATCGTCTCCTCCGGATCCGGCAACACGGGCCATCCCCGTGGCACGGGAACGGGCCGCGGCAAGCCGCCAGGTCGCCCGCCGGGCGCGCCCCGGCTGGTGGATGCCCTCGCCAGCCCCGAGCACGATGCTGCCGGGATCGGTCCGGACGCCGGCTCAGAGGCGATCGTTCCGCCTGGCCGCGAGGATTCGCTGCGGCCGCGTCGGTTGGCCGACTACATCGGCCAGAGCGAGCTCAAGCAGGTGCTCGGCATCGCCGTGGAGGCGACCCGCGCCCGTGAGGAGGCCCTCGACCATGTGCTGCTCTACGGCCCGCCGGGCCTGGGCAAGACCACCATGGCCCTGGTGCTGGCGGAGGAGCTGGGGGTGCGCTGCCGCATCACCAGCGCCCCGGCCCTGGAGCGCCCGCGCGACATCGTCGGTCTGCTGGTGAACCTGCAGCCGCGAGAGTTGCTGTTCATCGATGAGATCCATCGGCTGAACCGGGTGGCCGAGGAGATCCTCTACCCGGCGATGGAGGACTTCCGCCTCGATCTCACCGTGGGCAAGGGCACCACCGCCCGCACCCGCAGCCTGCCGGTGGCGCCCTTCACGCTGGTGGGCGCCACCACCCGTGCCGGCGCGCTCAGTTCACCGCTGCGGGATCGCTTCGGCCTGATCCAGCGGCTTGAGTTCTACGGGCTGGAGGATCTGCAGGCGATCGTGCAGCGGGCGGCGGGCCTGTTGCAGATCGATCTGGAGCCGGCGGCGGCCCTGGAGGTGGCGCGTCGCTGCCGCGGCACACCACGGATCGCCAACCGCCTGCTGCGGCGTGTGCGCGATGTGGCGGTGGTCGGCGGCCATGGCTGCATCAGCTCCGGCCTGGTGCATGAGGCCCTGAGCCTGCATCGCGTCGACCAGCGCGGCCTTGACGCCAGCGATCGCCGCCTGTTGCAGCTGCTTCAGGATGGCTATGGCGGTGGCCCGGTCGGTCTCGACACCCTGGCGGCCGGCCTGGGGGAGGATCCCGCCACGCTGGAGGCGGTTGTCGAGCCGTTCCTGCTGCAGCAGGGCCTGCTGCAGCGCACCCCCCGCGGACGTGTGATCACGCCGGCGGGACTGGCGCATCTGCAGGGGCAGGTGGTGGCATGAGCATCCGATCCCTGCTCGCTGCGCTGCTCGGCCCGTTGCTGGCGCTGGTGCTGGCGGCGGTGCCCACGCCTGCGGCCCTCGCCAGCCCGGCGGGTACCACCGGCGCTGCAGCGGCGGAGCCGCTGCCCCAGCTGTTCGAGCGCGCCCTCAGCGCCAGCCGCGCCGGTGATTTCGCCGCAGCGCTGCCGCTGTGGAACCGGGTGCTGGAGCTGGCGCCTGAGGATGCCGCCGCCTGGAGCAACCGCGGCAACGTGCAGCTGGCCCTCGGCTCCGCCGAGGCGGCGATCGCCGATCAGACCCGGGCGATGCAGCTCGATCCGCTCAGTGCCGATCCGCACCTCAATCGCGGTACTGCCGAGGAGGCGCTGGGGCGCTGGGATGCCGCCGAAGCCGACTACCGCTGGATCCTGGAGCGCGATGCCGCCGCCGGTGAACCGGCCGATGCCTCGGCCCTCTACAACCTCGGCAACGTGCAGGGCTCCCGCGGCGACTGGTCCGCCGCCCGCGCCAGCTTCCAGGAGGCTGCCGATGCCCGCCCCGGCTTCGCCATGGCTCGCTCCAGTGCCGCCCTGGCCGCCTTTCAGCTGGGCCAGCTGGAGGCAGCCGAGCGGGAGCTGCGCTCCCTGATCCGCCGCTATCCCCTGTTCGCCGATGCCCGAGCCGGCCTGACGGCCCTGCTCTGGCGGCGTGGCGCCTCCGGCGAAGCCGAGAGCCACTGGGCCGCTGCCAGCGGTCTGGATCCCCGCTACCGCCAGCCAGAATGGCTGCTGCAGATCCGGCGCTGGCCCCCTGAGCCGGTGGCCGCCCTCGAGGGCTTCCTGGCCCTGGCTGTGCGATGAGCCGCCATTCCATGACCAGCCCTGAGCCCGTGCCGGGCAGCCCAGTGCTCGCGGCACCCGCGCGGTTGCGGGCGGCTTTGCAGGAGGCCCTGCCCGGGCTGATCGACCTGCGCCGTCACCTGCATGCGCACCCGGAGCTGAGCGGCCACGAACAGCGCACGGCGGCCCTGGTGGCCGGTGAGCTGCGCGGCCTGGGCTGGCGCGTGCGCGAGGCGGTGGGCCGCACCGGTGTGCTGGCGGAGCTGGGGCCCGACCATGCGGCCGATGGTGCTGCCACGCCGCTGGTGGCCCTGCGGGTGGACATGGATGCCCTGCCGGTGGAGGAGCGCAGCGGTCTGCCGTTTGCGTCCCTCCATCAGGGCGTGATGCACGCCTGCGGCCACGACATCCACACCACGGTTGGTCTGGGGGTGGCGCGGCTGCTGGCGCCGTTGGCGGAGCGGCTGCCGGGGCGGGTGCGCCTGCTGTTTCAGCCGGCGGAGGAAACCGCCCAGGGGGCGGCCTGGATGCTGGCCGATGGGGCGATGGATGGCGTGGATGCCCTGTTCGGCGTGCACGTGTTCCCGAGCCTGCCGGTGGGCACGATCGGTGTGCGCAGCGGCAGCCTCACGGCTGCGGCCGGTGAGCTGGAGGTGGAGGTGCTGGGGGAGGGCGGCCATGGGGCGCGGCCGCATCAGAGCACCGATGCGATCTGGATTGCGGCGCGGGTGGTGAGCGGGCTGCAGGAGGCGATCAGCCGCCGCCTCGATGCTCTGCACCCGGTGGTGGTGAGCTTCGGGCGGATCGAGGGGGGGCAGGCGTTCAATGTGATCGCCGACCATGTGCGCCTGCTCGGCACCGTGCGCTGCCTGGACCTGGAGCTGCACGCCCAGCTGCCCGGCTGGATCGAGGACACGGTGCAGGCCCTGTGCGTGGGCCACGGCGGTGAGGCGCGGGTGCGCTACCGCTGCATCTCGCCGCCGGTGCACAACGATCCCGCGCTCACGGAGCTGGTGGCGGATGTGGCCACCCGGCTGCTGGGCCGCGAGCGGGTGCGCTGGCTGGAGCAGCCCTCGCTCGGCGCCGAGGATTTCGCCGAGCTGCAGCGCGACACGCCCGCCACGATGTTCCGGCTGGGGGTGGCGGGGCCCGGGGGCTGCCCTCCCTTGCACAACTGCGCCTTCAACCCCGATGAGGGCTGCCTGGCGGTGGGCGTCGAGGTGCTGGCCACCAGCCTGCTGCGCTGGTTGGAGCAGAGGGCCTGATGCGCCGCCGCGATCTGCCGGCCCTGGCCTCGCCGCTGCTGGTGCTGCTCGGCCTGCAGGGGGTGCTGTTGCGTCAGGGTTCCGATCGCCTCCAGGCGCTGCCGGCCCTGCTGATCGGGGTGGCCCTGCTGCTGCAGAGCGCCTGGAGCTGGCGCCGCCGCCGCCGCGCCCTGCTGCTGGCGCTGCGCGAGCGGGATCCACAGGCCTGAACCATGCCGCAGCACACTGGCTGGATGGATCTCGAAGCCCTGCGCGAGGCGATCGCCTCCGACAACCCTGGCCGTGCCCGGCCGGCCCTGGCCAGCCTGGTGGATGTGCCGGCCGAACAGGCGGAGCCGCTGCTGCTGCTCGGCCTGCGCCAGAACGACATGCTTCTGCGCCAGCTGAGCTGCTCCGGTCTGGGTCATAAGCCCACGGCTGCGGGCTGGGAGCCGCTGGTGCAGGCCCTTCAGCAGGATCCGGAGGTGGCGGTGCGCGCCGAAGCCGCCAATGCCCTGGTCAGCCACAGCCTGGAGCGGGCCTGGCCGCTGCTGCTGGAGGCCTTCGTGCGCGATGAGCAGTGGTTGCTGCGCTGCAGTGTGCTCTCCGCCGTGGCTGAACATCCGGCCATGGCGGCTGCCGACCTGCTGCAGCTGGCCCGCCTGGCCCTGGCCGATGGCGATGGCACGGTGCGGGTGGGAGGCAGCGAGGTGCTGGGACGGCTGGTGCGCGAGGGTGCGGCCGATCCCGAGGTTGCGGCCCAGGCGCGAGCTCTGCTGGCGTCGCTCCAGCACGATCCCGATCACCGGGTGGTGGCCGCTGCCCTCAACGGCCTGCAGGGCTAGGCTGGGAGCTGTCACTAGGGGTGCCCCGCCACCGGCTCCATCAGCCGTTGCGCGCCGGGCTGAGATCACACCCTCCGCACCTGATCCGGGTCATGCCGGCGCAGGGAAGTGAGCCAGTCCCACCAGGGCCTGAACGCGATCTCGCCAACCGGACCCCCTGCGCGGCCCGCCGCCGCCGGTTTCATCCGTATCCGTTCTTCGCCCCAACCCATCATGCGCAGCGCCTGGATCGAGACGCGCAAAGGTCAGGCCAATGTGAGCCAGATGCACTACGCCCGCCAGGGCGTGGTCACCGAAGAGATGGCCCATGTGGCGAAGCGGGAGAACCTGCCCGAATCGCTGGTGATGGAGGAGGTGGCGCGCGGCCGGATGGTGATCCCCGCCAACATCAACCACGCCAACCTGGAGCCGATGGCGATCGGCATCGCCAGCAAGTGCAAGGTGAATGCCAACATCGGCGCTTCGCCCAATGCCAGCGATGTGAATGAGGAGCTGAAGAAGCTCGAGCTGGCGGTGAAGTATGGCGCCGATACGGTGATGGATCTCTCCACCGGCGGCGTCAACCTCGATGAGGTGCGCACGGCGATCATCAACGCCTCGCCGGTGCCGATCGGCACGGTGCCGGTGTATCAGGCGCTCGAGAGCGTGCACGGCTCGATCGAGAAGCTCAGCGAAGACGACTTCCTGCACATCATCGAGAAGCACTGCCAGCAGGGCGTCGATTACCAGACGATCCACGCCGGCCTGCTGATTGAGCACCTGCCCAAGGTGAAGGGCCGCCTCACCGGCATCGTGAGCCGCGGCGGCGGCATCCTGGCCCAGTGGATGCTCTATCACCACAAGCAGAATCCGCTCTACACCCGTTTCGACGACATCTGCGAGATCTTCAAGCGCTACGACTGCACCTTCTCCCTGGGCGATTCGCTGCGGCCCGGTTGCCTGCACGACGCCTCCGATGAGGCGCAGCTGGCCGAACTGAAGACCCTCGGTGAACTCACCCGCCGCGCCTGGAAGCACGACGTGCAGGTGATGGTGGAGGGTCCGGGCCATGTGCCGATGGACCAGATCGAGTTCAACGTGCGCAAGCAGATGGAGGAGTGCAGCGAGGCGCCCTTCTATGTGCTTGGTCCGCTCGTCACCGACATCGCCCCCGGCTACGACCACATCACCAGCGCCATCGGCGCGGCGATGGCCGGTTGGTACGGCACGGCGATGCTCTGCTACGTGACCCCCAAGGAGCACCTGGGCCTGCCCAACCCCGAAGATGTGCGCAACGGCCTGATCGCCTACAAGATCGCCGCCCATGCCTCCGATATCGCTCGCCACCGCCCCGGCGCCCGCGACCGCGACGACGAATTGAGCCGCGCCCGCTACGCCTTCGACTGGAATAAGCAGTTCGATCTCAGCCTCGACCCCGAGCGCGCCCGCGAGTATCACGACGAAACCCTGCCGGCCGACATCTACAAGCAGGCCGAGTTCTGCTCGATGTGCGGTCCCAAGCACTGCCCGATGCAGACCAAGATCACTGACAAGGACCTCGAGGGCCTGGAGCAGGTGCTGGCGGAGCAGAAGGCCGGTCAGGCGACCACGGTCTGAGTCAGGAGGCTGGGCGCAGCCGCCTGCGCCACCGATTCACGATTGAGGTGCCCGGGGGTAACGCCCCGGGCTTTTTTGTGGCGGGCCCTGTCTTTGCCAGCTGGCTCTACGTTGGTTTCCGATCGGACTCAGAGCTGACTGGCTTCTAGAAGGAGTTTGCATGCACTGCTGCAATACCCCCGCCCGATCGCCAGCCCCATCAAAAAAGCCCCGCCTTGCGGCGGGGCCAGACGTCATGACCTGGCTGGCTGCCAGGCCGGTGCTGATCAGCCCAGGGCCTTGGCCTTGGCCACCACGTTGTCGACGGTGAAGCCGAACTTCTCCATCAGCAGCGGGCCGGGGGCGGAGGCACCGAAGCGATCGATCGACACGCTGTCGCCTTCGAAGCCGGTGTACTTGTGCCAGCCGAAGCTGCTGGAGGCTTCCACCACCAGGCGCTTGCGGCAGGCGGCGGGCAGCACGCTCTCGCGGTAGGCGGCATCCTGCTCCTCGAACAGCTCCACGCAGGGCATCGAGACCACACGCACGTTCTTGCCCTCAGCGCGCAGCTGGGCGGCGGCCTTGGTGCAGAGCTCGAGCTCGGTGCCGGTGCCGATGATGATCAGGTCGGGGGCACCGTTGCTGTCCTCGAGGATGTAGCCACCCTTGGCCACGTGATCAGCGTTGGAGTTGGCCTGGTTGGCCATCGCCTGACGGCTGAGGAACAGAACGGTGGGACGGTGACGGTTGGCCACGGCCACCTTGTAGGCACCGCTGGTTTCGTTGCCGTCGCCGGGGCGGATCACCAGCATGTTGGGGATGGCACGCAGGCTGGCCAGGGTCTCGATCGGCTGGTGGGTGGGGCCGTCTTCGCCGAGGCCGATCGAATCGTGCGTCAGCACGTAGATCACACCCAGCTCGCTCAGGGCCGAGAGGCGCATCGCGCCCACCATGTAGCCGGCGAACACGGCGAAGGTGCCGCCGTAGGGCACCAGGCCGCTGCCGTGATAGGCGAGGCCGTTCAGGATCGAGGCCATGGCGTGCTCGCGCACACCGAAGTGCAGGTAGCGGTTGGCTTCGGCACCCTTCTGGAAGCCCTTCTCACCCTTGATGTCGGTGAGGTTGGAGTGGGTGAGGTCGGCCGAACCGCCGATCAGTTCCGGCAGGTTGGGGCCGATCGCATTCAGGCAGTTGTAGCTGTGCTGACGGGTGGCCAGGCCCTTGTCGTCGGCGCTGTAGGTGGGCAGGTTGGCGTCCCAGCCCTGGGGCAGTTCACCGCGCAGCTGGCGCTCGAACTGGGCCGCTTCGGTGGGGTACTTGGCGCGGTAGTCGGCCAGGGTGGCGTTCCAGGCGGCCTCGGCGGCGGCGCCGCGCTCGATCGCCTGGCGCCATTGGTCGTACGACTCCTGGGGCACTTCGAACTCGCCGTACTCCCAGCCCAGGTTCTGGCGGGTGAGGGCAGCTTCCTCAGCACCCAGGGCGGCACCGTGCACGCCGGCGGTGTCGGCCTTGTTGGGGGAGCCGTAGCCGATGGTGGTGGTCACCTTGATCATCGAGGGACGATCGGTGACGGCCTTGGCCTCTTCAATCGCCTTGGCGATCGCGGCCAGGTCGGTGTTGCCATCCTTGACGTGGATGGTGTGCCAGCCGTAGGCCTCGTAGCGCTTCAGCACATCCTCGGTGAAGGAAACATTGGTGTTTCCGTCGATCGTGATGTGGTTGTCGTCGTAGAGGGCGATCAGCTTGCCCAGGCCGAGGTGGCCGGCCAGGGAGGCGGCTTCACCGCTCACGCCTTCCTGGTGGCAGCCGTCGCCCATGATCACGTAGGTGTTGTGATCAACAACCGTGCAATCGGCCTTGTTGAACTTGGCGGCCAGGTGGGCTTCGGCCATGGCCAGACCCACGGCATTGGCGATGCCCTGACCCAGCGGGCCGGTGGTCACTTCAACGCCGGCGGTCTCGAAGGTTTCCGGGTGACCGGGGGTCTTCGAGCCCCACTGGCGGAACTGCTTGATGTCCTCGATCGTCACCGAGTCGTAGCCGGTGAGGTGAAGCAGCGCGTACAGCAGCATGCAGCCATGACCGGCGGACAGCACGAAGCGGTCGCGGTTGAACCACTTGGGGTTCTTGGGGTTGTGCTTGAGGAACTTGTCCCACAGCGTGTAGGCCATGGGCGCGCAACCCATCGGCAGACCCGGGTGGCCCGAGTTGCTCTTGTTGATCGCGTCGACCGCCAGGAAGCGGATGCTGTTGACGCAGAGGGTGTCGACGGAAACGGGTGCGGCGACCATGGGATACGGGTAAGGAAGAGGTGTGGGGGCGTCTGACCGCCGATGGGCTGTGGCAGGCCGGGCCGGGATGGCGCGGCCGGTTCAGCTCATCCGGCGGAACGCAAGGCAGACGTTGTGGCCACCAAATCCGAAGGAGTTGGACAGCACGACGTTCAGTTTCTGTTCCCTCGCCTGATTGGGAACGACATCCAGATCACATGCCGGATCCGGATTTTGGTAATTGATCGTAGGTGGCACCAGGCCGTGACCCAGGGCCAGCACCGCAGCTACCGCTTCGATGCCACCGCTGCCACCCAGCAGATGACCGGTCATCGACTTGGTCGAGCTGACCGGGATCTCACGGGCACGCTCGCCCAGGGCGGACTTGATGGCCGAGGTCTCGTTCGAGTCGTTGGCGGGGGTGCTGGTGCCGTGGGCGTTGACGTAGTCGACCGCTTCGGGCTCCAGGCGGGCATCCCGCAGGGCCAGGCGCATCGCTTCGGCGCCACCGACCCCACCCGGCGTGGGCGAGGTGATGTGGTGGGCGTCGCAGGTCATGCCGTAGCCGACCACCTCGGCCAGGATCGTGGCGCCCCGAGCTTTGGCGTGCTCCAGGCTCTCCAGCACCAGCACGCCAGCCCCTTCGCCGATCACGAAGCCATCCCGTTCGGCATCGAAGGGACGGCTGGCCGTTGTGGGGTCGTCATTGCGGAACGACAGCGCCTTGGCGCTGGCGAACCCCGCCACCCCCAGGGGGGTGATGGCCGATTCGGCGCCACCGCAGACCATGGCGTCCGCCAGGCCCATCTGGATCAGCCGGAAGGCATCACCGATGGCGTTCGAGCCGGCGGCACAGGCCGTGGCCACGGCGCTGCTCGGTCCCTTGGCGCCGATGGCGATCGCCGTCAGGCCCGTGGCCATGTTCGGGATCATCATCGGCACGCAGAACGGGCTGACCCGGGATGGCCCCTTGTTGGCCAGCACGTGCGCCTGCGTTTCCATCATCAGCAGGCCGCCCACGCCGGAACCGATGGCGGTGCCGATGCGGTGGGCATTGCCCTCATCGATGCTCAGCCCGGCCGCAGCCACGGCCTGCTTGGCCGCCACCACCCCGAACTGGCAGAAGCGATCCCAGCGCTTGGCTTCCTTGGGCTCGATGTAGGCGGAAGGATCGAAGTCCTTCACCTCAGCGGCAAAGCGGCAGGCATGCGCCGACGCGTCGAACAGGGTGATGCCAGCCACCCCGTTGCGCCCCTGGCTCAGACCTTCCCAGTAGGAAGCAACGTCGTTGCCGATCGGTGTGACCGCGCCGAGGCCTGTGACCACGACGCGGTGGAGACCCTCCACCATCGATTGCTCAGGCCTGTTTGTTCTGGATGTAGTCAACGGCGTCGCCGACGGTGGCGATGCCCTCGGCAGCCTCGTCCGGGATCTCGATGTCGAAGGCCTCTTCCAGGGCCATCACCAGCTCGACGGTGTCGAGGGAGTCGGCACCCAGATCGTTCTGGAAATTGGACTCCGGCTTGACGTCGCCTTCGTCGACGCTCAGCTGCTCGACAACGATCGAGCGGACTTTCTCGAAGATCGCTTCCTGGGACATGGCCGGAGAGTCGGACGCCGCATCCTACGGGGCCGCCTGATCGGCGCCCCCCGGCGTATGAACAAGGGTGACGGGCTGGGCCCCACCTCCGTTCTGCCCCGGTCGCCTTGGGTACCTTGAGCGTCGCGTCCCGAGGCGACATGTCCCACGCCGTCAAGATCTACGACACCTGCATCGGTTGCACCCAGTGCGTGCGGGCCTGCCCCCTCGACGTGCTCGAGATGGTGCCCTGGGACGGCTGCAAGGCCGGTCAGATCGCCTCGTCGCCGCGCACCGAGGACTGCGTCGGCTGCAAGCGCTGTGAGACCGCCTGTCCGACCGACTTCCTCTCGATCCGCGTCTACCTCGGCGACGAGACCACCCGTTCCATGGGTCTCGCCTACTGAGTGCCCGACGACCCTATTCCTGCTTCTTGCAGTGATCGGGGTCGATCTTCCTTCGTTCCCATAAGCTCAGACCCGGCTCCGCCGGGTTTTTTTTATGTGCGGCATCGTTGCGGTGATCGGCTCGCGCGAGGCGGCGCCGCTGTTGCTGGAGGGCCTGCGCCAGCTGGAATACCGCGGCTACGACTCCGCTGGTATCGCCACCATTGAGGTGCCCGGCGGCGAGGCCGCCGGCCGCCTGCATTGCCTCCGCGCCGAGGGCAAGCTGATCAACCTCAGCCAGCGCGTCGAGGCGGCCGGTGCCGCTGGCCTGTGCGGCATCGGTCACACCCGCTGGGCCACCCACGGCAAGCCGGAGGAGCGCAACGCCCACCCCCATCTCGATGGCCCCGGTCGGGTGGCCGTGGTGCAGAACGGGATCATCGAGAACCACCGGGTTCTGCGCGAGGAGCTGCAGGCTGAGGGTGTCGTGTTCCGGTCCGAAACCGACACCGAGGTGATTCCGCACCTGCTCAGCCGCGAGCTGGAACGGATGCGGGCGGGCGGCCGCCCCGCCAGCGGCGCCCTGCTGCTGGAGGCTCTGCAGGCGGTGCTGCCGCGGTTGCATGGCGCCTATGCCCTGGCCGTGCTCTGGGCGGAGCTGCCTGGTGCTCTGGTGGTGGCCCGCCGGGCCGCGCCACTGCTGATCGGCCTTGGCGAAGGCGAATTTCTGTGCGCCAGCGACACACCCGCCCTGGCCGGCTTCACCCGCACGATCCTGCCCCTCGAGGATGGCGAGGTGGCCCTGCTCACCCCTCTTGGCATCGAGCTCTACGACGCCGAGGGCAGCCGCGTGCAGCGCACGCCCACCCTGCTCAGCGGCACTGAGCACGTGGCGGACAAGCGCAGCTTCCGCCACTTCATGCTTAAGGAGATCCACGAGCAGCCGGAAACCGCTGCCCTGTGGGTGGCCCGCCATCTGCCCGAGAGCGGTGGCCTGGTGGCCCTGCCCCTCGACGACGACCTCTACGCCGGTGTGGAGCGGATCCAGATCCTGGCCTGTGGCACCAGCCGCCACGCGGCCCAGGTGGGCGCCTACCTGCTGGAGCAGCTGGCCGGTATCCCCACCAGCGTGTTCTACGCCAGTGAATTCCGCTACGCTCCGCCGCCGCTGGCCCCCCACACCCTCACGATCGGGGTCACCCAGTCGGGCGAAACGGCCGACACGCTGGCGGCGCTGGCGATGGAGCAGCAGCGCCGTCTCGCCATGGCCGATCCCGCCTTTGCCCCGCGCCTGCTCGGGGTCACCAACCGTCCCGAGAGTTCCCTCGGCCGCCTGGTGGATCACATCCTCGACATCGGCGCCGGCATCGAGGTGGGCGTCGCTGCCACCAAGACCTTCCTCGGCCAGCTGCTGGGGTTCTATGGCCTTGCCCTGGCCTTCGCCGAACGGCGTGGTGTTGCACCGGAGCGCCTGCAGGCCCTGGCGACGGGGCTGCGCCTGCTGCCGGAGCAGTTGCGCACCCTCGTGGACGATCACGATCGCCGCTGCGAACAGCTGGCTCATCTGTTCGCCGACACCCAGGATGTGATCTTCCTGGGGCGTGGTATCAACTTCCCGATCGCCCTTGAAGGCGCCCTCAAGCTCAAGGAGATCAGTTACATCCACGCCGAGGGGTATCCCGCCGGCGAGATGAAGCATGGTCCGATCGCCCTGCTCGATGCGCGGGTACCCGTGGTCTCGATCGCGGTGCCGGGCACCGTCTTCGACAAGGTGCTCAGCAATGCCCAGGAGGCCAAGGCCCGTGATGCCCAGCTGATCGGCGTCGCCCCCGAGTGCGCCGATGCCGAGCTGTTCGACACGCTGCTGCCGGTGCCGGTGGTGGACGAGCTGCTCAGCCCGCTGCTCACCGTGATCCCGATGCAGCTGCTCAGCTATCACATCGCCGCCCATCGCGGTCTCGATGTGGATCAGCCCCGCAACCTGGCCAAGAGCGTCACCGTGGAGTGAGCGGGTGATGCCTCGGCGCGGCCACCGGCCGGGGGCCGGAACGCCGCGCCGAGGCATCACCCGCTCTCAGGGCTGGGGTTGGGGCTGCTGAGGGCTCTGGTGCTTGCGGGTTCTGCCGCTGGTGCCGCTTGCCCATCCCCCTGGTGGGCGCGCCCGGACTCAGCGCGGCACCCCACTCCTGCCGTAGCGGTCCTCGAAGCGCACGATGTCGTCCTCGCCGAGGTAGGGGCCGCTCTGCACCTCGATCATCTCGACGGGGATCCGGCCCGGGTTGGTGAGGCGGTGGCGACAGCCGAGCGGGATGTAGGTGCTCTGGTTCTCACCCACCAGCTGCTCCTGCCCCTCCTTCTCCACCAGGGCCGTGCCCTTCACCACGATCCAGTGCTCGGCGCGGTGGTGGTGCATCTGCAGCGACAGGCTGGCGCCGGGGTTGACCACGATCTTCTTGACCTGCCAGCGCTCCCCTTCGGTGACGCCGTCGTAGCTGCCCCAGGGGCGGTAGATGCGGCGGTGCGCCTTGCTCTCCGGTGCGCCCTCGCGCTCGAGCAGGCCCACGATGCTCTTGATGTCCTGGGCGCGGTCGCGGTGGGCCACCAGCACCACGTCGTCGGTTTCGACCACCACCAGGTCCTCCACCCCGAGACCCACCACCAGCCGGTGTTCGCTGCGCAGGTAGCAGTTGCGGGTGTGCTCGTGCAGCACGCGCCCGCGCAGCACGTTGCCGTCGGCGTCCTGGTCGGCGGTTTCCCAGAGGGCGCTCCAGCTGCCGACATCGCTCCAGCCCGCTTCCAGGGCCAGCACCGCGCCGCGGTCGGTCTTCTCCATCACCGCCACGTCGATCGCCACGTTCGGGCAGGTGGCGAAGGCCTCGCGATCGAGGCGCAGGAAGTCGAGGTCGGTGGCCTCGCGCTCCAGGGCGGCGCGGCAGGCGCTCACCACCTCCGGTGCCAGCCGCTCCAGTTCCGCCAGGATCGCGCTGGCCCGGAACAGGAACATGCCGCTGTTCCAGGTGAAGCGGCCGGTGGCCAGGAAACCCTCGGCCGTGGCGCGGTCGGGTTTCTCCACGAAGCGGGCGATCGGCACCGGCCGTTCGGAGGCTCCGGCGCCGCTGTCGCTGCTGCTCAGCGGCTGGGCCGCCTCGATGTAGCCGTAGCCCGTTTCCGGTGCGGTCGGCACGATGCCGAAGGTCACCAGCTGGCCCGCTTCGGCCGCCGCCATGCCGGCTTCCACCGTGGTCCGGAAGGCGGCGGCGTCGCGGATCACATGATCGGCGGCCAGCACCAGCAGCAGCGGATCCTCGCCGGCTGCGGTGGCCTGCAGGGCGGCCACGGCCACCGCCGGAGCGGTGTTGCGGCCCATCGGCTCCAGCAGGATCCCGGCCGGTGTCACGCCGATCTGGCGCATCTGCTCCGCCACGATGAAGCGGTGGTCCTCGTTGCAGATCAGCAGCGGCGGCTGCAGGCCGCTGATG
>Ga0315899_10000281_pt1 | contig 63518 bp, 50 predicted proteins | sample LakEriMetagenome_2_FD_203518 | JGI IMG/M metagenome (GOLD analysis project Ga0315899, IMG submission 203518) | Freshwater fungal communities from buoy surface, Lake Erie, Ohio, United States - Buoy 4 MA112 | ecosystem: Environmental > Aquatic > Freshwater > Lake | place: USA: Lake Erie, Ohio... | reverse complement strand
AAGCGCCCACCGGGTCAGTGACCGATAACGAATAACAGAGCTGGCCCCAAAAAGGGGCCAGCGTACAGAAAAACCAGAAAATGCCCCCCGCAAAGCGCCCATGAGTGGCCCCTTTTAAAGCGCCCACTGACACGCTGAGTACGAGTACGAAGAAATCCGATGCGATGCTCGAACCTAGTTTTCACCCACAATTATTCCTGAAGGACACGAAACTGTTAGACCCGCTAAGAGATCGTTACGGGAATATACCGTAGGGAAATCCAGGTTCGCCCGGATCGGGAATTTTGGTTCGACTCACAAGTCTAGGTGTATTCAAAGAGTTTTTCGGAAAACTCCATTTCTCTATACAGCCTTCAGTCGCAAGCGGAACCACGTCGCAGTATTCGGTCACGATCGGATCAGCCTCTACCAGATAATCATCTTGCCGCTCCAACACTCTTGTAACATCTATATTCCAATGAATTGGGTGACAACGAAAAGCGTACCCGAGTGACTCAACAAATTCCACACGTTGATCCATGAACGATTGGTCAACCAAAACAGGGATCGCTGCATAAAGCTCGGGATAATCTTCAAAAATAGTAACATTGACCCCGATCTTGTTCATCGCAGATGCGACTTGAGAAGGAAATCTACTGGGGTTTTCGCCATCCCACAAATACAACGGAGTGTCAGCTTCCGGAATGCCTTGATCGAGTTCAGGATTTGCAACCAGGTCGATCATTTCCATCCCAAACTCTTCATCGCTGTCCAGCTTTTGCGATATATTTACTGGAATAGTCTCTCGGCTATCGAGCTTCGCCGTTGTCGGACTGGGTGCAACTTGCGGCTCTTGACGATTGCACCCCAAGAGAAATACAAAGATCAAACTCCAAATCAAGTAGGAGTTTCCAAAGTAATAATTTCCGTTTGGTTCGTTAGTTATTGGGTTCATTGAGGTAGCCTCCGATATAATCACACTCTATTCTACCAACCCTTTTCGCCGTCAACCCAACGTGAAGCGTGTTTTGGCCGCCCTGGGTGCCTGCTGTTTTTTACCTACCGGCCGACGGAGGGTTATTTCGCCTCTATGGTCTCTTTGAGTGTTTCGACCATCTCGTGGGCTTTCGAGCGTCGGATGACGGCCTTCTTGAAATCCTCGAACTCAAAGACCTCGTCAGGCACTTCGTCATCGATCCACCAGTAGATCTTTGCTTCGTATGAATTTCTATGGTCGCGGTGAATCTCCGCGCTGTCGATTTCTGTTGGGAGCCAGTAGCCAGACTTCTCGTGTTTCTTCCATTTGGTCTTCGTAATGCTGAAGGGATCGGAATTCTTGATCGGATCACATTTGTCAAGCGGTGGAACGCGCGGTTTTCGCAATCGATCAAAACACTGAGTTGGCATTCCTCCCTGTTTGCCGTCAAATCGTATGAAATTAACAATTTCCTTGTATTCCCCACGTATCCAAATACCTAGTTTAACTGCATCGGCGAGTGCTACAGAGTCGTGGAGTTCGTCAGTAAGAAACGCATGTTTCAGTGTGTCATTGGTATCTGATCCATAAATATCATTCGGACCAAGTAAAGGAAGATATAAGGGGTTACAAAGCTCCGGTGTTGGATCGTATTTCTGATCGACTGGCAATGTAGCAAGAATCTTTCTGTGTTCGCGAATACCGTTACTGAAGTAGTCATTTGTCCAATCGTGCTCTGAATTTTTCAATCGTCTTTCATCGACATTGTCGGCGCCGCCATCCGAACGGATTTTACGGCCAGTACGTTCGATCCTTGTTGATGATTTACCTTGCTTCTCTCTACGAAATGCATAAATTATCTCGAAATCGAAGATCTCTGCGACATCTTCGGAGTTCCCCCCTGGATCCTCGGCGGTACCTACAACGTAAGCCATGTATTTCGTCATGGCGGCGCATTGAACCATATACTCGACACCAAGCTCCTCCTCCGATGGTTTATTACCATCCGTTTGCCCAAGGACTGAAATCCCAGGAAAAGCAAGTAGTCCAAGATAAAGACTACAACGGCAGGCCAAACTGAAAGCTTCACGGAGCATGATGGAACCTCGTATGGATTTCCATGGATGACAAAGTTTTGGTGACTGAGACAATTTTGGTGATCTGAACCAAGATAAGAACTCGCCCTAGATAGATGATGATAAAAACCGCAAGACAGAGAGAACCAGACCCATTGACGAAGATCGATTAATTTAGACCAGGCCCGATTTCGGGTTTTGGTGGTTACGGATTTTGGTTCGGAATCGGAGGACAGTCACCTTTCCATTTATATTCAAAGTATGTCTTTTTGTCTTTTGGATCACTCTTGCGTTTGCAGTACCAACCGTATGTTTTTCGTTCACATTCACTTTCGCAGTCATAAATTTTGTAGCAGACCTTTTCGGTCTTTTCGTAAAGTTTCTTCTCCGGCGCGTTAGGAGCTTCAACAATCTGCTTAATATCTTTTATTAGTGTGGTCGTTCCCTCGTACTCTACGAGGGGGAATGGATCGTCTATGTCATTGCAATCGTGTTTGCCAGTAAGGGCATTCAGGACACAACGGCCTCGGAGTTTGCACTTTAGGTTGGTTAGCTGGGTGTTTGTAAAATCATAGGGCCATTTGCATTCAATTTTATCCGTCTCAATCCCACAGAGTTCCTCCGGTGCCGGGTTATTTGGCCCCTGTGGAGGTTGTCCATCGATCGGATCGATTGGGGCATCGGTCGAACCTGGCGAAGTTGGTTCGTCTTGCGCTTGCAAAGAAACGCTCGACCCAAGCAGTATCAAACAGGCTCCTAAAACGCACAGAAACAAATAAGTTTCTTTCATCGCTTCACTCCTGAAAAGCAAAAGGAACATCTACCGACTCCGACGCAGTTGAAAACTTCAAAACCCCCGATGGCACTTGCCAAATCGGAGATTTTTCATCGAGAGTGAATTTGACCGAGACAAGGCGGTCCGATGCGGGTGTGATCTTGAACGTACCGACATTCTGGTCTTTATGCTTTATGTCGATCGACATTTCTTTGTCTTTCTCAAACACACCCAACAGTACTATAGACACTGAAACCGTCTGGTCCGCTTGTTTGACCAACGTGAGTTTTCGTGGGGCAGCACGCAAAGGCGGGACATTTCTCACAAGGATCGGAAGATCCCGAACGTGCTTGCCGTACTTGTCAGTAAACGCCATGCGCAGCATATGCTGGGATTCTGCCGGCGATTTAGCGTTCCCGCGAAAGCTCACCTTCGCGACAATTTGTTTTCCATCCGCCGATTCAACGCTGAGTGTCTCAAAGGCCTCTCCTACGACTGCAATCTTTCTAACATCCATTTCCACGTCGTCAAAGAGCGCTTTGAGTTCTAACTCGACCGTGGCGCTGTAGGTCTTAGGGTCGAGTTCCACGCTGTAAGGCAACGTATGCTGGATCTGTTCATGGGCATTGCCCTGAATCTTGACTGCAAATAGCGGTGAGTCTGCCCCTTTCTTGTAGAAGAAAACAGGCTTTTCGAAGATGCCCGGATCTTCGATCTTCAGAGACATCTTCACCGTGAGCGCCTTCTGAGGCTCAATTTTCTTGTCCCCATCGATCGTCGCTACGGTGCAACCGCAACTGGGTTCCACGCGATCGATTTCGATCGGTTCCTCAAGCTTATTGGCAATCCGAACTTCTAAAACAATCGCTTTACCGACGCGAAGGTCTTCGAGTTTGCATGGAATGGATTGCCCAGACGAGATCAAATCGGCTTGAAACTCAGGCACTTGGGGATCATCAAAGACGCAGTTGGTGATGAGCCAGAAAAGAAGAGGTGCAATATGGGGCATAGCGAAACTCCTTGCTGATTCGCCTTTGAAACCTGCATCACGTCACCGAACCTATCAGACAGTGTTTTAGCGGTCAAGAAAATTCCCAGCGTTTTTGGCGAGTATTTCCTCCACCTGAAGAGCCCTATTTCTTGATCATCACCTCGACGCTTTGGCCAGGTTTTAGCCCACCGGCTCTTGCCAATACCAATGTTTCACTCCCATCCAAACCAGAAAGGACTTCGACATCATCGCCCACCCGAAGTCCTAATTGAATCGAGCGGAACTCTATTTTACCCCCGACAACGATGCAGCAGTGCGAATCGTCCCCTTTGCGGACAATCGCACCCGTGGGCAAACTCAAAACATCCCTCTTCTCGTCAAGCTGAATTTTCGCTTGAACAAAAGCTCCCGAAAGCAATTTGTGATCGCTGTTTGGAAGCTCGATCTGGATCGGCAAGCAACGGCTCTGAGCATCCAAACTTGTTGATGTTCTGGTAACCTTACCAGGGATTTTCAAACCAGGTTTAGAGGGAACCAAGATCTCAACAGAGTCACCCTCGGGCCCAGCATCCACAAAAGAAGCTTCGGCCTCGGGAATATCGACATGGATACGTACGCGTTCGGAATTGGTGATGGTAAGGAGCGGTCGATTGCCGTTAGAGCCAGCAGGTTGGACATAATGTCCGACATCGATGTTCCGCTCGGTGATCACTCCATCAAAAGGAGCTAGGATTCTTAGATAGTTCGCTATCGAAACGGCTTGTGCATGTTCACTCTTGGCGACAGCAAGCTTAGCTAGTGCCGCTTCCAAATCGGCGCGAGCCTTACCGACCTGGGCCTGTGCCTCAAGCAATCGAGCTTGCTCGGAACCGACCATCGCTTCAACCTCATTCTTGCTCGCGACGGCAGCTAGATATTGGCTCAGGGTCTCGTCGGCAAGCTGCTTGGTGACCGTTCCTTGTTCTGAAAGCTTCGAGATACGAGCGTTTTCCGAGTTCCAACGTTGAACCTGTGCCTCCGCTCTTTCAATGCCAGCTTGAGCCTGCAAAACCAAAGCCTTCGCAGAGTCAACAGCAGCTTGGCTTGCCACCAAACCAGCCTCAGCTTGCTTGACCTGTGAGGTAGCCTGATCGATCAGTCCAAGCTTGGTAACAACGGCATCTTGATATTCAGGAGCATTCAGTGCAATCAACAGATCCCCTTTGCGAACCTGATCACCGACATCGACCGCAACCGATTCAACATAACCCGCGATCTTCGATAAAAGAGGCGCCTGCTCGAAGGGTTCGACACGGGCCGGTTGCATGGAAAACAGTTGCAGATTTTTCTTTGGAACCGAACCCGCTGCAACGCGTTCGACAAGTGACGCTGGCACCTTCGTTACCGCTTCGCTATCCAAACTTGAAACCGTTGGTTTACATCCCAAGTTCACGACACCAGATGCCACGAGGATTGCTAAGGTATTCAAACGGTAGATCGATAGGGACATGCCTTTAGGTTCCATAGTAACGGCTTTGAGGGTCATCCGGATCCATAGAAGCAGATGCTCCTGTAGCCTTGCTCTGCGCAATCACGAAAAACAGTGGTAGGATCAGTAGTGTTGAGATGGTAGCTGCCACCAAACCACCGAGCACTGCCAATCCCAAGGGTGCATTCTGCTGGCCTGCCTCCCCAAAGCCCAACGCCATAGGGATCATGCCGGCGATCATGGCCAAGCTCGTCATTAAAACCGCTCTTAGTCGGCTCGAAGAACCAAGCACTGCTCCTTGGTTGACGTCCCCTAGTTCACGACGCCTTTTCTCTGAGAAGTCGACCAGCAAGATGGCATTAGCCATCGCCACGCCTATAGCCATGATCGCACCGATAAAGGACTGGATGTTGACGGTCGTACGAGTCCAATAGAGAACCATTAAGATACCCACCAAGACCGCTGGTATCGTAGAAATAGCAACCAGAGCCAATCGCAAGGACTGAAAGCTAGCCGTCAGGAGCAAAAGAATCGCTACGATCGCGAGAATAAGACCGATTGAAAGACCCGCTTGCATTTGCTGCATCGGGGGGATCTGCCCACGAATCTCGATTGCACTCCCGGCAGGTGGGTCGCCCGCGAGCTTGATCGCCGATCGCACGTCACGAGATACACCCCCTAAATCTTTTCCAATCATGTTGGCTGTCAGGGTCACTTGCCGCTTCATGTTGTAACGATCAAATTGCCCAGGCATCGTACCGGCTTCGATGCTTGCGACGTCCCGAATCAAAAGCTGTCCGTCTTGTGTTTTCTTCAGCGGAATCCGTCCGAGTTGCTCAGTCGATGCGACCGTCTCTACACCATAGACAGAGCGAACGACAGCCCTAGGTATCTCGACTTGGACTTGATAAGCGATCCCGCTCTTAGGATCGGCCCAGTAGTTAGGTACTACAAACCGGCTCGACGACGTAGCCGTTACCAAAGCTCGCGATACATCCACAGGCATGATGCCAGCCAACCCAGCCTTCTCCCGATCCACATTGACCATAACGGTCGGGTAGTCCATGGATTGACCAAGCTGCACATCGCGCAGCGAGGGGACTTCAGTGAGCACTTGCCGTAGCTTTTCGGCAAACTCACGATTCTTACCAAAGTCCGTCCCGCTGACGACCACTTCGATCGGAGCAGGAGATCCAAAACTCATGACCTCATTGACGATATCCGAAGGTTCAAAAGAAAAACGAACTTCAGGCATGGCCGCCGAGAGGCGTTGGCGGAGTCTTTCTTTGAGCTCTTGATCCGACATCGGAAAACCGTCCTTGAGTCCGACATACAAAATGGCTTCCTCGGGACCACGCGACCATTGATAAACCGCATTGACCGGGAAATTTGAATGGATCATCCCGACATATCCGAGTGTAAGGCTAACGTTCTCCTTGCCCAGCTCTTGGCTAATGATCTCCAAGGATTGCTTAGCAAGCGATTCGGTTTTTTCGATGTGAGTGCCGTCCGGACCTCGCATTCTTAGCCTGAATTGGCCAGCGTCGACGACCGGAAAAATGCTCTGTCCAAGCCTCGGAGCGATGGTCGCTATCGCAAAGCCACAGCCGATCAAGTATGCACTGATGAGTACCCAACGGAATCGGATCAGTCGCGCAAGGATGGATTCATAACTCGTTCGCAATCGATCAAACCGATGGCCGTGGGAGTCCATCGGACGCAGCAGCATAACAGCTAGCACCGGAACAAGTGTGCTCGAAAGAATGTACGAAGCGATCATCGCAAAGCCCACAGCAAGCGACAGCGGTACAAACATCCCTCTAGCTGCCCCTTGCATGAAGAACGACGAAACGAAAACGGCCAAGATACATAGCATGGCAAGCAACCGAGGAACCACCGTTTCAAGGGATCCGATTTGAACAGCTCTCGCTAAAGGCAAGCCCTTTTGTAACTGAGCATGAATATTCTCGATCGACACCGTCGCTTCATCGACGAGGATCCCGACGGCAAGAGCCAATCCGCCAAGAGTCATCAAGTTGATCGTTTGTCCAGTAAGCCATAGTGCGACGATCGAGCAACCGATCGCAAGCGGGATATTCAATACAACCACCAAAGCACTTCGCCAATCGCGAAGAAACAACAGGATCATCATCCCCACGAGCACCGCCCCAAGAAGTCCTTCGCTCACCACGCTCCATACAGCCCGTGTTACAAAAGGGGATTGATCAAACTCGAAACGCACATCGATCCCTTCTCCATCGGCACCCAGTGCTTCTTTCATCTTCGGGATCGCGGTTTTGATTTGCTGGATGACACTGAGCGTCGAAGCCTCCGCACGTTTATTCGCAAGAATGTATACCGCTCTGCGGCCATTGACCAAAGCATAACCGGCTGGAGCATCAGCCGAATCGCTGATCGTTCCTATGTCACGGATGTAGACCGGATGCTCTCCGGTACGGATCGGGATCGTCGAAAGCTGCTGAGGATCCTTAACCACCGAGTTGATAGGGACGATCGGATAAGTATCACCCACAGGCAAATTGCCCGACGGACTCAATGTGTTGCCCTTGGTCAGCGCCGAGATGATCTCCTCGGGCGACATGCTGTACGATTGCAGTTTCTTTGGATCGACCGAAATGACGATCGATCGGGCGGAACCACCAAAGGGTGGAGGGGCAGAAACGCCCGGGAGATTCGAGAACATCGGTCGAACTCGAAACAACGCCAAATCTTGGATTTCAGAGATGCTTCGCGTATCACTCGATAGAACCAAGTAACCGACCGGAACACTGCCAGTATCAAAACGCATCACGAACGGCGACACGGTACCCGGTGGCATAAAAGCTTGAGAACGGTTGACATAGTTGATCGTTTCAGCCATCGCCTGAGACATGTCGGTCTCAGGATGGAAAAACAACTTCATCAGCGCAGTCCCTTGGACGTTGCGAGACTCCACATGATGGATACCGCTGATGTACAGGAAATGGTACTCGTAGTAGTTCGTCAGGAAGCCTTCCATCTGCGCCGGATCCATACCGCCATAAGGCTGACATACATAGATCACAGGCAAATTAAGCTTAGGGAAAACATCGACTTCCATCCCTTTTGGAAGACCCTCGGGATAACCCCACTTGAGCTGCTGAAAAATCGCTGGCCCAATCGCTAAAAAAAAAGCCAAGAGAATGCTAAAGACCAAAACCAAGACCGTCGCTGGCCGGCGCATCGCCGAAAGAATCAGTTGCATAGGGTCTGGGTGCTTTTAAAGTGTGCGTGAAGACTCGACGATGGCAGCTTGTTGCAGATTGCCGAAGACCCCTAGTTTAACAGGCTCTGCAATGATTGAACGTTGAATTTTGCTAACAGAACTGAGTCAGGATTGCAGGCAGATCGAAATTTTCCCTATAACCCGCACAGGTAGTAGTCGCCAAAGGTACAAGCAAGTCACGTCGCCACAGGATCGGTTTTAGCATGCGATACGCAAAATATGCTGCGATCATCCTGGGGTTCTCAATCCCGATCATCACGGGCTGCGCGACGATGATCCAACCTAGATCGGTCGGATCCGTCGGATCGGACGGATCGGACGGATCAGACGGATCAGACGGATCAGACGGATCGGACAGATCGGACAGATCGATGCCGATCGAGATCGATTTGCCTACGGCTCTCTCGATGGTCGATACAGGGCATCCGATGGTTCAGCAGGCGATGTGGCGCGTTTACGAAGCGCAGGCTAAGCAGCAACGGGCCGCTGCTATGTGGTTGCCTTCCATCCAAGCCGGTCTGAACTACCACAGGCACGATGGAAACTATCAGGCCATCGACGGTTCGATCGTAGATATCAGTAACAATTCCATGCAAGCCGGACTAGGTGCCGGGGCCATCGCCGCAGGGACGACGACCCGTCCAGGACTCGTTGCCCAATTCCATTTAGCCGACGCAATCTTTCTTCCCAAAGCAGCCGATCGAATCGTCGCGGCAAGACAACACGGAGAATGGATCGTCAAGAACCAAGCGATCCTCAACATCGCCATCGCCTATCTTGACCTACTAGATGCTTATCAAGACGAAAGCCTGATGCTCGCCTCGGTGGCGAGGCTCAAAGAACTCTCAAAAATCACCGAAGACTACGCTTTGGTAGGTAAAGGACTCGTTGCCGACGCTCAGCGAATGAGCACCGAAGTATCTCTGGCCGAGACAAGAAGCTTAGGGCTCAAAGAGAGGAAGCTTTCAGCATCCACAAGGCTTGCTCGATCGATGAGCCAATCAAACTCTGGTGTTTTGATCCCTGCAGATGAAAGGGCTCTACCGTTGGATCTTGTGGACACCTCAATGACCGAACAAGAAGATATCCAATTGGCACTTTGCCAAAGACCCGAATACGGGGAAGCCAAGGAGCAACTTGCCAGCATCGAAGCACTTCTGGAGCGAGAGAAGTCAGCTCCCTACGTTCCTAACCTGCAAGTCGGGTACAGTACAGGCCGCTTCGGAGGTGGATTAGGATCAAATTTTGGAAACTGGGGAAGCCGCTACGACATCGATGCTCTGATGACATGGGAACTTCGAAACCTAGGAATTGGTGAGCAAGCTGCTCGCGATGAACGCAAATCGCAAGTTCGCCAAGCGATGTTATCGATGCAAGTTTTGTACGATCAAATAGTCCAACAGATTACCGAGGCTCGTGCACAGGTTTCCGTTCGTCGCGAGCAAATCGATATGTGCGAAAAAGCGGTTGAGTCCGCAAACGAATCCTATAAAAAGAACCTTGAAAGAATCCGCCAGGGGCAAGGTTTGCCAATCGAATGCCTTCAATCGGCACAAGCTCTCGAGGCTTGCGAAAGGGCCTATCTCAAGGCGATATCAGACTACAATCGAGCCCAGATGCAATTGCTCTGGGCAAGAGGGTGGGCTTACTCGAACATCCGCTAGCGAGTGGACTTACCGGCTAAATCGCTTGCTCCAGACCCCAAAGGCCATTGAGCACCGCTACGGGGTTGGCCTGAACTAGACCCCCACAGACCTGAGGACAAGGAAGTCGAAGACCGCTTATCGGATCCAGATTGGCTAGCGAGTTGTGTTTGACTCACTGGACTAGATTCGGATCCTAGTACGCCTGAGTGTCCGAAGGTGTCAAAAAAACCAGATCCTAGGAAAGGCCCTGATGGGGATCCAACAGACGGGGTGCGTACCATAAAAGCTGTCCGGGATTATTTGAGCTTAAAGAAGAATCGGCATTGTCGTTATCGTCGATTCCTGAGTGCAACTTCAGCACGTTTTCGGCCAAACCAGTACCTTTTTTTGCGGTTGTCGTTACCCTAGTACAACTCCAGTGGCGCAAATTGGATCGGGTGAGCAACATCCGGTTGAGAAGACTAACTGTTTCATCAAGAAATTACTAGATCAATGATCCTGTTGATCGACAACTACGACTCGTTCACCTACAACCTCGTTCAACGTCTTGGCGAAATTGATCCAGGGCTCGATGTTCGTACGGTTCGAAACGATGAGATGACCGTCGATCAAGTCCGAGCGCTGCGTCCTGAGCGAATACTGCTGTCTCCTGGTCCTTGCACACCCAATGAAGCGGGGATATGTGTACCGCTGATCGAGGAGCTCCATCAGGAATTTCCGATCCTTGGAGTTTGCCTTGGGCACCAATCGATTGGCCAGGCCTTTGGAGGCAAAATCGTCCGGGCACCGGAACTGATGCATGGGAAAACCGATCGAATCTACCACGATAATCAAGGGATGTTTGCCGGACTAGCCAACCCATTCATCGCCACACGATACCATTCCTTAGTGATTCTCCCGGAAAGTTTACCTAGTTGCTTGCAGGTTTCCTCGTGGGTGGAAGACTCCCAGGGAAATCGAATTATCATGGGTGTTCGCCATCGGCACTATGCAGTCGAGGGATGGCAGTTCCATCCAGAGAGTTTTTTAACCGAACCTGGGCCGACTCTGTTAAAGAGATTTTTAAGTTGGTCCGGTCCGCCAACCAATTGATTCTTGTCTCTTTTCAGTATCCTTGAGCATGCTTTGCGTCACTGTCGCCCGAACTCGTCACAAGCACACCATCCAAGAGCATCTCGACGTAGCGGCCCAAGGGGCCAAGCTGGTCGAACTGCGTATGGACTACATCGCCCGTAGCGTAGAGCTTGCACGAGTCCTCAAGAACCGACCTACGCCGGTGGTCGTCACCTGCCGTCGAAAGGAAGACGGTGGCCGATGGGAGAAATCCGAAGAGGATCGACTGCTGCTGCTACGCCAATCGATTGCCACAGGGGTCGAGTACATCGATCTCGAAGAGGATACGGCAGCCAAAATCCCTCGCTATGGCAAGACCAAGCGGATTATCAGCTACCATAACTTTGAAGGTGTTCCCGAGAACCTCGAAGAGATCCATGCTAGGCTTGCCAAACTCGACGCAGATATCGTCAAAATAGCAGTGCAAGCCAATTCGTTCGCAGACACCCTTCGTGTGATCGAACTGATGCGAAATGCCAAGGTTCCAACCATCGGAATCGCGATGGGTGATTATGGCTCGATGACAAGAATCTTGGCCATGCGTTACGGTGCTCCTTTCACCTACTGCGTCTTTAATCTCGATCGCCGTGTTGCACCTGGACAGTTGTCGTTCAACGACATGAAGAACATCTATCGTGTTGAGACCATCACAGCCAAAACCAAGATCTTCGGAGTGGTCGCCGATCCTGTAGCCCATTCCTACAGTCCGATGCTCCATAACAGCGCCTTTCAGGCCAACGATTTGGACTATCGCTATCTGCCTTTTCGAGTGGCGGCCCAAGACATCGAGCCCTTTGTGCGATGGGCTCAGCGCGAAGGAATCGGAGGACTTAGCGTCACGATTCCACACAAGCAATCGGTACTGCCCTTGTTGACCCAAGGGGAGTCTGCCGCGCAGGGCATCGGTGCTTGCAACACCATCGTCTTTAATGGCGAGGATCGTATCGGATACAACACCGATTACCGAGCCGCGATGGAGTGTATAGGATATGGTTTGGCGAAAATGCATGAGGAGCCAAATCCCTTTGAAGGCCGATCCGCATTGCTGTTAGGATCCGGTGGGGTAGCTAGGGCCATCGGCTGGGGACTTGCTCAACGCCGCGTCCGTGTCGCCGTCACAAGTCGCAACTTTGAATCTGCTGATAAGCTCGCGAAAGAACTCGGTGGCCGTGCCGTCGCCTGGGATGACCGCCATAGTGTCCAACCGAATATTCTCATCAACGGAACCCCGATTGGAATGTTCCCGGAAATGGACGCCACGCCGTTTCGCAAAGACAATCTCGATCAACGAACGCTGGTGTTTGATACGGTGTACAACCCAGAACAAACACTTCTGATTCGGCAGGCCAAGGCTGCTGGTTGCCCGGTCGTTACGGGACTGAGCATGTTCGTTCGCCAAGCCGCCTATCAGTACCGACTATTCACCGGTCTGGAACCACCAATCGAGGCGATGACCAAGGCTCTTCGCAGAGCCATTTCTCCACTGAATTACAATAACATCGAACAAGACGACGATGAGGATACTCAGTCGCCCGATGAGGACGATTGATCAAGTGCCGTAGGACTCCAAGTCCTCAACGAGGTTCTTTAGGAACGCTGCAGCGGGTGCTCCATCGATCGCGGCATGATCGAATGTCAGGCTCAAAGTCATCACATGATGGGCTTCGACGCGCTGCTCGTCGATGAAAACCGGCTCGCGTCGAATCGCCCCGATTCCCAAGATGGCAATCTCCGGATAGTTGATAATCGGAGTGAATGCATCGATTCCAAAGGCACCTAGGTTGGTGATGGTGATGATGCCTCCTTCCATCTGGGCTCGAGTAAGGCGCCCCGATCGGGCTAGTCCAATGAGTCGCTGCGATTCGATTGAAATTTGATCCAATTCCAAATCCCCGATACCGTGAATCACAGGAACGAGTAATCCGTCAGGAGTATCGACGGCTAAACCAATCGAGCAAGCCTTTGGATCGACTGCTACCAGGTCGCTGTGGTCGGCATTCCAACGCACCATCATCGCAGGGTGCTTGGACAGAACACCGACAAGTTGCCTAGCGATGATGTCGTTAAACGACGGGACACTCGTCGCTCCATTCTTCTTTAGCATCGTGCGAAAATTCACTAAACGAGTCGCATCGCACCGAGTGTGGAGTGTAACAGGTATCGTGCGATCGCGACTGAGTCGCAACCTTTCGGCAATAGCCTTTCGACGTTGTGTATAGAGCTTACTGGAACTCGATGAAGAACTAGCAGCAAGCTTGACATCGCGTTCTAGAATCCGCCCAAGACGACCGGAACCGGATAACGAGCGCCATTGGATACCCAACTCTTTGGCCAATCGGCGTGCACGAGGTGTGGCCCTTGTCTTTCGAACTTTGGACTGTTGATCGACTCTTGCGATATCCTCTTTGGTGACCCGACCAGAAGGCCCCGTGCCCTGGACGTTCTGCACATCGACTCCGAGCTGACGCGCGAATCTTCGAACCGACGGGGACGCTGCACCTCCCTTAGGAGAACTCTCTGGTAGGCTGTCGGCTTCAGGCTTATTGGACGACGGTGAGTCCGATGGAACGTTGTTTGAAGCAGGTGGCGTTTCGCCTGGAGCAAGCAAATAGCCGAGCAATTGACCGACAGCCACGACCGTATCTGGCTTGGGCCCTTCGGTAAGGCGATAAAGAATTCCCGAACCGATCGATTCAATCTCCTGGACCGCTTTTTCACCTTCCATCTCGAAGAGGGGTTCACCTTCGCTGACACTCTGGCCATTTTCTTTGAGCCAGCCGACGAATCGTCCATCCTCCATCGACCAACCCAAACGAGGGAATCGAATCTCCTGTGCCATGGCTATTCCTCCACCAGTTCACGGATTGCGCGAGCGATCGAATCGGCCGAGGGGACCACCACTTTTTCAAGCGATGGGCTATAGGGAGTCGGACAAGCCATACCCGTATGACGCTTGATCGGTGCATCGAGTTCATCGAAGCCGATATCCGCCATCCTTGCAGCGATCTCTGCGGAAAATCCGCAATGCGCTGGAGCTTCGTCTACCACGAGCAATCGACCTGTCTTTGCCAAGGATCCTAAAATGGTCTCGGTATCGAGTGGATTAACCGTTCTCGGATCGATCAGTTCCACCGAGATGCCTTGCGCCTCAAGCGAGTTGCAGACGCTCAGCGTCAAATGCACCATGCGAGCGATTGCAACGACCGTGACCGACTTACCTTCACGTACGATTCGGGCTTTCCCGAATTCGATCTCGAAATCACCATCGGGCACCGCCTCTTTGGTTTGCAAGATCTCGCGATGTTCGAGAAACAGCACTGGGTCATCGCAGCGAAGTGCATGCTTGAAGAGCCCCTTGGCGTCGGCAGCCATCGAGGGCACCACGACCCGCAGACCAGGAACCTGGGCGAGCATTCCATAGTAACTGCCCGAATGATGCGTGGCTGCGGAATGGCCGATCCCGATGCATCCACGCAGTAGCACAGGCATACGCAGTCGACCACTGGACATGTACTGCATCTTGGCGATCTGATTGATGATTTCACCAAAACCATCGAGGACAAAGTCGGCGAACATGAAATCGATGACCGGTCGAGTCCCGGTCATCGCCGCACCGCAGGCAAGTCCGACAAAGCCTCGCTCACAAATCGGCGTGTCGCATAATCGTTCCGGTCCATGGAGATCATAGAGCCCTTTGGTGGTCACAAAGTTTCCACCCCGAACGCCAATCCCCTCTCCCATAACAAAGATGTTGGGATTGATCGCCATTTCCTCGGACAAGGCTTCGAGGGTTCCTTGAGCAAAGGTAATCACACGCTTCGCATCAGTATTCCTATTGCCATTCGATGGAATCACTCGAGCAGGAGCATAAATATTCAGTGTGGCAGATTCGCCACTGGGTTCCGGACTAGCCTCGGCCTGAACCCTCGCTTGTTTGACAACCTCTTTGACCTCAGAGTCGATCTGATCGAAAGCCGAAGTATCAGAACCGAGTAAATCGGTCGCTTGTGGATGGCTTCGGAGTCTTGCGATCGGGCATCGCAGTTTCCACTCTTGGACTTCCTCTTTTGTTCGGTAGGTAAAGTCGCCCATCCCTTCGGCATGAGCGCGCGTACGATAGGTTTTGCATTCAAGCAGGCTTGGACCACCCCCTTTTCGAGCTCGGGCGACCGCTTCGCTCGCTGCCCGATAGACTTCGATCACATCGTTGCCATCGAGTTGATACCCGCTCATGGAATAGTTCGCTGCACGCGAAGCGACACTGTCGTTGCTACTGGAATACGAGAAGGGAACTTCGGTCGCAAATTGGTTGTTCTCGCAGACGAATAGAACTGGCAGTTTCCAAATGGCCGCCATGTTGAGACCTTCGTGAAAGGCGCCATTGTTGACAGCTCCATCGCCAAAAAATGCGACCGCTACCGAGCCGTTCTTCAAAATCTTGGAACTGTATCCTCCACCGCATGCTTGGAGAATGCATGGTCCGACGATGCCACTGGTACCCATAAGTCCGATTTCGGGAGCAAACAAATGCATGCTTCCTCCACGGCCTCGCGAACAACCGAGCTCCCTTCCAAAAAGTTCGGCGATCAGCGATACCGGAGGGAGCCCTTTGGCCAGCGCATGGCCGTGTCCTCGGTGGGTGCTAAAGACCGCGTCTTGAGCCGTCAGATGAGCACACACACCCGTGGCGATCGCCTCTTGGCCGACGTACGTATGGCAAGCGCCATGGATCAAGCCCATTTGATGGCATCGCGCTAGCTCTTCTTCGGTTTGGCGGATGATCTGCATTGTGCGATACAGATCGAGAATGCGTTGGCTTGTGATTTCGGTCATCGTTGAGATACGTGGTGCTACTAAGAATTGTGTTTCGATTCAGCGTGGAAGCTTTGTACTTTGGCAGCTTGATGGCCCGGAGTGCCACCGGCATTCATGGCGAGGTTTCCACCGTCCATCGGGATGATCGCTCCCGTGATCCATTCCGAGGCATCCGAGGCGAGCAGTAGGGCCAGCCCCATGATATCGCGAGGTTGACCTAATCGGCCTATGGGAATCCCCTTAAGGAAACGTTCTTCAAGGGTTGGATCGTCGGCCATCCGAGCTTCGAGACTCGGATTGACGACCTGAGCAGGCAACACGGCGTTTACCCGAACGCCGCGATGGCTCCATTCGGTGCTGAGTTCACGCGTCATTTGGATGACGGCTCCCATGGCCATGGAATAAGCGATATGTCCTCGGCCCAAGGCGGTGGTGCTAGCCAGAGAACCGATATTCATGATCGATCCGCGACCTGCACGCAGCATCCGCTTGCCAGCCTCTTGGCACATGCAAAACCGACCGATAACTAGGTTGTTTAAGACTTGTTGGAGTTCACCGACGGTAAGTTCCTCAGGCTTAGCCAGGACCCCATCGCCGGCGATATTCCCGAGGAAATCGACGCGGCCAAAATCGCGATCCACGTGTTCGAATAGCTCTTTGATCGCTTGGGGATCCGACACATTGGTGTCGCGACAGATCGAACGCACACCAAAATCGATGGCTTGTGCTGCCGTGCGCTGTGCCCCTGCTAGATTGCGATCGACCAAGACCAAATGGCAGCCTGCCTGTGCCAGCGCAAGCGCGGTGGCTTGGCCGAGCCCTTGTGCGGCCCCGGAGACGACCGCGACGCGGTCTTTGAGGTTGAACATCGAAGGAATCATACCGGCCCGAAAGTCCAAATAGGGTTTGAGGTTATTGAGGCCTCTAGTATACGGTCAGCCGCTAGTGATTCCCACCATCGGACAATCCTCTGGGCTTCGATATCCCCAGCTTTCTTTGTCGGCCAGAATCTGCGTGTGTGCCTCAGGAGGGATGAGGATACGGCGATCGGGGAAACAGTCACCAATTATTTTCGGGAAAGGCAATTCAGATGAAGACCGACAGTGAACTCAAACAAGATGTCGAGAATGAACTTAAGTGGGAGCCTATGATCGATGAGGCTCATATAGGAGTGACTGCGAATAGCGGTGTCGTGAGCTTGACCGGCCATGTGTTATCGTTTGCTGAAAAGTATTCCGCCGAGAAAGTGGCAAAAAGGGTCTATGGGGTCAAAGCCGTAGCCAACGAACTCGATATTCAACTTCACAACGGGGCGATGCGAACCGATGAGCAGATTGCCCAAGCGTGCCTGAGCGCACTTAAAAATCATTCCTTGGTTCCCTACGAAAAACTCAAGGTTGTGGTCTCTCATGGAATTGTGAGCTTGGAAGGTGAGGTCGACTGGCAATACCAACGAGACGCGGCCCTCAATGCTGTTAGGGATTTAATTGGAGTTGTCTCGGTAACCAGCAGGATATCGATCAAAGCGCGGACATTGCCCAAGGATGTCAAGAACAAGATCATCGCAGCATTCCATCGCAACGCCGACATCGATGCGCGTCGGATCGAGGTTCAGACGCAAGAGGGCAAAGTCGTACTCCATGGGAATGTTCGCTCCTGGTCCGAACGCGAGCAAGCCCAGAGTGCCGCTTGGGCAGCACCCGGTGTGACCGCAGTCGAAAACGACATTGTCGTCGTGCCGTAGGGTTGGTCAAACGCTGTGGAGTGTATTAAATCTTCGAAGCTCGGTATCGTTCGATAAGAGTATTCGTCGAGCTATCGTGTTTGAGCTCTGGAGTTGACTTGGACTCAAGCTCAGGCACGATCCTCTGCGCGAGGACTTTACCGAGCTCGACACCCCACTGATCAAACGAATCGAGGTTCCAAATCACCCCTTGGGTAAAGACGATGTGCTCATAGAGAGCCACCAGTTTGCCTAAGGCTTCGGGGGTCAGGCGATCGAGTAGCAATACATTGCTAGGGCGATTGCCATCGAATTCGCGATGGGGAGCCAACCACTCGGCGGTCCCTTCGGCCCGCACCTCTTGGATCGTCTTGCCAAAAGCCAACGCTTCGGCTTGAGCAAACACATTGGCCATGAGCAGATCGTGATGTCGACCAACAGGGTTGAGCGAATTGCAAAACGCGATGAAGTCGCACGGGATCAGCCTCGTACCTTGATGGATCAATTGGTAAAACGAATGCTGGCCATTGGTGCCTGGCTCGCCCCAGTAAACCGCTCCGGTGTCGTAATCGACAAGGTTTCCAGCGAGCGTGACTCGCTTGCCATTGCTCTCCATCGTCAGTTGTTGCAGATAGGCAGGGAAACGCTTTAGGTACTGGTCGTAGGGTAGCACAGCGATCGAAGACGCACCGAAAAAGTTGTTGTACCAAATTCCTAAAAGGGCCATGATCACAGGGATGTTTTCTCCCCAAGGAGCACTTCGGAAATGCTCATCCATGGCTCGAAAGCCGTTTAGCATTTCAAGAAAATTCGCAGGGCCGATAGCGATCATGTTCGAAAGCCCGATGGCCGAGTCCATGGAATAACGACCTCCGACCCAATCCCAAAACCCGAACATGTTTGCCGTATCGATCCCGAATTCAGAAACCTTCGCCGCATTGGTGGAAACGGCGACAAAGTGCTTCGCGACTGCTTCGTTGCCGGCCCCAAGTCCCTTGAGCAACCAGTTGCGAGCCGTTTGTGCGTTGGTCATCGTCTCTTGGGTCGTGAAGGTCTTCGAGGCGACAATGAAAAGTGTTTCTGCTGGATCCAAGCCTTGGACGGCTTCGGCAAAGTCAGTTCCATCGACATTCGAGACGAAGATGAATTGACGCGTCCGATCGCTGTAGCTTTTAAGGGCCTCATAAGCCATCACCGGACCGAGATCTGAACCACCAATACCTATATTGACAATATTGAGAATCGGTTTGCCGGTGTGACCTTTCCAAGCTCCGGATCGAACACGATTGCAAAACTCACCCATGCGATCGAGTACTTCGTGAACATCGGGCACGACGTTGCGTCCATCGACCTCGATATGCGCATCACGAGGAGCCCGAAGGGCCGTATGTAGGACCGATCGGTTCTCGGTGATATTGATTGCATCGCCTCGGAACATCGCTTCGATGGCTGCTTTTAGTCCCGACTCATCGGCAAGAGCAAAGAGCCCTTGGAGTGTTTCCTTCGTCACTCTATTCTTGGAATAGTCCAAATAGATGCCTACCGACTCCACGCGGAAATTTTTTCCTCGGGTTGGGTCTTGAGAAAAGAGATCACGCAGATGGAGATCTTGGATCTTTTCGAAGTGATCTTCGAGCGACACCCAACTGGCTCGTTTGGTCAATGGTGTAGGAGAGTTCATGGTGCAGGTCTCGTTGCTTTCGTCTCACATAAGTTCTAACAACAAATCCAAAAGCGGTTCATCATTCTTTGACAGAATATAATGGTTCTAATGCGCGAAATCAGCCACTTTCATGCGATTTTCGGGAGCTTTATGCAAAGATTTGTGGGTGCCGAACGCGTTCCTTTTTTTGAACCGCTGATACACACTGATGAATGCTGATAGCAGAGTCCGACCAAGCGACTAGGGCAGAGCTTTCGATCTCCGTTGAGCATCATGGCGGCAGCTCAAAGTAGCAGGCACATTCCATGTGCCGTCAGCAGGATTTAATCAGTTGTGCAACGAATTCTAGTGCGCGGTATCGAAATAGAGTTGCAAGCACTTACAGATCTCCTCGATGCGTACGCGAGCCTGTGACTCGATCGTCTCGTTTCGTCCTATGCGGTCGATGTAGCTTACCAACGTCAATACCGTCGAAACTCTGTGCATCAACATCGCTTCGTTAAGCTCGTAACCTGGGTCCCCTAGAACCTCACAGTAGCTACCCCAAGCCTCATTCCAGAGCAAACGATCACTCAGTACCATCGTTCCGATGGCCCGCGAAAAATCGAACCCTGGCCAACGGATATCTGATTGGCTAAAGTCGATCAGCCCACTGACTCTGGAGCCCTCGAACAACCAGTTGCCTCGCCATGCATCCCCGTGGATTGGGTATCGAAGGATGGTTGTTCGACATAGCTTCTGAAACGCACGCTGTGAATCGATCGCAATCTGCACCGCAGCCTTCAATGAGAGCCTCAGATTCTCGGTCATCTCTTGGCTCAACGGAGGGACTGCGTGTCGGTGGGATAATCCATCGATCGCACGCTTCTGATCTCCAAATCGTATCTGAAGTAGATGCTGCAAAAGACTCTCTCTCTGGAGCAATCGATGATCTTGTATCATCGATAGTCTGGAAACAGAGAACCATTGCCTTGCTGTTCGATGCAACAAACCCAGGGCGTGGGACACCGCGAGAACTTGCTCAATGCCGACTTGTTCGATCTTGGCGATCGATTCACCCGGCATCCACTTGATGCACTCCCAACAACCCTGTGCGGATGGATGCTCGTTATCGGCAATGACAAGAACTGTCGGAATCGCATGTCGCAAAGACCCAGGCCACGATACCAAACCAGGGACCAAATTCGGCAGGGAATCGGCCGATCGCTTTTGATATTGATGGATCAGACCAAGACGTTGAAGACTTGATAAAGGATGCTGCTTGATCGCGTAATCACCGACGCGATAGACGCTAGCACCAGACAGCCCGGCTTGGATCGCCACACAATCGTGCTGGACGTCCAAGCCGAGATCTTTGAGTTGTTCCCGAATGCAAACCGGGAGCATAAACGCCTGAGAGTCTACTGACCTTGGCCTCTGGAAAAACCAGGTTTGCCATCGAAGTTGTAAAGACCTTCGAATTTCACAAACTCTAGGCCAGCTTTATGAATTCGTCCAAGCAGTGCCAGGATCGCATCATGCGTGGTCGACTTTCCAGAGCCTTCTGGAAGAGCAAAACGGCAACGGCTGACGTCGACGGTGAAGGTTTCTTCGAGTCCACCTGGCCAAACCTTCATTCCTCGGTTGGAGATCATTTCCAAGACCATACCATCGGCAGCAAGGGGTTGGAGTTTCGCAGCCAGCGCATCGATCTTATCGGTCCAAGCGATGAAGACATCCGCACCGACGAGCTCGCGTTTTTCGGTTGAGCGAACATACGGTGGACGAGAAGTCAGCGGACGGCTGGGGGCCTTGCTATAGTCGACCGACCGCAGCACGTCGGGCTTCTTACCGAGTCGTGCAACAACAGCTTTGGCGAACTCCTTGGTCCCGACTTTTTCCTTCGAGATACCATCCTTGAAGATATCGTAGGTGTGAACCCCATCTTCGATGGTTTTGAGCCAAGCGTTGTGGGCTCGCTCGGCGATGTCGGCTTGGCCGATATGCACGAGCATCTGAATAGCACCGAGGAAGAGTCCCGATGGGTTTGCCAGGTTTTGACCTGCACGCCTTGGGGCCGATCCATGGATGGCTTCGAACATCGCACAACCATCTCCGATGTTGGCGCTGCCCGCTAGGCCGACCGAACCTGCGATCTGAGCTGCAACGTCTGAGAGGATATCGCCATAAAGGTTTGGCATGACGACCACATCGAAAGCCTCTGGGGTATCGGCGAGTTTGGCAGCACCGATGTCGACGATCCAATGCTCGTTTTCGATGTCCTTGTATTCCGCCGCGATCTCATCGAAGATCTTATGAAACAGACCATCGGTGAGTTTCATGATGTTGTCTTTGGTAAAGCAAGTTACCTTTTTACGACCGTAAGCTCGAGCGTATTCAAAGGCGTAGCGAACGATCTTCTCGGTTCCTGGTCGAGAAATCAATTTCAAGCATTGCATCACGTCGATCGTGTGGCGGTGCTCGATCCCCGCGTAGAGATCCTCTTCGTTCTCACGAACAATAACCACATCCATCTTCGGATGCTTGGTGCGAATGAACGGATCATAGCTTAGACAAGGACGGATGTTGGCATACAGACCAAAGGCCTTGCGGGTCGTGACGTTCAGAGACTTGAACCCACCCCCTTGAGGTGTCGTGATCGGTGCTTTGAGGAAGACTCGCGTAGATCGCAAGCTTTCAAAAGCACTCGGCTCGATCCCTGCCATGTTTCCTTTGAGGTACTGCTTCTCTCCGATCTCGATGACGTGTTTTTCGAGTCGAGCGCCAGCCTCTTCGATGATATGAAGGGTGGCTTCCATGATTTCCGGACCGATACCGTCGCCGTAAGCGACCGTGATTGGGGTAGCTGATGCCATAATGGGGAGGGGGTTAGATCGATGAAAAAAGGAGAGAAACGAAGTAGAAAATGTATTCACCAACCCCCTAAAACACAACTGCAGATGCGAAAAGTTGCTCAAGAGCGTACAATCGATACGCCGGCTACTTTCCTCTTGTATTCGAAGGAATTGCGAACTTATGAAAAGCCTCTTGCGAGCCGTTTGCCTAACGATTTTAGCCACCACAGCAAGCCTAGCGGCTTTGCCATCGCACGTCGTGGGCCAAGAAACCGCTCCGAAACAAGCCTTCCATCCAGAGATGTTCAAGGAGCAAAACTTGGTCGCTTGGTGCATCGTCCCGTTTGATTCCCAAAAAAGGAATCCGGAGCAAAGAGCCCAAATGCTAGACCAACTGGGTATTAAGCGATTGGCCTACGATTACCGCGCCGAACACGTAGCCTCCTTCGAAGAGGAGATCACCACGATGAAAAAGCACGGCATCGAAATGACGGCGTGGTGGTTCCCAACGGTGCTTAACGACGAAGCGAAATTGATTCTAAGCTTAATCAAGAAACATCAAATCCATCCACAACTGTGGGTCACCGGAGGCGGAGACCCCTCGATGAACCAAGAGCAAACCAAGGCGTTTGTCGATTCTGAGGCAAAACGCATTCGTGAGATCGCCCTGGCAGCACAAGAAGCTGGATGCAAAGTCGCCCTGTACAACCACGGCGGTTGGTACGGAGAACCCGATAACCAAATTCGACTCATCCAAGCCATCAATCTACCGAACGTCGGAATTGTCTACAACCTTCACCATGCCCACCATCAACTCGATGCGCTCGAAGCGAACCTGAAAAAAATCCAGCCTTATCTCCTAGCCATCAACCTCAATGGAATGGAAACCAAAGGGGATCAGGTAGGCAAGAAGATCTTACCGATCGGACAGGGGGATCGAGACAAGGAAGTCCTCAAGCTCATCGGTCAGATGGACTTCAAAGGACCCGTCGGTATCCTCAATCACACCGATCTCGATGCCATGACCCGTTTGAAGGAAAATCTTGACGGGCTCAAGCAACTAACAGAGGAACTCAAGCCCTAAAATGAGTACTCGATCACGCAACGATTTGGTCGGTGCAAAAGGACGGGTTCAAAATGCGCTGAACAATTGGCGAGAATCCGTCGCTTGCGTCACCGAACATTGGAATGACGCAACTAGTACTAAGTTCCTCAGTGACCATTTTTCCGATGCCGAGCCTCAGTTGCAACGAATCTTGATTGCCCTCCAAGAGGCAGCAGACTTGGTACGAAGTATCGAGAAAAAAGTTGCCGACGATGAAAGCGACCACCGATGATCTTTGATTTCAAACAGCTCAAAAGCAAAATTACTTTGTCGAGTTCGCTGGCTCTCAGCGCAATCGTTTGCTCCTTTGCCTGTGGGACAACCAATGAAAAGATTATGAGAGTCCCCCTGACACCACCGACAAGGCCTAATACCAAAACCATCCGCATTGCAACCTTCAATGCTGCAATGAATCGCAAATCCCAAGGAGAACTAAGCCGAGGACTTGAGCAAGGCGATAAGCAAGCAACCGACATCGCGGCGATCCTTCGGTCCGTCTCTCCCGATATCGTCTTGATCAATGAGATCGACCGCGATGAACAGTCGGCAGAACTGTTTTTGAATCGCTATCTGAATATTCAACTTGCAGACGATCAACCCGCTTGGAAATACACCTACGCAGGGGCCGTCAACACCGGTGTCGACTCAGGCTTGGATCTCGATGGCAATGGCAAGCTCCATGAAGCCAACGACGCATGGGGTTTTGGGGCTTATCCAGGCCAATACGGCATGGCGGTCTTTAGCCGCTTCGAGATCCAGCAATCCGCGATTCGGACGTTTCAGAACTTTCGCTGGAGTCAAATGCCCGGTGCACTTCGACCCATGATTCCTGCGAGCGGTAACCAACCAGCTTCAAGCTACTACCCCGATTCGATATGGAGCGAATTGAGACTAAGCTCCAAGTCGCATTGGGACATCCCCGTCCAAATCGGAAGCCAGGTGTTGCATTTGATTGCTGCCCATCCGACACCACCGGTTTTCGATGGCCCAGAAGACCGTAACGGATGCCGCAATCATGACGAGATCCGATTGCTCACCGATTATATTTCAGAGGATCACTCCGGTGACTATTTGGTTGATGATCAGGGCAAGTCTGGACCCATCGCAAGCGATTCTCGATTTGTAATCCTTGGTGATCTAAATGCCGATCCGGTCGACGGCGATGGGCGAAGCGAGGTGATCCGGAAATTGTTAGATCACCCACGCGTGGCCAAGTACCCGACTCCACAAAGCCAAGGTGCCGTCGAAGCGGCGGAAGTTTCCCAGGGTGCGAATCTCAAACACAAAGGCAATCCGGCTCACGACACCGGTGACTTCAACGACAAGAACCCTGGCAACCTCAGGATCGATTTTGCGTTACCTTCGGCGAATCTCAAGGTATTAGCAAGCGGTGTGTATTGGCCTGCTAAGTCCCAGTCCCCGGAATCCAATGCGCTGGCCGGAGCCTCGGACCATCGACTCGTTTGGGTTGATATCGAGATCGAGTTATAAGACACCAGCCCGCATAGTGCTTATCGTTTTGCGAGTCGCTCCGGCGATCTTCTCCACATAGTCGATATCCTCTGGTGCGTAATAATCTAGGATTTGCTGGTCGGCCAGTCCAAGAATGGGAGGCACGACATTTTCACGGTTCGATGGCCTGACGGTTGTGTTTGGGTTAGGTAAACCTAGATATTTTGAAATCCTCTCCAAAGTGGATTCAAACGCTCGGTTCAATTCAGCGTAATCGAGCATAAAAAAGTTATCGGAAGAAAAAGCCGTTTGAGCATCCAATGCGCTTTGAACGTGCCTTACCCATCGATCAACCATCGAACTAGCATGATGATATTGGTAGCGAGTCATCGCACCCGATGGAATACATCGCAGGAACTCACCAAAATTTTTGGTCTGCGCTCCCTCATTCCACGGTAGACTCAGCAAATGGTGATGGTAACTGACCATGACTTCGTACACATCTCTACAGATATAGAGGATTTTAAAGCCCATGGGGTTTTGCGAAAAAAAGCTCTCGTAGAATTCTAAGTCATGATGGGATTTGAAGATGTTAGCGACCGAGCAACTTTGGAAGTTTGCTAACAAGTCCCTGAAAGCGATAGGGGAATGAAAGTTAACCCCTAAAGAACGATCAATGTTCATATATGGGTTGGAAACATAGCCGAAATTCGCTGCAAGACTGTTCATCAAAAAGTGCGTACCTGAGCGCTCATGGCTAATTACAAGTATCTTAGGACGCTCGATATCAAATTGTTTGACGTTGAATTCAAGGAGGGTACGGATCGCGTCCATTTGAATTGAAAATTCAGACCCCGGGCCCGAACGATCGGTGAGAATCAATGGCGAAGCCTTGGTCTATTGAGACCAAGAGGATCCCAGCGATACCTGGGCGAATCTCCAACCAAGATTCCAGAGGGCAGGGGGGTTTCTAGGGGGATGGGGAGAGGATTGGGCTTGGTAAACAGCGCAAAATCCGGGAGTGATACGCTATTTAACCTCAAGAAGTGTAACTGATTGCAAGGTTTTGTAAACTTTTTTATCGATTATTTCTTTCGAAATCTCGGTATTTTCGGGGATTTCGGAAGAGTCGTCGAGTTTAGGGTTTGGGAGGACCCTGTCGCCTGACGAAGAAGTAGGGATGTAGGGGAGCTATCGGTCGATGGCAGTCTGATCTCGAATCGCTATTGGGTCGAAATGCTAGCAAGGCTACTTGGCAAGCCAAAGAGTTCTGGAAAGCGATTGCTGGATAAAATCCTCTTTGGGGTGTTTCTGGCGAGTATCACCATCGATGGATGGTCATTGAACGCACAAGACCAAGCATCCGTCGGCCAGGTCACTGAGCAGACCAAAGCGGATACGGAGAAATGGACCGTCAAGCTCGGGGGGCATGTTCAGATGGACTATGTCCTTTGGGCCAATGCACCCGATTCGATACCCAACACCAACAATTACTTCAACTTTCGACGCCTGCGCTTAGCGGCCGATGGAACGGGCTATGACAACTGCGACTTTCGATTGCAGATGACCCTCGAACCGGAACCATTCGGGGATGTTCCCGCAGAGACCAATCTCACGCCGCAGGTCAAAGACGCATACTTCTCAATGAACCAGATCCCTTATTTGGGTCGTTTTCGGATCGGTAATTTTTTTGTCCCTTACAGCCTTGAGCAGGTTACGAACGATACGAACAACATTTTTCTCGAGCGATCGATTCCGACGCAGACGGTCTTTGCTGCCGATCGAGAGGTAGGGTTTGCTTTTTACAATTGTTCGCAGGACGAGCGATTGACTTGGACAACCGGATGTTTCTTTGACAGCATCAGCGAGGGGTTCAAGAAGCGTCTGGATGACAACCAGGGGTACCGACTTAGCGGGCGGGTGACTTGGTTGCCCTACGATAACGATCAGCCCAAGTCGCGAAGGTTGGTACATACGGGTTTGGGTGTTTTATACACCGACGACAATGACGATCGGATCCGGATAAGGACTCGTCCGCAGGTATCTGAAGGCCCCCGTTTAATCGATTCTGGACTGCTCAAAGCAGACACCTATACCTCGGGGAATATAGAGGGGGCGATTGTCTTAGGACGCTTTGCGGTGCAGTCCGAAGCGTTTCTCGGAACGGTTCAAATGCTAAATGGAGAGAATCCGACCCTCAGTGGAGCCTATGTTCACACGAGTTGGTTTGTCACAGGAGAGAGTCGAATCTTCGATCGATTCGGCCAGCATGGAGCTCAGTTTGGTCGCAACGCACCGTTTGAGAATTTTCGGTTCAAGCGGGGTGAGTTTCGGCCAGGAGCTCTAGAGCTCAAGTCACGCTGGTCGTTTTTGGATATGAATCAGCTCAATTCGGGCCGATACAACGATCTGACGGTTGGTTTCAACTGGTATTGGAGCGATCGGACGCGTTGGATGTTCGATTGGATTCATCCGATCACAACCGATCAGACGCTCTACGGAGCAACGGTATCGGATCTGCTGGCGATGCGATTTGATTTCAATTGGTGAGTTGCTCTTGAGCGTCGGCCAAGAGCCTCTTTGCACGCCCAGATCCGACGATGACCGCTGGGAGAAATAGTGGGAAAAACAAAACACCCAGTCCCATGCTGCATCGCAAAAGGGTGGCCACTGTAGGGTGATCGAATCGATTGTACTTGAACAACAAAAACAAGACAAAAAACAATACCAATGCTCCATAGACTATCCACAGAACTTCGATCCCTGAGATTCTTCCGTCGGCGGTCGGAAGATAAAGGCTGATTCCCAGTCCGATCGCAAGGCACAGCCCTACGAATTTCTTTAGTAGCATCGGGGTCTTCTCGACGTACTTGGCATACAAGTCCCCGTCGGCAGCGTCGACCATTCCGATAAACGGGTAGCGAACGATGACCCAGCAAGTAGCTGCAAAACCCACAACCACAAGCAGGCCACAGATCCCAAGGATGGTTTGAACAACCCAAGCAACTTTAATTTTTGTAAGGATGCGAATCGAAAATATTGGGATCGCAAGTGCCGTTAGCCAAGATCGTTGTGCAACACGAACTGACAGTGGAAATTCTCGAAACAGCTTGGTTCGGTCTACGAGATTACTCATCGGTATGTAGCATCAACGCGGTTCGCCAACAGTCGAGGTTTGCATCGCAGCGCGTGGCAAGTATTTGCACATGGCTATACCGATGAAGTAAAGGCCTACAAGAGGCACACCCATCCCGATCATGCTCGCCATATCGGCGGGAGTCAAAATCATCGAGATAAATGCGATGGCAAGAACGGCGATGCGCCATTGGCTGACGTAAGTCTCCACAGAGAAGATCCCTAGTCGTTCCAAGACGAGCATCACCAGGGGCAATTGGAATGCGATTCCAAAGCCAAGGGGAAGAAACAGGGCAAAGGACATGTAGTCGGTTAGCCGAGGTGACGCACCGATGCCCATGCTTGCGTTAAAATCCAAAAGGAAATCGATGACCATTTGGAAGATGACAAAGAAGGCTAGAAACGCTCCTGACCAAAACAGGATCAAACTTGTTGGTAAGAAAAAGTAAACGTACTTGCGCTCATGAGGATACAGACCTGCGGCGACGAACTGCCAAAGGTGGTAAAAGATTCCCGGGCTTCCAACCACTGCGGCAACGACAAAGGCGGCTTTAAGCCAAATCATAAACGGCTCTTGCAAACCCAGTGCTTCGGTGCTGGCTTTGACACCGACAAACATCCGAACCTTCATCATCTTTGAGGGATCTGGCAACCCTTCTGAATCCGCGTTTGCCAGATACTCCGCCGTCAGCTTTTGGATGTCTTGAGCATCCTGGCTGGAGGGCTCAGACTCCTTCCATACCATCCTACGAGGGTCAATCCAAACGTATTGGCTTACGACCTTGTTGGCCTTCATCCAAGCTTGCAAATCGGCGGAGACTTCGCTACCGGTAGACTTGGACATCTCTTGGATCGATTGCTTCTTGTAAAAATTCTCCAGGGACTTTTCTAAGGGGCCTTGCATGTAGGAGACCACGCGGGTTGCAAGGAGCAGACCGACGACCATGCCCAGGGCGAGCCATATCGAGGATTTTACAAGTGCGATGCGGAGTTCTTCGAGGTGCTCGCCGAACGTCATCGAACTCTTTTCAAAAAGATCGTCACCTTTCATCGGGTGCGGATCCCCTCTCTTACGGAAAAACGCGACTACAATGCAAAAAACGCATCGAATGTTTTGCGATGCGGTTTAGAATTCTAACCAACTTTGATTGAATCCCTCAATTTGGCAATCCATGTTTCCGGCATTTCCTCCCTTAGTCTTCGAGCCACTTTTCCGGTCGTACCTTTGGGGAGGACGGAACCTTGCCACAAAACTCCAGAAAAACCTACCTGCTGAGGGTATATGGGCCGAAAGCTGGGAGATTGTCGACCACCCTCAAGGTCAGTCGATCGTTGAGTCCGGGCCCTGGCAAGGCTGGTCGCTTGGCCAACTGGTTCGAGAGCATCCCACGGCGATCCTCGGTAACCGATACAACTCCTCGATCCGAAGTGCTTTGCCAGCAGAGGCTATTTCTCGTTTCCCGCTTTTGCTCAAGTACCTGGACTGCCAGAACGTTTTGAGCGTCCAAGTCCATCCCGACGATGCTTATGGATCCCAGATGAAAGTGCCTGATCTGGGTAAGACCGAAGCCTGGTACATCATCGACGCACAACCCGGTTCGGTTCTCTACGCTGGACTCAAGGAGGGAGTGTCGCGAACGGATTTAGAGCAAGCCATTCGGTTCGGCAAGACCCAGGATTGTTTGCATGTCCTATCCCCATCACCGGGAGACTGCATCTTTATTCCAGCCGGTACTGTCCATGCGCTAGGTGCAGGACTTGTTGTTGCTGAAATCCAGCAAGCCAGCGACTGCACCTTCAGGCTCTACGACTGGGACAGAGTCGATGCATCAGGAAGTTCAAGACCTTTGCATATCGAGCAAGCATTAGAGGTGATCGACTTTGACCGAGGACCTGTGGATCCGATCAGGACCGATTCGATAGGTATTGATAGGATTGAGACGTTGGTTCAGTGCGACAAATTTCGGTTGATGCGATTGAGTAAGCCCCAGAGTTACGAGCTTGATTTGTCCACTTGCAATGTCATTGCTGTGCCCCAAGGAACAGCGTCACTCGAAACCCCTCATGGGCAAATCGAACTTCGGATGGGACAGTCGGCTCTTGTTCCACATGCGTGCGGCCAGGCCAAAGTGACTCTAAGTTCTGATTCTACGGTGCTCGTTGCAGAACCAGTATCCGCATCCGTACCCCCAGAGGGTGGAAGCCAATGAATCGGATCGAAGAGATTTTTTCCAAGGCAATCGCCGGTTCAGATCGCTTCGAGCAGCACTGGGAGTGCGTAGGAATTTCGCCTATGCATCGAGCGCTGATACGACGGCTTGCGGTTTCGTCCTTGCAAAAACACCACGGCAATGACCATCGAATCGTTTGGACTTCAGATTCACCTCATATCCGATGGATTGATTCAGATCTCTTCGTTGAAGGTTTGGGTTCTTTGGATCATGGATCCATGCAGATCTTATGGTGTTGGAATGAGCCCAATTGGCGTGATTTCCTAGCCGCAACACCTTGGACCATTACCGGTGTCGTTTACAATCTCGCGACGTTGAAGTCGTGGATCAGCCGATGTGTACTGTTGGGTAAGTGGCAAGCGGCACAGGGGAAAAGCTTACCCTCGATCGAACTATCCTCCTGAAGGTTTTCATGAAAACGATTCTTGTTACCGGAACAGCGGGTTTCATCGGCTACCACTTTGCCAAACGATGCTTGGATTTAGGCCATCGCGTCGTCAGTGTCGATAGCATCAATGATTATTATGATGTGCAGCTCAAGCATAACCGTCTTAAGCTTCTTCAGTCCCATGCGAACTTTGAATTCCATCAGATGGAGCTCGAAGACCAACAGGGCATATCGAGGTTATTCCAATCCCATCGGTTCGATCGGGTTGTCCACCTTGCGGCGCAGGCAGGCGTTCGATACTCGCTCGAAAATCCCTATGCATACACCAAATCGAATATCGATGGCACGATGACGATCCTCGAAGGATGTCGTCACCACAGCATCGAGCATCTGATCTTTGCCAGTAGCTCGAGCGTTTATGGACTAAATAGTCAGCAACCGTTTTCGACTTCTCACTCGACGAATCATCCGGTGAGCCTCTATGCGGCGACCAAAAAATCCAATGAGATGTTCGCTCATTGCTACGCACATCTCTACAAGTTACCTTGCACTGGCCTGCGTTTCTTTACGGTCTATGGGCCATGGGGCCGACCCGATATGGCGCTGTTCAAATTCACCAAAGCCATTTTTGAGGGCAAGTCATTGGAAGTCTACAACCATGGCCAAATGAAAAGAGACTTCACGTATGTCGATGATATCGTCGATGCGATGATTCCTCTGATGGATAAAATCCCTCAGCCCGATCCAAATTGGGATCACGCACATCCCGATCCTTCGACCAGCTCGGCTCCCTATCGCATCTACAACATCGGCAACAATCAACCGACTGAATTGTCTTACTTTATCGAAGTGCTCGAAAGAGCCATCGGTAAGAAGGCGAATCTCAAGTATTTGCCTATGCAACCCGGTGATGTTTTATCAACTTACGCCGATGTCGATTCGCTTACCCAAGCCGTTGGGTTCAGGCCAAAAACGAAGATTGAAGATGGGATTGCGAAGTTTGTCGCTTGGTATCGAGAATACTACTCAGTGACATCAGGGACAGTGGCGACCTGAGACAACGGGCCCAGTTCCATCAGGTCATCCACTTGGAGCAACTCACCGATATCGACCAAACTCTGCCACTGCGATTGCAGGATATCAAGGTATTGGTTGAGCACTTGGGCGACGGTTTGTTGAGCGACGATCACGTCATTGAAACTGACACTCGCGGGATCAGCGAGGTAGCGTTGATAGACTCCTCGGTATGCACGAACCTGATCTCGCAGCGCTTCGGATTGGAACGATTCAGCCAATTGCCGATTGGCTTCGTACTTGCCAAACGCATTAGCTAGGGCTGCAGTGAGGGTGTTTCGTGTGTTTTGAACCTGTTGGCTAGCTCTGACAGCTTCGGCTCTTCGCGCAATACGATTACCTTGATTGCGGTTCAGAACCGGTAAATCACCTCCGAGCATCAGATTGTAAGTCGTCGTGCCGGGTTCAAAGGTGTAATCGCGCTGTAGCACAAAACCGACGTTCACGTCCGGGATCACTTGACGATCAGCCAATTCCACGAGTGTTTGTTGTTTCCGGACAGCATTCTCAGCCATTTCAAGATCGGTATGAACGGCGTTCATCCGAGCCAAGGCTTCTTCGTATTGGATCGCAGGAACACTGCAATCGATTCGACCATCGATCGGTGTGGCTTGCAGATCAGGGCAACCCACGGCGGCTCCTAATCGCCTCCAGGCCGCGATCGATTCCTGTTGGGATTTGATCACCGATGCTCGTGCCTGCGTCAGTATCACCCGCAGTTGCAAAGGCTCGTACGGTGCTGCTTCGCCAGCCGTAACGAGTTGAATCTGCGCCTCATAAGCTCGATGGGTCAAATCAAAGAAGGCACTTGCAAGTACCATTCGCTGCCGTGCAGCAAGCACATCAAAATAGGCTCTGCGGATCTCGGTCATGACCGTAATCCAAGTCTTACGCTGTTCGACCATGGCGTTTGCATAGTCAACCGCAGCGGCTTCGGCTGCGAGTCCTAACTTTTGGGCCGTAACGACCGTTTGCTGCAAATAGGCACCATGGTAACCGGGTGTGTTGATGGTTCGAACCGTATCGGCCTGGTATCCCACAGATGGATTCGGTGGTAGTCCCGCCTGGATCATCAATCCCCGGGCGACCTCCACATTGGCTACCGCTGCTTTAAGCCCTGGGTGATTCTGCCTAGCCAATTCGTGGAGTGACTCCAACGCAGATTCTCCCCCGGCAGGGTCAGGCATGGCGATCGCGTTGCTGGGGATCATCGATGGCTCTGGATAGAGCCGCTTGAGTTCCTCTTGATAGGCTTGAGGATCAAGTTTGTCTCGCAGAGGGGCAATAAGATCGGGTGTTTGAGTCCCAGGCAATTCAGGCGGTAGTTTCAGTGGATCGCTTGATCCTAGCGTCGAGGTGTTTGTGGCTGGAACCTCCCCGCATGTTTGCAGGTATTGCGTAGCGACATTGTCGGCAGTCTTAGGCACGCAATCCATGCTTCGATAAGCCCACCAAGCGGGTGTTTGGCAGCCCGCGAAGGATCCGGTAAGCAGTGCCGCGAGCAAGCCGATTCGGAGATTTGCTCGTGAGCGTTTTGGTGTAGAAGTGCTGTTGGCCCAAGGCTTCATCGCAAATGCCAATGATTACTAGAGTGCTTACGGAATCCTCTGGATTGACGTTGGTCGCCAAAGGCGGAACGATCGCTACTTCCGGTAAGCTTGTTAAGGTTGATCGTCTAGGAGGATCCGTTTCCATGAGCCTAAGAATTCATCGCAAGGTCAACAGCCTGGATTTTTACTGGCTAAACAGATCGAAATCTTTCATAAAAACGCCGCTTGGGGGTTTGGGTTGAGTTTGACGCTTGTTGCAATCGTGCTGGCCAAGTCGACTTTTTCTGTTCGATGCTAAGAGCAGGATTTACTACATCCGGAAACCAAGCAATGCACAGATATCGGACTTCGCTGATCAAGTTAGGGCTAATCCTCGGATCCGTGTCCTTTTACGCCATGCCACCTGCTCTGGGGCAGAGTTCTTGTGATGAGTTGGCCAGGGAAAAAGTGTGTCAGGGACACCGCGACGGTTTCTATATCCCATCGCTTGAAACCTTGCTGATGATGCCACTTAGCCAAGCAGGCGACCGCTTCGAAGCCAAGTGGCTTGGGCGATGGTCTGGGAGCAATCCATCTATTGGCCAGCGATCGGTAAACGGGTCGCTCATCGAGTGCGATGCGTGGATCGAGCCACCGAGTTATCAGCTCGATGACACCTCTACCGAAAGCGACGAGTCGCATGCCTTGGAGTGGAACGCTCCAGTGAGAGTCGCCAGGTTGAACGCATCTGCGGAATCGCCGCAGAAGTTTTCGCAGAGCAATCATGCTCAAAGAACACTTGCGAACGAGCCTGATACAAACCGAGAGGAACTTGTGAGCATCGCTACGCAAGATGCAAATGTTCGCCTTGCAAGTGGTTCTGTGGAAGCAAGGACGGTGAGAGTCACCGCCGTGTCGCAAGGGGCCAATTCGCCGCCAGCCCCCAGGCGATTGGGGGAAATCAAAGAGAAGCATTTGCAACGCAAGCCAGCGGGCACTCCTGGCGGTCGTTAGGCTGTGTGTTTATCGGGATGCAGGTAGACGAAAGATTTTCCTAGCCGTCCTCCATAGTTACCTGCAGAGATCCGGACTAAGTCGTCTACACCGAGGGCCGCATCGATCGCAGCATAGGTTGCTTTGGCGACGGCTTCGAGCGACGAGCCGTTGACAATGATTTCCATGATCGACTTGACCTGATCGGGAACGCGAGATTGGGTGCCTAACTTTTGCTTGAGCGTTGGGCAGTATTCTGCATAAGTGCTAGCGATGAGGAACTTGTACTTGCTACCCGCTTTGCTTGCGCTTGCAGCAACGCCGCCGGGGAAAGTGGTGATCACATCTGCCGCTGCATCCGCCGCACGAGCGGCGCGATCGGCCGCTTCGATCGCCGCGTCCTCGGTTCGTCCGAGGAACCAAAGGTTTCCTCCCATGATTCCATCGGCATACCCGAATCGTCGCGAGAGGAAGAACTCACCTCCGAGGGTTGGTATCGTCCAACCCTTTTGACCGAACATTTCGCTACGAAACTCATGGCCATCGCCAAAGAAGGCGATTTTACGACCGAGTTTGTAATAGGGATCCGTGTCGAGTGCGTTGAACAAACGCGTTGTCGGGCATGTCAAAATGTTTTGCGACAAGCGGGCCAAGAGAACGCGCTCGAGGTGCTCGACGCGATCCTTTCGGAAGCGAGGCACATGAAACTGAAGATATGCCCCAACACGACGGTCGGGTGTTTCTTGGCCATAAGACTTCCCATCAAGTATTCCTTCGATGCCCGCCTCGCAATCGCACAAGATCGTGCTGCTGGCATGCCCCGTGGCCTTTTGGCAAGCTGCCAAGAGCCATTTGTGATCTTTTGCGGTGACCAAAACCCTTGCGTAAAGGCTTCGAAAGGCTTCTGCGTAGGTATCATCGACCCGCTCTTGCCAGCGCGAGGACTTCCATGGCTCATTGGTCGATAGCTGATTAGGCGAGTCCATGATCAGTTCCTGCCACGACCGTCGTAGACCGCCGACTCGGTGACCACTTTATCCATGTAGATATCGTGGGAGTCCATGGGGATTTCATCGAACAACTGGCATTCGAACGCCAGAGCCACCAGAGGCGTTTGCGGTTTGGCGTGTTCCAAAAGTTTATCGTAGTATCCTTTACCGTGCCCGGTGCGGCCTCCGGTGCGATCGAATGCAACCCCAGGAACCATGATCAGGTCGAGATCTTCGGGTTGGAGTCTCTTCGAGGCGACGGTTCGAAGCTCAGCCTTGGGTTCAAGGATTCGATACATCCCCAACTCCAACTCGTCCATCGACTCGAGCCAGAAAAGCTCGAGTTCACCATCGACACAGTAAGGAACGACAATTCGTTTGCCTGTCTTGAGAGCTTCTGGAAGTGCATGCCGGGTGCGAACCTCGTCCCGAACGTCGACATAGAACATCACGGTGTTTGCCGAGGCGTACTCGGGAAGTTTCATAAAGCGATCGACGATAAGGACAGAAACACCATCTTTATCGGCCTGAGTTCGTCGGTTTTCGTGGGCTTGCTTACGAATCTCCGCTTTGCGCTCGGAGACTTCATTGAGTTCAGACATAGTGTGCCTAATAGATCGCCTGCAGGACAAGGAATAGATAGATTCACTGCGAGAGCCAGAGAATTCTGTTCGTCGCGAGTTGAACATCGTAACAGCAACACCGCGACTTGTCACGAACGAGAAAATTCGGTTCTATTTTTCTGGGGTTTTCGACAGCCGTTTGAAGTAAGCTTCGATCACTTCACGGTAGTGGCTTGGTAGATCCTTAGTGATGCTTTGCAGAGCCTCTTGCCTGGCCGCAGGGGGCAAATTCCCCCACCCAGACTTGTCCCCAATGTCCTTGTCGTCGACGGCACCCTGGCCATCTCCTCCTCCGGGCATCGATTCGTCAGCTGCTTGCTGGGATTGTTGCTGTTGCTGCTGCTGCTGCTGCTGACGCTGCTGCTGGCTTTGTTGTTGCTGTTTACTCTGCTTTTGTTGTTTTTGCTGTTGTTGTTCTAACTGTTCGATTAATTTGTCAAGCTTTTCGACAATCGCTTGCTCTTGATCTCGCACCTGTTTGCCTGTTCTACCTAATGCCAAACGTCGCTCCACGTCGTTCATCAAGCGAGCCACCTCGTCAAGCGAGTTTTCTTTGAGCGGCTCGATGTCCGTGAGCATCAGTTTGGCTGTAATCGCATAACGCGTTGGGATCTCGGATTCCCGTTCCAGGAGCTTCTTAAGAGACTCGACGCATTGCGGTTTTTGGAGCAAAAAATGCTGGCAAACTGCCGCTGAAAAAAGCCAACTCGAAGGATCGCTCAGGCTATCGATATCCAACGTCTGGAGCCGCGAAGAAGCTTCGTCGATCCAGTTGTTTTGGATCAGGTTCCTACAGAAGGCCAACTGCAAATCAGGTTTGATCCAGCCGGGCAGAGCCCCGTTAGCAATCAACGAGCTGAGCTGAGCATCGAGTTTCTGGTAAGTGTCGGCAGACCAAGGTTCTTCGAGGGAGCGAAGAAACTCGGCTACTGAAGGATCGAGTTGTCCAGCAAGTCTCAAGAGTGCCTCGTGGAGCTCTATTCCGCGCAAATCGACCATTCGATTGGCCGACTCCCTGGCAAGGGCCTTTGAATCACCGGCTGGACTCGATTCAATCCAGGCCAATGATCGTTCAACCCACAACTGGCCAGCAGACCATTTCCAACTTGCGGCTTTTGCTAGTTCTTTGGCCTCGGAGTTATCCGCAAAGGATCGCGCAGGGCAAGCCCAAGACAAAATCGACAGAACCAAAATCGACAAGCGAATCGAACGAGCGGGAGATAGGAATTTCACAGCCGACACTTTCTGGCTTGAGGGATAGATAGCCCAATGGCCACCTCTGGCCAGTATACAGATCGGTCCAACGGCCACCGAAAACGAACCGGCTTATTGTATTGGTTTAGTCACTAGCAATGCAAGCCGAAGAAAAGAAACTTATACAAATCTGTTTAGCGCGGGGTCTGTCCCCTCCTTGAGCAGCATCTTCACGGGGTCTGTCCCCAACTCATGCCCCGCAATTTTTTTACGCAAATTATTTTGGAACAAGGAGTTGCTGCGATTTCAATCGTCGCCAACCCTGGCCATTCCACCAACTTCTGCGAATAATCAGCCTACCGATCGTTTCTAGCAACCGGGCTAATGCTACCCGATGCAAATACCCCTTAAGTGGGGGTTAACGGATTTTCATGGATTGGATGTTGATCGGGAGAGGGTCTCCAAGCAGACTAGCTAGGAGACATTTCAAGCAGGGATGCGCGTTCTTACCCGTCTTTTGTTTTCCCATCCCATGGCTAATGTCGATCGAGCTTACAACCAAGTCCGCCACGAACTCGCACAAGTCGGGTTGCTCGCCGATGGCTTGTACCTAGATGTGGTCGAACTGATCATCTCTGGAGACAAAAGCGTCGGCGAACGAGGCTATGTCTTTGAACAAGTCGGCCACTACGCCAAGTGGGGGTATCGCCCCGGGGTGATCTATTTGCCAAGGGATCTGCCTCACCAACCGCGTAAACCTGGTCTTACCCTCTGCGATACGATCCGTCACGAATACGCCCACGCTTGGTATTTCCACGACCCAGCATTTTTTCGGGGTGAGTGGTTTCCAAGAGCCTTCGGTGCTGCCTACACCAACTGCAACCCAGCCCCTTACTCGCGATGGCGCAAGGCACTCAAGCGGAATCCGGAGTATCTTGCGGGCAAAAAACGTTGCCGAAACGCTAAGGGCCAACTGAATTTCTTCTACGGATATCTCTTGGACGAATTCATCACCGACTATGCTACGACCAACGCCAGCGAGGACTTCGCCGAAACGTTTATGTTCTTCCTGAAGTACCGCCGGTCTCTGAACCGCTTTCAAAACCGTTACCGAGTCTACACCAAGATCAAGGCCGTCGAACGAGCCGTCGCCCAAGCCTCGCGCCGAGTCCGCTCACTGGGAACAAGCCGCTACCGTCCTAGGTCAGCCTAAAACCCGTTTCGACAATCGAGATATTTACCTCGGCTATTCCGCAGAGTCTTCTCCGAGCAAGTTTCGGATCCAAAAGTCAGTCATCATGTGGAATTGATGTTGGACTTGTTGCGGGTCTGTAATTCCGTGACGACTCTTTGGGTAGACCATCAACTCGAACTGCTTGCCGGACTTTTGTAGGGCATAAGCCAACTGCAACGTGTTGGTCATGTGGACATTGTCGTCAATCTCTCCGTGGATAAGCATGAGCCGACCATGGAGATTCCCCGCAGCCTCGACCACCGAGGAACTCTTGTAGCCTTCTGGGTTGAGTTGCGGGGTGCTCATATACCGCTCGGTGTAAATCGAGTCGTAGTTTCTCCAATCGGTCACCGGTGCTCCGGCGATCCCCGCACGAAAGAGCTTACTATGAGTCATCGCATACGCCGTGAAGTAACCTCCATAACTCCAACCCCATATCCCTAGACGCTTGGTGTCTGCCCAGCTTTGAGTTCCGAGCCAAGCTACCGTGTCTTCAAGATCTCTTAACTCCAAGGCCCCTAAATCTCTGTAAATCTTCCAGGTGTCTGAATTGCCTCTTCCAAGTGCCGACCGATTGTCGCACAACATCACTGCAATCCCTTGATCGGTAAGATACCGATGCCACAGGTCGCTCCGGTGGATCCATGAATTCTCAACCGTCGGGGCCGACGGCCCCGCATAAACATAGATCACCACCGGCATGGAACCCTTGGACGTATCGAACCCATTGGTCGGCTTGTACAAAAGTCCTTGCAGCTTTTGACCATCCCTAGCCGGAATCTGAATCAGCTCGGGACTCGCCGTGTCCACATAATCAAATCGATCCGACCGATATTCGCTAACCAATCTTATCGGTTTGCCCTCGCGATCTTTGAGCCACACCTGAGCTGGGTTCGACAGGTCGCTCCAAGAGTCCAGATAATAGCTCCCGGTCGGATGGACCGATACGCGATGGGAACCGACCTGGCCAGACATGTCCTCAATCGCCCCACTCTCTAGCGAGAGTCTAAGCACATCGGTGTTGGTCGGAGCACTGCGATGGCCCGTAAACCATATCACCTTGCCCGAATCACTCACCGAGAGAATCTCCTTAACATCCCAATCCCCACTGCTAAGGGCTCGCTTGGTTCCATCCATCCCCACATGGAATAAATGCCGACGACCAGCTTGGCTATCGCTAAGCCAAACAAAGCTTCCATCAGGCAACCAACGGGGAACATCAATCACATCGACCCAAGCGTCCGACTCCTCGTGCACAAGGGTCTGAGAACTCGCGTTCTTCAAATCGTATAATACTAAGTCTAGCTTGCTTTGAATCCGGTTCTGAATCTGATAAACCAACTGATCCTCGCTACCAGGTTTCCAGCCAACGCGAACCACGAGCCGATCTTCCGGGTCGTTGATGCTAAGTGGTACATCTTGAATCTGACCCGTGGTGATATCCGCTACTTTGAGCTCGACCTTAGGATTCGGCTGCCCAGCCTTGGGATACCGCATGTTTTCGATTCTCTGAGCAAAGGGTATCGCATCATCGATGACAAAATTCGGTACCGGAGTTTCATCCAGTCGCAAATAGGCGATCTTGGTTCCATCAGGATTCCACCAATAGGCTTTGAATTGGCCTCGCCCATAAACCTCTTCTTGATAAACCCAATCCAATTTCCCGCAAAGAATCTCACCTCCGCCATCATGTGTGAGTTGTTTGAGCTCTTTGGATTTGCAATCGATCACCCACAGATTCTGACCCTTGACAAAAGCCACATGACGCCTGCTTGGACTCAGCTCAAAGAGTTCCTCTTTTTCATCCGGCGATTCGGTCAAACGTATAGCTTGGTCGCTGGGCAAATCGTAGAAATAAAGATCCTGCTTATGCTCGATCAAGGCTTGCTCAAGCGATTCATTAAAGAGATCAATTTGACGGCCATAAGGTGTGGCTACCCCATCTTTAAACTCGGTTAGTTTCCCTAAAGCTTCGACCATCTTCAGCGGGGTTTCCCACGGATGCATCGCTCCGCTTATTGCATCGATATGCATCCAACGATTCTCTTTTCGAACCAAGTAACTTTCTCCATGCGGCATCCATTTCGGTAATGGGCTAGGCATCCCGTTGTAACCAACCTTGCGTTCGGAGGAAAACAGCTTTTCCATCGTCAATCGTTCGCCTCGAATGCCACTTGCTTTGAGATCCTTCCACTTCAAATTGGAAAGCTCTCGTTTTGTGCTAAAGTTCGGAATCGAAGCTAGACGCCGAATCGGATAGATCGAGTCCTTGCGAAGCTCCGGGTCGAGAAAGCCCCACATGGCTAAAGACTCCTCGGAGTGAGGTTCTAAGATATAAGTCGTCAGTCTTCCTAGAGGATTGTTGGTGGGAACAATCCAACCTGGACCGAGCTGTTCGGAGTTCTCTTCAAGCGAAACGTCGTACTTAGCCATCTTGCGGAATTGAAATTCCGATAGGTCCTTGCGAGCCTCAATACGGTATCGCTGCGTCTTGGCATCGACTTGGCCCGAGACCTCGATCATCGGTATTCCATGCAACCGAACGCGACTTGCAAGCCAAGAACATTCTTCTGGAATGTAGTAAGCATGCGGTGCGTCGACTTGCAATGTTCCCACCGCATCGACGGCCAACTTGACGTTGTACTCCGTCGGTTCCATCTCCTTGATGCGCCGACGATCTTTCGGCGATGGGAATTCAGATTGACCATCAGGCCAGCGGTAACCTGCAACCTTGGCCCGAGCCTCTGATGGCTCGATCTTACCTTGAATAAAAACCCCTTTAGGAGGCTCTTGGATGTCCTTGCTTACCAACTCCTTTACCTTGCTTGCCTGGGCACTGAGCCCCTCGATGCACTCTTCGATAAAGGCATACGATGCTTCGATCCGACGTTGGTAACTCGCGTAGGAATAGGACTCGACGAGGATTCCAATCTTGCCTCGCAAGGCCATGTACTCCGTGCTATATCGAGGCTCGAAACCGTAGCTTTCCCAGACCGTGTGATCGCGATTGAAATTTCCGTAAGGAAAAACCGGGCAATCTCGCTTGAGCATTCGGGTTTCGACTCCAGGCATAAAGTCATGGCGCAACCAATGAGCCAGATCCGTATCGATCGCTGGATTGTGCGGCAATCCATAGGTCATGTCGTATCGGTGAAGCGAACCGTTGGTCGTATGCGCATCGATTAGCACATCGGCTCGCCAAGCATCGAGCATTCGAACCAGTGAACGCACCTCAAGCGTATCGAGCTTTACAAAGTCTCGGTTGAGGTCTTGGCCCAAGGCGTTTTCGCGAGTCCCCATCCCAAGCGCCGGTCCCTCTTGGCCAGGCCTGTGCATCGGCCCGACCCGCTGGTTGCCATCCGCGTTGAAATTGGGCAAGAAAACCAAAACGCAACGTTCAAGCCAATCGGGATTCCTCCCCTTGAGGACGTCACGAGCAAGCGCCATCAGAGCTTCCTTGCCATCGCATTCCCCACTATGGATTCCTCCGATCATCACGATCACGATCCTCGGGTCGTCTTTGGCCAGCGGCAGTGGATTGGCCTTTTCTTTGGAGATCACCAGTGTCCACAGCGGCCTGTTTTCCTGCGTCGTTCCTACATCGACGAGCTTGGCCATCGGATGCTCGGCGGTTAACTTTTCAAGAAACTCAAGAATGTCCGACTCGCGCGACGTGGCAAGATAGTTCGAACGCTCGGCAATCGTCATCGGAGTTCGAATCACCGGACTTGCAGATGTTTCCTGGGGCCTGCCCCATAGGCTTTGATGACCTAACAAGATCTGCCCTGTGGCTAAGCATGCAACAGCGAGCATTCGGAGCGATACCGACTGGAAAGCAAAACGTGGAAAAAGCATCTGGTTTCCCTTTTCGAGAACAACTTTCTGGCCATTAGCCGTCGATCCTGTGAACCGCAGGGGCTATCATAACGAACCATACAGCGACGAAAACACTTCCCCAACTTCACTTTACGGAGAAATCTCATGCCGAACTGGGCTGGTCGATTCTTGGCAGGATCTTTGATCAAGGGCGTATTTGCCGGAGCGATCCTCCTGGCAGGTAGCTTGGGTTCAGTTGCCTTTGCTCAAAATCCACGAGTGCTCATTGAAACGAGCAAAGGGGATATCGAGGTCGAACTCTTCGAGAAAGAAGCTCCGGTTACGGTCGCGAATTTCCTGAGCTACGTCAAAAAAGGACATTACGACGGGACCATTTTTCACCGAGTCATCTCCGATTTCGTCGTCCAAGGTGGTGGCTTGACCGAAGACATGAAGGAAAAGCCCACCGCGGATCCGATCGAAAACGAAGCAGGTAATGGTCTAAAGAACGAACGCATGACCCTCTCGATGGCGCGTACATCTGCCCCCCACAGCGCGACTTCCCAGTTCTACATCAACCTCAAATACAATCGCCCCTTGGATCGTAAGTACTCCCAAGACAACTACGGCTACTGCGTTTTTGGCAAAGTGGTCAAGGGTGAAGAAATCGTCGATCAGATCGCTAAGGTCAAAACTGGACGAGTCAAAGGCAGTAGCGATGTTCCCATCGAACCGATCACCCTCAAGCGTGCGATGATTCTCGAAGGTGCCGCTGCTGCTGCAGGATCCGATAGCGACAAAAAGGACAAGTAACTTGCCGACAAATCTCAACACATCGGCAAGGGAATTGATCGATAGGCAGGTTGTCCCCAACCTGTCTCGACTGAGAATCGAAGACCGATCGTCTCGCGATAAGGGTTGCATCCTGGATTTTGGATGCCAAGTCCCCGGAGGCTTGGAAGCAGGCTTGCTGCTTGCCAAGATCTGTATGGCCGACTTGGCAAATGTCCAAATCGTCCCGGCAGATCAGGGAATCTGGCATGGGCCAATGCTGCAGGTTACCACCGACGATCCTGTGGCTGCTTGCATGGCCTCCCAATACGCCGGCTGGAAGGTTGCCCAAGGCAAATTCTTTGCTATGGGCTCAGGCCCGATGCGATCGAAGCGAAAGCGCGAAGAGGTTCTCGAGCACCTTGGACTCAACGAAGAGTCTCATTGTGCTGTCGGTGTACTCGAATGCGACGAGATTCCATCGAGCGACATCATCGAGTTGGTAGCCAACGAGTGCGGTGTTAGCATCGAGCAAACAACTCTTTGTGTCGCTCCGACCAGAAGCATCGCAGGTGTCATCCAGGTTGTTGCAAGATCGATCGAGACAGCGATGCACAAATTGCACGAGCTGGGTTTTGATCTTCATAAAGTTGTCTCGGCGCATGGCACTGCACCGATTCCCCCGATGGCCAAGGACTTTGCCGAAGCCATCGGTCGAACCAACGATGCGATTCTTTACGGGGGCCAAGTCACCTTGTGGGTCGATGGCAGTGACGAGGACATCGAGTCGATCGGAGCGAAGGTTCCGAGTATCGCTTCGAAGGATTTCGGAAAGCCGTTTGCAAAGACGTTTCGTGAATACCAGTACGACTTCTACAAAGTCGATCCGGGACTTTTTGCCCCAGCGATGGTCACATTCGTCAATCTGCGTACGGGTAATTCATTCCGGTACGGCAAGTTATTTCCAGAGATTCTCAGGGATTCGTTCGCTTGCAAGGATGCTTAAGATCCCTGTGCATGATCCGGCGCACGGGCCCACGCACTATCCCACCGGATGGATGCTCGGGGGAGGATCGATCCGGCTGCCGACGTCCATCGCATCGCGTTCGAGTCGTGCCAGCAATTCGTCATCGAGCGCGTGCTCGGTGTAGTCGGCGCATCGATCGATCGCATCGGGGCTAAGATCTGCCCAGCGAGAAAAATACAACTCCAAGAGCCGGTGCCGGCGAACCGCGCGGTGGGATTGTTGGATCCCAGCCGATGTGAGCACGAGCGATTTTGTGCCACGATCGATCAGCCAACCCTTACTAACCAATTGACTTGCTACCTTGCGAAAATGCCGATCCGTCCAATTGAGCTTGTTGGCAAGACGTGCTTTATCGACGGTGTCGGACCTTACGTCTCCATGCATCGCAGGGGCCTTTTGCTCTCCTTCGAGCAGTTCGTATACGCCTCTCAAAAGGTGCTCTTGGTCGGCCTGCCAACGGAGCAATACCTTCTGGCGTAGTCGCCAGAGAATGCCATGACGAGTTCCGACAAGCAGGCTCACTGCAAAGAGTGCCGCTGCAAAAAGAACCATCGATGCTCCAGAGGGGAGGTGCTCAATTCTCCAACTACTCAATGCCCCGAGGATCCCTGCAGTCAGACCGATGAGGCTGCTGGCGACGAGGTTTCTATCAAGACGATCAGACCAGAATCGAGCTGCCGCAGGCGGAATGACCACCATGGCCACAACCAGCAATACGCCGACAATCGAAGTCCCGACGATCACGATCAGAAGCACAAAGCTCATAAGCACCAGATCCAAAAGCAAAACGGGCCAACCTTGAGCCGATGCATAGACTGGATCGAAACAAAGCAGTTGCAGTTCTTTTCGCAAAAGCAGTACACCAGTTGTTACGCCGATGCATACATAGGCGATGAGTTTGGCATCCTGAGCGACGATTCCGGCCGTATTGCCGTAGATGAAACCCTCGAGCCCGGCTGCATTCCCCGATTCGGTCTGCTGAACTAAACTCAGCAGTGCCATTCCTAGCGAGAAAAAGACGCTAAGAACAATTCCAAGGGCAGCGTCCTCTTTGAGTTGCGTGAAGCGTCTAAGGCCCATGACGGCCAAGGCCCCGAGGATCCCGCTAAGGGCTGCTCCGGCCAAGAGAACCAACGGCTCGCGACCTTGGCCCCCCATCGCTAGACTCACGAAGAACCCCAGTGCGATTCCCGGCAAGGAGGCATGGCAAATCGCATCAGCGATCAAGGATCGTTTGCGCAGGAGCAGAAAAACCCCGACCAAGCCGCAGACGGCTCCGAGCATTGCGCAACCGAGAATCACCAACCGAGTGTTGTAGTCCATACCTCCTTTAGTTTAATCGTATTGCTTATCCTAAGGCAGACCGTTTCGTGGTAAACTTCGTCGAGTCTTGAGTCGTATCGTAATTACTTCGGATCAGCCTAAATGCCATTCAATTCCCGATCCACCTTATCCCCTCTGACGAACGGTTTGACCGTCTTGGTGAGTCTGCTGTGCGGTATCTTAGAGGCCCAGCAGGAGACACCTAACCGTTATCAGATCTCCGAGCGCGCTGCGGCAATCCATCAGCGAGGATACGTCTTTGACGGCCATAACGATCTGCCTTGGGAGGTTCGCACCAAGACCACCAAGCTCTTTGATGAGTTGGATATTTCCAAATCCCAACCTAAACTTCATACGGATATCGAGCGATTACGCCAGGGAAACGTCGGTGCCCAATTCTGGTCGGTCTACGTTCCGGTCGAAACCATCGCAGCAGGAAACGCTTTCCAGATAACCAAAGAGCAAATCGACTTGGTTCACAAGATGATTGCCCTGTATCCTGAGACTTTCGAATTAGCGCTAGACGCTCAAGATGTCCAGCGCATCGAAGCCAAAGGAAAGATCGCATCGCTCATCGGAATGGAAGGAGGCCATAGCATCGAAGGCTCGATAGGAAAACTCAGACAGTTGCACGCGATGGGAGCTCGCTACATGACGCTGACCCATAGCGAGACACTCGAGTGGGCCGACTCAGCAACCGATGTGGCACGAAACGATGGACTGAGCCCTTTCGGGGAAGAAGTTGTTTTGGAAATGAATCGTCTAGGAATGCTCGTCGATATTTCCCACGTCTCTCCAGCCACCATGCACGATGCGCTGCGCATATCGAAAGCTCCAGTGATATTCTCCCACTCATCGGCCCGAGCGATCGCCGATCATCCCCGAAATGTCCCTGACGATGTGCTTGCCGAGTTGCCAAAGAATGGTGGAGTGGTGATGATCAATTTCTTTTCGGGATTCGTTGTTCCAGAGTCTGCGAAAGTCCTATTGCAACAGTCGGCCTTGAGGAAAGAGCTCAAGACCAAATATCCCAACAGCAAGGAAGAACAAGAGCGAGAGATCAAGCAGTGGCAATTGAAGAATCCTTATCCAGCCGGCCAAGCTGAGGTCATTGTCGATCATATCGAGCATGTCATCAAAGTCGCAGGGATCGATCATGTGGGTTTAGGATCCGACTTTGATGGGATATCCAAACTCCCAGTGGGGATCGAGGATGTTTCCAAATACCCAGTGATCACCGAGCTTTTGCTCAGGCGTGGATACGAAGAAGAAGCGATCCATAAGGTGCTCTACGGCAATGCGCTGCGGGTGCTAAAGCGGGCGACGCAAGTCGCCGATCGCTAAACCATCGGAGGCTGACTAGCCAGATTCGGCCAGTAGGTACGAACAACGCATCCGCCGAGTTTTCCCCGACCGATTTGGATCGAGCCACCATGTTGGTTGAGAATACGGCTGACGATGGCTAGACCTAGGCCGATCCCAGCATGGCTCCTGTGACTCAAGTTCGTCCACGGAGCTTCCTTGGTGTTGCTTGGTATCCATGAACTTGGATCAGAAATACGGACGAAAGGCTCGATGACTTCGGTCCACTTGTCTTCAGGAATCCCAGGTCCGTCGTCCTCGAATTCAACGCAGGTTTGAGGTTTGGAACGGCTAGGGTCGGCTTGATAGTTATTCGTTGTTTCCGATTTGACTTGATATACCCGAACGACCAATCTGGACTTGGCGTACCTCTGCGCATTGCCTAGGAGGTTTTTCGCAACACGTAGAAACGCGATGCGATCGGCATAGATCAAGGGTGTTTGTTGCCCAGGCAAGTTCGATTCAAACTCGATACTCAATTGGGGTGTTTCCTCGGCAAGGGCTTTCGAGATGGGTTCAATGGCCTTGCGTACGTCGATCCATTCTTGCGAACGTGAGGGAAGCTCTTCTCTATTTCGAATATATTCTAGGATTTCATTGACCAACATCTCTAGATCATTGATTGATTGATTGATGATTTCCATGCGTCTGGTCCGTTTTGGATCATCCGACTTGGCCTCAATCAGATCCACCGCAAACCGAAGTCGGGCAAGTGGTGTCCTGAGTTCATGGGAAACCATTTGAAGCAGTTCGCGTTTGGACTGAATTAGAGTCTCGGTCTTGCTGGCCATGAGGTTCAATGCAGTAGCCAATTCGCGGGCTTCCCCAGCATTGCCTTCCTGGACACGAGCCCCCAGGTTCCCTTGGGCGATTGCTCTGGCAACGCGCGCGAGCTTATTGAACTTTCGAGCGATTGAATTTACCAGCAGTCCGATGAGAATCGCTGAGCCTAAAAAAGCCAAGCCGAGAGTGGTTTGCGCAGTGGGTGTGGTGACGTCTTTGAATTCCGGTAGAGGTCCGATCCGCATGTAGCTATCTGAGCTCTGCAGCTTGGTTGCGGCGTAATATCCCCCCTGATCTTCATAGAACGCTACGTCACGGCCACTTGCAAAGCGATTGCTCCCTGAGGCAGGGAGATCCTGAGATTCAAGCAACTTGATTGGCAATCCGAAGTCTTTTGAGAGCTGATCGAGCTCCGGCGGCGTCTTATCCGAGTTTTCATAGCGATAGGTTAGCAGTTGCAACCAACCCCAGAGGGCATCCTCAAAGGCAATCGTGGAATAGTCATTAAATGGCCCCAATCGCAAGTACTGCTCTGAATCAAAATGGACCGAAAGATGCTCGCTGTAATTGTCTGCCAAACGGTACGAGTAGCCATAAGGCTCACTCAAGCGTGATCGTTCTTTGGGTTCCAATTCGCTCAGGGGACGAAGTTCCAATGGAGCTCGAAACTGCAATTGAATCTTGCTCAGAATGTTCTCGCGACGATCCTCAGGGCCGCTGAGCAATTGCCTGGCTACGAGTCGCATGCCGCCGAGATGAACGCCGGTGACGACTCGCTGGCGGTCTGCATAAACCCGACTTGCAAGCAGTTGCTCAAAGGCCCACTTCGAGAATAGCAGTACCAAGACCGTCAGCAGAAAAAACTTGAAGAATAGACGGATCATGGCTCGACCGACAACAGGTATCCGGTTCCCCGCACCGACTTGATTCGTGTTGGATTGCTTTGATTGTCACCGAGTTTGCGGCGAAGCCTCGAGATGCGCAAATCGATCGAGCGATCTTGAGGATCGTAGGTCTCGCCCGCGAGTGATTCGTAGATCTCTGCCCGGCTGACAATCTTACCGGCTCGTTGTGCAAGGAAGCAAAGAAGATCAAACTCGGCGCTGGTAAGTTCAACAGGTACCGAGCGTAGCTCCACGTGTCGTCGGCTCGGGTAAACCGCTAAAGCTCCCGCCGAAATGCAATCCTCCAACTCAGAATTCACAGGAGGAGACTTTCTCAAGTGCGTGCGGAGTCGTGCCAGTAAAACTCGTGGGCGAACCGGTTTGGTCAAGTAATCATCCGCACCAAACTCCAACCCTAACACTTCGTCGATCTCCTCGATTCTGGCCGTGAGCATCACAATCGCACCTTGGTACTGCTCACGCACAGTCTTGCAGACACTAAATCCATCCATACCCGGTAAGTTCACATCCAATACAACCAAGTCGGGTTTGTCTTGAAGTATCCTTCCAACAGCCGTGTCCCCTTGCATCTCGATCGACACACAAAAGCCGTTTTCAGTAAGGTAATCACGAACGATCTCAGCCAACTCGCGATCGTCCTCAACCAACAAAACCGAGGGGGACATGTTCACAAAAAGCACCATGAGCGAAGCGAAGAGTTTACAAAACGATACAGTTCCTGCCGTCCGCGTTTGGACATTTCAGGGACTCTGATGCATATTACTACAAAACGAAGTCGTCTGTAGTTACCATCTGAGTGAATTATTTCTTTTCAAGATCGATTGCAGGAGTCTAAGTCTTTGAGTTCAGTTCAACAAAACCCCGATCGGCGGCACGATCTGGATGCCCTGCGGGCAAGCGCAATGATTCTAGGAATCATTTACCATGGTGCCCTATCGCTAGCGCTGGGGTTTCCTTGGATGGTACAAGATCCCTCGGCAAGCAAACCGATCTATGTGTTTCAGTCTTGGGTACACGGATTTCGCATGCCCTTGTTTTTCATCATTAGCGGTTTTTTCACCGCGATGCTTTGGAAAAAACGAGGCTCTAAAGCTCTCGTAGCTCATCGGTTCGTCCGGATCCTTCTGCCGTGCCTCATCGGTGCGATCACCCTGGTTCCACTTTGCAACTTGGTGATGTTTCGAGCCATAGCTGATGGAATGCAACGGCGCGCTGCAGTGGTCCAGAATGAATCACCGGAAAAAAACATCTGGGCCGCTATTCGCCAGCATCAGCCTCTGGCGACTCAAGTCCACCTCGATCACGGATTCCAATGGACCGAACTTCATCCTGAATTTCAAACCACCGCACTGAGTTGGGCGGCCATCCAAGGCGACCTCGAATGCACTCGGCTCCTGATCGAGCGCGGTTGCGATCCGAGCATCGCAAACCCTGACGGGAATACTCCACTCCACGCTGCGATGTTCTTTGGCTACTTTTCTGTTGCCGAGTATTTGCTCGAGCAAGGAGCAGATATCGCCAAGAAAAACAACAACCAGGAGACCCCGGTCAACAGCCTTCGTATCGACGCTGCAGTCGTTCCAATGATCGCTGGCATGCTGAGGCTAAAGATCGATCCAGCGAATATTACGCATGGGCGAAATCTCATCGAGAACAAACTCTCGGAGCTGGATCTAGCAGAACCAGCTTCTTCCGCCCCAAGCGCCACTGCACCCAAACCGTCAAACTCGAGGCTCCAAGGTCTATGGAACTTATTAAGCAGCTTTCCTGCCTTTTCCTATCTCTGGTTCTTGTGGTTCCTTTGGTGGTATGCAGTTTGCTTTGCTATCCTGGCGTGGTTTCTCCGCGTTACCCAATCGATTTGGATGAAATACACCAAGCCGCTCAATAAACTGAATCTCTGTTCCACTTGGACCTTGCCTTTCTGGATCCTGATGACAGCCATCCCGATTTTTTGGATGGACGCCCTTGGGTACATCTTTGGCCCAGATACCTCGGTAACCATCATCCCAGCAGGCCGAATCGTTGCCTACTATGCGTTGTTTTTTCTCTTCGGAGCGATCTATTATTTGTCGGAGGATACCCAAGCTCGATTGGCAAGTAGCTGGCCTTGGCTCTTGCCCTTGACCATGTTGGTCGTCTTTCCTCTGGCCCTGGAAATCAACCTAGGCACGTTCGGACTTCGTGATTCATGGAAGCTGCCGGTGAGTTCGATTCGGCCCCTATCGGTCCTGAGCCAGTCTCTGTTTGCGTGGTGGATGTCCCTGGCTTGCATCGGACTTTTCCAGAGTTGTCTAAACAAGCAAAGACCGTGGATCCGTTACCTATCGGATTCTTCGTATTGGCTCTATGTCGCCCATTTGCCGTTGGTGGTCATGCTCCAAACCAGCGTCTTGGATCTGCCCTGGAATAGCTACGGAAAGCTCTTTGCGATTAGCGCTGTGAGCATCCTGCTATTACTGCTGAGCTACCAGATCATGGTGCGTCATACGCCCATCGGGTGGTTGCTTAACGGCCGCAGGCGAGCAGCAAAAACCCCGCAATAAGCCGACTAGGGCCCGATGGGTATGAGTTGGATCTGACGAATGTCGGCCACGGCTGCTGCGGCCTTGGTCTTGGGACGTACTCTCAGGAACCCTGTGCCAGCCTCAAGTTGAACAACCCCTAGCGACTCGATGATGATGTTCTGAAAGTGGCCCGTTTCGCGAACTTTCCACTCGAGCGTTTGAGGGGTAAGCGGATCGATTTGGACTTCGACCAGCGATCCTCCGTTTCCAGCACCGCAGCCGCAGTGAAACTCAACCCGATATCGCCCTGCCTTAGAAATCGTAATTGGCCACTCTACCCAATCGTCTTGCTCTGTCCAATAACCGACGACGTTCTTGAATGTCTCTGGCTCATAACGAATCCGCTTGCCATGGGGCTTTGACTCGCTGGCAAGAAGTGTAATCCCACCCGATATGTTTTTGAGTTTGGGCTGACTCTTTTCGATCACCCTGTTCATGCTCAAACGCCAAGCGGCCCAGCTGTCTGCAATTTGCTGAGCCGATTGTGTGCGTCCATCGATCAGCGATGGGTTCTGCTCGATATAGATGTCTGCGTGTAGCTCAGGATTGATCTTAGGGTTGGGAATGCACTCCTGAGCGGCGATCGAGGTTTTCCAACCTGCCAAGAGTTGCTGCATCTGCAGAGCTACTTGCGGATTTGCCTTGGCAATGTTGTTGCGTTCTGAAATGTCGTTGCTCAAATCGAATAGCTCACCTATTTGCATCTCGTAATCTTCGACCCACTTCCAGTTCCCCTTGCGAACCGCTCCCGAAGGCTTGCTCCCCTGGTTGGTGTAATGGGGCAAGTGCCAGTAGAAAACGCGATCCTCCGAAGGACTTTTGCCCTGTGTCCAAACCCCGAATTGGGAAAAGCCATCGACAGGCCCAGCGCTTCTGCCAGGCTCAATTCCCGCAGTCTCCAAAACCGTCGGCATAATGTCAAGCAACGAAACTGGAGCGTCGATGGTTCGACCAGCGGCGATCTTGCTCGGCCAGCGAACAATCAAGGGGACACGCAAACCACCTTCGTACAAGTAGCCCTTGCCGGCCCGAAAATCACCGTTGTAAGTCGCCGGAGTCGCATGGCCTTCGGGGACATGCAAGCCACCGTTATCGCTCGAAAAGATCACGATCGTGTTGGCCGATTGACCCGACTCCTCGATCGCTGTTAATAAACTGCCGACCGACTCGTCGAGCGATTCAATCACGGCAGCATAGAGTGGATTCCAAGCCTTCGCGTTCCGATCGATCTTGCTCTGGCGGTCTTGGAGCATGATGTGGGGTGAATGATGCGGTATGTAGCAGAAATAGGGTTTGTCCCCTTGAGACTTGATAAACTCGATCGCCTTCTCTGCAATAAGATTCTCGTTCTTACCACCGGTCGTCTCCGGATCCCCATTTCCATTAGGCTCGAAACTAACATCAAAGCCCTGTTTCAACGCCGACGAATTCCCGCCACCCAAATGCCATTTGCCAAAGACACCGGTACTATAGCCCGCGCGCTTGAGCGCCTCGGCCAACGTCTCTGCACTAGGTACTAATGCCGGTTCAATTTCAGGCTGAAGTAGCCTCTGGCTCGTCGCATCGGCCCGGCCTGGTAAATAAGTTGTCAAATGCAATCTCGCAGCAAACTTGCTTGTCAGCAAGGACGCTCGGCTCGCTGAACAGATCGGCAAACCACAGTAAGCGCTCGTATGACGGATCCCCTGACTTGCCAACCGATCCAAATTCGGTGTCTTGTGGTCTGCTCGACCGTAACAACCTAGGTCAAAAACACCCATATCGTCGGCGAGGATCAAAACCACGTTCGGAGGACGATCCTGTGCTTGCCCAATAGAAGCCAGCCCCAACAAAACCATAACGACACACACCAACATGACGCCAAATTTTTTCATCGCTACTTCTTTGCCTTGCTAAAAACCTGTTCCCATCCACACCACAATGATAGCAAAACCAAAACGTTTTGAGGGTTTGGGTAAAATTCCAATGCGTTGCTATTTGCTCTCAATTCATTCTTCGGCAAGTCCGATTCTACTTAGACGTTTCTCCGTCCCGATCTATCCATGCCTGGAATTCTATGCTGACCGAGATGCAAAATCCCGCAAGCCCGCCTTCGAAGCTCGATTCGGATAAGGTTGCGAAGACCGTCGCAGAGCGGAAGGCCGTCGCGGTACAGGGCAACTGCGAATCCTTGAAGTATTTGATTCGGCATCTATCTGCGGTGCGATCCGAAGCCACGCGGGCTCTGAATCCTACGACAACAAGTCCGGCGGAACGGCAGGAAACTTGAATATGAAATGGCGTCGCTGGGCTTTTGTAACCCTTTGCCTCTTGACCCTCATAGGTCTTTACTCCGCGCGACGCTCGATTATCTCTTGGACACTCTCATCGAGGTTCGCGACACGCATTGAATCCAAGTCGCTCGAAACCTCCTTCCAAAACAACTCCTTCGAAATGCACGAAGCGAGCGTCACGCTCAAGAGCGGTCAATCGATCACAGCCCAGAGAGCGTTCGCTCAAGTCGACCCGCGAACGATCTGGAGCGGCGACCTAGTGATCGATCAGCTTCAGCTCGATCGTGTTTCTATTCCTGCACAGATTCCAAGCTCAACGCGATTGATATTGCCTTCGGTACCGGATGAGTTCTCCTCGGTCCCTGACCTTCAAACTTGGGCTGAAACCTGGATAAGCGACACCGTCGGGTTGATCGATCGCGATGCACCGAGAGTTCTATGGTCAGCCCAAGAGCTGAAAACTAGAGCCGATCAGCTCCAAGCCGCATTGGAACAAGCTATCGAGACAAATCCTGCGAATATTCACGACCGTCGGCAATATGCGTTGATGGCACAGGAATACCATGCCATCAAACAACGCTTGGCCGAATTACGCATCCAGGCTCGAACTGGTAACAAAGATTTGAAAAGGCGATGGGCCCAAGTCCCTCAAACGATGTCGGAGAAGTTTCGCTCAAGAGCGCTGTCGATGATTCCTGATGCGAACCGTCAAATCCAAGAGATTGCCACAACCTACTCTCAGCGGGTAACACCGACGGTCTTGGCCTATTGCGACATCGTGGCCAGTGCGATGAGCCCACGCCAATCCGCAAGCACCAAAACCAAGCCTAAGAGCGCTACAGTCATTCGAAAAGCTTCTTTAAGTGGTATGCTCTTTGACCCGAAAGCATCTGGTCTGCAGGTTCCTTTCGAGTGCCAAACTTGCCAGTGGGCTTGGGATAATCCATCAAGCCTGCCCACGACATCCATTTGGGCATTCGAACTTCCCAACGGACAAGGAGCATTGGAAATCCAAGCCGAGCAGCGAGTTGGACAAGGCGGTTCAAGGCATGAGCCGAACCCTCTGGTCATGAATTGCTATTGGTATACAACCAAAGACAATCAACCCTTCAAGGCCAATCCGAGTCGTATTCACATTGAGGTTCAGCAGACGCAAGAGGATCGAAACGTTTGCATCACAGCACCGTGGGCAAGTACGCAAGGCTCCGCCGAGGAGCTTGGATCAAGACTGAGCCCACTGTGCATGTCTTTTCGTCAGAGCGCAAGTCCAAGCCCGTTTGCCAAACAGCGCAGCATTCCGGTGGCTTGGGATTCGGTAATGGTTCAGCCTCGGACGCTCTTTGAGGTCGAGGCGGCTTTCGAACAAAGGAAGCAAAAATGGTTGCAAGAGACACAGCAGCAATGGGAAGCCATCTCGAGCGGCTTGATCGCAGACAAAGAGCAGCAATCGATCGAGTTATGGGATAACTCAAACGTTCAGTGCATTCAAACCCTTCAGGGTATCGAAAAGCAACTGGTCGATTGGCAGCAAAAGTGGGACAGGTCGACCCCGCATCCCCAATATCGGGTTGGCAATCGGTTGACGAACCACCCGGACGCTTATTCTCTACCTTTGGGCCGTGTTGACGGCAAACCGTCAAATCGCGTAGACTAATAGACGAAGGGAAAGGAGTTCCTCCCCTCTCGGTTGACCGGACCACCGGAAATCGCTGTCGTTTGACTGTTGTTTTTCTGTGAAGGAGACGTTCGAATGTCTACGGTCATGATGGATCGTTTGCCCTCTGGCAATGCCAATGTTTTCGGTGCTAGCAATGCTGCACCATCGACTGCTAATGCTTGCATTCTTCCACGATGCACTTTCAAATTTGAGAAGTGCCAAGGTGGTATTAAGATTCATTGCTGTTGCGATGATGACGTGGCTTGCGGTGCCTTACAAAATCTCTGCAAGATGCTTCAGGGTGGCGTGTGCAATTGCTGCTGTTTGTGGAATGGCCAAGTTGTCTTTCAGTGCAATTTGTGCTGTGGTCACACCAAGTGTGAGTTGACCGAGAACGGTTGCTGCATCACTTGTTGTAGCGGCGATGCTGCTTGTTGCAACATGCTTCAATCTTGCTGCGATGCACTATGTGCATGCTGCGAAGTTACTTGCGGAGCCAAAGCTCTAGGACGAGCAAATTCCATAGCCGATAGCCTTGATTGACACGGCCTTGCATGTGTTCGTCGACCATCGCCTTGAGAGCCTCTGGTCGAAAAATTCGATGGCAATGAGCATCCGAACCTAGCAGTGCATCGATTGTGCGGTCTTTGAGCGAAGTGCGAAACCACTTCGCGATTGGAATTCCGAAACCCATTTTGGGTCGTGTCCAAATCTCAGCAGGTAAGTCATTTTTGAAAGTCTCTCGCAAGAGCCACTTACCACTCCCATTGCGCATTTTAAGTCCCAGGGGAAGACTCATCGCCCACTCGACAAGTGTGTAATCGAGGAATGGCTGTCGCGCTTCAAGAGAGTGCCGCATGGAGGCCATGTCGACCTTAGTCATCAGATCGCATGGTACATAGCTTTGAAGATCGGCGGCCATCGCACAACTCATCGGATCGCGTTTCTTCGGGTTGGCTTTTTCCCAGGCTTCGTTGAGAAATGTAAATGGATCATGGTCTGGTAGTGTCTCGATGAACGAATCTTGGTAGAGATCAATACGGGCCGCTTCACCAAAAATTTGAATCCAGTTCATGTAACGTCTTGGAGCGCTTTGCCCGAGAGCTTCGCAGAATCGACGGATTCTGCGACCTAACGATCGTCGAGCAGTCGAATCCGGAAGGCTACGGATCAGCCGTGATCGAGATAGCCAACCCACCGGTAACCAGCGTTGTAGTTGCTCACTCAGTTGCAGCGCACGGTAGCGTTCATAACCTCCAAAAAGTTCGTCGCCACCATCACCACTGAGAGCAACCGTGACGTTTTGTCGAGTCAGCTCGCACAGATACCAGGTAGGTACAGCGCTCGAGTCGCTAAAGGGTTCATCGTAGTGGTCGACCAGTGAATCGAGGATAGAGACTGCATCTGGTTGAACCTCAAAGCGCTCATGCGACGTCCCTAGGTGCTTGGCCACCGAGGCTGCGTACTGAGTCTCATCGAAGTCCGCTTCGGAAAATCCAATGGCAAACGTTTTCAGTGGGCTTTGAAGCATCTTTTGTGCGATAGCACAGATCAACGACGAATCGATACCTCCGGATAGAAAAGCACCTAAAGGAACATCGCTTCGCAAACGACGTTCGACGGCAGCAGTGAGCCTTTGCCTAAGCTCGACTTTGGCGTTTTCAATGGTTATCGGCGACTCGTAAGACCAATCGATGCTCCAGTAATTGTGGGTTTCTACCTTTCCATTATCGAAAATCAAAATGTGACCCGGAGGTAACTTGTACACTCCTTGATAAACCGTTCGAGGATGGGGGATGTATTGGTAAGTCAGATAAGCGTCGATGGCAGCCGGGTCGATCGCTTGAGGGAAGTCGGGCGCGCGTCGAAGGGCTTTGAGTTCGCTGGCGAAATAGAATTGATCTCCATGATGCCAATAGAACAATGGTTTTTTGCCAAGTCGATCTCGGGCAAGGATCAGCCGATCCTTCTTCGCATCCCAAATGGCGATAGCAAACATGCCATTGAAGTGCTTGAAGCAATCGGTGCCGAGGTCTTCGTAGAGGTGAACAATCGTTTCAGTGTCGCTATGAGAACTGAAGCGGTGGCCGGCCCCTTCGAGGCGATGCCTTAGTTCGCGGTAATTGTAAATTTCCCCGTTGAAAACCAAGCGTACCGAGGAGTCCTCGTTGGCCATCGGTTGGTGACCTGTATCCAAATCGATGATCGACAAACGCCTGAAGCCCAGCGCAACTCCGGAATTCCAAGTCGAATCGACCAAATGGTTTGCTTGCTGGCCTGGCCGAGAAATCCAAAGCCCTTCATCATCGGGACCTCGATGGCGAATCGAATCGGTCATCGAGCGGAGTTGATCGATGGACAAACCCGAAGATTGGGCTGACCACACCCCGCCTGCAATGCCGCACATATCGCTTGACCTTTAGAGAATACAAAGTCTCGTGCGATCGTTCGCACTTGCCTTGTATTGTAATCAACTATTTTCTGGTCGTATCTGGGCTCTTAGCCGTCGATGGGAAAACCGGAATGTAAGGGATCGAGCGGGCCGTTCTCCAAGCTTGGGGTTGCCGCGACGAATTTGCCGTTTCCGTTCCAATATTGCTGTGTGCAAATGGTACTGGGCTAGTGTTTTTCAGGTTGGCTATTTGACGACGAATATTCGAGAGATCTTCTTGGATTGCATCCCAGTCCTCTTTGGATGCAGTTAGGCTTTGGCACCGCTTTTCTTGATCGGTCGGCGGGGTCGGAGCAACTTGCATGGCCAAAGCCTCTGGCAAATGTTGACGAGCTTCCAAGATCGCTAACTGCGTTTGCAGTTGCTGGTTGTGTTGCAGGAGCAGTTCGTAGCGCTGGGCGTACATCGCTCGCTCAGCAGCAAGCTGTTCGGTCATTTCCAGTCGTACCGAATTTTCCGCCTGGGCGACCAAGTATGCCACCAGCGTACTGGCAGGAACGGATACTTGCAGGTTCGAGAGCGATCCATAGAAATCCTGGTTTTCATTGCCAGCTCCGTTATTATCTTGGTTCAAGTAGCTTAGTGCATAGGGCGATCCTTCGACTTGTAATTCGAGGATCGAGCTATCTTGCTCTTTGCACTCGAGAGCAAAAGGAAAACTTGGTGGTACAGGTGGGGCGACCGGAGCTTCGACGATCGGCTCTTGCTTGGAATCCAACTCGGTATGTGTCGATTGATCACAGGGGTTTCCATCGACAAGCTTTTCGTCGACTTCATAGCACTTGCCATTGGCGCATATCTTTTGCTGTGCCGCTGGAATTACCGCTTCGAGCTCGATTTCAGGCACGACACCATGGATCGCAAGTCTGGCAGTCACCCTGCGTGGTTGTTTCATCCACTCGGTTACCCATTGCGCTAGGGTAACTTTCGCATGCGAGCCAGAGCCTTTGATTTCCGAATTCTGTGAACTTTTCGCGTGTTGCGGATTGACCGACAATGATTCATCCGAGGGTTTAGCTACTTGTTGACACTGGATTTCTTCGGAGGCAGCAACTCCTTTGCGGGTCGATGTATCGCTGGGTACAGAATGATCGCTCGCCCGGACAATCGAGATCGACTCCAAAAGGCATGTCGTGACAACGAGTGCAATCAGACCGTCAATAAGGCGACGGCAAGCATTACGATTTAGCTGCATAGTCATAGGAAAGATTCCCAGCTTGAGTGTGACCCTAATAGGGCCCAGTGTGGCCCTGCGGAATTACCCGAAAGAAGCTTGTAACAAATCGCCGGCTTTAGCACAAAGATCGATCTGGCCCTTTCGAACTGAAAAAGTGTAGTCTGATTCTCCTAGATAAAACCTCAGGGCCTTTACGCCCAAAGGGTGTGCAATGCTAGCAATATGAATACCAAAGGGTTGAAGAAGCGATGCGAAGAGTTCGATCCGATCAGAAAAAAGGCCAACAACTGGATGCTGGTTTAGCGAAAGATCGATCTGGTAAAGAGCGTTCGATTCGAAAACGCTCGAAGTGGAAACGCTGGCTTGCCATCGCAGGAGTCGTAGCGGTGGGCGCAGTGGCAGCAGCTCCAACAATTCTTATGCAGCAGCGAGCTTGGCTTGTCTCACAAATCAATAAGCGATCGGGATTGGGGCCGATTCAAATCGACATTGGTCCGATGCGAGGGGGGTGGATTCAGTCCTTTGGGGTGCAGGGGATTCGGTTGGTGGATGATCGAGGATCAGAGCTTGTGAAGGTAGGGGCCGTCGATACGGAGTTGACCTTGTTTTCACTGATTACCAATTACCGTCAACTTGGAACGATAACGCTGCGCGATGTATCGGTCGCTTTGGATGTGCATCCTGGAACGACAAGTCTTGAAGAGGCGATCAAGCCGCTGTTGCAATCAGGAAGTAAACAAGAACCAGCATCGACGCAGTCAGGGGCAACTGAATTCAAGGGGCGTATTCGAATCGCAGAGGCGGTCGTGTTGGCTCGCGATACCGTCGATCAGACGGCTTGGTCGCTGAGAGTCAGCGAAGCCGACATTCCGATTCCAACGGCCGAGCAACCGATTCCTCCGATGACGCTCGTCGGAGAGCTGACGCAAACATCCGCCTTACCTGGCCAGCAAGCCCAAACGGGTCAATTCACATTAAGGACCGAGCCGATAGCACCCGGAATGACATCGCTAGCTGCAGCGAATTTGCCATCGCTTCGTATGACTGTGTCAACCCAAGGCTTACCTCTTGAGTGGATCAGTTTGGTAAAACGTCGGTTGCCTGACTTACCAATCCAGCAGCTCGATGGAGAGGCGACGGTTTTGGCAGATGTTGAGTACACTGGCCCGCAAGCTCTAACGGCATTTGTCAAAACAGCCCAATTGGATCGGCTCAGGATTCGCGCACCAGGTTTGGTCGGCCAGCGAGGAGCGGGAATCCAACAGATAAAGCTCAGCGGTGATGTGAGCCTCTTTCAGAACCGAATCAGTACCAACAGTTCCAAGCTTGAGTGCGATTTCGGGACATTGGTATCCAAAGCGAATATAGCCATACCCACAAAACTGCCAGCTTGGAATTCGCCATGGCTCGAGGATTCGGAGTTCGACATCCAAGGTGTGATCGATTTACCTCGGCTTATCGCTGTCGCTCCGGATCTGATCAAAACGCAGGATCAAGTCACCTTGATGCAAGGCAATGCGACCTTGAGCCTGTCGCAGAGTAGGCCTGTAAATGGACCGACGGCGACGGCTTCTGGTATTCCGTCAAGTAGCTATCAGATCAAGCTAGGTAATCTGCAGGCCAACATGCAAGGCAAGCAGATCGTATGGGATCAAGCGATGTCGGCGGGTTTGGATGTGTCAGGAAATGCGCAAGGTGTTCCTAGTTTGCGATTATTCTGTAACTCGGAATTCTGTCAGGTCGAGGGTTCTGGCGATTTATTCGATGGAAGGCTGACGGCTCAGTTGGATCTCGACAAAATGGAGCAGCGGCTCTCTGAGTGGTTTGTTTTGCCACTGGAGAGTTTGACCGGCTCGGCTCAAGCGGCCCTTGCATGGAAACTCAACGAGGGAAACCGTTTGGCCGCCACCGGATCGCTCAGAACCACATCACTTAGGATTGTGCATCCCAACGGCAAATTAGAAGAGCCAGCATGGGATGGAGAGTTTACGACCGTCGCTCAGCTCGATGGGCTCTCTGTGTTGCAACTGGATCGGATACAAGCGAATTTAAAGTCCGAGCAAGAGTCGCTGGAGTTGCAGGTCTTAGAACCTCTAGCTATCTCAAGCGGAACAGAGGCAAGTGGAACGCAGGCTGGAATGTCCAGTAGACTCCAGCAAAAAGCTGCTCCGATGGTATTAAAGCTCACAGGCGATATGGAACGATGGCAACGACGTGGGCAAATGTTCGCAGGAGTAGATCCAGGTGTCTCGGTGGCGGGCAAGATATCGTTGGATGTTCAAGGAGCCATCGACAATCAGCATGTCGAGGTTTCCATGGTCGATTGGATCGCCGAACCGTTTCAACTTCGAAGTGGTACGACCGCTTTGCAGGAATCGCGAATGGTTGGAAAATTCCAAGGGAAGTTCGATAGCGGCAACATGGCGAACCTGCAGGTGGACAATCTCTTGGTTCGAGCTGATTCTTTTGCGATACAGGCTCAAGATCAAACAACTGGCGCAGAAGGAGCTCGCAAGGGACAAGCTGCATTCCGAGTCGATCCTAGTCGGATGATCGCATCGATACAAAGCGAACCGAATGCGAGCGCAAGTCCGTCGCTATCGATCACCGGCGATGTCACTGGACAATTGGATTGGACAATCGATCCGAGCGATATCAAGTGGCATTTGGTGACACAAGCTCGTGAGTTGCGAGCCGTTCAACCGACAACACCGCCTCGCAATCCCAATCAGCTTGTAAGCACTGGGACATTAGCCAACAGCGAAAGTGTATTATGGCAAGAGCCTCAAGCTGTCGTCACCGTGGATGGATCGTATCGATTCTCTGACGGCAATTTGCAACTGCCCCAAGTTCTCATGCAGACCGAATGGCTCGCTTATGGCGGGGCCACGCAGGTGACTCATCAAGGTGAGACCACAATTGTTCATTCACAAGGGAACGTGACATACGATGCAGCTAAGGCTGCAGAACGCTTGAGACCCTACACGGGTGGAACGCTTGCAGCCACCGGTCAGAAATCACAACCACTGGAGGTGACCTGGGTAAGTGCACCAGGGCACAAGTGGACCGAAGCACTCTCGGCCAAGTCGAGTATTGGATGGGACAGTGCAAACGTAGTGGGCATCGATATCGGTGGCGCAGAAATTCCGCTGGTGATTAAAAATGGTCGATTCGCATCGAAGGCTGAATTTCCGGTTTCGCAGGGGGTATTGCGTTGGAATCTCGATGGCGATTTGGTATCAGAACCGATGGTCATTCGACAAACCCAGCAGCGAGTGATCGAGAATGTTGCTATCACACGTCAAATGTGCCAAGGCTGGCTTAAGTATGTCACACCCTTGCTCGCAGATGTTACGAGTGTTCAAGGGAATTTGACATTGGATATCGATCGAGCGGAGATTTACCCAACCGAATCGTTCCGTCAGACTATTCAGGGCCGTTTGCATGTACATGGAGCCAACGTCGGTCCAGGGCCGATTGCCGACCAAATATTGATGCTCGTTACACAGATTCGGAATTTGCGAAGGGGAGCAGGGGCGAGCGATGGTGGAGGCCAGCCGACGAGTTGGTTGCAGTTGCCCGAACAGGATATCGCGTTTGCTGTTGATCGTGGACGTGTGATGCATCGTGATATGAAGATCCAGGCGGGGGATGTTGTGTTAACGACTTCTGGTGCAGTGGGGCTCGATGGGAGTTTAGAACTCGTCGCAGGGGTGCCGATTCTCAAGGAGTGGGTGGATAAGACACCCGCGTTGCAATCGCTAGCCGGACAGATGATTCAGATTCCGATTCGCGGGACGGTCTCAAGGCCGCAGTTGGATAGCAGCGGCATGATTCAGCTTGGTCAGCAATTAGCTACCAGCGCTCTTGCAGGTGCAGCACAAAAACAAATCGATCGAGGTCTAAACAAGTTGCTCGGACCATTGCAACAAGGTGGATCGCAATTGCCTTTACCCAATCTGCCGGGAATACCAGGTTTGCAGATCCCTGGATTTGGAGCGAATCCTTTCGGTGCACCACCAGCGAATCCAGCGCCCGTTAATGGCACGCCTGGCAACTTGCCACCGGTGGCTATACCTCAAGGAAATCCATGATGAATAAGCGTTTGCTCAATGGGTTAATGCTCAAGGTTTTTGTTCTTGTGTCCTTGTCTATTTCTTGGGTGCTCAATAACGATATCCAAGCACAGGATGTTGAAAAAAAGCTTCCGCTCGATGGCAAGACATTGGTAATCGGGGGGAGTGTTGCATTTATTATTCCAGCTCAAGAGCAGCTACAGTCGGCCGATGGTCAGGTTCCAAAGAGTGCCAAGCCATGGGTATGGTATGCACCTACCCTACCGAACTTACCTGGTCCCGAGGAGCGTTGGATGTTCGAGAGGTTCGTCAAAGCTGGTGTGGCTATTGCGGGGATTGATGCGGGAGAGTCTTATGGGAGTCCAAAGGGGAATCGAGTATTTGATGGATTGTATGCGGAGATGATCCGACAAGGATATTCCAAGAGACCGATCCTGCTTGGTCGATCAAGAGGTGGTCTACAAACATTATCTTGGGCGGCGGATCATCCCGACCAAGTTGCCGGGTGGGCGGGGATTTATCCAGTTTGCAATTTAGCGAGTTATCCTGGCTTGGATCGCGCCGCGGGTGCTTATGAGCTAACTGCCGAGGAGTTGAAGAAGCGTTTAGAAGAGTTCAATCCGATCGATCGCATAGGCAAGCTCGCACTAGCAAAGGTTCCGTTGTTTGCGATCCATGGAGATGTCGACAAAGTAGTGCCCCTGGAGGTCAATTCTGGTTTGCTCAAGGAGACCTATGCCAGGGCCAATGGCCCACCGTTGGAATTGATCGTGCCTTCTGGACAGGGGCACAATATGTGGGAAGGATTCTTCCAATGCCAAGAACTCGTTGACTTTGTAATCAAGCACGCACTTAAAGACTAGAGAAACCAATTTTTTACTTCTTCGGAAATTTTGGTTCTTCAGGTAATTTTGTGGGTGGCGTCGAATTAAAAGCGGAACGGCGCGAGCCCAATACCGTCAAATCGACATTCTGACGGTTTCAAGGAAGTTAGGCTTCGGATGTGGTGGATTTCGATGGTAATCGTACTTGGTTTTTGTTGCTTTGCTTCGCTTTTT
>Ga0315899_10000279_pt1 | contig 63635 bp, 67 predicted proteins | sample LakEriMetagenome_2_FD_203518 | JGI IMG/M metagenome (GOLD analysis project Ga0315899, IMG submission 203518) | Freshwater fungal communities from buoy surface, Lake Erie, Ohio, United States - Buoy 4 MA112 | ecosystem: Environmental > Aquatic > Freshwater > Lake | place: USA: Lake Erie, Ohio... | reverse complement strand
GTTTAAAAAACTTATGTCACTCGCCTGTCTACAGAGTGTTAATCACCGATGATCCCGCATTTGCGGTTGCTATTTTGCTAACACCCTTTGGATGCCAGTTTTTTGAAAAAATAAATGAGGAGGACAGGATTTACGAAATTAAATTCGCTTACTCTAACAAATTGAAATATATATGTTTTTGCAATGTCTTATCGAGCAATGAACTAAGCCCTCGTTCGCAATGAGGAGGCCAGCGGTTCGATTCCGCTCAGCTCCACCATTCTATTCAATAAAATCAGTGTTTTAGAAGTTATCCGTCAACGCTGAATGGATGTACGGATTTATTTCTTATCTGCAGCAATAGGCATTTCGCAACGCGCCGCGTGAAGCCGGTCAATCCGCCAATCGGCAAAATGATTATAGGCAAAATCGGCGATCTGTTTAATCACCGGGAGTGACATGAGGGGTGCTAAATATTTCCAGCGCGGCAAATGTCGCCAGATCAGGATAAAGGCATCGACGCCCTTATAGAGCGTGCCTTTTTGATCTTGCGCATGCATGCGCCGAAGCGCGACATCAAACGTCAATCCCGCCTTCGCCAAATCATCTTTATCTTCGGTAATATCGATCCAATGGAAATCCGTCGGCGAAGCGATTTTTTGATAATGGCCGATCTCGCGCCGACAGAGCCCGCATTTACCGTCATAAAAGACTTTGATCATCGGTGCGCTCCATCAGGTGTAAAGCGAAGCGGTTCGCAGTGAGGTCATCATCGCGAAACGCTTCGAATTTTCTTAATCAAGATGTGTGAAAAGCTCTTCTTTCGTGCGGCGAACTTTCTTCAACGCCAACAGCCAATCATTTTTTTCATCGCGATGGCCGATGGGAAGCATCGTCACGGACCGCAAACCTTTTTCACGCAAGCCTAACAAAGTATCGAGTGCTGCAGGATCAAACCCTTCCATCGGCGTGGCATCGACATGTTCGGTAGCCGCTGCCGCCATCGCAATACCAAGCGCAATATAGGTTTGCTTTGATGTGTGCTGGAAATTGATTTCAGGATCGCGCGCGCAATAACCAGCGATCAGACTCTTGCGATAATTTTCAGTGCGCTCATTCGTTCCCACGCCGCGTTGCGCAATCGTGTAATCGAATGATTGATTGATGCGCTCGGGCGTATATGTGTCCCATGCAGCGAAAACAATGAGATGCGAACAGTCTGCGACTTGTGATTGGCCGCTGGCGATCGGCACGATTTGATCTTTCAGTGCCTGATTTGTGATCACAAAAACGTGAAAAGGCTGCAGGCCGCTTGAGCTCGGAGAGAGCCGGATTGCTTCAAGAACGGTCTCCACCTTGTCTTTTGTCACGCGGCGCGAAGGATCCATTTTTTTTGTGGCATAGCGCCAAGTCATAGCATCAAGAAAAGACACGGGGTTTTCACTCCAATGAGGGGAAAGCGATTTGAAAGAGCTCCTCACCTAAGCCCTTTCGGCCCAAAGGCAAGCCATTGCGTCCATTTGTTGCAGCGGCAAGCCTGATCAGCAGGCTTTAATCTCTTACGTCGGTATGGGCAGATAAGATCGCGAAAAATTCGTCTCGCCTGAGGCTCATTCGCGAGCTAGTCTCTGCCCTTAGCGTCAATTCTCATTTTGAAACTCGATATGACCCTGACCATACGCCCCGCTGAGATTGCCGATCTGCCTGGCATTCTTGAAATCGTGAATGATGAAATCCTGAATTCAACAGCGATTTTTTCACATCATGCCGTCACTTTAGAAAATCGACGTGCATGGTTTGAGGCGCGGCGTGAGCGTAACTTTCCTGTTCTTGTCGCGGTTCTTGGCAAAGAGGTGCTGGGCTTTGCAAGTTTTGGCGAATTCCGTCCGCATGATGGGTATCTCCATACGGTCGAGCATTCAGTCTATGTGCACCGCCATCATCACGGCAAAGGCGTCGGCAAGAAATTAATGCCACCCTTGTTCGAAGAGGCCCGTGCGCTCGGCAAACATGTGATGATCGGTGGGATCTCTGCAGATAATGCCGGATCGATCCATTTTCATCGGAAACTCGGCTTTGTCGAAACCGGCCATTTGAAACAAGTCGGCTGGAAATTTGATCGCTGGCTCGATCTCGTGTTTATGCAAAAAATCCTCGATTGACCGCAAAAAGCGGACAAATCTTATTTTTTCGAGGGTTCAAAGGGAAGAGGGAGCCGATTTTGGAGCGGGCCAAAATTATCAAAAATAAAAAAATTGGATTTGAACCCAAATTTTTTGTTGATCCGCTCCGGACGACGTCCGACCGCGGATCAAAGATAAGTCGAGGGTTCAAAGGGAAAAGTGGGCCGATTTTGGAGCGGGCGAAGGGATTTGAACCCTCGACCCCAACCTTGGCAAGGTTGTGCTCTACCCCTGAGCTACACCCGCATCCGTGATCGGCGAGGCCTTGCGGGCCCCGGTTCGGGCTATATGACTCAAGTTCTCGGGAGATGCAACAGGCAGGCCGCTAAGGGATTTTGCGGAGCGGTCAGAAAATCATTGGGCTTTTGGAAAATTCAAAGCGCGTTGGCCTCTTGCCGAGGCCTGTGCCCCGCTTCTAGAAGGGGTTCTCGGTAAACCCCTTGGAAATCAGCGCCAATGCCCGCCACGCCCGACGATCTTTTTGCCTTTCTTGATGAAATGGGTATCAAAACCGAGACGATAACCCATCCGGCTGTGTTCACAGTTGAAGAGTCAAAAAGTTTGCGCGGTGAAATTCCGGGCGCCCATGTCAAAAATCTCTTCATCAAGGACAAAAAGGGCAATCTCTTTCTGATTTCAGCGTTGGAAGACACGCGGATCGATCTCAAATCAATCCATGAAGTCATTGGCGGGTCGGGCCGGGTGAGCTTCTGTTCCGCTGATCAATTGCGGGAGCACCTTGGTGTCGAGCCGGGTTCGGTCACACCCTTTGCGGTCATTAATGACAAAGCCGGGCGGGTGAGCGCCATTCTGGACCGCCGGCTCATGGAACATGATCGGATCAATGTCCATCCGCTTGTGAACACCATGACGACGGGAATCGCACGGGATGATCTTGTCGCCTTCATGGGCAAAACCGGACATCAACCCGCCATTCTCACCGTTGGCGAAGTCGCACCCAGCGAGAATTCTTGATTTTAGGCTTTTGGCCGCATTGCCCAGCGGCCTCACCATGCCTATGTCAAAGACAAAGGTCTTGAGGCGGTTCGGCGTTTGATCCGTGTCAGCAGAACCGGGTTTGAGTTGAGGACGAAGATGACTTTGCAGGAACAGGCTGGCCCGGCTTCGGGCTCAAAAGACGTTACCACGGCGAGCTTCCGCCAGGATGTGATCGCGGAGTCAATGAAGCAACCCGTGCTTGTTGATTTTTGGGCGCCTTGGTGTGGGCCCTGCAAACAATTGGCGCCCGCGCTTGAAAAAGCTGTGGCGGCGACAAAGGGGCGCGTGCGTCTTACGAAAATGAATATTGATGATCATCCGCAAATTGCGGGGCAACTTGGCATTCAATCAATTCCCGCTGTGATTGCCTTCGACAAAGGTCAGCCAGTTGATGGGTTCGTCGGCGCTTTGCCAGAAAGCCAGATCAAAACTTTTCTCGAAAGAATCGCCGGGAAAGTTTCTGGTGGTGTCAAAGATCTTCTCGATGCGGCCGCACAAATACTTGCTGCCGGAGATGTTGCGCAGGCAATTGAAGCCTATGGCGCCGTTCTTGATGAAGATCCCGGCAACACGGCAGCCATCGGCGCACTCGCGAAACTTTATATTGATCAAGGCCAGCTCGACGCCGCGAAAGCCTATCTCGACTCTGTCCCGGATGATCGCCAAAAAGACGCGGAGATTGTTGCCGCGCGCGCTGCACTTGACCTTGCGGAACAGACGTCATCTGTTGGCGATTTGAAGGGTCTTGAAGCCTCCGTTGCAGCTAATCCAAATGATCACCAAGCGCGTTTTGATTATGCGCTCGCTTTGGCGGCAAAGGGCCAGCATGATGAAGCGGTTGATGCGTTGATTGAGATTGTCAAACGCGATCGTACATGGAACGATGACGGCGCCCGCAAGCAATTAATACAGTTTTTTGATGCGTGGGGCCCTATGGATGAGAAGACGAAAGCCGGGCGTCGTAAACTCTCGGCTCTGTTGTTCCGTTAATCAGGAGTCGTGGCAACCCTTATTGCAAGAGGTTCGAGATGAATGTGATTTATCGAGGCCCTTCCGACTTGCCTTCTGTTCTTCCGCTCTTTCCTTTGCCGGGCGCATTATTGCTCCCGCGCGGGCAAATGCCATTGAATATATTTGAGCCGCGCTATCTCGCGATGATTGATGAAGCGCTTCGTACGCATCGTTTAATTGGTATGATCCAGCCCGATGGAGATGCCAGTCTTCGAGCGCGGTCTTCTGATCTTTTTAATGTCGGATGCGCCGGACGCATCACGCAATTCGCCGAAACCGGCGATAATCGTTACATCATCACTTTGACGGGTGTTTGCCGCTTCCGCATCGAAGAAGAATTGACGGCCGTGACACCGTTTCGCCAAAGCCAAATCCGCTATGATGAATTTGTGACGGATCTCGAAGCGCATGCGGGAGAAACGGCGGTTGATCGTGACGCCGTGTTGTCGGCGTTGCGTGAGTTTTCACAAGCCAATGGCCTCTCTATCGATTGGAAGGGCATTGATGCGGCTTCAAATGAGGCTTTGGTCAATGCGCTTTCTATGATGGCGCCTTTTGGTATTCGCGAAAAACAGGCTCTGCTCGAAGCCAAAGATTTAAAAACGCGTGCCGAGCTTCTCGTGGCAATTACACAAATCGAGTTGGCGCGACGTGATGACGGTTCAGATTCCTTATTGCAGTGAATGTCATGAACGAAAAAAATTCATCATCTCAGTCGGCACCGGATCCAAAAATGCTCGAGATCCTGGTTTGTCCTTTGACAAAAGGCCCGTTGCGCTATGATGCGGTTCATTCGGAATTGATCAGCGCCGGGGCACGGCTTGCCTATCCGATCCGTAACGGCATCCCCATTATGATTCCCGAGGAAGCAAGACCGCTCGACGAGACGGTATAAGCCGAGGCTCGGTCGATTTCAGGCTTTTTAGCGGGGAAAAATTTCGTTTTCTCGCGGCTTTTTTCTTGCCCTGGGACAGGGCTCGCCTGAGAATGAGAAAGTGTGTTAAGTGCCCCCCACTTCCCTTCCCCTATTTGAGGAGTTTGACCGATGAGGTCCTTGTCTAAGATTCTCGCGATTGGCTTTATCGCGGTTGTTGTAACAACAGCGGCGCATGCCACGACCAAGCCGGCGACACCGGCTAAAAAAGCCACCCCAACGGCTTCAGTCACGCTCGTCAATGGAAGCACATCGGCGGTTGTTGAATTCACAAAGATTGAAGTCATTCCGGCTCCCGCACCCGCGCCTCAGTCACAAGATTGGTGGGCTGCCCCAATGAACTGGTTCTCGTCCGATAAGCCCGGCGAGCCGACCACGCAGGAAACCAATCTTTTGAAGGCACCTTTGGCACCGAAAAAATCCATTGCCCTCAAGCTTGGCAGTGAATGCAATGTGACGATCTCGGCCAAATTCGAAGATGGATCATCAATTGATCCTGTGACCATGGATTTCTGCAAAGATAAAAAACTCACTTTGAAAGCACCTGCTGAATGATCAAACGCGCCGCGTGCTCTAAGGCGTGCGGAGCGGTTTTCTTGAAATCTAACTGGCACAGAGGAGCACAAACTCTTCTGTGCCAGTTTTCTTTTCAGTTGCTGGGATGCAGAGCTGCCATGTGACCGGTGCTCTTTCATGGCGTCGACTGACTTCATAAGAAGACATTCTGTCCGCGCTCTATTTGCGGATCGTAAGAGTGAATGGGAATGAGCAGCAGTGCCAATCCGACAATCGGTATCGCGTTAAAGATTGCGTCAATCTTTGCGTTTCTCATCATGTCGGCGCTTGTGAAGCTCGCAAGCCGCGATATGCCGATTGGCGAATTGATGTTTTTCCGCGCGTTCTTTGCACTCATTCCGCTCGGGCTTTGGTTATGGTGGAATGATGAATTGCGCGGTGCCGTCAAAACAACGCGCTTGGGCGGCCATTTGTTGAGAAGCATTTCCGGTTCAGGCGGCATGTATTTTGGCTTTGCAGCGCTTGCCTTTCTTCCCATTCCAGACGCGACCGCACTTGGTTACCTTGCACCTTTGATTGCCACCGCACTTGCGGCTCTGCTCTTGAAAGAAAATGTTCGTCCCTATCGCTGGGTCGCGATTGCGATTGGATTTGCAGGGACATTGATTATGACTGCCCCACATTTTTCTGGTCGTGAGTTTCGAGATTTTTTTGCCGAGGGTCCGGCGCTTGGGGCGATGGCCGGTTTGATGGCCTCGCTTTGTAACGGCTTCTCGTCGATTCAAATTCGTAAATTGGCGCAGCTTGAACGAACAGGGACAATCGTTTTTTATTTTCTTGTCGTGACATCTTTGATTGGTCTTGCGACATCCATCTTTGTTTGGAATCCGCCGACGCAAGAACAAGCTTTGCTTTTGATTGGCTCAGGAATTTTTGGTGGCATCGGACAAATTCTGATTACGTCCTCTTATCGATTTGCTGATGCGTCCGTAATTGTTTCCTTTGAATATTCATCGCTCGTATGGGCGGTGGCGATTGGCTTCTTTCTGTTCGGCGATATTCCGCATCCGATTGTGTTTCTCGGTGCCTTTATTGTCATTGGCTCTGGTCTCTATGTGATTTATCGCGAGCGGCGCTTGGCGCGCCAGTTTCAGCAGGACGCATCGCTCTAGAATTCAAGGCTTGCGGCGCTATGGCATCAGAGCCGCCTTGACAGAATCCCCGACCCGTGCGGAAATCTGACCAATTGGTCAAATTCCATCCGATGGAGTTAAGAGCCATCGAAGAGGGGGACGCGATGGGATCAGTCAGAACGGGCGGTTTGGCATCAGGGCGCCTCACGGCAGAGGACTACAAAGCCAATTTCTCCGATATTCACCCACCTTTGACGCGGCATGAGGCATTTGTTGAAGCCGAGCGCTGCTATTTCTGCTCGGATGCGCCGTGCCAGACGGCCTGTCCCACCTCGATCGACATTCCGCTCTTTATTCGCGAAATCGCTGCAGGGAATGATCTCGGGGCCGCCGAAACGATCCTCAAATCCAATATTCTCGGCGGCATGTGCGCTCGCGTGTGCCCGACCGAGACGCTCTGCGAAGAGGCCTGTGTCCGCGAAACCGCAGAAGGCAAGCCGGTCAAGATCGGCCTTTTGCAGCGCCATGCAACGGACCGCTTGATGGAAGCGGGCAAACAACCTTTCAAACGCGCTTCATCGACAGGCAAAAAAATCGCTGTTGTCGGTGGAGGGCCAGCGGGTTTGGCGTGTGCGCATAAGCTCGCTGAACTCGGCCATAGCGTCACAATCTATGAGGCAAAAGACAAACTCGGCGGCCTTAACGAATATGGTATCGCTGCTTACAAAACGACGAATGATTTCGCGCAGCGCGAAGTCGATTTTATTCTGTCGATTGGGGGAATTGAGGTAAAAACCAATCACGCGCTTGGAAAGCAAATCGATATCGCCTCCCTGCGTCGTTCTTATGATGCGGTTTTTATCGGAACGGGTCTTGCCGGCGTGAATAAGCTTGGTGTTGACGGTGAAGGAACGCTTCGAGGTGTGCGCGATGCTGTCGATTTCATTGCTGAATTAAGGCAAGCAAAAGATTTGTCTAAGCTTGTGATTGGTCGCGATGTTGTCGTGATTGGTGGTGGCATGACCGCTATCGATGCGGCTGTCCAATCAAGAAAACTTGGTGCTGAACATGTCACGATTGCTTATCGTCGTGGACAAGATGCGATGAAGGCGAGTGAGTATGAACAAGAGGTCGCACAGACGCATGGCGTTACCCTGCGTACTTTTGTGAAGCCTGTCGCTCTTGAAAGTCAAAATGGTGTTGTCACTGGCGTGACACTTGAGGAGACCGATCTCAACAATGGCAAGCTTGTTGATACTGGACAACGCTATAGTGTGAAGGCGGATATGGTGTTGACCGCGATCGGGCAAATCTTTGTGCCCGATGGGTTGGGTGGTGCCGATGGGCTCGAACTCGACGGCGGCCGTATCAAAGTTGATCAGCATCGACGTACAAGTGTGAACGGTCTTTGGGCTGGTGGCGATTGTATCGCTGGCGGTGAAGATCTCACAGTGGCCGCCGTTGAAGACGGTAAGCTAGCTGCGTTGTCCATTCATCAATCGCTTCACGCGTAACGCGAAGGAGAGACATCCATGGCCGATCTTCGCACGAATTTTTTAGGTATCAAATCACCCAATCCATTCTGGCTCGCCTCCGCACCGCCGACCGATAAAGAATATAATGTTGTGCGGGCGTTCAAAGCCGGATGGGGTGGCGTTGTATGGAAAACGCTTGGTGATGGTGACCCCATCGTCAATGTGTCGGGCCCTCGTTATGGTGCGATTCATGGTCCAGATCGCCGACTGATCGGATTGAACAATATTGAATTGATCACGGATCGTCCTCTTGAAGTGAATTTGCGCGAAATCAAACAAGTCAAAAAAGACTGGCCTGATCGCGCAGTTGTTGTTTCACTCATGGTGCCTTGTGAAGAAGAGAATTGGAAAGCGATTCTCAAACAGGTCGAAGAGACGGATTGCGACGGAATAGAACTCAATTTCGGATGTCCGCATGGCATGTCCGAACGCGGAATGGGCTCAGCCGTCGGTCAAGTTCCCGAATATATCGAAATGGTCACGCGGTGGTGTAAGCAACATTCACGCATGCCGGTGATCGTAAAGCTCACTCCGAACATCACCGATATTCGTTACCCCGCACGCGCGGCGAAAAAGGGTGGCGCTGACGCGGTGTCGCTCATCAATACAATCTCATCAATCATGTCGGTTGATCTTGATCAGATGTCGCCTTGGCCTGTTGTTGACGGACAAGGTACTCATGGTGGTTATTGTGGCCCTGCCGTGAAACCCATCGCACTGAATATGGTCGCGGAAATCGCGCGCGATCGTGAAACGCATGGTCTGCCTATCTCTGCAATCGGTGGTGTCACGACATGGAAAGACGCGGCAGAATTCATCGCGATGGGGGCTGGCACGGTTCAAGTTTGCACAGCGGCAATGACTTATGGGTTCAAGATTGTTGAAGAAATGATTTCAGGCCTCTCTCAATTCATGGATGAGAAGGGCTATCGCACGATTGAAGATTTCAAAGGCCGCGCTGTTTCGAAAGTGACGGATTGGCAATATCTCAATCTCAATTATGTGGTCAAAGCCTCAATCGATCAGGATCTCTGCATCTCTTGTGGTCGTTGCCATCAGGTGTGTGAAGATACATCGCATCAAGCCATTACCAATCAGGTGAATGGCCAACGCAAATTCACCGTGAAAGAAGAAGAATGCGTTGGATGTAACCTCTGTGCGATGGTGTGTCCGGTCGAGAGCTGCATTACCATGGTGCCGCAAACCAAAGGCACCGATCCGCGCACAGGATTTGAATATGGTCGTCCCTATGCCAATTGGACGACGCATCCGAATAATCCCGCATCAAAAGCGGCGGAGTGAGACAAATCAATCGCCGATGCGGGCGATGCCTTCTTCGCCATCATCGCGACGCCAGACGATTTTATCATCAGGAAGCGTTTCGAGGGTGAAGCAAAACACTTTACCCTCATACCAACTTTGCCATTGTTGGCAGAGACTGTCGTCTTTCACCCACCAGCGCCCTTGATCGGTTGGCGCTAGAAATTTTCCGAGGCCAACCGCTTCGCCCGATCCATCAACCACGCCATCTTTTTTGTAATAGAGTGGCAATTCGCCACCAAAGGGCACGGCGAGATAAATTCTCTTTCCGATGACGGCATTTTTGATCGCTTTACCTTTCAGCGGCTCGCCCACAACGCCGCCGGTCGAGGCGTCGCTCACAACCGGTGAGAGCATGACGCTCAGAAGAATTGCACCGAGTGCCAATCCTCGCTGTAACATCCAATGCTGTGGCATCGCCGTATCCACTCCGATCATTTCAAGAATGCACAGGTTAATGCCTTTGTTTATGGCAATTTTACGAGCAGCGACACGGATCGGATTAAATCCTAGGCAATGGTAGAAAAACTGATCTCCTTTGTTTTGTTTCAAATCGCGTGGTTTGCCGCTGTTGTTGGTGGCGCGCATGATTTAGATTTTGCCGCGTCTGCACCAGCGCTTGCACTTTTTGCTTTTCACATTTTGAACAATCATCACCGTTGGTTTGAAGCCACAGCCAGCATTGCCGCCATTTTTATCATGGGCATCGTGATTGAAATCATTCTCCTAAAAAGTGGCGTGATCAGTTATCGCGGTCTCACCGCGTCAAATTCATTTCCGCCTTTATGGATTTTGGCGTTGTGGCTTGCTTTCGCGACTTTGCCGGATGGCGCGCTGTCATGGCTTGAAGGTCGTACTATGCTTCAAGTCCTATTTGGCGCGGTGGGCGGGCCTTTGAGCTATCTCGCTGGAGAAAAGCTTGGCGCGGCAACGCTCCACGGCAACTTCGTCTATGCGATGGCTGTGCTTGCCTTCGCCTGGGCTGTTGCGACACCGCTCTGCTTTCGCTTTGTCAGAGTCTTTTCTAAAGCGTAACGAGCGTTTGATTACGGCATCACGCCATTTAAGATCGCATCAATCGCTTGCGCTTTGGCTTTTTGGAATTGCTCGTCGGAAAGCGGCGCACCGCCATTCAGTGCTTTGATTTGATCTTCAAAGTCGGCGTAGTGCTGTGTGGTCGCCCAGATCATATAGAAAAAATAACGCGGTTCGAGCGGTCGGATTTTTCCGGCGGCAATCCAGCGCCGCATGATCGCTTCGCGGGAGGCGAGCCAGTCCGCGAGCGTTGTTTCAAGAAAATCTTTGATCACCGGTGCGCCGCGCAAGATTTCGCTCGCCCAAATGCGAGAGCCTAGGGGATCGGCCCGCGCGAGATCCATTTTTGCAGCTACATAGGTGCTAATTGCCTGCTTTGGATCATCATTTTCGTCAAAGGATGAGGCGGCGGCGAGCCAATCACTGAGAATTTCTTCCGTGACGGCGCGATAAAGCGCCTCTTTGGTCGGGAAATAATAATGGAGATTGGCTTTGGGGACACCCGCCCTCCGCGCGATTTCCGCTGTGGTGGCGCCCTTAAATCCCTCTTCTGCAAAGACTGAGCGGGCGGCCTCGAACAGGCCCTTTTCCTTGAGCTCGCGACCGGCGGATCGCGCTGGTCTTTGGGGAGGCGGGGTGAGAGTCATGGTCTTCTGCTTTGAACCCGTGACGAACCAACGAAATTTTACAAACGAGAATTGACCGCTTGGTCAAATCCATCATAGCGTTACGTTTATCGCGTTGAAAAGCCGGGGTGGGGATATGGCTGATTTGTCGAATTATCGCATCGATGGCGCGCGGCTATGGGACACGCTGATGGAGATGGCCCAGATCGGCGGAACGCCGAAGGGGGGCTGCAAGCGTCTCACTTTGACCGATCTCGACAAACAGGGCCGCGAACTCTTCACAAAATGGTGCGAAGCGGCCGGATGCACCGTCTCTGTCGATCGTATGGGCAATATGTTTGCGCGACGTCCCGGGACCGATAATTCGCTGCCGCCTGTGATGATGGGCAGTCATTTGGATACGCAGCCAACGGGTGGAAAATTTGACGGCGTGCTGGGGGTTTTGGGCGCGCTTGAAGTCATCCGCTCGATGAATGATCTGAAGATCAAAACCAAACATCCGGTTGAAGTGGCGAATTGGACGAATGAGGAAGGTTCGCGCTTCGCGCCCGCGATGATTTCGTCGGGCGTCTTTGCGGGGGTCTACACTGAAGAGTTCGCCTATGCGCGCGAAGATGGTGAAGGTAAAAAGCTCGGCGATGAATTAAAGCGCATCGGTTATCAAGGTGATTTGCCGACGGGCGGTCGACCGATCCATGCCTTTTTTGAATTGCATATCGAGCAAGGCCCTATTCTTGAAGCCGAACACAAAGATGTTGGTGTGGTCACGCATGGCCAAGGCCAGCGCTGGTATGAAATTAAATTGACGGGTTTTGAAAGCCATGCGGGGTCAACGCCGATGCCGCGTCGCAAAGATGCGTTGCTGGGTGCCGCGCGTATTGTCGAGCTTGTGAATTCCATCGGCTTGAAACATGCACCGAATGCTGTGGCGACGGTAGGAATGCTCAATCCTTACCCGAATTCACGCAATGTGATTCCGGGTGAAGTGTTTATGACTGTCGATTTCCGTCATCCAGAGGATGCGACACTCTCTGAGATGGATGCGGCGCTTCAAGCCGGCGTGAAAGAGATTACCGATAAAATCGGCCTCACTTACGACATGAAGCAGGTTTTCTATTATAAGCCAGTGGCTTTTGATAAGGACTGCGTGGAAGCGGTGCGGCGCGCAGCAAAACATTTTGGCTATTCGCATCGCGATATTGTTTCAGGTGCTGGACATGATGCGTGCTACATCGCACGTGTTGCACCAACTTCGATGATTTTTACACCTTGCGTTGACGGCATCAGCCATAATGAGGCGGAAGACATCAGCCAAGAATGGGCAACCATGGGCACAAATGTGCTTATGCATGCTGTACTCGAAAAAGCCGAAGTGATCGGGTGATCGCAAACGGGAGAAGGGAACTCGTCATGTCGACAGTGATCAAAAACGGAACCATCGTTACCGCCGATCGCAGCTTCAAATCTGATGTGTTGATCGAGGGCGAAAGCATCATCGCGATTGGCGCCGATCTCAAAGGCGACAAGGTGATTGATGCAACGGGCTGCTACATCATGCCGGGCGGCATTGATCCGCATACGCATCTTGATATGCCGTTTATGGGCACGAACTCCGCTGACGATTATGAAAGTGGAACAAAGGCGGCGCTTTCTGGCGGAACGACCATGGTGGTCGATTTTTGTATTCCCGGAAATGGCCAGCGCTTGATGGATGCGTGGAAAGACTGGGACGTGCGCGCTTCAAAAGCCGCGACCGACTATTCCTATCATATGTGCATCACTTACTGGAATGATCAGGTTCGTCAGGATATGGCGGATGTGGTCAATAAAGGTGTGACGACATTCAAACACTTCATGGCCTATAAAGGCGCGTTGATGGTGAATGATGATGAAATGTTTTCGTCGTTCCGCCGCTGCGCTGAATTGGGTGCGATGCCACTCGTCCACGCTGAGAATGGCGATGTTGTTGCAGCGCTTCAAAAGAAGCTATTGTCTGAAGGCATTACGGGCCCTGAAGGTCACGCTTATTCGCGCCCGCCCGAAGTGGAAGGCGAAGCCGCAAACCGCGCGATCATGTTGGCGGACGCTGCGGGCGTGCCGCTTTATATCGTTCATACCTCATCGATTCCGGCGCATGAAGCGATTCAGCGTGCGCGCGCACTCGGCAAACGTGTTTATGGCGAGCCGCTCATTCAGCATCTCGTGCTCGATGAAAGCGAATATATGAATAAGGATTGGGTCCACGCGGCACGCCGTGTGATGTCGCCGCCCTTCCGCGATAAAAAGAATCAGGAAGATTTGTGGAACGGCTTGCGCGCAGGTTCATTGCAGGTGGTTGCTACCGATCACTGTGCGTTCACAACGAAACAAAAAGAAGTGGGTCTTACGGATTTCTCGAAAATTCCGAATGGAACCGGTGGACTTGAGGATCGCATGCCTGTGCTCTGGACACATGGTGTTGGCACCGGCCGCTTGACGATGAATGAATTTGTTGCGGTCACTTCAACCAATATTGCACGCATTTTAAATCTCTACCCGAAGAAGGGCGCGATCGTCGTCGGCGCTGATGCTGACATCGTGATCTGGGATCCGGAAGCGACAAAGACGATTTCAGCCTCCACACAAGTGTCTGTCATTGATTACAATGTGTTTGAAGGCTTCAAACTCAAAGGTCTGCCGCGCGTCACGATCTCACGCGGTGAGACGGTTTATGAGAACGGCAAAGTCACTGCAAAGACAGGTCGCGGAAAATTCATCGCGCGGAAGCCCTTCCCGCCAGAATCAAAAGCGCTGGCCACATGGAAAGAATTGACCCAACCGAAGAAAGTGGCGCGCTGAATGGCATCCTCCCGCGTCATTGATATTGCCGATCTGTCACTCACATTCGAAACGAATGATGGTCCGGTTCATGCGCTTTCGAATGTTTCACTTGGTGTCGAGAAGGGTGATTTTATTTCACTTATCGGTCCTTCCGGGTGCGGCAAAACAACATTATTGCGCGTGATTGCCGATCTCGAACATCCGACAGATGGCAGCATTTCCATTCACGGGATGACGCCGGAAGAAGCGCGGTTAAAGCGTGCTTATGGTTATGTGTTTCAAGCGTCCGCGCTGTATCCTTGGCGCACGATTGGCAAAAATATCGCGTTGCCGCTTGAGATAATGGGTTATTCGAAAGAAGAGCGCGCCGAGCGCGTGCGCAAAGGACTTGATCTCGTCAATCTCACGGGGTTTGAAAACAAATTTCCCTGGCAGCTTTCGGGCGGTATGCAACAACGGGCATCGATTGCGCGCGCGCTGTCTTTCGATCCCGAGCTTTTGTTGATGGATGAACCTTTCGGCGCGCTTGATGAAATTGTTCGCGACAAATTGAATGAACAACTCTTGCGGCTTTGGGAAAAGACACAAAAAACGGTTGTCTTTGTGACGCATTCGATCCCGGAAGCGGTGTTTCTTTCAACTAAGATCGTCGTTATGTCGCCGCGTCCTGGAAAAATTCACGACATTATCGAATGTAACTTTCCGCGTGATCGTACACTTGATATTCGTGAGACACCTGAATTTCTCGATGTCGCCAATCGCGTGCGGCAAGGATTGCGCGAGGGGCATTCTTATGTCGATTGAGAGTGGCTCATGCTGACGTCACTTTGGTCCGGCAAGACTCTGCCTGTCATCGTCGTCTCGGCGATCCTCGTTGTATTTTGGTATTTGGGTTCGATTTATCTGAATGGCGATATGCAACGCGATGCCTTCGCGAATGCTAACAAGACAGATTATACGCTTTCGGAATTCATCAAAGGCACCTGGTCGCAAGAGCGCCCGAAACTTCCGGCACCGGATCAAATTCTTTCCGAACTCTACAAAACCGTGATTGATACCGCGCCGACATCAAAGCGCAGTTTGGTGTTCCATGGCTATGTGACGCTCTCGGCGACTTTGTTTGGTTTTCTCATCGGTTCAGCGCTGGGAATGATTCTCGCGATTCTGGTTGTGCACGTGAAAAGCCTCGACAAAAGCTTAATGCCTTGGGTTGTCGCGTCTCAAACCATCCCCATCATCGCGCTCGCACCCATGATCATCGTGATCATGAATCAATTTGATATTACCGGATTGATTCCAAAATCGATCATCGCAGCCTATCTGTCATTTTTTCCTGTCACTGTAGGCATGGTGAAAGGTCTAAGGTCACCCGATCCGTTGCAACTTGATTTGATGCGCACTTATTCAGCCTCGCGTGTTCAAACTTTTTTTAAATTGCGCATTCCAGCCTCTGTGCCGTTTCTGTTTGCGAGTTTGAAAGTCGGCGTTGCGGCCAGTCTTGTCGGCACGGTCGTTGCGGAACTCACAAAGAGTGAAGACGGTGGTTTTGGCGCGCGCTTGCTTGCAGGTTCTTATTATGGACAAACAATTCAAATTTGGTCGGCTCTCTTTGCTGCCGCTGCTTGCGCTTGGGCGCTGGTGACGCTTGTTGGCATTCTTGATCGCGTCGTCACAAAAGCCATGGGGGCGCGGTGATGGGGCGCTATAATTATCTTCTCGCCATCGGCGGGGCTGCGGCGATTTTTGGTGCAGTCGGATCTTATACGCATGATGTGCCGGTCTCGCTTTTCGATGATCATGTCATCACGCGTTTGATCTTCGGTATCATCGGCGTCACGGCTTTGCGGCAAAGCGGTGGGCCGGAAGTGACGGGTCCGCAGCGGTGGAACATTCCTTTCGCGAGTTTTATTCTGGCGATCGAGCTTGTGACTCTCGCTCATGCCGAAGGCACACGCGCATGGGGCTTTTATGCCGCGACATTGGCCTTCTGGTTGCTCGCTTGGCGCGCAGTTGATGTTGTTCTCGCCGAACAAGCGCCGCGTGGTCGCGCGAAACTCTTGTCTGATCTTGCGGTGCCGATGATTTTTGGTTTCACGCTGATCGTCTTGTGGGAAGTGCTCGCGCGCGGCTTACAAATCCCGATGGTGATTTTGCCTGCGCCCTCCGCGATATTGGGCAAGCTTTTTACATCGCTTCCCATTTTGGGTGCCGATTTTTTTCAGACGGTGCAAGGCATTCTTGCTGGCTATGTGATCGGCTGTGGCACCGGAATTCTTGTCGCGATCTTGATAGACCGTGTGCCCTTCTTGCAGCGTGGCTTGTTGCCGCTCGGCAATCTTGTCTCCGCTTTGCCCATTGTCGGTGTCGCGCCCATCATGGTGATGTGGTTCGGCTTTGATTGGCAATCAAAAGCAGCCGTCGTTGTGATCATGACGTTTTTCCCGCAACTCGTGAATACAGTTGCAGGTTTGGCGGCTTCAGGCACGATGGAACGCGATCTGATGAAAACTTATGCAGCCAGTTATGGACAGACTTTATTCGCGCTGCGCTTGCCTTCGGCCTTGCCCTTCATTTTCAATGGCCTCAAAATCAATTCCACTTTGGCCTTGATCGGCGCCATCGTGGCCGAGTTCTTCGGCACGCCGATTGTGGGTATGGGTTTTCGCATCAACACAGAAGTTGGGCGAATGAATATCGACATGGTGTGGGCGACGATTGTTGTTGCCGCACTTTGTGGATCTCTGTTTTACGGGATCTTGGCTTTCATCGAAAAGCGGATCACGTTTTGGCATGCTTCCTATCGTCAGGGGGCTTAGTGAGTGGGGCTTTGGCCCGAAAAAGGGGAGAAGAGAATGCGGAAGCTGGTATTTGGAATGATGGCCCTTGCAGGGCTCGGCGTTGCCTCCGCGCACGCCGCAGACAAAGTGACCTTGCAATTGAAATGGGTCACGCAGGCACAATTCGCCGGTTACTATGTTGCGAAGGATAAGGGCTTCTACAAAGACGCCGGTCTTGATGTGACGATTAAGCCAGGCGGTCCGGACATTGCGCCGCCGCAAGTCATCGCGGGTGGTGGTGCTGACGTTGTTGTTGACTGGATGCCCTCAGCCTTGGCAACACGCGAAAAGGGCGTGCCGCTTGTCAACATCGCGCAGCCTTTCAAGCGTTCGGGCATGATGCTTACCTGCCGCGCTGAAACGGGAATCAAATCGCCTGCCGATTTGAAAGATCGTACACTCGGTGTGTGGTTCTACGGCAACGAATATCCGTTCCTTTCATGGATGTCGAAACTCGGTATCAAGACGGATGGTTCAAAGGGCGGCGTTAAAGTGTTGAAGCAAGGCTTCAACGTTGATCCGTTGTTGCAAAAGCAAGCTGATTGCGTTTCCACGATGACTTACAACGAATATTGGCAGGTCATTGATGGCGGCATTCCTGCCGACAAGCTCGTCGTCTTCAAATATGAAGATCAAGGCGTCGCGACCATGGAAGATGGTCTCTATGTCATGGAAGACAAGCTGAAGGATCCGGCTTTCGTTGATAAAATGGCGAAGTTCGTCGCGGCTTCGATGAAGGGTTGGGAATGGGCGCGCAAGAATCCAAAAGATGCTGCGAAGATCGTTCTCGACAATGATGCCTCAGGCGCGCAAACCGAAAAGCATCAGACCCGCATGATGGAAGAGATCAACAAGCTCACCGAAGGTTCAAACGGCAAGCTTGATCCGGCTGATTATCAACGCACGGTAAAGACGTTGATGGGCGGCGGTTCAGATCCGGTCATCACGAAAGAGCCTGTTGGCGCAACCACCAATGTTGTGATCGACAAAGCGCTTGCGATGAAGTGATCGCTTAAAGCGTTCTGAAAAAATTAAGCCGCGAGAGATGATCTCGCGGCTTTTTTCATGCGTGAGAAATAACGCGTTTGACTCTATTTCAAAATCGCTCGCGCAAAGAGCGCCCCCCAATACATGCCAATACCGAAACATGTATGTGAAGCGAGATTCAAAAAACGAATGGTCCATGGGTTGTCGCGTTTTGATGCGGCCCATCCGGCACCCATGCCGGGTTGAAGAATAAACCATCCCGCTGCCACGGTAAGCCAAGCAAGAATGAGTGCCGGAAAAAGCGTCGGTGCGTGCGCGTAAGACTCACCCATGATTTTTAGAAGCGCACCACCATAAACAATGCCCGTCACATAATGCGCGATCCATCCGGCTTCGCTTTCAAACGGGAATGATTTTGATGCAGCGATATCGGCGTGATAAATTTTGCCGTGCGGGAGATGCAAAAACCAACGACCGACATAAGCCCAATTGGGAGATGCGACGCCGGCTTGTCGGTTTAAGAGAAGCGCCCAGAGATCCATCGCGGCTGTTCCCGCAATGCCGATGACGAGGCTTTGAAAAATGAATGCGTTCATGATTCGGGCTCCGTGATTTTGAGTGAGCCTCTCATGAAGTGGGGTGTTGCGCTAGCGCAAGGCCGAGGTCGCGCATAGCCTATTATCAAACCCGTAAGATTTCGCGTGTTAGGCCGGAGAGGATGGCGGCCACGCGCCGGACGGGGTCCGGTTGGTGCCGTCCCGTTTGTGCGTATCAAGTTGAGTAGAGAAAATGGTGCCCCTAGCCGGAATCGAACCAGCACTCCTTGCGGAATCCGATTTTGAGTCGGACGCGTCTACCAGTTCCGCCATAGGGGCAAGGTGCGACGGTCTATATCCCGCCAAGATTCAAAATTCCAGTCCTATCGCGCGTGCCGACCACGGAAAACGAGCGGGGTCGGCGGTCTTGGCCTTTGCGGTTCTCGCGGCGCTTGCCGGCTGCATGGGCAATCCCGCGCCGAAACCCGAGGATCAAAAACTGCTCGATGATCGGTTCAACGCGCTTTGGCAGGACTTTATCAGTCATAAAGCGGGGCCTGAGCGGGATAAATCCGGTTTTGCCTTTGCCGCCTATGTCGAAGAGGTGAAGGCAACCTACACGGAAAAATTTATCAATAACTGGGTCTGCAAACCATGGACGCTCGACGGCAAGGAAGTGAAATTGATTGCCGGCGCCAAAACCGCCCATTTCGAATGTCTCAATCCTGACGGGATGCGGGGCAGCGTATTCAACCTCGCTTTACCTGCAGGGTCTTTGGTCGAGCCGCTTTACAACGGCTATTCTGTGCGCTTCTCCGGAAAAATTGATAAGCTCGTCTTTTCAGAAGAGACGATGAATAGTTTTTACGTCTATGTCACGGTGAGCGCGTTTGAGATTGTTGATCGCTCGCGCTTGTGACCGAGGAGAGCACGAATGGATGAGGGCATGTCCGGCTGGATTGATTGGCTGGCACCGATCGCTGTCGGCGCGGTGGCGGTCGTTCTGATTTTCGGGTTGATGAATATGCTCCGGGGCGGCAGCGCGGCTTTGTCGCAGACCTTGATGCGGTGGCGGGTCATTCTTCAGTTCTTGGCCATCGTGATCGTTATGGCGGTCATCTATCTCAAAAGTTCTTAACCACAGGGCTGAAAGCTTTACGCGCGACCGCTTTAGCCTTTGTCTTCGGCAGGAAATCCCGTTAGGGTGCCCCCGAATTTGAATGGAGTTGATCATTCGTGGCTCAGTCAGTGTTTAACCGCGCATCAGCCGTTTTTTCAGCGGTGATCGGTGTGGCTTTCTCGGCTGCGATCTTCGCAACGAATGCCTCAGCCAATGAATTTACTTTGAAAAACGGCCAATTCCGTATTGGCGCGGCCACTCATGGCATCGCGAGTGCTGAAACCGGAACGGTCGATGCCAATATCGAATATTTGATGCCCGCTTTTGATTTTGGCTCAACCGGCAGCTTCACGCTTCACCCGCAGATTGGGGCCAATATCAACACGCAGGGGCGCACCAGCGCGGCTTTTGCCGGATTTGCGGGTGTTGTCACTTTGCCGGGCGGCCTCTTTATCGAGGCGGATCTCGGCGGCTCGGTGAATAATGGCTACACAAGCAATCCGCCTTCGGGTTCGAACCGCTCTGAACTCGGCTGTAATGCCTTGTTTCGCGAAGCGTTGATTATTGGCGTGCCGCTGTCCGATCGTCTCTCGGTCATGGCGATGGCTGAACACATGTCGAACGCCAATCTCTGCCAGCCGAATAATGGCATCACCAATGTCGGCGTAAAACTCGGCTATTCATTTTAATCCTCTTCGGCCCCGGTTTCGTAGGCGATAAGGAAACCGGAAGGGCGGATGACTCATGGTCGTATTGAATCGAATATATACGCGGACGGGTGACGACGGCACGACGGCGCTTGGCACAGGTGCGCGGCGTCCGAAATATGATCTCCGCGTCGCGGCCTATGGCACGGTTGACGAGACGAATGCCGCGATCGGCATGGCCCGCACTCACACAGGCGCTTCCGAACCGCTCGTCGACCAGATGCTCTCCCGGATCCAGAATGATCTTTTTGATCTTGGCGCTGATCTTTGTACGCCCGAAACGGGCCGCGATCCGGCGACGCCGTCATTGCGGATTGTGGCGTCGCAAGTTGAACGAATCGAGAAGGAAATTGACACGCTGAATGCCGAGCTGAAGCCACTCCGGTCCTTTATTTTGCCCGGTGGTTCGCCCGCCTCAGCGGCGCTTCATTTGTCGCGCACGATTTCCCGTCGCGCTGAACGCATGATGGTGGAATTGGCAAGCCTGCCCGATGAGCCTGTCAGTGAGCCTGCACTTCATTACATAAACCGGCTATCGGATTTTCTCTTTGTCGCCTCGCGCTATGTGAACCGGCGCGGCGATGACGATGTTTTGTGGGTTCCGGGTAAAACCCGCTAGAGGGAAATCCTCTAGGATGTCCGAAACGCGATAGGGAATGTCGCGCGCTTTTTGTCTCTTTTTGCAGATGCGTTGACAATCAAGGTCCGGGCCGTTTAGGTCCGGAACGCTTTTCGAATTGTTGCGGAAAGTCAGTCTTTTTTGGTCCATCGATCGCGTCAAGCGGTCATGCGCCGGTTCTGGAAAGAGCATCATGAAGATCATCGTGCCGGTCAAACGGGTCGTCGATTACAATGTTAAGATCCGCGTGAAATCAGACGGGTCGGGTGTCGATCTCGCCAATGTGAAAATGTCGATGAATCCCTTCGACGAAATCGCGGTTGAAGAAGCGCTCCGCATCAAGGAAGCCGGTAAGGCGACCGAAGTGGTTGTCGTTTCGATCGGTCCGGCAGGTGCCGCAGAAACATTGCGCACAGGCTTGGCGATGGGTGCTGATCGCGGCATTCATGTGAAGACCGATGAAACGGTTGAACCTCTTTCCGTTGCCAAGATTTTGAAAGCGGTCGCTGATGCTGAGCAACCGGGTTTGATGATCCTCGGCAAGCAAGCGATTGATGATGATATGAATGCCACCGGACAAATGCTTGCCGCGTTGCTCGGGTGGCCGCAAGGCACATTCGCTTCGAAAATCGAAATTGGTGATGGCACATTCACCGTGACGCGCGAAGTCGATGGCGGTTTGCAAACAGTAGAATTGAAAGCGCCTGCCATTGTTACAACCGATCTTCGTTTGAACGAGCCGCGTTATGCATCTTTGCCGAACATTATGAAGGCAAAGAAAAAGCCGATCGATGAAAAAACACCTGCCGATTTCGGTGTTGATGTATCGCCGCGCCTAAAAGTGATCACGACTGTTGAGCCCGCGGGTCGCAAAGCGGGCGTGAAAGTCGGCTCGGTGGCTGAACTTGTTTCCAAATTGAAAACTGAAGCTGGAGTGCTCTGATGGCTACGCTTCTTCTTGCTGATCACGATAACAACTCGATCAAGGACACAACATCGCGTGCATTGAGCGCGGCGGTTGCGCTTGGTGCACCAGTCACAGTTCTCGTGGCTGGACATAATGCACGTGCGGCAGCGGATGCGGCGGCCACGCTCGCGGGTGTTGCAAAAGTTATTCTCGTTGATGATGCGCTTTATGCCAATCAACTTGCGGAACCCATGGCGGCTTTGATTGTGTCGATGGCATCGTCTTATTCGGCGATTGTTTCGGCTTCGACAACGTCTGGCAAAAACATCATGCCGCGTGTGGCCGCACTTCTTGATGTGATGCAAATCTCGGATGTCATTCGCGTTGTGTCTGCTGATACATTCGAGCGTCCGATCTATGCCGGCAATGCATTGCAGACCGTGCAATCAACCGACAAAATCAAAGTACTCACAATTCGTACCGCGTCATTTGCAGCAGTAAATACAGGCGGTTCCGCATCGGTTGAAACAGCACAAGCGGCTGCCAATCCTTCGATCTCTTCGTTCAAGGGTGAAGCGCTCGCCAAGCTTGATCGTCCGGAACTCACCTCGGCCAAGATCATTGTGTCCGGTGGTCGTGCGATGGCGAATTCTGAAAATTTCAAAACCTATCTTGAGCCTGTGGCCAATCGGTTGAATGCCGCTATGGGTGCATCGCGCGCAGCGGTCGACGCGGGTTATGCGCCGAATGACTGGCAAGTTGGGCAAACCGGTAAAGTGGTTGCGCCGGAACTTTATGTCGCCGTCGGAATTTCGGGGGCGATTCAGCATCTTGCCGGCATGAAAGATTCAAAGGTGATCGTTGCGATCAACAAGGATGAAGAAGCGCCGATTTTCCAGGTTGCAGATTATGGCCTTGTTGCGGATCTCTTCACGGCGTTGCCGGAGCTTGACCAAGAGCTTGCAAAAGTCGGTTAGGCAAAAGAGTTTGCCTATGCTAGCCTAGCGTCAATGACAGGGCCGATGCGCGGAGTAAGAAGACGATGAGTGTTTCGATCGAAACCGTAGGCATCATTGGTGCGGGTCAAATGGGTTCCGGCATTGCGCAAGTGAGTGCGCAGGCTGGACTTTCCGTCAGACTTCATGATGTGAGCGCCGATCGGATCGCGGCAGGCCTTGCGACGATCAATGGCAATCTTGCGCGTCTTGTCAGTAAAGGCACGATGACGGACTCCGAGCGACAAGCGGTTCTCGGGCGCATTTCATCCGCTGCCGATTATTCCGACTTCAACGAATGCGATCTCGTGATTGAAGCTGCGACCGAGAATGAAGAGGTCAAGCGCAAGATTTTTGGATCCGTTTCGAAAGCGCTTTCGCCAAAGACGATGTTAGCCACGAACACGTCATCGATTTCGATTACGCGTCTGGCAGCGGCAACGGATCGTCCGGATCGCTTCATCGGTATTCATTTCATGAATCCGGTGCCGAAAATGCAACTGGTTGAACTCATTCGCGGCATCGCGACCGAGGATCCGACCTTTGAAGCGGCGCGCGCCTATATCGAAAAACTTGGCAAGACGATCACGGTGGCTGAAGATTTTCCGGCCTTCATCGTCAACCGTATACTGCTGCCGATGATCAATGAAGCGATCTATACGCTTTATGAAGGTGTGGGGTCGGTCGAGGCGATTGATACGGCGATGCGGCTTGGCGCCAATCATCCGATGGGCCCGCTGCAGCTTGCCGATTTTATCGGTCTCGATACCTGCCTTTCGGTGATGCAGGTCCTCCATGAGGGACTCGCCGATTCCAAATACCGCCCCTGTCCGTTGCTTGTGAAATATGTCGAAGCGGGCTGGCTCGGTCGCAAAGTCGGGCGCGGCTTTTACGACTATCGCGGCGATACGCCGGTCCCGACCCGTTAATCTCCCGGCTATTGGGGGCAAAACCTCAAAATCAGGGCTTCACAATCCTGACACAGGCCCGTTAGATTATCCCCATCGCTAAGATTCGATCTTTTCGATTGGAGGAGGAGCTGGTCCGGTGACGATCCATGTTTCGCCACCCGTATCGCCGGAAGCCTGTCCGGCGCTGGTGCTCAATGCCGATTATCGGCCTTTGAGTTACTACCCGCTGTCTTTGTGGAACTGGCAGGACACAATCAAGGCCGTCTTCCTTGAGCGCGTGAACATTGTTTCCTTTTACGACAAGACCATCCGCAGTCCGGGCGCGGAATTCCGCTTGCCGTCGGTTGTGTCGTTGAAATCCTATATTCCGCCTTCACGCAGTCCGGCCTTCACACGGTTCAATGTGTTTTTGCGTGATCGCTTCGCGTGCCAATATTGCGGCGCACGTGAGGAACTGACCTTCGACCATGTGATCCCGCGCTCGAAAGGCGGTCAGACCGAATGGGAAAATGTCGTCGCGGCCTGTTCGCCTTGCAATCTTTCAAAAGGCGACAAATTGCCGAGCCAAGTGAAAATGTATCCGCGCCAACAACCTTATGCGCCGAGCGTTTTCGATCTTCATCAGAATGGACGTTTGTTCCCGCCCAATTATCTGCATGAGAGCTGGCTCGATTATCTCTATTGGGATTCGGAGCTCGAACCGTAAGCGCAAAAACTCAGCGGCGGCCTTGTGCACCGAGTGATGCAATGAAGGTCAAGCCAAAGCAGATGATTGCGTTCCACGCGGCAAGCGATAAACCAAAAATCCGCATCGCCACTTCATCGCAACGCACGATCTTGACGGTATCAAGCTGCTTCAAGAAGTCATTCACCGATTCAGGTTGCGAGAGTATGCCAGTACAATCTGTGGGTCCTTGAAATACGCCGAATTCAACACCGGCGTGATAGACGCTAATGCCTGTTCCCACGAGAAAGATCGCAGCGGTCAGCACGAGCAATGTCCGCGCGAGGCGGAGCTGAGTGCCTGAGCGCGCAAGAATAACAGCCACGGCGGCTACCGGAATTCCAAAATAATGCGGCAGTCGACCGATGAGGCAAAGATGGCAAGGCTTAATGCCAAGACCCAATTCAATAAACCAAGCACCGCTGATAATGGTTAATGATCCCAGCGTGACAATCAGTGCTGTGAAATAAGTGATGTTTAATGAGCGCGTCATCATCAAAGACAATCCCATCAGGCGAGTTTTGCGGCAGCGATAATACCAAGAATTGTGAGCACGGTGACAATACTCAAGACGAGACCCAGACGTCTTTCAATAAAATGGCGTAAAGGATCACCGAATTTATTGAGAAGCCCTGCTAGAATATAAAAACGCGCGCCACGTGTGATGATTGATAACAAAACGAAAAGCGGAAAATTATAATCAAGCGCGCCTGAAACGATACATACAAGCTTATAGGGAATGGGCGTTAAGCCTTTGAGCAAAATAAGCGCCGCACCATAATGCGCATAGGCCTCTTTTACCGCGTCAACTTTTTCTGCATAGCCATAGAGCGTGAGAATCCACATCCCCGCTGTATCGAAAAGCAAATGGCCGATGAGATAGCCAACAATACCGCCAGTAACCGAACCTAACGTACAAATGAATGCATAACGCCAAGCGAGATCGGGCCGCGCGAGCGCCATTGGCGCGAGCAGCACATCAGGCGGCACGATGAAAACAGAGCTCTCCGAAAAGGCGACAAGTCCCAGCGCCCAAGGTGCGCTTCGGCGATCCGCAAGCGCGACAACCCAATCATATAAACGTCGGAGCATGAGGACCTTTACTTGTTACTTTCTGCCGTCTCTTTACGGGCGCGAATCAAGTTCAAGCAAGCGTTTAAGATAATCGCGCTCTTCAAGCGGCCGCGTCGGATCGCCCGAGCGTGATTGAAGCTCTTTCAGAATGTCGAGCAATTTCTGATTTTTTTCAGAGCCGGCACGATAATCCTGATTGAGATCTTCATCAGCTGATCCTTTGCCGACATCGCGACCGAAAGGATCCTTTTGCGGCGCTGGCCCATTCCGACCTGTTACGGAGCCGGGACGGCCTTGTCCCGCACCATTCGGATCGCGCGCATCGGCAAGCGCTTTAGCGCCCCGCCGCAAAGATTTAAGCGCTTGTTCCTGTTGACGCACGGCGTTGCGTCCGTCGCCTTCGCCAAGAGCAGATTCCGCATCGCGCATCGCTTGTTCGGCGTCGTCAAAGGCTTCGCCGTTCGGCAAGCCATTTTTCTTCAAGGCCTCTTTCAATTGCTTTAGAGATTCGCGTAGTTCCTGTTGCTGCTCCTTTAACGCGCCTTGATTTGAAGGCCCGTCTTTATTCGAGTCGCGGAAGGTTTCATCGCGCAATTTTTGTTGATCGCGAGTCAACCGATCAAGATCATTGTCGAGTGACTCCGAGGGGTCGCCTTCGCCGATTTGCGGATTGGCTTCGCCGGCTTGCAAAGAGTCGAGTAATGATTCAAGTGATTGAAACAGAGGATCAATATTGCCGTCTTTCTTCAAAAGATCGCCCATTCGATCAAGAAGCGCGTTCAAATCTTTTTGACGTAAAGGTTTTGATTGCGCTGAGGGCGGTTGAGATTGCGGCTTTTGTTTCAACGCCCGTTTGGCATAGTCTTCAAGATAGCGATCAAGCGCTTCACGAAATTCTTTGAGCCGTTCTTGGACGGTGTCTTTGTCGGCCTTCTGTTCAAGTGCTTCGCGCAATCTCTCGCGCGCTGCGTCCAGGGCGCGACGCACATCAGTTTTAAAGGATTGATCAACGATATCAGCTAAAGCAAGAAGTGAATCGCCGGCGTCGCGAAGATCCTCTCTTGTGCCTGCCTGATCAATGTCGCGCTTGGTTACACGAAGGCCAAGATGCACTCCCGCTGCAAGATTAAACAGATCCGGAGCTTGAGCGAGAAGCGCAAGATCAGCAAGAACGGCGAGTCGCTCATGCGAGTTTTGGAGAAGCGTTCGCCCTTGCTCATCAAGAGCTTGGGCAAGACGATCCGTATGCGGATGATCAGGAAGAGCGATCATAAAGGGTGACGTCTTCGTGATTTGCTCGGCCTCATCTGTTGCGATGAGCTCAGCGCGCACCTCAGTGCCTTGCCATGCGGGAGGAATCATCGACGTCAAGATTTTAAAATCACTCGCGATCTCTTTAGAACGCTTTGGAACCGGAAGAGTAAGCGTCGGCGGCTCACGTAACGGATCTGAATCTTTAAGTACCTCGCCTCTTTTTGGCGCTTTGCCCAGAACTTTAAGCGTTATATTTTTCAATCCGTAATCATCATGTGCTTGATAGGTTAAGGTGACGGACCCGCGCTTCTGATCTTTAATCTCGTCAAGCGCGACGCTTGGTGCGACGTCAGGGATCGCAGTTAATGAAAGCGTGATCTTCGGATGATCATCAGATTTGATTGTGAAAAGCCCATTACCTTTAACACGCCAGCACTTTTCTCTGGTTTGGCTTTCGCCTGCAGGTGCAACGACCTCTTCAAACTGAGAGTCGGGTGTGACAGAGAGTGTATTTTGGGTTGCGGTTCGAAGAACAAGCGATGAGCCCACAGGCACTTGATGTTTGATCACGTGATCATCAGGTAAAGATGCAAACTGTAAGAAGATCGGCGGGATTCCGGTATAGACAGGTGGATCAATCCATCCTTCAACGGGGAGCGGCGCCGTTAGCGCGCCCGCATCTTTCAGAGAGAAGGTCGATATAAGCCGCGTGAACTTTTCTGGTCCTGCCAAGAGGCCCATGACGAAGGCTATGAGCAGCACATGATAACGCAGTGCATAGGGATCGCGTTCCGTGAGATTAGAACGCCATTTTGTCATGAGATTTGAGGGCAGAGTGTCGGCGCTTGTCTTTTGATGCGCGCGCCACAAGGCGTCTGCGATTTGGGTTGTTGACGCGCCGCTTGGTTCATCAAGAAGCGTTTGCGCATGTTGATGTGGGTTTGGTGCGGCACCATCAAGATGACGCAGTACCTCGCGATCAGAAGGAAGCGAAATGCGAAACGTCTGAAAGATAATGGCAACAAAGGCCGCGAAAAACACGCCAAGGATGATCACACGCACAGGCGTTGGCATTAGCAAGGCGAGAGACGACCACGCATAGACCAGAAACAAAGCGAGGAGACCGAAAGCAAGCGCTACTGACGGCCATAATCGTTCTAGGGTGAGTGTAAGGCGCGCGAGGATGAGCCCACGCCTTAGAGCCGCGGGGATCATGAAAGTTGGCTTATCCCTCTTCAATAGGGGTTTCGCGTCTTGATCAGGTAACGGCCTATGTGAGCGGGACGGGTCGTCTACGTTCACGGAGCACTCGCTTTCTTAAGCCAACCATGCGGGAATATGATCCTGTGACAACAACGCGTCATAAGTTTGGCGAGGGCGGATAAGCGCAAAACTCTTTTCTTTGACCAAAACCTCTGGAATGAGGGGTCGAGAATTATAAGTGCCCGATTGCACTGCGCCATAAGCACCCCCTGACATGACAGCCAAGAGTTCGCCTGCGTCCAATTGCGGAAGATCGCGTCCCAACGCGATGTAGTCGCCCGATTCACAGACGGGACCAACGACATCGGCGACGATGCGCGGGTCTTTAACCGATGGCTCACGCACGGGCTTGATGTCGTGATAGGCTTCGTAAAGCGTTGGGCGAATGATGTCATTCATCGCCGCATCGACGATCACAAAGTTTTTGCCTTCGCCAATTTTCATATAGATGATTTTTGTAACGAGAATTCCGGCATTCGCCACAAGCAAACGGCCAGGTTCAAGCACATATTTTGTCTTTAAATGACCAAGACGTTTTTTAATGATCGCGGCATAATCATCAGGATGGGGCGGTGGTGAATTATCAGGACGATATTGTACGCCAAGTCCGCCGCCGAGATCGAGATGATCAATCGCATGACCATCCGCACGCAACTGCACCACAAATTCGCTTAAAAGTGCGAATGCGTCATCAAAGGGTTGAAGATCGGTGATTTGACTGCCGATATGCATATCAACGCCTGAAACAATGATACCCGGAAGCGCCGCAGCCTCGCGATAAACATCGCGCGCGCGCGAAATCGGCACACCAAATTTATTCTCGCTTTTGCCGGTAGAAATCTTAGCATGAGTCTTGGCATCAACATCCGGATTCACACGGATCGAAATCTTGGCTTTTGTTCCTTTTGCCGTCGCTAATGCCGATATGCGGAGCAGCTCAGGCTCCGATTCGACATTGAAACAATGGATCGATTGATCAAGCGCATAATTGATTTCTTGGTCTGTTTTGCCGACACCCGAAAAAGTGATTTTTGATCCGGGAACACCGACCGCGCGTGCGCGACGAAGCTCGCCTTCCGAGACCACATCCATACCGGCACCAAGTGTGGCAAAAGTTTTTAGAACCGCCTGATTGGAATTGGCCTTCATCGCGTAACATACAAGCGCATCCGTACCTTGAAAGGCGCTGGCAAACACTTTGTAATTTTTTTCAAGCTCAGCATGTGAATAGCAATAGAAGGGCGTGCCGACTTCCGAAGCGATTGTACGAAGATCAATATCTTCGACATGAAGTGCGCCATTTCGGTACTGGAAATTTGTCATGATAACTATCGATTATAAAAGCGGATCAAGAAGGAAAGGCGAAGTTGAATCGGTTTTGGGTTGAGCCTTTGGCTTTGCTGTTTTCGGAATGGGTACGCCCGAAACGGGATCAGCAGCCGTCTCGGCCGCAGCATCGGGCGTCGCCGCATTAGGCGGTTCAAGTGGTCCTTTGCGGCCACAGGCCGAGATCATCAAAGATGCTGCGAGAATGAGTGTGAGCATACCGATCCGGATCATCACGATTTGCCCTTCTTCAAGAGCGTAAGCCAACGCCGTGCTTCGCGTTTGACATTTGAGGGCGCGGTGCCACCAAAACTCGTGCGGCTTCGCACAGATTTTTCAACACCAAGAACCGTAAACACATCCGCTGTGATCTTCGGCTCAACTGATTGCATCTCGGCGAGCGACAACTTCTCAAGGCCAATATTTTTAGCCGAAGCCAAGCCAACAATTTTGCCGGTGACATGATGAGCGTTGCGGAACGGCATTTTCAAACTGCGCACAAGCCAATCGGCGAGATCGGTCGCCGTAGCATAGCCTGAGCCTGCGGCCTTTTTCATCGCTTTGCGATCAGGTGTCATATCGCGCACCATTCCACTCATTGCGGCAAGACAAAGCGAAAGCGATGAAAGGGCATCAAATGTGCCTTCTTTATCTTCTTGCATATCTTTGGCGTAAGTGAGTGGTAGACCTTTCATCACAATCAAAAGCGATGTGAGTGCGCCGATGATGCGGCCTGATTTTGCACGCACGAGTTCAGCCGCATCGGGATTGCGTTTTTGCGGCATAATCGATGAGCCGGTCGTAAATTTATCGGAGAGCGTGACAAGTCCGAATTGCGGCGTGGTCCAAATCACAATTTCTTCCGCGAAACGTGAAAGATGCATCGCGCAAATCGAAGCAACGGAGAGCGTTTCCAAAACAAAATCACGATCCGAAACACTATCGAGTGAATTCGCAGTCGGCCGATCAAAGTCGAGCGCTTTTGCCGTCATCGCACGATCAATAGGGAAGGATGTTCCGGCAAGCGCTGCGGCACCCAGCGGATTTTCATTCATGCGCTTGCGTGCATCCTTTACACGACCACGATCACGACCGATCATTTCCACATAAGCGAGAAGATGGTGACCGAATGTGACCGGTTGCGCGGATTGCAGATGGGTGAAGCCGGGCATCACCGCATCGGCATAATCAAACGCCTTTTCGGCAAGCGCTTCTTGAAGATCGGCCATTTGCTGATCGAGCGCATCAAGCGTGTCGCGCACCCAAAGCCGCATATCGGTTGCGACCTGATCATTGCGCGAACGTGCGGTATGCAAACGACCCGCGGCCGGACCGACCACATCGGCAAGCCGCGATTCAATATTCATATGGATGTCTTCGAGCGCGCGCGAAAAAGTGAAAGCGCCAGAGGCAATTTCATCGGCAACTTTATCCAGACCTTTCGAAATCTCTTCCGCGTCTTTGGCCTCAATGATGCCCTGTTTGCCGAGCATGGCGACATGGGCCTTCGAGCCAGCAATGTCTTGCCGCCAAAGGGCCTTGTCGAATTCGATTGAGGCGTTGATATCTTCCATGATCGCATCCGGACCGGACTGGAAGCGGCCACCCCACATCTGATTACTCATTTCATCCGGCCCCGTGTGCACGTAAAAGGACTGTCCATGACCGAACCCGCAAGAGTGCCCCTCTCCCGTCTTACGCGCGCTTCACTCGCCGCGTTGGGGCTTCTCGTTGCTGTTTCGGCAGCCTTTGTTCTATACGGGAGACTTGGGGGGCGCGGCAATGCGGCTCCCGATTTTTGCGCCGAGTCAGCGGCACTTTCTGAACGCGGGGCCTCGCTTTATCGTGGTGACATCGCCGCTATGCGCGCGGTCAATCCGCCGCGCCCTATGCCCGCCTTCGCTTTTGCGAGCCCGGAAGGGTCAAAGACGCTTGCCGATTTCAAAGGGCGCATTGTGCTCTTCAATCTCTGGGCGACTTGGTGCGTGCCGTGCCGTGAAGAAATGCCGGCGCTTGATCGACTCGAGGCGGAGCGGGGGTCACAGAATTTTACCGTGCTCGCGCTCAATATGGATACGCGCAACACCGAGCGCGTGCCGCAATGGCTTGATGACAACAACATCAAAAAACTCGCCCGCTATACGGACGCGGAAGGCAAAGCCTTTCAAGCGCTTCGCAAAGACGGGCTGGTCACGGGACTGCCGACCACACTCCTCATCGGACGGGATGGGTGCCTGATCGGGGCGATGTCCGGCCCCGCGAAATGGGATGGCGCGGATGCCTTGGCTCTAATCGCAGGATTGGAAAGATAGGCTCAACCTTTTTGCGGCATGGTTGCGGCGATGCCGTGCTGGTTCAAATGCGTGACAAGTTCGCCGGATTGGAACATCTCGCGCACAATATCGCAGCCACCGATAAATTCGCCTTTGATATAGAGCTGCGGGATTGTTGGCCAATTCGCGTAATCTTTGATGCCTTGGCGAATGTCAGCATCATCAAGCACATTGATGCCTTTAAAATTCACGCCGATATAATCGAGTATCTGCACGACCTGGCCCGAGAAACCACACATCGGAAATTGATGCGTGCCTTTCATGAAGAGCACAACATCATGGCTGTCGATTTCGGATTTGATGCGATCTTGAACAGTCATTGTCTTGGTCCTTGTCTGCCCGCGTTCAAGGCGCGGCGTTTTCAAGCGTTATGAGTTTAGGCCGAAGGGGCGGCGGTCGTCAAAGCGAGCGCGTGTAACACGCCCCCCATATTTCCCTGAAGCGCGGCATAGACCATCTGGTGCTGTTGCACGCGGGTCTTGCCCCGAAAAGCTTCCGAGATGACTTTGGCAGCATAATGATCCCCATCTCCGGCGAGATCTTTGATCTCGATTTGCGCATCCGGAAAAGCGGCCTTGATCATGGTTTCGATGTCTTCGGCCTTCATGGCCATGGGATGATCCTCATCTTAAATCTCGCCCGTCATATAGGAGGGGAGCCAGTCTTCATGAGCCTTTTTGAGGCGCTCAAGGGATATGGGGCTTTCCCCCGGAAGCGTCAATTCTTGTCCGCCCGTCTTTCCGAGCATAAGAGCCGGCACCCCCGCGCTTGAAGCGCGCTTTAAAATGATGGCCGCCATGGCCTGATCCTTGACGGTTACGAGATAGCGCCCCTGATCTTCGCCGAATAATGCCGCATGGTTTGGGAGGCCTTCAGGAAGCTTGTCGATTTTTGCACCCATATTGCCTGCAAGCGCCATTTCAGCGAGTGCGATCGCGAGCCCCCCATCGGAGAGATCGTGGCAGGCCGTGGCGTGACCATCTTGAATGAGTGATGAGATAAACGCTCCGTGCTTTCTCTCAGCTTCGAGATCCACGGGTGGCGGGGCACCTTCTTCACGTCCGGCGATCGTGGCGAGCCAGGCGGATGAACCGAGCCAGCCTTTGGTTACGCCAATCAGCAGAATAAATTCACCTTCTGCTTTGAAAGCGAGCGTCGTTGTTTTTGAGACATCTTCTACAGTACCCACGCCACCGACTGTTGGTGTTGGCAAAATGCCACGTCCATTGGTTTCATTGTAAAGTGACACATTGCCGGAGACGACGGGGAAGTCGAGCGCTTTGCAGGCTTCGCCAAGACCACGAATGCAATAGACGAGCTGGCCCATATAGTCGGGGCGCTCGGGATTACCAAAATTGAGATTGTCTGTGATTGCCCGTGGGGTGCCACCAACCGCGACGATATTGCGATAGGCTTCAGCAACCGCTTGCTTACCACCCTCGAACGGATCGGCTTCGCAATAACGCGGTGTGACATCGGATGTGAGTGCAAGACCACGCGGGCCCTCACCAACGCGCACAACGGCCGCATCACCGCCTGGTGATTGCACGGTATTGCCGAGGATCAGATGATCATATTGTTCCCATACCCACCGTTTTGATGCGAAGTCGGGTGAGCCGATAAGTTTCACAATCGCATTTGCATTGCCCATCGGCGGGGTTACGCTTTTCGGATCAATCTCAGGACGCTTTGGTGTTTCAACAAAGGGCCGATCATAAAGCGGCGCTTGATCACCAAGTTCTTTGATCGGCAAATCCGCCATCACTTCGCCATGCTGCTTGATGACAAAGCGCAGCGTATCAGTTGTTTTCCCAATGATCGCGAAATCAAGTCCCCATTTGATGAAAATGGCTTCGGCTTCTTTTTCTTTGCCAGGCTGCAACACCATGAGCATGCGCTCTTGGCTTTCAGAGAGCATCATCTCGTAAGCGGTCATGCCGGTTTCGCGGCAAGGCACTTTATCAAGATCAAGTTCGATGCCGAGATCACCTTTCGCGCCCATTTCAACTGCGGAGGATGTCAGGCCTGCAGCACCCATATCTTGAATGGCAATCACCGCACCTGTTTGCATCAATTCAAGGCACGCTTCGAGCAAGAGCTTTTCCGCGAAAGGATCGCCGACTTGAACGGTCGGGCGTTTTTCTTCCGCCGCATCATCAAAAGCCGCTGAGGCCATGGTCGCGCCATGAATGCCATCGCGTCCCGTTTTAGAACCGAGATAGACAATCGGATTACCCACGCCGGTCGCTTTGGCGTAAAAAATTTCATCCGCCTTTGCGATACCGACCGCCATCGCATTGACGAGAATATTGCCGTCATAACGCGTGTGAAAACCCATTTGCCCGCCAACTGTCGGCACGCCGAATGAATTGCCGTAACCGCCAATGCCGGCCACCACACCCGATACAAGATGACGCGTTTTCGGATGATCGGGTGAGCCAAAGCGCAGCGCGTTTAACGTCGCAATCGGACGCGCGCCCATTGTGAAAACATCACGCAAAATACCGCCAACGCCTGTCGCAGCACCTTGATAGGGTTCGATGTAAGACGGATGGTTATGGCTTTCCATTTTGAAGACACAAGCCAAGCCATCGCCGATATCAATCACACCGGCATTTTCACCGGGGCCTTGAATAACCCAGGGCGCTTTTGTTGGAAGGCCCTTCAAATGGAGTCGTGATGACTTATAGGAACAATGTTCGTTCCACATCGCAGAAAAAATGCCGAGCTCGGTGAGTGTGGGTTCACGATCGATGAGGTCAAGAATGCGCTGATATTCATCAGGCTTCAAACCATGTTGAGCCACAAGCTCCGGCGTGATGGCGATGTTGTTTTGCATCAGGCGGCTCCCTTGTAAGCGGTAACGCTTGCAAAGAGCCCGCGACCATCCGTGCCGCCAACCAATGTCTCAATCAGATTTTCGGGATGCGGCATCATACCGAGCACATTGAGCTTTTTCGAATAGATGCCGGCAATCGAATTGATTGATCCGTTCGGGTTGCCTTTTTCTATATCACCCTCGGCATCACAATAGCGGAAGGCGATACGATTTCCGTCTTCAAGCATCGCAATCGTATCATCATCGGCAATGTAATTGCCTTCACCATGAGCGATCGCGACTTTGATGATCTGATTCTTTTTATAAGCCGATGTGAACGGCGTATTCGCTCGGCACACTTTCAAATGCTGCATTTTGCAAATGAATTTGAGGCCTGCATTGCGCATCAACACGCCCGGGAGCAGCCCTGATTCAACGAGGATCTGGAACCCGTTACAAATTCCTAAAACAAGCCCGCCTTTGGTAGCATGGGAGCGAACGGCATCCATTACCGGCGAGCGGCTCGCAATTGCACCACAGCGCAAATAATCGCCATAAGAAAAACCACCCGGCAACACGACAAGATCGGTGCCTTGTGGCAATTCATGATCCTGATGCCAGATTTTCAGAGGCTCAACGCCGCTGGCTTGATGGAGAGCGCGGATAACGTCGCCTTCGCGATTGGATCCGGGGAATGTGATGACGGCTGATTTCATAATGACAAACTCAACCGAGAATCTCGATGCGGTAATTTTCGACGACCATGTTCGCGAGCAGTTTTTCAGCCGCGGCTTTGAGAAGCGTTTCGGCTTCGGCGGGATCTGATGAAATCAATTCGATATCAAAAATTTTTCCTTGGCGGACGCTTTCAATGCCTTCCAAGCCGAATGATTTCAACGCGCCTTCGATCGCTTTGCCCTGGGGGTCCAACACGCCGTTTTTGAGAGTGACGGTAACGCGGGCTTTCATGGGCAACCTTTCGATGAGTGAAGTGTTCAAGAAAATGAGAAATTACAAAAACGAAGAGATCAGCTGCGGTAATCACCATTGATCTCGACATATTCTTTGGTGAGATCGCATGTCCACACAGTGAATTCGCCTTTACCAATGCCGAGATCGATTCGGATATCGATGTCTTGTCCCTTCATATAGTCGGAGACAATTTTTTCATCATAGGCTGGATCGCGCATACCTTTATGCGCTACACGAATGCCGCCGAATGAGATGGATAGTTTATCGCGATCAGCAGGCTCGCCGGCTTTGCCAACGGCGGCAACCACACGGCCCCAATTCGCATCTTCGCCGGCAATCGCGGTTTTAAGCAAAGGCGAGTCGGCAACGGACTTCGCGATCTTTTTTGCAGACGCAGCGCTCTTTGCACCTGCCACTGTGACAGCCACAAAATGCCGCGCGCCTTCACCATCGCGCACAACTTGATAGGCAAGATCAAGCAACACATCGTTGAGTGCGGCTTTGAAATGTTTCAAACGTTTGTCAGTTGCCGTTTTGATTTTCGGTGCACCACGCTTAGCCGCTGCACCTGTTGCAAATAAAATCAACGTATCTGATGTCGATGTATCACTATCAACCGTGATCGCATTGAAACTTGTTTCGGTACCTTTAGACAAAAGCGTCTTTAAAGCGGAAGCGGCGATCGGTGCATCGGTAAAGATGAAAGACAACATGGTCGCCATATCGGGGGCGATCATGCCTGCCCCTTTGGCGATGCCATTGATTGTCACTTCAACGCCATCAATTTTTGCAGTGGCCGTTGCAAGCTTTGGATAGGTGTCGGTGGTCATGATCGCGCGCGCGGCGTCGATCCATGGACCCGACTTCAGCCCTTTCGCAGCCTTTTGGAGCGGCCCATCGAATTTGCGCGCATCAAGTGGTTCGCCAATCACGCCTGTTGAGGCGAGCGCAATTTCTTTCGGCTTGCAACCGAGGGCTTTGGCGGCGATGTCGGCAGTCTTTTTGACGGTCTCTTTGCCCGCTTTACCGGTGAACGCATTCGCGTTGCCGGAATTGACGACGAGCGCACGGGCTTTGCCGGACTTTAAAGCCTCCCTGCACCAGTCGACCGGCGCCGACGGGCATTTTGATTTCGTATAAACGCCCGCCGCCTCGGTCCCCTTCGCCAAAGCCACGAGCAAGACATCGGTCCGGCCCTGGTATTTGATGCCCGCTGCGCTGGTCGCGAAGCTCACCCCTTCAATCGCCGGCAATTCGGGATAGGATTTAGGGGCGAGGGGCGAAATCGCTGCAGACATCGAAGGCTCCGTCGGGACTAGTCCTTACTGGGCAGGAGCCGCGGGTGGTGCGTCGAGCCGCTCAACCTTGCCGGTTGCGCGGAGCGCCATGATCACGTCCTGCTGGCTTTTCCGATACATGAATTGTTCGATCTGGTCCTTGACCTCTTCGAATTTCGGGACCGGTTTATCGCGTTTGTCCTCAACTTTGATGACGTGGTAGCCGAACTGGCTCTTCACTGGGTCCGAAATCTGGCCGGGGGTCAGAGCGAAGGCAGCGGTGGCAAATTCAGGGACCATGCGATCCTTGGTGAAATAGCCGAGATCGCCGCCTTCCTTGCCCGAACCTGGGTCTTTTGAGAGGGTTCCGGCCAATTTGGCGAAATCTTCGCCCGCTTTCAGCTTTTTGATCACATCTTTGGCCTGATCCTCGGTCTCAACGAGGATATGGCGGGCGCGAACTTCCTGTTCTGGCTTCAAGGTTTTGATTGTGTCAGCGTAAAGTGCCTTCATGGCGTCTTCCGTGACGTTTTTCTTGGCCTGAGAGGTCAGATAATCATCAAAAAGCAACCGATCCGTCTGATAGGCGAGCTTCCGCTTGAAATCCTCGGTTTCCGCCAGTTTCGCTTCGCGGGCCGCTTTGGCACCGAGTTTCAGGTCAGCCAAATAGGTGATCGCATAATCGCGGCGCTGGGCTTCCGGGATCTGAGCGATTGATTCGCCGAGATCGGTGAGGGCCTGCGTGACATCGGCTTCCGTGATTGGCGCGCCATCGACTTTTGCCACGATTTTATCGAGGGCAGGTTGCTGGGCCGTGGCGGGCAGGGCGGCGAGCCCCAAAAAACCGCAGACAAGCAAAGTCAGGCGGAGCGGAAAACGGACAGACATCATTCGGTGATCCTTTTCATAAGCGGGCGGGTCACGCCGCGCGGCAAGCAGTGGCCTAAGCAGCGTATTGTTGCAAGCAATCCGGCGCAGACTTTGAAAATTTTTGATGCACATCCTATTTAAGCCGAGGCTTCTCTGGACATTACCCGACGCCGGCCTCAAAAGGGCCACGCGAAGGGGCGCCGGGGGCGTTCACTTTCGTCCCTCGGCAAAGGGTGGCTTTGACCGCCTCGCGCCGTGACTTCAGATTCAGGAATAGGGTTTCCGATGTTCGGCGCACTCGCCAAGAAAATTTTCGGCTCAGCCAATGACCGCCGCTTGAAGGGGTTTCAGCCCCGCGTTCAGGCCATTAATGCGCTTGAATCCGAACTAACCGCTTTATCCGACGAGGCGTTGCGCGCCCGCACCGAAACATTCCGCGCCGAATTGGCTGCCGGAAAAACGGTTGACGATCTCCTTGTTCCCGCTTTTGCCACCGTGCGTGAGGCCGCCAAGCGTGTGCTTGGCCAGCGCCATTTCGATGTACAGCTCATCGGCGGCATGGTGCTGCATGAAGGCTCGATCGCCGAAATGAAAACCGGCGAAGGCAAGACGCTTGTTGCGACTCTGCCAACTTATCTCAACGCGCTTGCCGGTAAAGGCGTGCATGTTGTGACGGTGAATGATTATCTTGCCCGTCGCGATGCTGAATGGATGGGACAGGTCTATCGTTTTCTGGGTTTGTCTGTTGGTATCATCGTTCATGGTCTTGATGATGCAGAGCGTAAGGCCGCCTATGCCTGCGACATCACTTACGGCACGAATAATGAATTCGGTTTTGATTATCTGCGCGACAATATGAAATATGAACTCGCGCAGATGGTGCAGCGTGGACATCATTTCGCGATTGTTGACGAAATTGACTCGATCCTTGTTGACGAAGCGCGTACGCCTTTGATCATTTCAGGTCCGCTTGATGATCGTTCTGATCTTTATAATTCAATCGACGTGATCATTCCGAGACTGACGCGTGAACATTATGATCTTGATGAAAAGCAACGCTCTGTTTCGCTGACCGAAGCGGGTAATGAAGCGATTGAAGATCTTCTCGCCGAGACGGGCCTTTTGAAAGAAGGCTCGCTCTATGACTCAGCGAATGCGACCCTGGTTCATCACGTCAATCAGGCATTACGTGCGCACACACTCTTCCAACGTGACAAGGACTATATTGTTCGCAATGGCGAAGTGGTGATCATTGACGAATTCACGGGCCGCATGATGCCGGGCCGTCGCTATTCTGAAGGCCTGCATCAAGCGTTAGAGGCGAAAGAACATGTGAAGGTTCAACCCGAGAACCAGACACTCGCCTCGATCACGTTCCAGAATTATTTCCGCCTTTATTCAAAGCTCGCGGGCATGACCGGCACGGCATCGACCGAAGCTGAAGAATTCATGGACATTTACAATCTCGACGTTGTTGAGATCCCGACCAATATTCCCGTTGCCCGTCTTGATGAAGATGATGAAGTCTATCGGACGGAAGCGGAAAAACATCGCGCTATCATTCGTGAAATCGATGAAGCGATGAGCAAGGGTCAACCTATTCTCGTGGGCACGACATCGATTGAAAAATCTGAAGTGCTTGGTGAATTGCTCTCAAAGCACGGGTTCAAAATCATCGACTTCACCGACCCGAAAGCGATGGTGCCGATTTATGAAGCCGCGAAACAGGGTAAGCCTGCAAAGAGATTTGCTATTTTGAACGCGCGTTTTCATGAGCAAGAAGCCTATATCGTCGCGCAAGCGGGCGTCCCCGGAGCGGTAACGATTGCGACCAATATGGCGGGTCGTGGCACCGACATTCAACTTGGCGGCAATGTCGCCATGCGCATTCGTCATGAACTTGCGGGCATGGAGGCGGGTCCCGCGCGCGATGAAGCGGAAGCCGCCATCCGAGCAGAAGTCGCGGTCTTGAAAGAGAAAGCGCTGAGCGCTGGTGGTCTTTATGTTGTCGGCACGGAGCGGCATGAAAGCCGCCGTATTGATAATCAATTGCGTGGCCGTTCAGGTCGTCAAGGTGACCCGGGTCGCTCGAAATTCTATCTTTCGCTCCAAGATGATTTGATGCGGATTTTCGGATCCGATCGTATGGATGGCATGTTGCAAAAACTTGGTCTCAAAGAAGATGAAGCCATCATCCATCCTTGGATCAACAAAGCGATTGAGAAAGCGCAGCAGAAGGTTGAAGCGCGCAATTTCGACATTCGCAAAAATATTTTGAAATATGACGATGTCATGAATGACCAGCGCAAAGTGGTCTTCGAGCAACGTCGTGAATTCATGGCTGAAGAGAGTGTGCGCCCGACGATTGATGATATGCGTCATGGTGTTGTTGATGATCTTGTCGCGCGCCATATTCCTGAAGGTGCTTATCCCGAGCAATGGGACGTCGCCGGTCTTGATGAAGCTGTGACGCGCGTACTCGGCATGCAACTGCCCGTTGCCGATTGGGCGAAGGAAGAAGGCATTGCCGATGAAGAATTGCGTGATCGGTTGAGAACATCAGCAGATGAATCCTATCAACGCCGCATCGAGAAAAACACGCCCGACATTATGACCTATGTCGAAAAACAGGTCCTCTTACAGACGCTTGATCATCTTTGGCGCGAACATCTCGTTACGCTTGATCATTTGCGACAGGTGATTGGATGGCGTGGTTACGCGCAACGCGATCCGCTCAATGAGTATAAGAGCGAGGCCTTTGAACTCTTCAACGGTTTGATCACACATCTGCGTGAGCAAGTCACCGGACAGATGATGCGAATCGAAGTGATCATGCAGGCGCCGCCGCAACCAACACCGCCGCCGATGGAAACCATCCATGCGGATCCTTTGACGGGCGAGAATGAAGAAGCGCGTCCGCAACTCGCCTCTTCCGGTCCTGTCGAGCGTGACCCGACAAAGCCATCAACTTGGGGTCGCGTGGGACGCAATGAACTGTGCCCCTGTGGCTCTGGTAAGAAGTTTAAACACTGCCATGGTGCGGAAGCGTAATCAGCGCATCCCGTCTCATATGCCTGTGCGTATTTTATGCGCAGGCGTTAAAGTCTTGATTGGCTGAGCGCTTCGGATGGAGAGCGCCAGTCCTATAGACAAAGAGAACGCCAAGCGGCGCCTTATACCCCAGCAAATGATATTGCCGCTTGTGATTGCGAGCGCGCTTTTTCTTGAGAATATGGATTCAACCGTGCTGGCAACATCTTTGCCTGCGATCGCGTTGGATCTCGGTATTGATCCAATTGTTTTGAAGCTGGCTTTTACATCTTATCTTTTAAGTCTTGCCGTTTTTATTCCGATCAGTGGGTGGATGGCGGAGCGTTTCGGCGCACGCCATGTATTTCGCGCAGCAATTATTGTTTTCACGGTCGCCTCGATCGCATGTGCATTCACGACGACTTTACCGGGATTCATTGCGGCTCGTTTTTTACAAGGCATGGGCGGCGCGATGATGGTGCCGGTCGGGCGCTTCGTGCTTTTGCGCGCGGTTCCAAAATCTGAACTTGTTCAGGCACTCTCTTATCTGACTTTACCGGCGTTGATTGGCCCGGTGATCGGTCCTTTGATTGGGGGCTTTCTTACAACCTATTTTCATTGGCGCTGGATTTTTTTCATCAATCTGCCGATGGGCCTCCTCGGGATCATATTGGCAACACGCTATGTGCCCGACGTGAAGGGTGATCATCTAACACCGCTTGATGGCCGCGGATTTTTACTTTCGGGGTTAGGTCTTTCGAGTCTTGTCTTTGGATTGACAATTCTTGGACGCGAATTTTTGCCTTTGGCGGTAGCGCCCGCTTTAGTTATCTTTGGATTTTTATGTTTGGCACTTTATGTCCTGCATGCGCGTCATGTGCCGCATCCGATTTTGAAATTGAAACTCTTGAAACTGCCGACATTTCGAACAAGTGTTGTGGGCGGATTCTTCTTTCGCGCAGGCATTGGATCTAATCCGTTTCTCTTACCCCTGATGCTTCAGATTGGCTTTGGTCTTTCAGCCTTTCAATCCGGTTCACTCACTTTCGCCTCTTCAGCCGGCGCGCTGATTATGAAATTTACGGCGCCACGCATTTTGAAGCGCTTCGGCTTTCGTCAAATTCTCATTGTGAATGGACTCATCAGCGCTGCTTTTTTTGGTGCAATTGCGCTTTTCTCAGAAACGACGCCCCATATTTTGATTTTGGCTGTTTTATTGACCGGCGGATTTTTTCGTTCGCTGCAATTCACCTGCCTTAATGCGATCGCCTATGCCGAAGTTGAGCCGTCCGATTTAAGCCGCGCCTCTAGTTTTGCGAGTGTTGTCCAACAGATTTCTGGATCGATGGGTGTCGCTTTTGCGGCGATTATTCTTGAGGGGCTTCAGTTCATGCGGGGTGATTTGCTTTTGAAACCGGATGATTTCAGAATTGCATTTGCGGTTGTTTCAGTTCTTGTTGCGAGTTCGGTTCTTTTTCATAGGCGACTTGATCCGAAAGCCGGCGCAGATGTGTCCGGCCATGCCGATTAAGGGCAATGCTTTAGGAAGGTTAGATCATGGGAATAAAAACAATTGGCCCCACGACAATCAATGCGAAGCATCGTCTGATCTGTCATTGTGAAGCGGTTGAAATAGAACTTGATCTGCCCGATGGCGTTGTGGATGCGCGTCGGTGCGATTGCTCTTTTTGTCGCCGGCGAGGCGCGATTGCCGGAACTATATCAGAAAATGGCTTTCGCATTGTGAAGGGAGTGGATCATATAAAGCGCTATCAATTCGGCACCAAAGTCGCCGAACATTTCTTTTGTGACACATGCGGAATCTATACGCATCATAGGCGCCGATCATTTCCGAATCTATTCGGATATAATCTTGGTTGCCTTGAGGGCGTGAACCCGTTTGACCTTGGCGAAGTGCCGGTTTTTGACGGCGTTAATCATCCTTCAGATCGAGCGCAGAATAACAAATGAAAAATTTTTATAGTTTCTGACAATCAAATATCTAGAAGAGAGCATTAAGGCCTTGCACTGGAACTGGGAAGTTGTGTGGTAAAGCCAGTAAATTGCCTCCCGCTTGAAAGCCTCGATACCGACGACTTTTAAAAAAATCTAAGACGAAGTCCCGATCTGTTTTCAGTATCTCGATAAACACTATCGGTAGGTATTTTTCGAAGAGCCTATAGGCGCCGCGTAGCGCTTGATCTTCCATCCCTTCAATATCCATTTTGATAAAATCAACAGCTTCATCAAAGTTATCGAGAGCCATTGTCTCCACTACTTCTGAGTGAGATTGTATCATTGATTGGTTATCACTTAATCGCGGCGGGACGACTTCAAAACCACCAAAATTATTGGGGAGATTATAATCCGGAAGAGTGATCGTGATTGTGTCGCCCGTGCGGTCGCTAATGGCCTTGTGGTACGCGGTCACAGATAGAATATTATTAAGCGCCAATGTGCCGCAAAGCATATGATAGAGAGGTCTTTGCGCTTCGAACGCACGTATTTTTATGTGTGTTCCAAAATATTGTGCAAGGGCGAGACTGTGAATCCCGATATTCGCACCAACATCATAGGCAATAAGCCGCTCGTTTTTTTTGAACAGAATCTCTAAAAGTTTAATCATGAGTCCGAGTTCATTCTTTTCCCATGAACCAGTTCTCAGGATATTTCGACCGACGACAGTATCATGAGCATTGACGATGATGGGGCCGTAATCGGAGGACGCGACGACATTGGGTGAGGGCATGTAGTAAAAATCGCCATGTTGACATTCGGGACATTCAAACGCGAACGCAACAACGATGAGTTGTTCCACTCATCACACACAACGCAACCTAAAACTCATTTATCCACGCGGCTGCGGCAGAGGCACAGAACCGTTTGTGGTTAAGCCGTCCGACTCGGTGTCGGATGATGGGTTTGTACCAAACCACTGATCAAACAATGACGGCTTTGTTTTCAATGATTTTGTTGTCGTCATCGAGGATGTGGCCGCTGTGGTCAGCGTTGGCTGATCAGAGGCGTCCGATGCACTCGAAATCGACGTCTCGGAAATCACATTGCCTTTGTTATCGAGTTTTTGTTCTTTGACCGCAGCCAACGCTTCGGGGCGGCTAAATTCACCTGCGGCTGCCCAAAGGTCGAGAAGTTTTTTCTTCGATGGATCGCGGAAGAAAATATTTTGATCACCATCGGAATAGCTCATGCGGATTGCGCTATAGCCGCCTGCGATGAGGCTTGCCACTTTTGTTTCGTCTTCACGCGCTTTTGCCGCGACGGCGGCAGCATCAGGATCAGTGATTGTTTCGCCGCAACCGGGTGCATCATTAGCACCGAATGTGTAACGTGTTCCGCAATAATTGACGGCCATCTCGCGCTTTGTCACCTCGAAGCGGTCAGAGCCTTCCTTCAAATTTTTCCAGAACGGCATATTCGGATCATTGCGGAATTTGGCGAGATTTTCGGCCGTCATACGAAACGGATAGGATTGGAATTGAACGACCTTCTGTCCACCTTGAAAGGCTTCACGCATCACAGCGTAAATTTCATCCATCTGCTCATTGGTCATCGCATAGCACCCACGAGAGGAGCAGGTGCCATGCACCATGATGTCGCCACCCGTGCGGCCGAGCGCGCGTTCCATCGGATTCGGGTAGCCAACATTGAAAGAAAGCCACATCGCCGAGTTCGGATTCATTTGTCCGGGTGTAACCGTATAAAATCCTTCTGGAACTTGGCGATCCCCTTCGCGCGTCTTCGGGCCAAGGCGTCCCGACCACCGACACACGGGATAGGTTTTCATCAACGCGTAAGCGCCCGCGCGCGTGCGTTTCCAAATTTCGATCTCAGATTCTTTTTTGAACGCGCGAATGAGGATGGGTTGATTGCGATCTGTTCCAATTGAGTCCATCGCGGCAAGCGTTTGAGCGGTTATCGTTGATTGGGCCGCGCGCGATGAGCTTTGTTCACGCCGTTCAAGGCTGCACGCGGAAAGAAGAGCGAGCGTTGCGAGGAAGGCGATGCTTTGAGACAAGCGGAAAAACATAAACAAGTTCCGGTCGGCGAATTTCGATTCGTAGAAAACTCTACAGAAAGGCTCTTTATCAGGTCTTAACGGTCTGGCCCAGCCAGGATTGGCGTGGCGGCAATCGGGGTCAGAGTTTGCGGCCGATGCCCAAGAATTTATCCGCGCGTTTTGAGCGGATCTGTTCGCTCGAAAGCGGCGCAAGAGACTTAAGCGCGGCCTCAACCGATGCGCCGACGGATTTGATCGCCGCATCCGGATCGCGATGCGCGCCGCCCACTGGTTCAGCCACGATGCCGTCAATAATGCCGAATTTCAGCAAATCCTGCGCGGTGATTTTCATATTCGTGGCGGCATCCTGCGCTTTTGCAGCATCACGCCACAAAATTGAAGCTGAGGCTTCAGGCGAAGCGACCGTGTAGATTGAATGTTCAAGCATCAATACGCTGTTGGCGCTGGCTATCGCCACCGCGCCGCCAGAGCCGCCTTCGCCGATCACAACCGCCACATTGGGTGTGCCCAGCGCAAGGCAAGCTTCTGTTGAACGGGCGATCGCTTCCGCTTGGCCGCGTTCTTCTGCGCCAATGCCCGGATAGGCGCCGGCTGTGTCGACAAAGGAAATCACGGGGAGGCCGAAGCGGTCAGCCAGCTCCATCAGGCGCACGGCTTTGCGATAGCCCTCCGGCATGGCCATGCCGAAATTGTGCCGGATGCGACTTTCCGTATCCCAGCCTTTTTCCTGACCGATGATGCAGACAGATTGGCCCTTGAAGCGTCCAAGCCCGCCGACAATCGCTTCGTCCTCGCCAAAAGCACGGTCGCCCGCAAGCGGGGAGAAGTCTTCGATCAATCCGGTGATATAATCTTTGAAATGCGGCCGGAGCGGGTGGCGCGCCACCATGGCCTTTTGCCAAGGGGTGAGCGTCCCGTAGAGATCTTTCAGAAGCGCCTGGGACTTTGTCTCCATGCGGCTGATTTCATCATTCAGCGCCACAGAGCCGCCCGCAGCGACGATTCCGGTCAATTCATCGATCTTTGCATCGATTTCGGCGACGGCTTTTTCAAAATCGAGATAAGAACGCATCAGCCAAGCCTTGTTGAAAGCGGCGCCCAAAAGGCGGGCGCAGACTACTGACGTCAGAGCGGGGTTTCGTCAAGCCGACGCGGGCTTGGTGCGGGGATCAGAACCGGTGCAAGCGCCGCCCGGCGGCTCACAGATTTCGTGATCGTTACAGGTCGATAGAGCAGTTTTGTTGCTTCCACGATGTGGACCCCTGAGAAAGGCAGTGCGAGAGCATGACCAGCTGCCTCGAGCGCGGGGGCAAGCCGCACCAGAAATGAGCCGCCGAAAGGCGGGAAATGCAGCGCTTCCGACCAGCGCACGGGCGAGAAAAGGGCTTCTCGCAAAAGATCGGTCAATTGGCGGCGCGAAAAGGGTTGCCCATGCCCAAAGGGGGTCCGGTCAATTCGCGCCCAAAGGCCCCGACGGTTTGGCGCAATGACAATGGCATGACCGCCCGGAGACAGCACCCGCCACAATTCATTCAGGAGGTCCTGCGGACGATCCTGCGTTTCAAGCGCGTGGATTACGAGTGCGCGGTCGATCGAGGAATCGGGAAAAGGCAACGCGCCGGGCGCGGCCAAAATGCTCGCGGAGGGTCCGCCTTGTGGCCATTCGATCACGCCTTGGCGTTCCGGCATCACGGAGATCACTCGCTCCGCTTCTTCGCGAAAGAGATCGAGATAGGGGATGGCAAAGCCGAGCCCCATCACGCTGAGGCCTTGCGTGCGCGGCCAAGCCTCACGCAGCGCAAGCGTGAGACAATCCCGCGTGACACGGCCCAAGGCGCTCGCATAGAATCCGCGAATGTCGATCACATCGAGCGGCATGGTCCATCCTTCAGTGGGTATCGTCACATATCGACGTCATATTTCGATGTGAATATAGGAAGTCGAGAGCGGAAAGGAAATGCAATGACGGCGATCATCCATCAATTTGCGGTCGGTGCCGATAATTTCGGCGTGTTGGTGCATGATCCTTCAACCGGAGCGACCGCCAGCATTGATGCAGGAGACGAAGCGCCGATCCTTGCGGCACTTGGGCATAAAGGATGGAAGCTTACCGATATTCTCATCACGCATCATCATTCTGATCACATTGCTGCTTTATCGTCACTAAAAGCGCGTTTGGGCGCGCGTGTGGTCGCGCCGCGCGCAGATCGGCATCGCATTCCCGATATTGATCTGGCAGTGGGTGAGGGCGATTATGTTCAAGTCGGATCTATCCAATTTCTAACGATTGAAACGCCTGGCCATACATCAGGCCATGTCTCATTTTATTCTGCTTCAGAAAAACTTCTCTTCGCTGGTGATACGCTTTTTTCTTTGGGTTGTGGTCGCTTGTTTGAAGGCACAGCCGAACAAATGTGGCAGTCACTTAAGCGTCTTGCTGCCTTGCCGGATGACACACGTCTTTATTGCGGACATGAATATACGCTTTCGAATGCAAAATTCGCAATCAAATATGATGCTGATAATGCAGCCTTGCGTGCGCGGATTGCTGAGGCTGAAGCATTAAGAGCGAAGGGCGCTTTCACGCTGCCATCGACGATTGGCAAAGAGAAAGCGACCAATCCGTTTTTGCGTGCGGCTGAGCCTGAATTGGCCTCTGCTCTTGGATTGGCTGGACATAAGCCTGTTGAAATATTTGCAGCGTTGCGTGAAGCGAAAAATAAATCATAAGAACGAACGATAAGAATGATTACAATGAACAAGCCTGACCTTGATGTGGTGCGACTGATTGAAACGCATAGTGCGCGTTGCTGGCCTGCAACTTTTGTGGACGCGCTTCATGGTTGGGAAATACGACGCACGCCCGATGTGTCCTCAGGTCGCGTGAATTCGGTCAATGCGATTGCGCCAGAGCGCGGTAAATTTGATTTGGTTCTTGAGACGGCGCGTACTCATTTCGCAAAGCAAGATGAGTGGCCTTTGATCCGCATACAACCGCTTGCGGGTGAAGAGCCGGTCGATCGAATGAAAGAGCTTGGGCTTCACGGTGAGGGTGAGACCGTTGTGAAGGTTTCAAAGCTAACGGACGGCCTCGCGTCGTCATCTTTGTCTTGTGTTGTGAGTGATGCGATAACGCCCGACTGGTTAAGCGCTTATGGAGACGCGCATGACACGAGTGTGGAAGAGCGTGAGGCCATCGCCCGCGCCTTGTCGCGGGTTAAGGCGAAGCAGGGCTTTGCGGTGATCTATCACGAAGGCCGTCCGGTTGCCTCGGGTCGAGGGGCTTTCGCCGATGGATGGGTGGGTCTCTTTCAAATTTCAACTCATCCCACGATGCGGCGGCGCGGTTTTGGCGCGGCTGTTGTCGGTTCAATTTTGGGGTGGGGGCGCGAGGCCGGGGCTCAGAACGCCTATCTTCAGGTCGAGACAAAAAACGACACCGCTAGACGGCTTTACCGGAATTTCGGATTTGAAGAGGCGTATCGTTATACCTATTGGTGGCTCCCAGACGACATTGAGCTAGCGAACCCGACACCAAGAATAAGATAATTATTGCCTTACCGCCTGAACTTTGCCTAAATCCGACCCAATAAGAAAAGGGTGGAGGCGCGTATGACACAATCGGGCGAAAAAGGACAAGGAATCACCCAGACCCTTGGGTTGGTGTTGGTTCCCGATTTTTCGATGATCGCTTTCACCTCCCTGATCGAGCCTTTGCGGCTTGCGAACCGCGTGTCGCATCAACAGCTCTATGATTGGAAAATCTACACAATCGATGGCGGGCCGGTGCAGGCCTCGAATGGCATTCGTTTGGAAGCCGATGGCAGCATTGCGGATATCGGCCCGATGCCGAATGTTGTGGTGTGCGGCGGGTTGGACATTCAACGCCAAGATCATTCGCTGTTGATCGCGAAGTTGCGTCGCCTCGCTTTTTACGGCGTCTCGATTGGTGCGGTGTGCACGGGTTCTTATGTTTTAGCAAAGGCCGGTTTGCTTGATGGGTATCGCTGCACGATTCATTGGGAAAATCACGAATCTTTGCGCGAAGAATTTCCGGGTCTCGAAGTGACCGATGAACTTTATGAAATTGATCGCAATCGTTTCACTTGCGCGGGCGGAACGGCGGCGATCGATATGATGCTTTCGATGATTAATGCGCGTTGTGGGCAAGAAGTAGCAGCCGCAGTAACGGATGAACTCATTCATCACCGGATGCGCAACGCCAATGAACGGCAGCGCATGGAATTGCGCGCCCGTTTGGGGGTTGCCAACCAACGCGTTCTCGCGGTTGTCGCCACGATGGAACAAAATATCGAAGAACCTTTGTCTTGCAGCGAATTGGCAGACCGGGTTGGATTCTCCGCGCGTCAACTTGAAAGACTGTTCCAAAAATATATTGGCCAAGCGCCGACGCGTTATTATCTGGGCCTTCGCCTTGCGCGCGCGCGTCATCTCTTGTTGCAAACCAGTATGCCGATCCTCTCGGTGGCGCTCGCCTGTGGTTTTGTCTCGGCCTCGCATTTCTCGAAATGTTATAGTGAGCATTTCGGGCGTACGCCCTCTGAAGAACGGTTCGGACCGCGTCAAAGGGCAGCAAAGAAGGGCGAAGATCTGATGGGTGAACAAGCTTCATCAATCGGCGCGCTTTCATGATGAGAACAAGCCAAAGTTACGCCTTTGGGTTTCTTTTTGCATGTCTTGCATTCTTTATTCTTGTTGCGCCGCTCAAAGCTGAAACGCGCGACGAACAACTTAACGCACTTTTTTCAGAGCTTCGTGACGCGCCCTCTGTTGAATTGGCCGCGCGTGTTGAAGCGCGTATTCAATCCCTCTGGGTACAGTCCTCGAGTCCAACGACCGACCTCCTCATGGAACGCGCGGCGATTGCGATTGCGAAACAAGATTTTCCCGTTGCCATTGAGTTCCTTGATCGCGTGGTTGCGCGCGAGCCTGATTTTGCTGAAGGGTGGAATCGGCGCGCGACCGTCTTTTTTCTTATGGACGATTACAATCGATCAATTTCCGATATTGCAGAAACTCTGAAACGTGAGCCGCGTCATTTTGGAGCATTGTCCGGGTTAGGCTTCATTCTGCTCATGCGCGGCGATTTGGTTCATGCGCGTGAGACTTACGAAAAAGTGCTCGCGATTTATCCGATGATGGAGAGCGCTCGCCTTGCGATTAAAAAAATCGACGAAGAAAAAGGCGAGACCGCTCTATAATCTTTTAAAATCTCAAGGCGCGTAAGCGATGCGCACCATATTCGTTGCACCCGGTGTGCCAAACGGAACGCCCGCAACAATGATGATGCGTTCCGCTGATTTCGCAAATCCTTCAGAAGCCGCAAGGGCGGCCGCGCGCGTCGCCATATCGTCCACATCATGCGCGTCTTCGGTCACGAGCGCATGAATACCCCAAGCGATTGCCAAACGCCGCGCTGCTGAAATATTTGGCGTCAATGTCAACACAGGCGCTTCCGGCCTTTCACGCGCAATGCGAAGCCCGGTAGCTCCCGATGCCGTCCAAGCCACAATCGCTTTCAAATCTAATGTTTCAGCAATATCGCGCGTCGCCATCGCAATCGCATCCGCTCCTGTGGCTTCTGCTTTTGCGCGTTGATTATTGATGATCGAGCGGTAGATCGGATCGCTCTCCACTTCCTCTGCAATGCGGTTCATTGTTGAAACCGCTTCTTCCGGATATTGACCGGCAGCGGATTCAGCCGAGAGCATGATCGCATCAGCGCCATCAAAAACAGCGGTTGCCACGTCTGAGACTTCAGCACGCGTTGGCACAGGCGATGTGATCATCGATTCAAGCATCTGCGTTGCAATCACGACGGGCTTGCCCATACGCCGCGCGCTGCGTGTGATACGCTTTTGCAAACCGGGCACTTTTTCCATCGGCAATTCAACGCCGAGGTCACCGCGCGCCACCATCAAAGCGTCGGACAATTCGATGATTTCATCAAGTCGTGTGATTGCTTGCGGCTTTTCAATTTTTGAAAGCACAAGCGCGCGACCGCGTGCAATTTTTCGAACTTCCGCGACATCTTCGGGACGTTGAACGAAAGACACGGCGATCCAGTCAATGCCCGCTTCAAGCGAGGCTTCAAGATCAGAGCGGTCTTTTTCGGTCATGGCTGACACAGGTATTGTTGTATCGGGAAGGCTTACACCTTTGCGATTTGACGCTTTGCCAGCCACTTCGACGACCGTCACCGCGCGGGTCTTTGTGGCTTCAACGACACGCAAGCGCACTTTGCCGTCATCAATTAAAATCACATGGCCGGGTTCGAGGGCCGCGAGAATTTCCGGATGCGGAAGATGAACGCGTTCGGTATTGCCGGGTTGCTTGACCGCATCAAGAATGAATTTCTGACCTTTCTCAAGCATCACGGCTGTGTCGGCAAAAACATCAAGGCGCAATTTGGGGCCTTGTAAATCGACCATGATGCCGATGGGACGACCGACTTTGCTTTCGACCTCGCGGATCATCGAGACTTGCTGACGCATACTGTCATGCGAAGCATGGCTCATATTGATGCGGAACACATCGGCACCGGCCAGAAACAATTTCTGGATCATATCGGTTGAAATCGAAGCTGGTCCTAAAGTGGCGATAATTTTAGCCCGCCGCATACGTCTCATCTGTTCTTGCTCTCTTATTTTGGGGCTGATTTTGCCGGATCGGTCAATTGCACCGTCCAGCTTTTTTGTTCGCCCGTATCCACTTCAAAAAATTTCATTCTGTCATAACCGCGTGCGAGACAATTCTCTACCCCATCAATAGTAAATTGTCGGTCTTGCGTGCAAAGATAGGACGTTCCGCTCCATTCGCCGCCACGATCATAATCTTGCGCGTAAATATAAACATAACGTGACGACAGATTGCCATTAAGTAGCGTCTCGCAGGCACCGGGTTTTACATTCCACCATCCTTCGCTGCGCCATGCTTCAGCGGTCTTGTAGCCGATCGCGATGCCGACACGGCTTGTCGTTGTGTTGCACAAACGTAAATCCGCATAGGCCGGTGTGGATGCCGCTCCGGTGGCAGCGGCCGTAACGGCAAGGCAGGCTGAAATGATAAAATGCCTGATCATATCATCCCTGTTTTTACGAGGCTTTGGATGTTTCATCGCTCACTTCCGGTGAGCTTTTGGCGTTTTTGGGGCGCGCAACCCAAATTCCGGCGAGAATGGCCGCACCGCCCAGCAATTGCAGGCCCGATAGCGCTTCATTCAGATAGATCCAGCCCGCAAGCGCGGCGGCAAAGGCCTCGATGAAAATCACGAAAGACGTGAACACGGTCGGGAGTCGTCCCAGCGCAATGGCCAAGAGGCCTTGCCCGCCTGTATGGCTTATGATGGCAAGCGCGAACAGCGCGCTATAGCCCGATGATTTTTCAGGCAGCAGCACATCGCCATTCACGAGCGCAAAAACAAGAATGATCGGCGCGGCGATCAGAGACATGCCAAAGGTCGCACGTGCGGCGCCTGCATATTTGCGCGTTGACTGAACGGCAAAGAAATAAAGACCGAAGAACACCGCCGTTCCGAGGGCGAAAAGATCACCCTTCACATGGTTTGGATCGAGTTCAATGGATCGGCCGATCAACGCAAAGCCGCCAAGAACGCAAAATATGATTCCGAGTGGAACGGCGGCGGGAATCTTTTCCCGATAGACAAGCCAAGAGACCAAGACGACCCAAATCGGCGTCGTTGTTCCCAAAAATGTCGCGTTCGCAATCGTCGTGTTCAAAATGGCGATGTGCCAGAGGAGAAGATCGCCTGCGAAGAGACATCCTGCGAGAAGGATCGCGCGGTTCATGGTCGGTCGCGAGCCTTTGCCAGCGCGCTTCTCTTCCAGCACGGCCCAGATCCATAGAACCGGCAGGGCGAGTGCGACGCGCCAGAAGGCTGAGGCGAAAGCCGGTACGCCCGCGTCCGATGCGAAGCGCACAAAAAGGGGCGAGATTCCCATCGCACAAGCACCCAAAACGAGGGCGACGAGACCAATGAGATCAATGGCGGAACGATGGGGCGCGGCGGGCGCGTCGGAAGTCGTGGGCGAACTCATACTGTTGGTTGTGCTTTCTCTTGAATGATTGTTTTCTATGGCATGACTACGCGCTCGCGACAAAATTTTTGGCTGATTGGCCTCCAATTCTGAAATCTGATGACTGAAATCTTCGACGCCCTGACGCCTGAAAACGCCCCCGATCATCCTGTCACAGCGATTCCGGGTAATCCGGCAACAGGGATCCTGATTCTGTGCGATCACGCGTCAAATGAAATCCCGCCTGAATATCGCGACTTGGGTCTTCCACGCGCTGAGCTCGAGCGTCACATTGGTTATGACATCGGCGCGGCCGTGATGACGGAGGCGCTTGCCAAGACGCTTGGCGCGCCCGCCTTGCTCACCAATTTTTCACGGCTTTTGATTGACCCTAATCGTGGCGAGGATGACCCGACTTTGGTGATGCGCTTGTCGGATGGGGCCGTGGTCCCCGGAAACAAAAACATCAATCAGTCCGAAATCGACCGCCGCATTCGCCGATTTTATCGTCCCTATGATCGCGCGATCAAAGCCGCGCTTCATGCATCGCTTCAGGCAGGAATGCGGCCGATCATCATCTCGATGCATTCATTTACGCCCGTATGGCGGGGAAAGCCCCGCCCCTGGCACGCTGGCATTCTTTGGGCCAAAGACGGGCGATTGTCTCAGGCTTTGATTGGCGCACTTCGTTCTGATCCCGCGCTCGTGGTGGGTGACAATGAGCCTTACAATGGCGCATTAAAGGGTGACGTGATTGACCGTCACGCGCTGGCGCATGGATTTTCAAATACGCTCATCGAAATCCGGCAGGATTTGATTGCCGCGCCTGAAGCGGCGCGCGCTTGGGGTCAACGTCTCGCCGTGCTGCTGCAAGCCCTTTTGCGTGACCCAACCCATCGGCAGGATTTCCGGTCATCCACAGGCCTGTGAGATCCTTACTCGCCCGCGCTTGACCGCGGAAGGCCGATGGCCGACAGGAAAGCCTCACTTTTCTTCCCACCTTTAAAGTCAGGCGAGGCACTCATGTCGAATTCGGTATCAGGCGAAGAACTCAAAGCCTTTATCGAGCGCATTGAGCGGCTTGAGGAAGAAAAAGCGGCACTCGCCGGTGATATCCGCGATGTCTATTCGGAAGCGAAAGCTAACGGATTTGATGCCAAGATCATGCGCAAAATCGTCAGTTTGCGGCGCAAAGACCATGCAGAGCGCAAAGAAGAAGAGGCGATTATGGAGCTTTATCTCGAAGCGTTAGGGATGCAGGCTTGACCCGCTGCGACGGCTTTCGCTGAGCACACCGCGGTATCCTTCGTTGAGAAACGCCCTTGGAGTGGCGCTGGATCATCCGCCATCGAGAAGCGCGTTGTCGAAGCACTTGCGGGTATCTGAGCCGCTGCGACAGCTTCTTTGGACAGGCTTTTCACTTTACCATTTCCGAGCTGATTAGGCCTTTGCTCCGGGAGCTTAGCGCCTTCGGGACGAGCGGTATTTTTGGCGCGCGGTGCTGCCTTTGCTGGCGTCGGTGCGTCCGGCATCGGTGCATAAGCGAGCGCGATGGTGGGGGCGTTTTGTGTTTCCGTTATCAAAGGCGGGAGCGCGGCTTTTGTCTTGGGTGCACCAATGCTTGCCGTTGTTGCCGGGCCGTCATCATTCGAGAGCGCGGCCACACGTCCAGCTTTGTCACGCAGAGGCGGCAGCGGCACATCGGCGACAGGTCCGATCAGAGCTGGACCACGACCTGAGCTATTGGCCGGAAGTGGGGCACCTTTTCCTTTAGCGAGCGGCTGAGCGCCCGTCTGCCAAACGAGTTGTGGACCAGAATTGTTAAGCGCTAAGAGCGGTTGGCTGCCCGGACGCGCCATAGGCATCGGGGCTTTTGGTGCGGCCTTCGCGAATTTGAACGAGGAGAGCGGCGGCAAGACGGCGACGGCAGCTGGCTTTGTTTGTGTCGGCTTGCGGGTGATGGCAGCTTCTGGCGTATCGGGGGCTTCGTCATCGGCAGCGACCGAGGGTTTAGCCAAAGCCACGCGCGAGACTGGCTTTTGCGCAACGATCTCGCTCTCATCCTCTTCCGCATTGCCACCGCCAAACAAAAAGGCCCAGAGGCTTTTTGGTTTTGATGAGGAGGAACCATCGCCCGCATCGGCAAGCGACGTGCCGAGCACGGTTCCGCCATTCGCGAGAATTTCTTGTTCCGCTTCTGCGTAACGCTCAAGCGGTCTTCCATCTGACGGAATGTGAACGGTTTTTCCATCTGGGAAGAGACGCGCCAATTCATCATGCGACATACGCGGCCAATGGCGCACGCTACCGGCATCAAGATGCACAAAAGGTGTGTAGGCATTGGGATAATAGCCAACACCGCCACGTTGCATACGCATGCCGATTTCACGAAGATCCGTGATATTCGCATCGGTCAAATAGAAGTCCATCGCTTTGCCGAGCATATGCTGCGAGTTTTTCGCAACCGCTTTGGATTGACGGCGTAACATCGCATTGGTCTGTGGTGAGCGATAGGCGGAGACCACATTGATCGGCTCAGTTGAGCCGACGCTGCGTTGTGCTTCCCAAACAATATCGAACAGGCGCGGATCCATGCTGGTGGGCTCATCACGACGCCAGTCGCGCAAGAGCCAATTCAATTTCTCAAGCGCATCGCGGTCGAAGCTGCCATTGCGCTTATATTCAACTGTGAGACTCTCGCCCGTATGGGTGTGATAGATTGAGATTGTGCGCGATTCACCATTGGCAATCGCGTTGCCGCCTGATTCGACAGCGGAGACAAGCGCCGTGAGCGCGAGGAGGGACACGGTGGCGAAACGCGCTGGCCGCGAGCCGCGAATTTCGGAGAAACACTTCGAAAGAAACATGAAAACGTGTCGGCCTCAGGCTCGATGGCCAGAGCGTTCCGGCCAAATCAGTGAATAACAAGGTCAACAACTTCTTTCCGAAAAAGATTAATTGCCGGTAAACCCGGGTCCAATTGATCCTCTGCTCCTTGCTCCGGCGCGGGCTTTCGCTAGAGTGCGCGCGCGGTAAAGCCTCTGATGTGGACTCTCTGTTGTGAAACTTTTGCTCGTTGTTGCCTGTGCGCTTGTGGATGCGGATCGCCGCGTTTTGATTGCCCAACGGCCGGAAGGCAAAGGCATGGCGGGGCTCTGGGAGTTTCCCGGCGGCAAGGTCGATACGGGCGAACGGCCAGAAGACACGCTCATTCGCGAACTGCATGAAGAACTCGGCATCACGGTGAAAGAACCGTGTCTCGCGCCGCTTACTTTTGCGAGTCACGCTTATGATGACTTCCATCTCTTGATGCCGCTTTATATTTGCCGCCGCTGGGAGGGGCTTGTTGAAGCGCGCGAACATGCAGCGCTTAAATGGGTGAAGACTGGTAGTTTGCGTGACTATCCGATGCCGCCGGCCGATGAGCCATTGATCCCCGCACTCATTGATCTGCTCGGTGCGTGATCATGATCAAGTCTGAGCGTCAACTTTATGTGATTCAACTTTTTTCATGTTCGCTCATGTGGTCGAGCGGTTTCATCTTCATGAAACTCTTGGCGGATAAAGTTGATCCTTTTGCGATAGCATCAACGCGTGCTGCGCTCGCGGCACTGGTTTTGAGTTTGTGGTTTTCTTTACGCGGTCATTCTCCTCTGCCATCACGCAGAGAATTTGTGCCATGGTTGATCCTTGGTACGCTCAATGGCTGGTTGCCGAATGTGCTCACCGCTTTTGCGCTCGAACATGCCGCCGCAGGCCCGAGCGCCATGATTCAAGCTTCGGGACCTTTGATGGTTGCCGTCTTATCGCATATCGCTTTTGTTGATGAGAAATTGACCTTGCGCCGTTTAGGCGGTGTGTTGATTGGGCTTGTCGGAATCACACTCTTGATTGGCCCTGCCGCGTTTTCTGCCGACGGTTCGACTTTGATCGGATCACTGGCGATGGTGATCGTGTCGCTTTGTTACGCGCTGGGAAATATTTATGCGAAATTTATTCCGCATGTTCAGCCAGCGCGGATGGCATTGGGCCAACAAGTTGTTTCAGGCCTTGTCGCAACACTTCTGGCATTGGGTCTCGGCGGCATCAGCGTCTATAGGCCGATTATGATTGATTGGCCGGTGGCACTCTCGTTGAGTATTTTTTCAACCGCAATGCCGATTACAATTTTCATGTATCTCATTCGGCAACAAGGACCGACGAAAGCGGCAATGATTGGCTATCTGATGCCGGTCTTTGCTGCCTTGTTATCCGTTGTCTTTCTTGGTGAGGCTTTAGGCCTGCGCGAAATTGCAGGTGGTTTCATTGTTCTCTTCGGTGTTGCGATTGTATCGACAGCGCCCAAAGCGGCTGTGCCCGTCACCTAATCCGGCGTGCGGCCATAAAGTGATTGCGCGAGAAACAAGCCACCATGGCGTAGACCGCCACCATCAATGCCGTGGCCGATTCCGAAAGAAAGATGCCATTGGCAAGGGATTTCAGCTTTGCCGAGCGCATCCGCTGACGTGAACAGCGCATCAAGCGGAATGACCTCATCGCGATCGCCATGAACGAGCAGAATCTTCGGGTTGCCGGTGGCTTCCGCAAGATGTTCGGGCCCCACCAGTACGCCGGAATAACCGAGAATGGCCGCTGGTGAAATCGCACGCCGAAGGCCAGTATGCAGCGCCATCATCGTGCCTTGGCTAAAGCCCACCAAAGCCAGTCGATCTGGTGTGAGATTGAGCCGCTGAAGTTCTTCATCAAGAAACGCGTCGAGCGAAGGCCGCGCACCGACAACGCCGCGCCAGCGCTCAGACGGATCCCGCATCGTCAAAGGAAACCACTGCCGCCCCATCGGCGACATGCCGCAAGGCTCGGGTGCGTGTGGTGACACGAAAGCGACATTGGGAAGCCAATTCTGCCATTGCTGCCCAAGATCGATGAGATCGCGTCCATCCGCGCCATAGCCGTGGAGAAACACAACCAAGGCATCGGCCTTTCCGGATTTGGGGGCGAGGCGGGGTCCGTCAATTTTTGTCATGATCTCATATTCCGGCATGCTTTCGTTTTATGAAGATTTGGCATCACGCCTGGCCTTCATGGCCCCGTAATAGGCCCAAAGCAATTTCGCCGCGACTCCGCGATAAGGCCGCCAGCGCCGCGCGAGCTTTTCAAGCTTTGCCGCGTCAGGACGCGCGCGCATGCGAAAACCCATCCGCGCGGCTTCTTGCAAAGCGAGATCGCCCGCAGGAAACGCATCCGAATGACCAAGACAAAAAAGCAGATAGATGTCGGCCGTCCAAGGCCCGATGCCTTTGACCGAAGTGAGCGCCGCAATCGCTTCCTCCGCCTCATAAGTGTGAAGCTCATGCAAAGGCAGATGATTGTTGGCGACGGCATCCGCAGTCGCGCGCAGGCTTCTTATTTTGGGTGCCGAGAGGCCAAGTGATTTCAATGTTTCATCTTGGGTATTTAGAAAATGCTCGGGCTTGATCTCGCCGAAATGCTTTTTTACGCGCGCTAAAATTGAGTTTGCGCTCGCGGTCGATACTTGTTGCGAGATGATGATTCCGACAAGGCCCGGAAAGCCCGGCGGCTGCTTTCGTAATGCGGGGCGGCCCGCATAGTCCATGAGCGGCGCGAGTTTGGGGTCGAGCTCGATGACCGCATGGAGACCGAAATCGAGCGCGTCATCATGATCAATGATAAGAGGATTCATCAGGAGCGACTCGAGGCGACAAAGAGATCAATGACAACGCAATAAATTTCAGCCATGATGATGAAATGAATGAGTCTGGGACGCAACCCCTTTATCGCTTTGCGCCATCACCGAATGGTCTTCTTCATCTCGGTCACGCCTATTCCGCCTTGTTGAATTTTCACAGCGCCCAACGCGCAGGGGGGCGTTTCCTCTTGCGGATCGAAGACATCGATCCTCTGCGTTCGCTCACTCACTATGAAGATGCGATCTATGAAGATCTCGAATGGCTGGGCCTGGAATGGGAAGCGCCTGTATTACGTCAATCGGAACATTTACTCCTTTATGCCGACGCGGTGACGCGGCTTGATGAAGCCGGATGGCTTTATCCCTGTTTTTGCTCACGCGCTGAAATCACGCGCGATGCGAAGGGCGCGCAAGATCCCGATGGTGGACCTCTTTATCCCGGCACCTGTCGCCATCTCTCCGAAGATGAGCGCCAAGCACGCATTGGAAAAGGCGATCGCCATGTGATGCGGCTTCAATCTGAAGCCTTGAAAGCAATCATTCCGAATGATCTTTCCTTTGACGAATATCATGAAGGTGAAGTGCCTACACGAATTCTCGCGTCTCTCGATCCATGGGGTGACGCGGTGATTGCACGCAAAGATGTCAAAACAAGTTATCATTTGAGTGTTGTGATGGATGACGCGCGGCAAGGTGTGACGGATGTCATTCGCGGCGCCGATCTCTTTGCGTCAACTTCAATACATCGTGTGTTACAAATGCTTCTAGATCTTCCCACACCGCGTTATCGGCACCATCACCTGATTATGGATGATGAAGGGGAAAAATTGGCAAAGAGCCGCGGTTCGCGTGCTTTGCGTGATTTACGGGATGAAGGCGTGACAGCCGAAGAGATCAAAAAGCTGCTTGGCTTTGCGTGATGAATCACACTGGCTTGATGCCAAGCACGACAAGCCAAATCAGAATAGAAAAAATCGAGAGCGCGGTTGAAAGCGCAATACCGCTCGAGGACAATTGAACGCCTGTTTTATAGCGCTCCGCAAAGAGATAGGCATTGATGCCTGAAGGCGCTGCTGCAAAGAGCACAGCAACACCGGCCCATACGGGCGGGACAGGAAAGACATGAAAGGCCAGCACATAGACAAGGCCCGGATGAATGGTCAATTTGAAAAAAGTGACCGTGGTTGCAAGTGAAATCCGTCCCTGAACACCATAGCGTTTGAGTGCAATACCCATCGCAATCAAAGCGCAGGGCAGGGCTGACGCGGCTATCGCCTCAATAAGAGATTTCAACAAAGAGGGGACTGGCCATCCCGACAAGTGGAAAGTCGCTGAAAACAAAATAGAGAGTAAAATCGGATGGGTGATCAATTGTCGAAAGAGAATCGCAAAATGCGTTTTGTTACCTTCCATTAATAAGGTGGCGGCCGTAAACATAATAGGCAGATGAACGGCGATCAAAAGAAAGAGTGGAATGGCTCCCTCATCGCCATAGGCTTGCAAGATTAAGGGCACGCCGACGAGAACCGTATTTGATTGCGCGCCGGTAAAACCCGCAACCACATTCTCGGACGAAGGTAAGTTGAAAACCGAACGACCCAACGCCATCGTGATTGTCCAGACAATCGCTGTGCCGCCAAAATAAGCGAACCAATAACCCCAAGGCTGGTCGCTCGGAATTCCTGTCGCATTGAGTGTTTTGAAAATGAGGCAGGGAACCGCGATGGAGAACACATAATCGGAAAGACCATCGCCTGTGCGGTCGCCAATGAGTTTGCTGATCCGGGCAAGAAATCCAATACCGATCAAACCGAAAATTGGCAGCACAATGGGGATAAGAGCGAAGAGCGATGTCATAACGCGTAATCACGGTTGAGCGGGTTTGTTCGCCACACGCACGGCACCCGGCGCTTTCGACATGATGTCGTTGATGATGTCCTGTTGTTGCTTAAAGAGGGCAATCTCGCTGTTATTCAACTCTTTATTGCGTGGCAATTTGATCGCCATCGGGTCCTTGAATTCACCTTTGACAAGAACTTCATAATGAAGATGCGGTCCTGTTGAGAGGCCGGAGCTTCCGAGATAGCCGATCACTTGTCCTTGTCGAACGCGTGCACCCTCTGTGATGCCTTTTGCAAAGGCCGAGAGATGCGAATAGGTCGTTACAAAATCATAGGCATGTTGAATTTCAATATGGCGACCATAGCCGGTGTCCCAGTCAGCCCATGTCACCACACCATCACCAGCCGCGAGAATGGGTGTGCCCACCGCATTGGCCCAGTCAACGCCCGAGTGCAGTCGTTCAACTTTTAAAATCGGATGATAGCGCATGCCGAAGCCCGAACGGAAAATGCCTTCAGTGATCGGTTTGCGCATCAGGAAGCGCCGGTTCGATTTTCCTTGCTCGTCAAAATAATCAAGGCTGCTATCGTCCGGTGCACGGTAGCGATAATAGCGCTTTGTGATGCCTGACACGGACAGCGCTGCATAAAGAACTTCAAACCGATCCGCGCGCTCTTCATCCTCGGCGTAGAAAACTTCAAATGAATCACCGCCGGTGACTTTCCGCTGAAGATCGACGTCGTAGAAATAGATACGGATCAACTGCTCGATGATGGGCTTGGGAATATCATTCTTTAATGCGGTTTCATAAAGGCTGTTATAGAGCGTGAACTTGTTGGTTTCGATTGGCGCTTCATCAGGTTGCTCTTCGGCCGCAACGATCCCTTCCGATGAGGGTGGTGCCACCGCTACGAAAACACCTTGATCATTGATGGCTGTAATGGCGGTGATTTGATCGGCATCATAAAGCATCACGCGCAGCAGGCGCGGTTCGCTTTTTGGATTTGGCGGAACAGAGAGCAAAATGCGTAGCTTCTGTCCATCTTTAATCGGCGTGTCTTTGATCTGCTGATAGATGATTTTTGCGGCTTCCACCGCAACAGGGCGAGCCACACGATTGGCGATAAGAATACGATCAATCTGATCGCTTCTTTTCAAGTTAACGATGCGCTCATCACTTGTTGATTGAACCACTGTGGGCTTTGGCGGCTTTTTTGCGATATCGGTAACATTTTCCGGAACAACGCTGATTTGAATATTCGAGAAGGCCGTATCGATGCTGGCAGTTGTTGATGAGCCTGTTGCAAGCGGCAATGTACGGGTTAAAAACTGCTGATCGCCGAATGAAGTGGGCATCGCGCGGCCGAGATTGATCGCCGCTTGTCGCGCCTCTTCTACCTGTGATTCAATTTGCGTATCACTCAGTGACAGTTCGGAATTGGTCGTAAAGCTTATCGTGTTCAATGCACGGCGTTTTAAAGAAACGTCGGGATCATTATCTGCCGCTCTGATTTCAAGTTTTGGAATTTCGGCATTATCCGCGCCGGCAAATATTTTTAATGGATCAAAATTCGGTACATCATTGGCATAACCGATCGGCGCAAGAACAAGATTTGTGGAAACGCGCACATAAGGCTGAAGTTTGATGATTTCTTGATCGCCAACTTTCACGGGAGTCGGCGCTTTGAAACTTTGGCGTGCCGAAATCAATTCATTCGCAACAAGACGATCACCTTTTGAGAGTGTAGTACCTGAGAACGCATCATCACCAAGTCTTGTAAGCGGCATGATGTCAGGCTTCACGATGCCCCCGCTATTGCGCTCGAGCGAATAGATTATCGCGGAGCCAATCAGACCCGCACCAGCAAAGGCGGTGAGGATCGCGCCAATCAGCCAGCGCAGATTGACGCGCGGTGGCGCAAAATCGTCAGGGCGAAAGCGGTCATCGAGCGGCGGCAGGTGATCGCCGGTTCGATCGCCCCGGCGCGCAAGCAATCGGATCTTGCGGTCCGCGAGTAATGATTTTCGCACCGGCGCCGGAACGGCCGTAATATCTGTCAAAGCCCTGGCCCTCTGTATCGTTCCGGACGTCTTTCTCCGTAGGAATACGGCAGGCCGAGGGCAAAGGTCCAGTCAAAAGCCGGGGATCGGAGGGTGTTGTTCGTTAATGACCCCATGGAAAAAGGGGTAGATTCCTTATAAATTTCAATGAATTAGAGACGGTTCATGAATCTTTTGCAAAAAATTTCGACTTTCTCAGTTGACAGGGAAAAAGCCCCCCGACTATATACGCCCCACACACGGCGTCGCTGCCTTATGGCGGCGGCCGGTTCTACGTTTCCGGTACTTTCGGGCACTGCATGGCCTGACTCACGTCAGGCTGAAACGTTTGCCGGTTGAAGACATCGTAGACATCTTCGGATGTGGCTGTTTGACAAGTAAATAGAAAGAAAGAGAAACGCGGACGGCGGAGTCCTTGCGGTTCAAGGTAACCCCTTGAACAAACAAGAGAACCGCTCGATCATTCGCGTTTTTCTCAAAAGCAAGAGCTCATTCGCCTTTCGGGGTGAATGATCTCCGTCAAGAACGTGATGTGATCGAGACCAGATCTTACTCTACAACTTGAGAGTTTGATCCTGGCTCAGAGCGAACGCTGGCGGCAGGCTTAACACATGCAAGTCGAACGCCCCGCAAGGGGAGTGGCAGACGGGTGAGGAACACGTGGGAACGTACCCTTCGGTTCGGAATAACTCAGGGAAACTTGTGCTAATACCGGATACGTCCGAAAGGAGAAAGATTTATCGCCGAAGGATCGGCCCGCGTCTGATTAGCTTGTTGGTGAGGTAACGGCTCACCAAGGCGACGATCAGTAGCTGGTCTGAGAGGATGATCAGCCACACTGGGACTGAGACACGGCCCAGACTCCTACGGGAGGCAGCAGTGGGGAATATTGGACAATGGGGGCAACCCTGATCCAGCCATGCCGCGTGAGTGATGAAGGCCTTAGGGTTGTAAAGCTCTTTTGTCCGGGAAGATAATGACGGTACCGGAAGAATAAGCCCCGGCTAACTTCGTGCCAGCAGCCGCGGTAATACGAAGGGGGCTAGCGTTGCTCGGAATCACTGGGCGTAAAGCGCACGTAGGCGGGCTTTTAAGTCGGAGGTGAAATCCCAGGGCTCAACCCTGGAACTGCCTTCGATACTGGAAGTCTTGAGTCCGGAAGAGGTGAGTGGAACTCCGAGTGTAGAGGTGAAATTCGTAGATATTCGGAAGAACACCAGTGGCGAAGGCGGCTCACTGGTCCGGTACTGACGCTGAGGTGCGAAAGCGTGGGGAGCA